>Ga0136633_1003108_pt1 | contig 11059 bp, 5 predicted proteins | sample AntDrymeUQ832206_2_FD_105494 | JGI IMG/M metagenome (GOLD analysis project Ga0136633, IMG submission 105494) | Polar desert sand microbial communities from Dry Valleys, Antarctica - metaG UQ83 (22.06) | ecosystem: Environmental > Terrestrial > Soil > Desert | place: Antarctica: Dry Valley...
AGGCGTCGGCAGGTGCGAACGATGCGCTCGATCTCGCTTTCGTCGGCGGGCATGACCGTCCATTCGTCGCGGGGGCGACGGCGCAACCAGTCGGTCAGGGCCATGAATTTCGTCCTCGTCGGGATGGGGCTTGTCGGGTGTCTGGTCACGTGCTTGGTGGCTTGCGGCGCCGGGGTCAGGCGAAGGCCTGGGCCCAGATTTTCTCCACCCGCTTGACGCTCACCGGCTGCGGGGTCTTCAGCTCCTGGGCGAACAGGCTGACGCGCAGTTCCTCGAGCAGCCAGCGCAGCTCGTCGAGCCGCGCATCGGCGGCGCCGCGGCGCTCGGCGAGCTTGCGCAGGTAGCGCTGGTCGAGAGGCCGCAGCTCGGCCAGCCGGGCGGCGTCGCGGGCCGGGTCGGCGCGCAGCTTGTCGAGTCGCAGGACGACGGCCTTCAGGTAGCGCGGCAGGTGGACCAGCTGCCCCCACGGCGTCGCCGCCACGAAGCGGCGCGGGACCAGGCGCTCGAGCTGCGCGGCGATGTCGTCGGCGACCTCCTTGGGCGGCCGGGCTTCCTTCAGCTTTCGCAGTGCCAGCGCGTATTCGGCGAGCACCGCGGCCGCCAGGCGGGCGACCTCGTTGGCGATCAGGGTCAGGCGACCTCGGCCCTCGTCGACCCGCCGCCCGAAGCTCGCCGCGTCACTCGGCCAGGGCTCGGCCAGGAAGGCCCGGTCGATCGCCACCTCGACGATCTGATCGCGCAGGTCCTCGCTGCTGCCGAGCGGCAGGTAGGCCATGGCCATGCGCTGCAGGTCGGGCAGGTTCTTCTCGAGGTACCTGACCGCGTCGCGAATCTGCAGCGCGACGAGGCGGCGCAGGCCGGCGCGGTGCCTGACGGTGGCGACGTCCTGCTCGTCGAAGACCTCGACCTCGACATGCGTGCCCTGGTCGATCAAGGCCGGATAGCCAATCAACGCCTGCCCGCCCTTCTTCAACTCCATGAGTTCGGGCAGCTCGCCGAAGGTCCAGGCGGTGTGGCGGGCGGCAGGCGCCGGTGCCTCGGTGGTCGAGGCGGGCGTCGAGCGGCCGCCCGGGCCGCGATCGACGACTCGCGACGTCGCCCGCCCGGCCGCGGGCGACATCGCTGCGCCGCCAGCGGTCGTGGGCGCCCGCCCGGCGTCCATCGGCGCGGGGCCGATCGTCGATGGCGCCAGCCGCAACGCGGCCAGCGCCTGAAAGGCCGAGCGCGCCTGCGCGCCGAGTTCGGCCTTCAGTTCGGCCAGGCGGCGCGATTCGCCGAGCTGGCGGCCGTGCTCGTCGACCACCCGCAGGTTCATCAGCAGGTGCGCCGGCAACTGCTCGAGCTTGAAGTCGGCGCGGCGCAGGTCGAGCTGCGTCGTCGCCCGAGCGTCGGCCACCAGAACGTCGAGCAGGCCGCCGACGCCGAACTCGACCCGCGCGCTGAAGGCCTCGGCGTAGCCGGGCAGCGGCACGAGGCGCGAGCGCGGCCGCTGCGGCAGGGTCTTGGTCAGGGCGACCACCTTGTCCTTCAGCAGGCCGGGCACCAGCCACTCGCAGCGCTCCTCGCTGGCGGCGTTGAGCGCATAGATCGGCACGGTCACGGTGACGCCGTCTCGGGCGTTGCCGGGCTCGTGCAGGTAGCCGGCGGCGCAATCGATGCCGCCGAGGCGGATCGTGCGCGGGAACGAGGTGGTGGTGATGCCGGCCGCCTCGTGCCGCATCAGCTCCTCTCGGCTCAGCATCAGCAGGCGCGGCTGGCGCTTCACCTCGTCGCGGTACCAGCGCTCGAACGTCTGCCCGCCAGCGACGTCGGCCGGCAGCTGCTGGTCGTAGAAGGCGAAGATCAGCTCGTCGTCGACCAGCACGTCCTGGCGACGCGACTTGTGCTCGAGCTCCTCGACCTCGGCGATGAGCTTTCGGTTGGCCGCTGCGAACGGGAGCCGGGTCTCCCAGTCGCCCGCGACCAGGGCCTCGCGGATGAAGATCTCGCGCGCCGCCCGCGGGTCGACGGTGGCGAAGTCGACGCGGCGGTCGGCGTAGACGACCAGCCCGTACAGCGTCGCCCGCTCCAGGGCGACCACCTGCCCGGCCTTCTTCTCCCAATGCGGCTCGAGCAACTGCTTCTTCAGCAGGTGGCCGGCCACCTGCGGCAGCCAGCGCGGGTCGATCGCGGCGATGCCGCGGGCGTAGAGCCGGGTCGTCTCGATCAGCTCGGCAGCGACGATCCAGCGCCCCGGCTTCTTCGACAGGTGCACGCCCGGATGACGATGGAAGCGGATGCCGCGCGCGCCGAGATAGGACTCGTCCTCCTCGCTCTTCAGGCCGATGTTGCCGAGCAGGCCGGCCAGCATCGACAGGTGCAGCTGCTCGTAGGTGGCCGGCGAGCCGTTGACGCGCCAGCCGTGCTCCGTGACCACCGTCTGCAGCTGCGCGAACACATCGCGCCACTCGCGGACGCGCCGCGGCGAAATGAACTTCTCACGCAGCAGCTGCTCGTGCTTGCGGGCCGACAGGCGGTGCTCGCCGTGGCCGCCGCGCGACTGCTCGAGCCAGTCCCAGAGCTTGAGGGTGCCGAGGAACTCCGACTTCTCGTCGTCGAACGGCCGGTGCGCCTGGTCGGCCGCCTGCTGCTGCTCGAGCGGCCGGTCGCGGACGTCCTGCACGCTCAATGCGCTGGCGATCACCAGCACCTCGCGCAGCGCCTCGCGTTCGCGCGCCGCCAGGATCATGCGGCCGACGCGCGGATCGAGCGGCAGCCGGGCCAGCTCGCGGCCGATCGGCGTCAGCGTGTTCAGATCGTCGGTCGCGCCCAGCTCGTTGAGCAGCTGGTAGCCGTCGGCGATGGCCCGCTTGGGCGGCGCCTCGAGAAAGGGAAAGTCCTCGACCTCGCCGAGGCCCAGCGACTTCATGCGAAGGATGACGCCGGCCAGCGACGAGCGCACGATCTCGGGGTCGGTGAAGCGCGGCCGGCTCGCGAAGTCCTTCTCGTCGTAGAGGCGGATGCAGATGCCGTCGGCGACGCGGCCGCAGCGTCCGGCCCGCTGCGCCGCCGCCGCCTGGCTGATCGGCTCGATCGGCAACTGCTCGACCTTGTTGCGGAAGCTGTAGCGCTTGATGCGCGCCGTGCCGGCGTCGACGACGTAGCGGATGCCCGGCACGGTCAGCGAGGTCTCGGCGATGTTGGTGGCCAGCACGATGCGGCGGGCGCCGTGCGGGGCGAACACCTCGTCCTGCTGCGCCTGGTTGAGCCGGGCGAACAGCGGCAGCACCTCGACGCCGGGCGGATGGTGCCTGCGCAGCTTCTCGGCGGCGTCGCGGATCTCGCGCTCGCCGGGCAGGAAGACGAGCACGTCGCCGCTCTGCGAGAGGGTCCACAACTCGTCGACGGCGTCGCAGATGGCGTCGCTGACGTCGTGCTCGCGGCTCTCGACGAACGGCCGCCAGCGCAGCTCGACCGGAAACATGCGACCGGAGACCAGGAGCACCGGCGCCGGCCCGGACGGCCCCGCGAAGTGGCGCGCGAAGCGTTCGGCGTCGATGGTCGCCGAGGTGACGATCACCTTGAGATCGGGCCGGCGCGGCAGGATCTGCCGCAGATGGCCGAGCAGGAAGTCGATGTTGAGGCTGCGCTCGTGCGCCTCGTCGATGATGATGGTGTCGTAGGCGCGCAGCAGCGGGTCGCTCTGCGTTTCGGCGAGCAGGATGCCGTCGGTCATCAGCTTGACGCTGGCGCCGGCCGAGAGCCGGTCCTGGAAGCGCACCTTGAAGCCGACGACCTCGCCGAGCGGCGTCTTCAGCTCCTCGGCGATCCTGCGGGCGACGCTGGACGCGGCGATGCGGCGCGGCTGCGTATGGCCGATCAGGCCGCCGCCGTTCACCCGTCCGCGGCCGAGGGCCAGCACGATCTTCGGCAACTGGGTGGTCTTGCCCGAGCCGGTTTCGCCGCAGACGATCACCACCGGGTTGGCGGCGATCGCGGCGGCGATCTCGTTGCGCCGCGCCGAGACCGGCAAGGCCTCGGGAAATTCGATGGGCGGCAGGCCAGGCCGGGCCGACGGAAGGGAGGAAGCGACCGGGGCGCGCGCGCGATCGGCCGTCGCGTTCGGGCGGGGCATGGTGCCGGATTATCCGGGGTCGCCGGGGCCTCTCCTGTCAGTGACCCATTGCGCCACGCGTCACCCGCGACGCATCAAACTCGAGCGGAGACATCGTGGACTGTCCAAAGAGATGCTTCGAGGCGGCGCGCGCCACGGACACCGGGCAGCCGCCTGCGCTCATGTCCCCCGAAACGTGGCTGCGCCCCGTTTCTCCTCCTTGACTTCGCTCCGCCGGCCACCCGATGCCCGCGGCGGATACGGTGCTCCTTGATGCGCTGGCACGCCACTGACAGTCGATGATCAGGACGGTGGGGCGTTCTGCGGAGCGAAGTCAAGGAGGAGCCGGCGGCCGCAGGCCGACGGCGGGGGACATGAGCGCAGCAGAATGACCCGCCGGCCTGATCACCGCGCATTAGGGCACTCGCTTCATGCTCATCGGCCAGTGAAGTTGGGCCGACGCTTGGAATGAAAGGCCTCGACGCCTTCCTTGAAGTCCTCGGAGCTGCGCAGGCGCGAGTAGCAGTGGCCCTCGAGTTCGATGGCGATCGCCAGCGTCGAGTCCTCGGTGTCGTTGAGCAGCTTCTTGGCGGTGCGCTGGGCGAGCGGCGAGAAGGTGCACAGCTCCTTGACCAGCGCATCGGTTGTCGCCTCGAGCTCGGCGTCGTCGACGCACTCCGTGACGACGCCCCAGTCGAAGGCCTGTCGCCCCGAGATCCGGCGCGAGCGCATGACGATGTCCTTGGTGCGGGTGATGCCGACCATCTTCTGCAGCCGCGCCGAGCCGCCCGAGCCGGGAATCTGGCCGAGCTTCTGCTCGGGCAGGGCGTACAGCGTGGTGTCGGTGGCGATGCGGAAGTCGCAGGCCAGCGACAGCTCGAAGCCGACACCGAAGCAGTAGCCGCGGTTGGCGACCACCACCGGCTTGCTGCAGCGGGCCGGCGCAGCGATGTTCCAGGCCAGCTTCGACACCGTTTCCGGCGAGGCGGCGAGAAAGCCCTTGATGTCGCCGCCGCTCGAGAAGTGCTCGCCCTCGGCACGGATGACGATGACACGCACCCGCTCGTCGGCCTCGAGAGCCTCGAAGGCGGCACGCAACTGGTCGCGGGCGGCCATGCTGACGACGTTGAGCGGCGGCCGGTCGAGCACGATGTCGGCGCGCTGACGGGCCGCATCGACGTCGACGCGGAAGCCGTCGAAAGACCGCGATTCTTCGGTGTTCGGCTGGGCGGATTCGGTCTTCATGGGTTCTTCCTTTTCTGGCGGGGTGCCGCGGGCGGTTCGCCGGCGGGTTGCGCTGGCACGTCGTCGGCCGACGCCAGGGCGGTGCCCTGCAGCGCCGGCGTGCCGGTGGCGACGACAACGGCGGCGAGGTCGACCTCGCGCTCGCCGGGAATGCGAACGCGGGTGAAGACGTGACCTTCCGAGCGCATCGGCCGGGTCGCGTCCAGGCCCATCTTGGCGCCCAGGCCTTGCTCATCGGGAGGCGGCGCATTGCCTGGCCAGCCGACAGTGGTCGACGGGTCGAGCGGCGAACCCTGGGCACCGGCGACGACGACCAGGTCGCGGTCGGCCTGGAAGCGCGTCGCCACCGCCCACTCGACCTCGGCCGGGTCGTGCACGTCGACATCGTCGTCGACGACGACGACCTGCTTCAAGTCGTAGTGGCCGCCGAAGGCGCCGAGGATCACGTTCTTGGCCTGCCCCTCGCGCGTCTTCTTCATCTGCACGTGCAGGTGGTAGCGGCAGACGCCGCCGACCGGCAGGTGGACATCGATCACGTTGGGAAAGCTGCGCTTGAGGTGGGCGAGCAGGGTCGCTTCGCGCGGGATGGCGCCGAGCAACAGGTGCTCCATCTCGGCCGGCACGATGGTGTGGTAGATCGGCGCGCGGCGGTGCGTGACCGTGGTGATCTGGATCACCTCGCGGTCCTCGCGGGCGCTGTAGTAGCGCGGGAACTCGCCGAACGGGCCTTCGGGCTCGCGCACGTTCGGCAGCAGCCGACCCTCGATCACGATCTCGGCGTCGGCCGGCACCCTCACCTCGCTCGTGGTGCACTTGACGACCGCCAGCGGCTCGCCGTGCAGGGCGCCGGCGATCTCGAGCTCGTCGTGGTCGATCGGTGCGATCGCCTGCGAGGCCAGCGCCGTCAGCGGATCGACACCGATGACGACCGCCACGTCGAGCGGCTGCCCCTTCGCCTCGGCGGCCTGGAAGAAGGCGTGCAGATGGCGCGGCAGCAGGAGCACGCCGAGGCGGTCGCGGCCGTTCAGCTGGATGCGGTTGATCGACACGTTCTGCACCCCGGTCACCGGGTTGCGGGCGATCACCAGTCCGGCCGTGATGTAGGGGCCGCTGTCGTGCTCGCTGTGGGTCGGGATCGGCAGCAGCGTGCGGATGTCCGCCCGACCGTCGGCGAAGTCGTGGCGCACCTGCTGGCAGGTGGCGCCGGCCGCCTCGACTTCGCGCCAGGGCAACGGCTCGGCGGCGGCCCGACTGAAATGCGCGAGCAGCTCGCCCTGCGGCACGCCCATCGCCTCGGCGATCCACTCGCGCCGGGACATGAAGCCGGAGATCACGGGGATCTCGTGACCGCCCGGACGGATGAACAGGGCCGCCTGACGGCCGTCGAGTCGCTTGGCGATCGCCGCCAGCTCGTGCTCGAGGGCGACGCCCTCGCGGATCGCGACGAGCCGGTCGCTCGCCGCCAGATGGCGAAGCCAGTCGCGCAGGCTGCGCGACGGTGCCGACGGACGGTTCATGAATCGCTCCTTTCCGGCTGGTAGTCGCCGGCGACGAGCAGGCGGCGCAGCACCTTGCCGACCGGCGATTTGGGGATCTCGGCCACGAACACGTAGTCGCGCGGCCGCTTCCAGTTCACGAGGTCGGAACCGCGGCAGTGTTGGTCGAGCGTTTCTGCACTCAGCTCGCCGTGCCGCTTGACGAAGGCGACGACCCGCTGGCCCCAGCGCTCGTCGGCGAGCCCGGCAACCGCTACTTCGTCCACCCCGGGGCACAGCGACAGCACCGACTCGATGTCGACCGGCGAGATGTTCTCGCCGCCGCTGATGATCATGTCGTCGACGCGCCCGGTGACGAAGAGATCGCCCTCGGCGTCGACATAGCCCGTGTCGCCGGTGAAGTACCAGCCGTCGCGCAGGCTCTTGGCGTCGGCGTCGGGTCGCCGGTGGTAGCCCTCGAAGGCCTCGTCGCCCGCCAGGTCGGCAATGATCTGGCCCTCCTCGTTGGCGCCGACCGTCTGCCCGGGCGTAACGGCGTCGAGGCGAACCACCCGCAACCGGGTGTTGATGCCGGCCCGACCGGCCGAGCCCGGCTTGGCGACCGGGTTCTGGTCGATCGAGAAGGTGTAGATCTCCGAGCTGCCGTAGTGATTGACGAACAGCTCGGGACGAAACGCCGCGTCGAGCCGCTTCAGCAGCGCGTCGGTCATCGGCGCGCCGGCGAAGCCGAGCTTGCGGACGCTGCCGACGTCGGTGCGCGCGAAGTCCGGATGGGCGAGCAGGTCGTGGTAGAGCGTCGGCACGAGATAGAGATGGGTGACCTTCTCGCGCTCGATCGCCACCAGGGCCGCCTGCGCGTCGAAACGCGGCATGCAGACGAGGCGACCGTCGACGAGCGCCATCGCCAGCAGCGAGCGCACGCCCATGGTGTGGTAGAGCGGCATGACGCCCAGCGTCCGCTCGCCGTGCCGGTAGCAGTTCTGGGCCACGTGGGCGAGCGCCGCGACGCGCTCGGCACGGTGACTGCGCGGCACGCCCTTCGGCCGGCCGGTGGTGCCGGAGGTGTAGAGCATCAGCGACAGGTCGCCGGCGGCGGCCTGCGGCACGAGGTCCTCGTCGAAGGCGGTCCAGTCCTCGAACCGGCCGGTCGGGTCCGCGCCATCGTCCACGCCGCCGACACCGATCCGCGGCAGCCTTGCCGCGCGCTCCGAGCCGACGACCTGATCGCTCGACGACGCGTCGAAGACAAGCACCCGCGCGTCGGAGTCGGCGAGACAATAGTCGATCTCCTCGCTGCAGGCGCGCCAGTTGAGCGGCGTCACGACGACCCCGAGAAACTGGCAGGCCCAGTGCAGGGTCGCCATCTCCCAGCGGTTCTGCATGACGACCAGCAGGTGGTCGCCGCGGGACAGGCCGAGGTCGCGCAAGCCGGCCGCCGCCGCGCCGACGCGGCCCGCCCACTGGGCATAGCTCAGGCGGAGTTCGCCGTCGACGATGGCGACGGCATCGCCGCTGCGCTCGACGCTCTGCAGGAAGGTTCGTCCGAGATCGAGCATGACGGCCTCAAGCAGCAACGCGGCGACGGGCCTGCAGCCAGAGCAGCGTCGTGCCCGTCGAGAGCAGCACGACGCAGATCACCGTCGACGCGACGTCCGGCATCAGGGCGATCACGCCGACCGCCGCGAAGCCGATGCGCCACGCCACGCCGAGCGGGCGGAAGAGCCAGCCGACGAGGGCTACGCTGACGGCGTAGAAACCGAGCAGCACGTTGGCCATCCCCCAGATCGAATCGCCGATGTCGCCGATCAGGAAGAGGCCGGGATGGGCGATCGCGACGAACGGGATCAGGAAGCCCGGCAGGCACAGCATGAAGGCGGTCCAGCCGGTCTCCGACGGCCCGGCCCGGCTGATCGATGCGGCGGCGTACGCCGACAGCGCCACCGGCGGCGTCACCATCGACAGGATGGCGAAGTAGAAGATGAAGAAGTGGGCACTGAGCGGCGCGACGCCGACCTCGATCAGCGCCGGCGCGAGCAGCACGGCGGCCATGATGTAGGCCGAGGTGGTGGGCATGCCGGTGCCGAGCACCAGGCTGGCGACCATCGTCAGGACCAGCAGGACGGCGACGCTGCCACCGGCGGCGAAGATCATCAGGCTGGTGAACTTGGTGCCCAGGCCGGTGAAGGCGATGACGGCGACGACGATGCCGGCCACCGCGCAGGGCAGGGCGACGCTGATGGTCCGCTCGGCCGAGACGATGAGCGCCTCGACCAGGGCGATCGGCCGTTGCCGGGTCGTGGAACGCAGGCTGCCGACGACGATGGTCAGCACCGACGCCTCCAGCGCGGCGTTGCTCACCGGGTAACCCGAGACGACGCGGTAGACCAGCCAGGCAAGCGGCAACAGCAGATGGCCGCGCACCGACAGCACCGAGGACAGCGGCGTCATGTCGAGCGCACTCGTCGGCCGCAGGCCGCGCTGCCGGGCCTTGAGGTCGACCATCAGCAGCAGCGCCAGGTAATACGCCACCGCCGGCAGGATCGCCGCGATCACGACCTCCTGATAGGGCACGCGCAGATAGTCGGCCATGATGAAGGCGGCGGCCCCCATCACCGGCGGCACCAGCTGGCCGCCGGTCGACGCCGCGGCTTCCACCGCGCCGGCGAAGCGCGCCGTGTAGCCGACCTTTTGCATCAGCGGAATCGTGAAGATGCCGGTGCTCATGACGTTGGCGACGGCGCTGCCCGAGACGCTGCCGAGCAGCCCCGAGGACACGACCGCCGCCTTGGCCGGGCCGCCGGTGCTTCGACCGGTGATGGCGAAGGCGATGTCGATGATCATGCGGCCGCCGCCGTAGGTGTCGTAGACGGCGGCGAAGAGGATGAAATAGAAGACGGTCGAGACCGAGACGCCGATCGGGACGCCGAAGATGCCGTGCAGCGACAGGTACTGCGCGTCGATGAAGCGCTCGAGGCCGCTGTAGCGGTGCGCCAGGTCGCCCGGCAGGAACGGTCCGACAAAGAAGTAGACGACGAAGAGTGCCGCGAACACCGTCATGCCGAGACCCAGCACGCGTCGCCCGGCCTCGAACAGCGCGACGATCAACAGCAGCCCGAAGGCGTACTGCGCCGTCGACACCGGATCGATCCCCTGCATGCGCTCGCTGGTCAGGAACGACGCATTGACGACGATGTATAGCGAGGGCAGGAAGGCGACCATCCCGGCCACCAGCCAGCCGATGCGTCGCGCCGAGCCCGGCGGCGACGAAAGACCGAACATCGCCAGCGCCAGCGACAGCGCGAAGCCGACGTGCATCGCCCGCTGGGCCAGCGTGTCGATGGCCGGCTCGACGACGACGACGATCTGCATCACGCTCCAGGCGAGCGCGATCAGCAGCACCGGGTTGGCCAGTTCAGACCAGCGCCGCAGCGACAGTCGGCTCGACTCGGTGGCCTGCGAGCCGGTGGCCGCCTTGGTGGCGGCCGCCGGCAGGTCGGCCTTCGGGGGGTCGGTCTTCATCGTCTGCGGGCTCGTCCTTGCATGTGCGAACGTCTTACTTCAGCCAGCCGCGCTCGCGGTAGTAGCGCTCGGCACCGGCGTGCAGCGGCATGCCGACGACCTCGCGCTTCCAGACTTCGCTCTTCACGCAGTCGAAGTCGGCGAGCGCCTTGTGCGCCACGCGCAGCTTGTCGGTCTGCTCGCAGACGGTCTTGACGACCATGTAGGCCATGTCGTCCGACATGGCCGTGCTCGCAAACAGCGTGGTCGTCGTGCCGGGCAGGCGGACATCCTTGTCCTGGCCGGGGAAGGTGCCCTTCGGCAGCACCCGCGTTTCCCAGCCGTAGCGCTTGCTCATGCCGTCGAGAACGGCCTGCGACGGCTGCAGGAAGGTGAGCTGCGTCGAGCGCGCCATCTCGGTGATGCTGGGGTGGCCGAGCGTCGCGGTCTGGATGAAGACGTCGGCCGTGCCGGCTGCGAAGCGGTTCTTCACCATGTCGAAGCTGCCGAACTCGAAGTTGCCGCCTTTGGCGGGCAGCGTCTTCTCGTCGACGCCGACCATCTCGAGCATCTGCTGGCCGCCATAGGCGCCGACGCTGCCGCGCTGGAGCAGTGTCACCGTCGCCTTCGGATTGACGGTTTTGAAGTACTCGCCGAGGTCGGTCGTCGAACTGGCGCCGCGGGCCATCGGCACCAGGTAGTAGGCGTCCCAGCCGCCGACCAGGCC
>Ga0136633_1003109_pt1 | contig 11057 bp, 13 predicted proteins | sample AntDrymeUQ832206_2_FD_105494 | JGI IMG/M metagenome (GOLD analysis project Ga0136633, IMG submission 105494) | Polar desert sand microbial communities from Dry Valleys, Antarctica - metaG UQ83 (22.06) | ecosystem: Environmental > Terrestrial > Soil > Desert | place: Antarctica: Dry Valley...
GCCGACGATGTATCTGGCATCAGCCGAAAGTTCACGAAAATCTTGTGCGCTCGGAGGGACTCGAACCCCCAACCTCTTGATCCGTAGTCAAGTGCTCTATCCGTTGAGCTACGAGCGCAGGGTGCAACCGGGAGAGCATACCCGGGACCTACGTCGTGCTCGGGCACTACCTGCGATAGGCGAGCTCACGCACGGCCGGTTGGATACGCGTCTGCCGGGTCGGACCTTGGCTCGAGCCATTCTCCGCTGCGGATCAGCTGGACCGCGAGGTCACGCAGCTTGACGTTGCGGTCCTGGCTGGCCCGCACCAGCAGGGCGAACGCCCGGTCGTCAGTCAGCCGGTAGCGCTCCATCAGGATCCCCTGCGCCTGACCGATCACCTGCTGGGTGAGCAGCCCCCGCGTCATCCGCTCCTCGCGGCGCGCGGCGGAGTAAGCGATGGCCGCATGCGCGGCGAACATCAGACCGACATGCTCGGACTCGTCAGTGAACGCGTCGGCGTGCCGCGCGAACAGGTTCAGGGCCCCGAGATCGTCGCCCTTCACGTACAGCTGGATCGACAGCATGCCGGCCGCTCCCTCGGCCAGTGCGGCCTGGGTGAACAGCGGCCAACGGGTCTCCGTGGCCATGTCCGCCACGCGGACGGTCGTATGCAGGTAGGCCGCCTCCAGGCACGGTCCCTGCTGCAGTCGCTCCTGCAGGGCGTCGACGGCCGCCGGCAGGTCCCCCGAAGCGGCTTCCGACGACACTGTGCGACGGCCGAGGACGACGCTGATCGATGCCTCGTCGCAGCCTGGGACGAGCTCGACGGCCGATCGCACGATCTCGACGAGCGTGTCGTGCGGATCCAGGTTCTCCGCGCTGCGGACGAACCTGCTGAGCATTTCGGCCAGCGGGTCCTGACCCTGGACCATCCCCGTGTCATGGTCGGACGGCTGACCGCGGGTGTTCTCCATCTGAACCACGCATTTTCCCCGTGAGCGCGGGCGCGGGGAGCTGGGAGCGCGTCCAGAATGGTAGGACATGTCTACCGATAACGCCACAGATCGCCGGCGATCTGTCAGCCAGAACTCCATGGGTGCCGTGGCACTGTCTTCAGTCCGCGATGCACCAGTAGCGGTCCAGGCCGGCCGGGCGCGGGCCGTCTGGGCCGGCGGGGGTGCGTGCGTGTGAGGCGTCGTGGGCTGTCGACCGCATGTACTCGCGAAACGTCTCCTCATCCTTCCACCAGGTGACCATGCGGTACGGGTCGCCGGCGCGCACGGGCCGCCAGACCTGCAGGCCACCGAAACCGGGACGGCGGTCGACCGCATGTAGCCGGTCGCGCATCGCCAGCTCTAGAGCCGCCGCACCAGCGGCAGGGACCGCGATGCCGCTGACGGTGACGAAGCTCGCATCGTCTGCCCGGACGCTCATGCGCTGGCCTGTCGAAGCGATGCAACCGGGCCCGCGGCGTGGCGGAGCAGCTCCGCGCCGCGCGGTGCCTCGGGCTCGACGGCGTCCGCCAGGAGCAGCGCCGACGTCGTGATGACTTCCACGGGAACGCGGCCAGCCAACAAGCTGTACAACCAGAGCAACAGCTCGTCCACTATCACGTCGTCGCCGGTGAGCAGCGCTGCTGCGGTGTACCGCGCCATCCAGCCGAAGTCCTCCAGCGTCCTCGCCCTCTGTGCCGGCGTCATCGTGGCCAGCCGCGGGAAGGTCGCGACCATCCGCTCGTAGGCCAGTGCCACGACAGCCCCATCGACGGCGTCCAGCATGAGGACTTCGTGCGGCGTCTCGACTGCGGGACCTGTTCGGGCAGGCATTGGCCCCAGCAACGCCATGGGGTCGTTGGACCAGCTATCAGCACCTATGGCGTGGGCGCGAAGGGGCGAGTCGCCGAAGGCACGGCCGCCAACCAGGACGGGAACGTCGTAGTCGTGAGCAGCGGCGATGCAGCGGGCGGCTCCCAGCAGGTTCGTCGGCATCGTGCAGGACAGTGCCAGCAGATCGACGTCTCCACCCGACAGCCGCCGCGCGAGCTGGTCCGCCGGGAGCGAAGGTCCGAGCATCGTCACGCGGGTCCGAGGACCAGCGGCGACAACAGCTGCCATCCGGGCCGGCAGAGCGTGCCACTCACCCTCGGCGCACGCGACGAGGATGTGACGCTCCTGCAGCGCGACGCCGCGCGGCCGCGCCGCATGCCCGAGCGCCAGCAATGCAGCCTCGGTGACCGCCGTGGCCGCGTGCTCGTCGGCGACTGACCACTCACCCTGCTGCCACAGCTCGCCGACGCGTACCTGCGAGGGCGCGAGCACCTCACTGATGATCGACTGGACCGGCGTGCCCTCGTCAAACATCTCCAGGATGAAGCCGGTCGCCCCTGCTGCGTCCACGGCACGGACTGAGCGGAAGTATGTCTCCAGGGGCAGCACGGCAGTGGTCACAGCTCCTCCTGCGCCGTCACGTCGGCGACCACGGTGATTCCGCGCCCCGCGGCCTTCGCGCGGTAGAGCGCTTCGTCGGCCGTCTGCAGAGCGGCGCGGCCCCCCTCGGCCGTGACCGCGGCGACGCCGATCGAGAAGCCCACATCGGCCGCGCAGGCGGGGCGTTGCTGCTCCCATTGCGCGCGCAGCCACTCGCAGCGATCGGCGAGGGCCTGGGCCGGCAGCCGCGGGGTGAGGCACGCCAATTCGTCGCCGCCGTACCGGCCGCAGCTGTCACCGTCGCGGAGCCCGTGGAGAAGCAGCGCGCCGATCGCACGCAGCACTTCGTTCCCGGCGGCGTGGCCATCGCGGTCGTTGACGGCCTTCAACCGGTCCAGGTCGATCATGCAGACGCTGTCGCCCACGTCCGCCTCCGCAAGGCGACGCATCCATGCGCGACGCGTGAGCAGGCCGGTCAGTGGGTCGCGCGTCGCCTCGTGGGTACGCCGCACGTCGCCATGCAGGCGGGTGACCACCAGACGGGCATCCTCCACCATCTCCGGGAGCAGCTGCGCCAGTCGCATCGCCGCGACACTCACCGAATCGGCGTAGGGGAGCGTCGGTTCGGACAAGCCGAATGAGACGTCGACCGGAAGCGTGGTCGCGGGATCGGCCAGGCGGGCGGGCACGAGACCGCCCCCCAGGTCGCGGATGAAGGTGGCGAGCACCGGTGCGACCTGATCGGCGGATATAGCGCGCAGCAGCGCCCGCAGGGCAGCTACCTGCAGACCCGCGACGGCTCCATCCTGATCAGCGTCCACTGGCGGATAGGCCCGCTCGCCACGGCTGGGCCTGGGCACTCGAGCGCGCTGCGTCGCTTGCACCGCCGGCGGAAGTTGCCAGTCAGCTCCGGTTGGCGCCGCACCCTCAGCCCCGAACGTGGTGTCCGGCTCGGTCATCGCGCGCCCCCAGCGGATCGGATCGGGACCTGTCGACGTGAGTTGATGGTTGGTGCCTCGCGGCGCAGGGGCGGCGGCGGCGAAATGACCCGCGCCACGGAACGCACGTGCCAGCGCATGCCGGTCGAGGTCCGCGAGCCCGCTCCGTTCAGTGCTGCCGCGATCGTGTGCAGCGACGCGCCATCCCCATGCATCCGCAGGATTCGGACCTCCTCCACGCTGTGCGCCTCGTCCACCACTGGCGGCTCGCTCAGGGAGGTGGCAACCGTCGCGGGCGCGCACCCGCTCAGCCGGGTCGCATCGAGCCACGCCTCGAGCGCGCCGGCTGGCAGGGGCCGGGTCCACAGGAATCCCTGGGCCGCCTCCACGCCCAGGTTTTGCAGGTGCGCCAGCTGCGCGTCGGTTTCCACGCCCTCGGCCACGACCGACTTGCCGGTGTTGCGGGCCAGGCTCACCACCGAGGCCACGATCGCGTCGTCGTCCGGGTGCTCGCCGAGCCCACCCACGAACGACCGGTCGATCTTGATCGTGTCGATGGGGAATCGGCGAAGGTAGGAGAAGGACGAGTAGCCCGTGCCGAAGTCGTCCAGGGCCAGCCGCACTCCCGTGCTCCGCAGCTGCCGGAGCGACTCTGCTGCGTGCGGATGGTCGAGCAGAGCGCTCTCCGTGACCTCGAGGACGATGCGCTCCAGCGGAGCCTGCACGGACGCGAGCAGTGCGCCGCAGTGGTCGGCGAATCCGGGAGCTGCCATCTGCAGCGGAGACAGGTTGATCGCCAAATACAAGGAACGACGACGAGCACCCCAGGCGGCCGCTTGGGCTCCAGCGGTGCGCAGGACCCAGTCACCGAGCTGCCCGATCAGCCCCGCCTCCTCAGCCAGCGGAATGAAGTCCAGGGGCTGCAGCAGCCCCCGCTGCGGGTGCTGCCAGCGGACCAGCGCTTCCACTCCGGTGACCGTGCCAGTGCTCAGCTCGACGACCGGCTGGTAATGGAGCACCAGCTGGCCGCATTCAATGGCGCGAGCGAGCTCGACGACGTCGGACGGCTGCGGCGGGGGCGTGTGGCTGTGGTCTGATGCCGCTCCTCCCGCGACCCGCTCGGCGGCTGCGAGCAGCTCGTCCGCGCTGTCGACGTACGACGTCGTGAGACCGCAACGGACCTCCAGTTGCACTGGAATTCCTTGCACCAGAAGGGGCCCGGTGACTGCCGTGCAGGCCGACGCGGCTCGGGCGCGGGCGTCCTCGACCGAACCGACCTCGTCGAACAGCACCGCGAACTCGTCGCCCCCGATCCGGGCGACGCTGTCGGCAGGGCCGCACGCCCCCTGCAGCCGGTCGGCGACAGCCTTGAGGACCAGGTCTCCCGCGGGTGTGCCGAGAGCTGCGTTCAGGCGCCCCATCCCGACAACGTCAAGCACGAGCAGCGCCACGATCTCGCCACCCGTGCGGCTTCGGAGCGCCCGCTGCGCGCTCTCCAACAGCAGCGGACGGCTGCTGAGACCGGTCAGCGGGTCGCACGCCCCCACGTCGCGCAGCCGGATCGCGGCCATGGCCAGTCGCGCCTGCGCGCGAAGGACGTCCAACTCCCCACTGGTGAACGCGCGTGGCGCGCTGGCGAAGATGGACAGAGCGCCGATGACGTGGCCGCCGTGCACCAGTGGCTCTCCGGCGTAGGCACCGATGAGGCCCGCGGCGACAAGCGGATTGGCGGCGTAGACCGGGTCCGCAGGCGCGTCCGGGACGAGGAGACTGCGCCCGGTCCGTACCACTTCGGCGCAGAAGCTCAACTCATCCGAGACGTCAGCGGAACAGGCGTCCACTCCGACCTCGGCCGGGTACGTCTGAAGGTCGGGCGTGACGATGTTGACCACGGCTATCGGAACGGCACAGGCCGCGGCAACCGTTTCCACGACGGCATCGAGGTGCGGGTCCCCGAGGTGGCCGTCCAGCCCCAGCCGGCTGATTGCGGCGAGGCGCGCCGGATCGCCTAAGTCCTCGGGTGTCAGTCCCGGCAGGGCGCTCGCGTGTCCTGCTGCGCCGGCGTCGCCGTCCAGTTGATCCGTGGCGGATGGCAGTTCTGGAGTGCTCACAGTGTCACCTATGCGCTGACCCGCCCACCACCCTCAATCCGTGAAGGCTGACGTCGTCGCACTCCGCACACTATGCGCTGCAGCAGGCCCGGTCCATGGCCGTTTCGGATGACCTGTCCCACGTTGTCCGGCATGTGCTTCCCCCATGGGCCGCCTCGGTGATGAGGCTGGTGACCGATTCGTCAGATGGCTGACACCTGGGCTTCGGTAGCCCGGGTAGCGTGACGGCCGTTCGCTCTTCCCAGCAACGAGGAGCCGTGATGCTCACCAGCTCGAGGAAGGTCAGGCTCGTAGCCGCGCTGGGACTCCTCACAGCTGTGGGCATGGCTCACGGAGCCCGCGCCGAGACCACGCGTTTCAGCTATGTGACCCACCTGACATTCGGGGTAACCGACGTAATTCCGCCTGCCGCGCACGGGACCGCGCTGGGGAGTCCGCAGGTGGACGGCATCTTCGCGTTCACCCCCGTCGACGGCACGTTCACGCTCGACGTCGACGACTTCGGCGCGCTCGCCGGCCAGTCGATCTACATTTCGGTCTCACAGTCCGACTCGGTCAAGGTGCGGAGGGGCTGCGTGCCCGTTCGGACGGCGTTTCCTTATGCCGGTTTCAAGCCCGGCCAGCTCGTGTACGTGTTCATCGGCGGAGTAGGAGCTGGGACGTGCTCCGGCCGGGCGACGGTCGGGACCGTGGACGTCGGGCTCTGAGCTCGTCTCGGATCCTCGGTCAGCAGCTCCGTCCCACACGGAACCTGGGGGTCGTCAAACCGCAGGTCATGGCGGAGGCTCCGGGCTTTGAACCCGGGATGGGCGGTTACCCCAAATCGCTTTAGCAGGCCGTCGATAGCCATCCGCTGTCGGGTTGGGCGGTGACCCCCTCTCTGGTGGACATCTACCCCTTGGGACGCCGTCCCGCGGGCGGAGGAGTCCAGATGGGTTCTTGTTCCGATCTGGAGTCTGTATGTACACTGTCTGTACGCGAAAAGGGGCATCGGCATGGCAACGGCGACACGACTTAACTTCCGGGTCCGGCCGGATACCGAGCAGCGGCTGCGCGCTGCTGCGGCGGCCTGCGATGAGTCGCTCACCGACTTTGTCATCGCCGCGGCGGAGGAACGCGCAGATGAAGTTCTCGCGACCCACACCCTCGTGACGGCTGACTACTTCGACCGACTCCTGGCTGCACTAGACGAACCGGCCGAGCCCAATAAGGCACTCCGCAAGGCCGCCCGCCGCCCACGCCAATTCAGCCAGAGCTGACGCTACGAGTGCCGACGAACGTCCCGTTCACATCCGAGCCACTCAATGACCGCCACGTCCTGACGTTGTTCAGCAGCACCAACGACTCCCTCGATCGCTGGTTGCGAGAGTCTGCCGCGCGGGCGTCAGCCCAAGGCACTGGACGAACCTGGGTGTGGCACACGGGTGACCGCGAGGTCGTCGGCTACTTCACGTTGGTCGCGCACGTCATACATCGCGAAGCGCTCTCCCGGACGCAAGGCCGGTCGCTACCTCGGGAAGTGCCGGCCATCTTGATGGCCAAACTCGCCCTGTCGGAGCACCTGCACGGTCAAGGACTCGGCGAGCAGCTGCTGCTCGACGCCCTGAGCCGGTGTGTCGCGGCCGGTGAAGTCGTCGGCAGCCGTTTCGTGGTTGTCGACGCCATCGACGCGGCCGCTGAGTCCTTCTACGTGCGGTACGGCTTCCAACCCATGGAGAACACCACTCCTACCCGGCTACTCCGGCGACTCACCTCCATCGCTACCGACCTTCGAAGCGACATGGGACCCCGAGGGAAGCCTGGGTGAAACCCTGGGACGTCACCCCCTGACGAGCCGCGGCGCCGGCACAAGAGCTTGTCGCGGGAGCTGTAGGCCTTGTCGGCGAGCTGCGCATCGGGGTCGGCACCGGGGCCGCCCCGGTCCCAGCCGCGGACCCGCAAGTGCAGCTTGGTGGTCAGCCCACCGCGGGACCGCCACCAGCGGGCGGCCGCTGCCGTCGACGAGGGAGGTCGCCTTCCCCATCCGTATCGGACAGCAGCGCGGACTCAGGCTTGCCCGTCTCGCTCGTTGACTCCTTGCACAAAACCGCAGGTCATGGCGGAGGCTCCGGGATTTGAACCCGGGATGGGGGGTTACCCCAAACCGCATTAGCAGTGCGGCGCCATAGACCGGACTAGGCGAAGCCTCCAATGCCTCGGTACGGCGAACCGCACCGGTGCTCCGGCATGGTAGACGGCGCCGTACGGGAGCGGCAAAGCCGCTCGACGCTGCGTGCCCGGGGGCTCAGCGGCGGTCGGAATCAACGAAGGGCACACGGTCGCTCCGCGCGATTCGCTGACGCCTGTGCTCAGCCCAGCGGCGCGCCGGTGTCGTGGCTGCGGCCGCGGAACTCCGCGACCACGACTTCGCCGCAGCGGATCGTCACGTCGTACACGCCGGTACGACGTCCGCGGTGCCGCTCGACCGCGGACGCCACCAGCTGATCGCCGAGGCGGGCCGGCGTGATCCACGCGATGTCGGCACCGGAGCCGACCACGACGGTGCCGTAGGTGTTGCAGGCGAACGCGAAGGCCGAGTCGGCCAGGACGAAGAGGTAACCGCCGTGGCAGATGTCATGGCCGTTGACCATCTCCTCGGTCACCGCCATCGTCGCCGTCGCCCGCCCGGGCGACACGTCGTCGATCACGATGCCCAGATGTTGCGAGGCCCGGTCTGCGGCGTACATCGTGGTCACGCACTGCCGGGCCAGCTCGTCGGGCGTCATGCCAGCGAGAGTACCCGACCGAACGTTCGGGTGGTACCCTGAGGCCGATGTACGACGACGGGAGGCACCGACGTGACCGCTGAGCTCGAGGCTGGGTTCGCCGCCACCATCGAAGCCGACCTCCGGGTCGAGCCGCGCGACTGGATGCCCGAGGCCTACCGCAAGACGCTCATCCGCCAGATCGCGCAGCACGCGCACTCGGAGATCATCGGGATGCAGCCCGAGGGCAACTGGATCACCCGCGCCCCATCGCTACGGCGCAAGGCAATCCTGATGGCCAAGGTGCAGGACGAGGCCGGCCATGGGCTCTACCTCTACAGCGCGGCGGAGACGCTCGGCGTCAGCCGCGAGGAGCTGCTCGACCTGCTGCACGCGGGCAAGCAGCGCTACTCCAGCATCTTCAACTACCCCACGCCGACCTGGGCCGACATGGGTGCGATCGGCTGGCTGGTCGACGGCGCGGCGATCGTCAACCAGGTCCCGCTGACCCGCTGCTCCTACGGACCCTATGCCCGCGCGATGACGCGCATCTGCAAGGAGGAGAGCTTCCACCAGCGGCAGGGCTTCGAGATCCTGCTGCACCTCTCCGCCGGTACGCCGGACCAGCACGCGATGGCGCAGGACGCGGTCGACCGTTGGTGGTGGCCTTCGCTGATGATGTTCGGCCCGCCGGACGACGAGAGCCCCAACTCGGCGCAGTCGATGGCCTGGAAGATCAAGCGGCACAGTAACGACGACCTGCGCCAGAAGTTCGTCGACATGTCCGTGCCGCAGGCTGCGATCCTCGGCCTGACGTTGCCGGACCCGGACCTGCAGTGGAACGAGAGCCGGGACCACTACGACTTCGGCGTCATCGACTGGACCGAGTTCAACGAAGTGCTGCGCGGCAACGGCCCGTGCAACCGGGCCCGCATCGAGCACCGTCGTACGGCGCACGCCGAGGGTGAGTGGGTGCGCGAGGCGGCAGCGGCGTACGCCGACAAGCAGCGCTCGCGCGCGCAGGGCAGCGCAGCATGAGCGCTGGGTCGTCGGTGGCGTCACCGACTGAGCCCACACCGCTCTGGGAAGTCTTCGTCCGCAGCAAGCGTGGCCTGTCGCACAACCACGTCGGCAGCCTGCACGCCCCGGACGCCGACATGGCTCTGCGCAATGCGCGCGACGTCTACACCCGCCGGCAGGAGGGCGTGAGCATCTGGGTCGTGCCGGCCGCGGACATCGTCGCGTCGTCGCCGGACGAGAAGGACTCGTTCTTCGATCCTGCGGCCGACAAGGTCTACCGACACCCGACGTTCTACGACATCCCGGCCGAGGTGCAGCACCTGTGAGCGCTGCACCCGTCCCCGACGCTACGTCTGTGTCGACGTACGCGATGCGCCTGGGTGATGACGCTCTTGTTCTCGCGCAGCGACTTTCCCAGTGGTCCTCCCGCGGTCCCGACCTCGAGGAGGACATCGCGCTGACCAACATCGGCCTCGACCTGCTCGGTCAGGCGCGGTCGCTGCTCACCTACGCCGGAGAGGTCGAGGGACGCGGTCGCACCGAGGACGACCTCGCCTACCTGCGTGAGGAGCGCGACTTCACCAACCTGCTGCTGGTCGAGCAGGACAACGGCGACTTCGCGCACACCATCGCCCGCCAGCTCTTCTTCTCCACCTGGCAGCTCGCGCTGTGGGAGGGCCTGCTGTCCTCCGCAGACGAGACCATCGCGGCGGTGGCCGGCAAGGCGGTCAAGGAAGTCGACTACCACCGTGACCACGCCGTGCAGTGGACGCTGCGCCTCGGCGACGGCACGCCAGAGAGCCGGCGTCGGATGCAAGCCGGGCTCGATGCGATGTGGCCCTATGTGGCGGAGATGTTCGCCGCTGACCCGCTCGACGTCGTACTGGTCGAGGCAGGTGTCGCGGTGGACGTGGCGGCGCTGCGTCCCCCCTGGGACTCCTTCATCGATGGGGTGCTCGCCGAGGCGACGCTTTCCCGGCCTGACGACACGTGGACCCCGACCGGTGGTCGCCGCGGGATGCACACCGAGACGTTCGGCTACCTGCTCGCCGAGATGCAGCACCTGCACCGCTCCCACCCGGGCGCGACCTGGTGAGCGTCGTACCGTCCCCCGCCCCGGCCCCCACCCCCGCGCTCCCCGCGAACTATGACCGAAAGTTCCCGGCGCCAGACGAGGAGGGCGTCACAGATCGGGCCGTGGACGACGTGGTGAGCGTCGTACCGTCCCCCGCCGCCACCCCCGCGAACTATGACCGAAAGTTCCCGGCGCCAGACGAGGAGGGCGTCATAGATCAGGCGGTGAACGACGTACGACAGGTCCTCGACTCCGTCGTCGACCCGGAGATCCCGGTGCTCACCATCGCCGACCTCGGCATCCTGCGCGATGTTGCGGTGTCTGCCGACGGGCAGGTGACGGTCACCATCACGCCGACCTACTCCGGCTGCCCGGCGATGGACGCGATCCGCGACGACGTGGTGACTGCGCTGCGCGCCGCCGGGTACGACGACGTCGTCGTACGTCTCGTCCTCGCCCCGGCCTGGACCACCGACTGGATGAGCGAGGACGGCCGGCGCAAGCTCGCCGACTACGGCATTGCGCCGCCGTCCGGTCGCGCCGCCGTCCGCGGAGTCGGGGCGCCCAGCGCCGCGCCGATTCCGCTCGCGTTGTCAGTGCGCTGCCCCCAGTGCGGCTCGCTCGACACGGCTGAGGTGAGTCGGTTCGGGTCTACCGCCTGCAAGTCGCTGTGGTCGTGCCGGGCCTGCCGCGAGCCCTTCGACAGCTTCAAGGTGCTCTGAGCTGTGCCCGCTTCGGCTGCTGCGCCGCCCCCACCGCCC
>Ga0136633_1003110_pt1 | contig 11054 bp, 14 predicted proteins | sample AntDrymeUQ832206_2_FD_105494 | JGI IMG/M metagenome (GOLD analysis project Ga0136633, IMG submission 105494) | Polar desert sand microbial communities from Dry Valleys, Antarctica - metaG UQ83 (22.06) | ecosystem: Environmental > Terrestrial > Soil > Desert | place: Antarctica: Dry Valley...
AGCGCACCCTCGCCACCGCGCAGGCCATCGCCGCCCTGTCCTGAACCCAGGCCCGCGCCCCGGGTCTCCGGGTAACCGGAACGGGCGCGCGCCGGATGCGCTGCCAGCTGCGGCAGCACCCGTACGGGCTCCGGCAGACGCGTGCCCGGGCGATGCCGAACTGCTGCCACCGCTGGCAGCAAGCACGGGGCTCCACCCAAGCGTGTGCGCCGCGGAGCGCACGTGCGGGGGTGCTGCCACGGGCGGCAGCAGATCGGCATCGCCCCGGCACCTGTGCGCCGCCCGGCCGTTCCGGACCGACCGGCGCTCCAGCAGGGCCTGTCGAGGGATGCCCGAGGGGGGCACCGCGCCCGCGCCCAGACACTCGCCCCGAGATCAGCCGGGCGGGCAGCTGAGTGTGACGGACGTACGATGGAGCCCGCCCGCGCACCCGCTCCCCACACGCCGCCGGGCCCTCCGACAAGGACTCCTGTGACCGCTCCTGCCCCCACCGCCGAGCAGCTCACCGCTGCGCTCTCGACGGTCATCGACCCCGAGATCCGCCGGCCGGTGACCGAGCTCGGGATGGTCAAGGGCGCGGAGGTCGACGCCGACGGCACGGCCCGGGTCGGCATCTACCTGACCGTCAGCGGCTGCCCGATGAAGGACACCATCACCGAGCGGGTGACCACCGCGGTCGGCGCCCTGCCCGGCGTGTCCCGGGTCGAGGTCGAGCTCGACGTCATGAGCACCGAGCAGCGCCAGGAGCTCCAGACACTGCTGCGCGGCGACAACCCGGTGCGCGACATCCCGTTCGCGCTGCCGGGCTCGCTCACCAAGGTCTTCGCGGTCGCGTCCGGCAAGGGCGGCGTCGGCAAGTCGAGCGTCACGGTCAACCTCGCCGCCGCCATGGCGCAGAGGGGGCTGAACGTCGGGGTGCTCGACGCCGACATCTACGGCTTCAGCGTCCCGCGCATGCTCGGCGTCACGCACCGCCCGACGCAGGTCGAGTCGATGATCATGCCGCCGGAAGCGCACGGCGTGAAGGTCATCTCGATCGGCATGTTCACCAAGGACAACACCCCGGTCGTCTGGCGCGGGCCGATGCTGCACCGCGCGCTGCAGCAGTTCCTGGCCGACGTCTACTGGGGCGACCTCGACGTCCTGCTCATGGACCTGCCCCCCGGCACCGGCGACATCGCCATCTCGGTCGCCCAGCTCGTCCCGAGCGCCGAGATCCTGGTCGTCACCACCCCACAGCTGGCCTCGCAGGAGGTCGCCGAGCGGGCCGGGTCCATCGCGCTGCAGACCCACCAGCGGATCGCCGGCGTGGTCGAGAACATGAGCTACCTCGAGTGCCCGCACTGCGACGAGAAGATCGACGTCTTCGGCACCGGGGGCGGGCAGGCGGTCGCCACCTCGCTGAGCACCCGGTTGGGCGCGCCGGTCCCGCTGCTCGGTCAGATCCCGATTGACGTCCGCCTGCGCGAGGGCGGCGACAGCGGTCAGCCGCTGGTCCTGTCGGACCCCACCTGCACCGCGTCCCGCGCGCTGCTCGACGTGACCGAGGCGCTGTCCGGCAAGCCCCGCGGCCTGGCCGGCATGTCACTCGGCCTGTCCCCCGCGCGCCGCTAGGTCGTACGACCCGGACTCAGGTGGTGTCGGGGTCCCAGGGGGCCGGCTCGCCGGGCGGGAGCGGGGTGCCGGCGCGCGAGCGCGGGCGCCCGACCGCCGGGTCCTCGTCGTCGTCGGCGAGCAGGTTGCGGGCGATGAACGTCTTCGGGTTGAGCGAGCGCAGGTCGACGTCGCCGAGCTCCGGACCGAGCTCGGTCTTGAGGTCCTCGGTCATGCCCTTGACGTAGAGCCGCAGCTTGCGCAGGCCCTTGCCCGCCTCGGCCGCCATGCCCGGCAGCCGTTCCGGGCCGAAGACGAACAGCGCCAGGACGAGCAGGACCCCGATCTCGCCCCAGCCCAGGCTCTCCAGCACGGGAGCAGCGTACGGCCCGTAGCGCCGCCCGTCGCCCGGTTCAGCCGGCCAGGTCCTGCAGCACCACGTCGGCGGTCTGGGTGCGGCCGTCCCGGACGAAGCCGATCGTGACGGTGTCGCCCACGGCGTTGCCGCGGATGGCCAGGATCAGCTCGTCGACGCTGCCCACGTCGGTGTCGTCGACCTTGACGATGAGGTCGCCCGGCTGCAGGCCGGCGGCGCGGGCACCGCCGCGCGGGGTCAGCTCGCGCACCAGCGCGCCCTCGCGGTCCTCCCCGGCCACGGTGGTGGCCGACACGCCGATGCTGGGGTGGGTGGCCTTGCCGGTGCGGATGATCTCCTCGGCGACCGAGCGGGCCTCGTCGATCGGGATCGCGAAGCCCACGCCGATGCTGCCGCCGGTCTGCTCGCCGCCGAACGGCCCGCCGCCGCCCAGGGTGGCGATGGCGGAGTTGATGCCGATCACCTCGCCCGCGCCGTTGACGAGCGCGCCCCCGGAGTTGCCGGGGTTGATCGCCGCGTCGGTCTGGATCGCGTTGAACAGCGGGTTGCGCGCGCCGCCTTCCGACGGGACGTCGACGGTGCGGTTGAGCGCGCTGACGATGCCGGTCGTCACGGTGCCGGACAGGCCCAGGGGCGAACCGATCGCGACGACCGGGTCGCCGACGACCAGCGCCGAGGAGCGGCCGAGCGTCGCAGCGGGCAGCTCCCGGTCGGTCCGCACGCGCAGCACGGCCAGGTCGGTGACCGGGTCGCGGCCGACGATGTCGGCGGGCAGCTCGCTCTCTACGGCGTCGAGCGTCACGGTGATCTGGCCGCCCTCGGCGGCGGACTCCACGACGTGGTTGTTGGTGAGGATGTAGCCGTCGCTGCGGATGACGACGCCCGAGCCGGTGCCGTTGCCGCCCGCCCCGCGCACGGCGATCGACACGGTGCTCTGCATGACGCGTGCGGCGATGCCGGCCACGGAGTCGGGGGCGCGGTCGACGGTCGCCGTGGTGCTCGCGCCGCTGCCCAGGCTGGCGCCCGGGTCGCGCAGGTCGTTGCCGTCCGTGGTGCTGGCGCCGACGACGCCACCGAGCAGGCCGGCGACCAGCGCGGTGACGACGACCGCGGCACCGGTGCCGAGGCCCGTGCGGCTCTTCTTCTCGGCGGGGCCGCCGAGGGTGTCGGTGGTCCAGCCGAGCTCCCGGGCCCCGGACGGGAAGCTCGCCTGCGTGGTCGGCCGGCTCCAGGGGTCGTACGCCGCCTGCGGGGTGTGCACGGAGGTCTGCGGACTGCCGTACGGCGGCTGCGACGGGCGGTCCTGGGCGCGCGGAGCACCCCACTGGTCGTCCGGACGCGACCACCACGGGCTGGGCGGCGGCGCGCCCGCGCCGGGAGTGGCGTCGGCATCGCGGGGGTCGGTCACGGGGTCCTCCGGGTCAGTGGCGTCGGACGTGGGTCCTGCAGCGGAGTCTGCCCCGCGGCGTGTGAAGTCCCCGTCAGGTCCTCAGTCGACCTCAGTCGAACGGGTTGAGCATCCCGGCGAGCCGGGAGGCGCCGCGGGACAGGCGGGCGCGCAGCCCCTCGTCGACCGGCGCGTCGTGCGGCAGGGCCAGGACGGCGGCCTGCACGCTCGCCTCGGGCCCGTCCGACACCAGCGTCCAGACCTGGCCGCCGCCCTGCCAGACGACGCGCTCCGGGGCGGTCCGGCGGACCCACACCGGGGTGCCGTCCACGCTCTCCCGCGCGAAGCCGTCGACCGCGTGCTCGCCGAGCCCGCCGGCCTGGGAGAACAGCGACAGCACCGAGAGCCCGTCGGTGTAGGCGAGGTGCAGCACCTCGCCGTCGCGCCGCGCCTCGAACAGCGCGAACCCGTCCGGCAGCGCCTCGGGGACGTGCCAGCCCTCGTCGCGCAGCCGCTCGAGAAGGGCCGCGGCCGGGCGCTCGCTCCCCGACAGACGGGACGGCACGACGGCGGGCGCCGCGGTCGCCTCGCCCTGCACGGCCAGGTCGACGAAGGCGGCGCTGCGCACCCGCTCGCCCTGCTCGTCGAAGACCTCCCGGCGCAGCAGCATGCCGCTGTCGCGGTCCACCCAGAAGCGCCCGGCGACGCCGCCGTCGGCCCGGCGGGCCTCGATGACCGACGCGTCCCGGCCGGTGCACTGGCCCGGTCCGCTGACCGCCAGGTCGTACGACGCGGCGAGCCGGTCGAGCATCCGCAGGTCGAGGAAGGCGGTTGCGGCGGCGACCTCGGGGTGCTTCCCGTCGGCGCCGGAGACGACCGAGCCGCGGACGGGGTCGTGCGCGAGCTCGACCAGCGAGGTGTCGGCGACCCCGCCGCGCCAGCTCGCGACGTACTGGGTGCCGGTGTAGGACAGCCGGCGGGCGGCGGCCGCGGCCCGCTCCAGCAGCGCGACGGCCTCCTCGGCGCCGGCGTCGGCGTCGGTGCGCCCGCGGTCGACCGCCGCCGAGGCGGGCGCGATGGACAGGACCAGGCCGGTGCCGACGGCTGCGACGAGCAGCCGGCGGCGCCTCACCTCGGCGCCCCGGCGCCCCCGCCGGTGAGCGAGGCCTCGAGCACCCAGGGGACCTCGGCGGTGGTGTCGACGTGCTGGACGACGAAGGAGTCGGTGGCCGGGTCGACCGGGACGGTGGCGGCGCTCTGCGGCCCGCCCAGCGCGAGTGCGGCCCCGAGGACCGCCAGCGCCGAGCCGACGGCCGTACGACGGCGCAGGCCGGGGCGCCGGCCGGCCGGGCGGGCCGAGCCGGGCCCGGGGGCGGAGCGGAGGCTGACCGGGCGGACCGGCCCGCGCGGCGGGGCGGGCACGTGGTCGGTGCCTGGCGCGGGCAGCGCCAGCAACCGGGCGGTCAGCGCGTCGGGCAGGTCCGGCTCGGCGGCCGACAGGTCGTGCAGGCGGGCCTTGAGGCGGCGGTGGGCGTCCGCCTCGGCGCGGCAGGGGGTGCAGTGCGCGAGATGGCGCTGGGCCCGCTCGCGCGCGGCGTGGTCGAGCTCGCCGTCGACGAGCGCGGCGACCTGCTCGCCGAGGCAGCCGCTCACGACGCCTCGTCGACCGGGACGGGTGCGCGGTGCGCCAGGGCCGCACGCAGCTGGGAGCGGCCGCGGTGGATGCGGCTGCGGACGGTGCCGATCTTGATGCCGAGCGTCGCGGCGATCTCGTCGTAGGACAGGCCCTCGAGGTCGCACAGCACGACGGCGGCGCGGAAGTCCGGCGGCAGCGCGTCGAGGGCGGACTGCACGTCGTGGTCGAAGTGGGTGTCGTCGTAGACCTGCGCCGGCCCGCGGTCGCGGCTGGGCAGTCGCTCGGCGTCGTCGGGCAGCGCGTCGAAGCGGATCCGGGCCTTGCGGCGGACCTGGTCGAGGAACAGGTTGGTGGTGATCCGGTGCAGCCAGCCCTCGAAGGTGCCCGGCGTGTAGCTCGACAGCGAGCGGAAGACGCGGACGAAGACCTCCTGGGTGAGGTCCTCGGCGTCGTGCTTGTTGCCGGTGAGGCGGTAGGCCAGCCGGTAGACGCGGGCCGAGTGGTCGCGGACCACCTCGTCCCACGACGGTGGGGTCCACGGCTCGTCGGGGAGCTCCATTCGGGGGTGCGCACCTCCAGGCACGAACGCTTCGGCGGGCAGCGACAGTAGCCCGGTCCCCGACATGGTGCCCACCTTCCTGTGAAGCGCACGTGAAGCCGTCTGCCCGCGTCCGCGGCGGCTCGGCCCGTCGTCAGGGTGAACGCTGCCTGGCGCGCCGCCGTTCCCCGTTAGGCTCCCGCCCACCGGGCCACGCGGGCCCGCCGGCACCCGGAGGTCGTCATCGAGTCAGGCAGGACGGGCAAGGGCGCGGGCCCCCTGGAGGGCGCGGCCGTCGCGGAGTGGATCGCGGCGTGGCAGCCCGAGGAGCCGCCGCTGCTGGCGGCGCGCCAGCGGGCCGGCGAGGTCGGCGTGGCCGCGGTCGACCCTGCGACCGGCGCGGCCCTGCGGCTGCTCGCCGCGGCCGCGAGCGCGAAAGCGGTCGTCGAGCTGGGCACCGGCGCGGGCGTCTCCTCGCTGTGGCTGCTGTCGGGCATGCGCCCCGACGGCGTGCTGACCTCGGTGGACGCCGAGAGCGAGCACCAGCGGCTGGCCAAGACCTCGCTGGCCGAGGCGGGCGTCGCGCCCGGCCGCGCGCGGCTCATCCACGGCCGCGCGCTCGACGTGCTGCCGCGGCTGTCCGACGGGGCGTACGACCTGGTGTTCTGCGACGCGAACAAGTCCGAGAACGGCGACTACCTCAACGCCGCCCTGCGGCTGCTGCGCCCGGGCGGGCTGGTGGTCTTCGCCGGCGCTCTGGGCGGCGGGCGGGTCGCGGACTCCAGCGCCCGCGACGCCGACACGGTCGCCCAGCGCGAGCTGGTCAAGGCGCTGCGCGAGCAGACCCGCTTCACCGCGGCGGCGCTCCCGGTCGGCCCCGGGCTGATCGTCGCCGCGCTGTCGGGCTGACGCCTAGGGGGTGAGGGGGCCGTCGGCGCCGACGGCGACGCCGACGAGCTCCCACTCCTGGACGAGCTCGGGGTCGCTGCCGACCATCGTGCTGACCGGGCTGGGGTTGGCCCGGAAGTGCTCGAGGAACGCCGTGCGGGCCTCGGGGGTGGACCAGACGTAGATGCCCGAGAAGAAGCCGCCCTCGGTCATCTGCCAGGTCTTCTGGACCAGGCCGTCCATGCCCGTGAAGCGCGGCACGGAGGTCTCGCGGACGTACTCCCGCAGCTTGTCCGCGGTGCCGGCGGGGGTGTCGCGGATCGACCAGCGGACGGTGAGACCGTGCATCAGGCGGACCTCCTCGAGCGGGTGGCGGGGGTGCGGGCGAGCTCGGCCAGCCAGGCGGTCAGCAGGCGGACGCCGTAGCCGGTGCCGCCCTTGGTGACCTCGTCACTGTCGCCGCCGGCCATCGCCGGGCCGGCGATGTCGAGGTGGGCCCACGGCCGCCCGCCGGTGAACTCGCGCAGGAACAGCGCGGCGGTGATCGAGCCGCCCTGCAGCTTGAGCTTGGGCTGGCCGATGTTGCGCAGGTCGGCGACCGGCGAGTCGAGCGCGACCCGGTAGTCCTCGACCAGCGGCATCCGCCACAGCGCCTCGCCGCTGACCTCGGCCGCGGCCTCGAGCTGGCCGGCGAGGGCGTCGTCGCTGCTGAACAGCCCGGCGTGCCGCTTGCCGAGCGCGACCGGCATCGCGCCGGTGAGCGTGGCGACGTCGACGATGACGTCGGCCTTGAGGTCGCGGTCGGCGTAGGCGATCGCGTCGGCGAGCACGAGGCGGCCCTCGGCGTCGGTGTTGAGCACCTCGACGCTGCGCCCGCCGTACTGCACGAGGACGTCGCCGGGGCGCTGGGCGGTGCCGGACGGCATGTTCTCGGCCACAGCAGCCAGCACCGTCACCTTGACCTCGAGACCGAGATCGGCCACGGCGCGCAGTGTGCCGAGCACGGCGGCAGCGCCGCCCATGTCCATCTTCATGTCGAGCATGCCCGGGTTGGGCTTGAGGCTCAGGCCGCCGGTGTCGAAGGTGATCCCCTTGCCGACCAGCACGACGTGGGTGCGGCCCCCGCCGTCGTAGCTGGCCTGGACCAGCCGCGGCGGGCGCGAGGAGCCCTGGCCGACGCCGAGGATCCCGCCGAAGCCCTGCGCCGCGAGCTGCTTCTCGTCGAGCACCGTGACGTCGAGGCCCTTGAGCAGGTCGCCGGCCGCGGCGGCCAGCCAGGCGGGCGACTTCTCACCGGACGGGGTGTTGACCAGGTCACGGGTCGCGCAGACCGCGCGCACGACCGTCAGCGCGACGTCGAGCTCGCGCTGCAGGCCGACCGGCCCGACCAGGGTGATCGTCTGCAGCGCGCGGGCCTTCGGCTCGGCCTTGCGGCTGAAGGAGTACGACGCGAGCAGCAGCCCCTCGACCAGCGCGTGCAGCGCCGGACCGTCGAGCGGCAGCCCGCGCAGATCGAGGGCGAGGTCAGCGTCGTCCTTGGCCCGGCGGGCCAGCGCGGCGCCGGCCTTGCGCAGGTCGGCGGGCGCGGCGTCACCGACGCCGAGCAGGAGCACGCGCGGGGTGCCGTCGACGGGCACGGCCACCAGCTCGCCGGCGCCGCCCTTGGCGGACTCGCGCTCGAGCAGGGCCTCGACGTCCACGGCCGACGCCGCAGCGGGCAGGCTGCCGGCCAGCACGACGCCGCCGTCGGTGGTGCGGGTGGGCACCGCGACGACGGCGGCGGCGGCGGGCAGGTCGGTGGCGAGCCCCACGGCGGGCAGGGCGATCGCGGGGAAGCGGGCCACTGCGGCCCGTCGGCGGGCGGGCGGCACGCTAGGCGAGGACGGCCTGGAGCGCCTCGGCGAGGTCCTTGACCTCGTCGGCGTTCAGCTCGACGACCAGCCGGCCGCCGCCCTCGAGCGGGACGCGCATGACGATGCCGCGGCCCTCCTTGGTCACCTCGAGGGGACCGTCACCAGTCCGGGGCTTCATGGCCGCCATGGCCGACCTCCAACGTCGCTCAGTGCAGCGCCCCGGGACCGGAGCGGCGTGTGCGGAACAGTCTCCCTCAAGTCGCGCTCGGCAAGGCGACCGGGGGCGGCGTGCCATCCTCGGCGCACCCCTAGCGAGAGGCTCCCCCGTGTCCGACCTCGTCCAGCTCGAGCGCACCGGCGCCGTCGCCACGATCACGCTGCACCGCCCCGAGGGCATGAACGCCCTCACCCTCGAGGTGAAGACGGCGCTGCTCGAGGCCGTGGCCGCGGTGCGCGACGACGTCGCCGTACGGGCGCTGGTCCTCACCGGGTCCGGCCGGGCCTTCTGCGTCGGGCAGGACCTGCGCGAGCACGCCGCGCTGCTCGAGGCCGGCGACCCGGCGCCGCTGTCGACGGTCCGCGAGCACTACAACCCGCTCGTCACGATGCTGCACGAGCTGCCGATCCCGACGATCGCGGCGATCAACGGCACGGCCGCGGGCGCCGGTCTCGGGATCGCCTGCGCGCTGGACCTGCGCATCGGCGCGACCGGCGCGCGCTACACGACCGCCTTCGCCGGGATCGGGCTGACCGCCGACTCGGGGCTGTCCTGGACGCTCCCGCGCCTGGTCGGCGCCGGCCGGGCGCAGGCGCTGCTGCTGCTCGCCGAGCCCTTCACGACCGAGCAGGCGCTGGACATGGGCCTGCTCAACGCGGTCGTCGCGCCCGAGAAGGTGCTGCCCGCGGCGCTCGAGCTGGCGACCCGGCTCGCCGCCGGCCCCACCGCGGCATACGGCCTGATCAAGGAGTCGGTGCGCTACGCCGCGGGCGCGACGCTCGTCGAGGCGCTGGCGCGGGAGGAGGACTGCCAGGCGCGGGCCGGTCGTACGACCGACCACGCGGACGCGGTCCGGTCCTTCCTGGCCAAGCAGCCCCCGGTCTTCCAGGGCCGCTAGGAGCGGCTGCGCTTGACGGGGCGGCCGGCCTCGACCCAGCGGGCGAAGCGCTTGAGGCTCAGCTGGACGCCGAAGGCGAAGAACGGCTTGACCAGCGGCCAGCCGAGCCGGCCGACGATGCCGAGCGGCAGCTCGAGGTCCTCGCGCCAGACGAAGCGGCTGCCGGTGCCACGCGGCTCGACCTCGAAGGCGCCGGTGCCGCGGACCAGTCGGCCGGTGTGCAGGACGTGGCAGCGGTGCGGCGGCTCCCACAGCGTGATGTCCATCGTGTCGAGGAAGCCCAGCGGGCCGACGCCGGTGAAGGCCGCGATCGAGCCGCCGACGCCCTGGCCCTCCTGCCGGGTGGGGCGCACGGTGGTGCCGAGCATCCACTCGCCCTGACCGGCCCAGTCCGTCGCGCCTGCCCAGGTCTGCTCGACGGGGGCGTCGACGTCGACGGTCAGGACGAGGGTGGCGGTCACCGGGTCAGTGTCCGGCGGTCTGCGGCGGCGCGCCAGCGGGGCCCGGATCCGGAACGCTGCTCGCGGGCGGCAGCGGCAGGTCGTCGGGGGTGGCCTGCCGGACGGGCCCGGCCGCAGCGGGACGGGCCTCGTCGAGAAGGGCCTGGTCGGACGGCACGGGCAGCAGCTGGCCGTCGCCGGCCTCGTGGCCCTCGGCCGCGGCCTCGAGCAGGCCGATGCGGCGGTCGCGGTCGCGGAGCTCCTCGGCGAGCCGCTCCAGCGCCACGTCGACCTCGGCCATGCGGTAGCCGCGCGCGGCCATCGGGAAGCGCAGCGCCGCGACGTCCTCCGGCGCGAGCGGACGGTCCGGCAGGGCGAGGTCGGCGACCTCGGGCGGGGCCGGCGCGAGCTCGCCGCCCTCCCGCGTGGCGAGCACCGCCGCCACGAACAGCACGCAGAGGACGCCGAGGAGGGCGAGGGCGGTGACCACGGGCTGGATGCTCCCACGAGGGTGACCCCGTCCTACGGCTCGGCCTCCAGCACTTCCTCGGCACGCGGGTGCAGCCGGACCGGGTCGCGCAGCCCCGCCTCGACCAGGTCGAGCGCCTCCTCCACCGACGACGCCCACTGCAGCGCGCGCCGCGCCGGGCCGCGCAAGAAGCCGCGCTCGGCCAGGAGCTCGACCTGGTCGCGCAACGGGGCGTAGAGGCCGTCGACGTCGAGCACCACCACCGGCTTGACGTGCATCCCGAGGCTGCGGGCGACCCAGACCTCGAAGAGCTCCTCGAGCGTGCCGATGCCGCCGGGCAAGGTGAGGAAGGCGTCGGAGCGGTCGTCCATGAGGCCCTTGCGGGTGCGCATGTCGTCGACGACGAGCAGCTCGTCCGCCTCGCGGTCACCCACCTCGACGTCGAGCAGAGCCTGAGGGATGACGCCCGTCGTGCGCGCTCCGCCGGCCCGCGCCGCCCGCGCGACCGCGCCCATCATCGACAGGTTGCCGCCGCCGGACACCAGCGAGTGCCCACGCACCGCCAGCGCCGTGCCCACCTGGCTCGCCAGGTCGACGTACGACGGGTCGATCGCGGTGCTGGACGCGCAGTAGACGCAGATCGCTGCCACGGCGACGACGCTAGGCGGTGCCCCGGCCAGCAAGTGGGTGCTACTCCTCGCCGTCGCCCAGGTGCTCGTCGCCGGTCGCGACACGGGGCTTGTCGACCCGCCGCTCGTA
>Ga0136633_1003111_pt1 | contig 11052 bp, 14 predicted proteins | sample AntDrymeUQ832206_2_FD_105494 | JGI IMG/M metagenome (GOLD analysis project Ga0136633, IMG submission 105494) | Polar desert sand microbial communities from Dry Valleys, Antarctica - metaG UQ83 (22.06) | ecosystem: Environmental > Terrestrial > Soil > Desert | place: Antarctica: Dry Valley...
GGAAGACTGAGTGACCGTTGAGCCGGACGACGCGCAGGTGAGCGCGGAGAGCGCGGAGAGCGCGGAGAGCGCCGCTGACGGAAGCGCAGCCGTCAGCGAGGAGCAGGTCAAGCTCGCTCTCCGGCGCGTGAAAGATCCGGATCTTCACCTCAACATCGTGGATCTCGGGCTGCTTTACGGGATCAGAATCGACGGCTCCACCGTGAACGTCGACATGACGCTGACATCTCCCGCCTGCCCGTCCGGCCCTGAGATCGTGGGAAGTGTCGAACGCGAGGTTGGCGCCATCGATGGAGTGGAGAGCGTCAAGACGAACATCGTGTGGGCGCCCTTCTGGACACCCGACAGGATCGAGCCGCGGGTGCGCGCTTATCTAGGGCTGTAACGCGCGCAGGAAGTCCGGTCCCAGCTCCTTTGCCTGCCACTTCCTGAGCTCGGAAACCTCGGCGAGCTCGTCCGCCGTGCCAGGATTTCGTCGCGCCACCGCCTCGATTCGCTCACGCGAGCATAGCACGCCGGGATCGAGCTGCAACCTCTTCGCGGCGACGTCCCTTGCCCCTTTGAGGAGCGTCGCTCGCCGGTCGAAATCGGGGTCCTTCTGCCATCTCAACGACTTGGGGTACTTTGGGAGGCTCTCCTCGGTGACAGCCAATCCACTCGCTATCGCGCCGAGAATCTCGCCCGATGCCCGCTGCGCCAGCGACCGCGGCATTCCCTTGATTCCGAGTAGCTGATCCTCCCGCGTCGGCGCTGTTCGGGCGAGCTCCAGCAGAACCTCGTTCGCCATGACTCGAAATACCGCGCGGTCCAGCTCCGCCGCCTTCGTGTCACGCCACTTCGCCAGCTCGCCGAGCAGAGCGAGCTCGCGCCGCGTGAGGTCTCGTGCTCCCTTTATTCTCATGAACGACAGCGATCCGTCATCGGCGGCCCATCTCGTTCCTTCCAGCAAATCAAATTCCTCTCGCGCCCATTCCATGCGGCCAAGCCGGTCGAGGTCGGTCGCGAGGAGATCGCGAAGCTGGAGGAGATGACGCGTGTCCTCCTGCGCATATTCCAGCATGTCCTGCGGCAAAGGGCGCATCGACCAGTCGGCGCGCTGATGCTTTTTCTCGAGCTTGATGCCCAGAAACCGTTCGAGCAGCGCGCCCAGACCGAACGCCGGAATCCCGAGCAGCTGCGCGGCGATGCGCGTGTCGAAAATCTTGTTGGGATGCCATCCGTAATCCTGATGCAGCAGTCGCAGGTCGTAGTCTGCGTCGTGCAGGACGACTTCGACCGCCCGGTCAGCGAGCAATGCTCCGAGCGCGGGCAGCTCGCCGGCAGTGAGCGGATCGATGACGGCCGTCACATCACGCGTCGAGAGCTGGACGAGATAGATCCGGTCCACGAACCTGTGGAAGCTGGCGCCTTCGGTATCGATCGCAATCCGGTCCACGCGCCCGAGCGACGCCACGAGCTTCTCGGCGTCGGCTGGAGAATCGACGTAAAGCGCCTTGTGACGAGCGTTCATGGGAGCTTCGGACTCGGTTTGCTGGTCGGCTTGTGCTGGCATGTGGATATGGAAGGAATCTAGTGACCGCCCCCCACGCGTCAGACCTGCCTCTCTATCGCATCTTCCCCGCGCTGCGCCGTCTTCCACGCGCCCGTCTCTGCACCCTTCCGTCGCCGGTCGTGCACGCTAGTGGGGTCCACGAGCGTCTCTGGATCAAGCGTGACGACTTGAATGCTGTCTCGTTCGGCGGGAACAAGGCACGATCCCTCGAATTCCTGCTCGGCCAGGTTAGCGCGGGCGACACCGTGCTCACAATTGGCGGAGCAGGATCGACGCATGTTCTTGCCACAGCCGCCCACGCCCGCACGCTTGGCGCGCGCACGGTCGCGATGCGTTGGAAGCACGACATGAACCCCGGCGCCGAGCGAGTCTCCGAATTGATCTCGGGATCCGCGACGGGCTCCCTCTCCGCCAATGCCGTTTTCGCGATCGCGCGGGCTCTGGGGCACCGCTTCCGGAATCGTGTCCACTACGTCCCCCTCGGCGGAAGCACCCCGCTCGGCGTGCTGGCGCAAGTGAACGCCGGACTGGAGCTCGCGGAACAGATCGCGGCCGGGCTTCTTCCGAAGCCCGCGCGTGTCGTTCTACCACTCGGGAGCGGCGGCACCACCGCCGGACTGGCCCTCGGACTGGCGATCGCGGGGGTCGACGTAGAGGTGGTGGGCGCGCGGGTCGCCCCGCGGCTTGCCGCCAACAAGCGTCGTGTCGCCAAGCTCGTCGCCGACACGCGCGCGCTGATATTCAGCGTTACTGGTGAACGAGTGGCGCGGGTCCCGCGCGGAATGGTCCGTGTCGTGCACGACGTATTCGGCGGTGCGTACGGGCGCATTCTTCCCCGGGCGGCGGAGCCGGCCGCGCTGTTGCTAGGTGAATGCGGGATCCGTGTCGATTCGACTTACAGCGCCAAGGCGTTCGTCGCCGCTCTTGCCTTCGCGCGCGATCATGATGGTCCCACCCTCTTCTGGTTGACATTCGATGGGCGATGTCTCGACACTCCATAACGGATTAGCGGTAGCGTACGACGAGGTCGGCACGGGCGTCCCGGTCGTCCTGCTCCACGGCTTCCCGCACAATCGCTCGCTCTGGGCCCCGCAGACCAGCGCGATGGTCGAGCACGGGCGATTCATCGCGCCAGACCTGCGCGGATTCGGCGATTCGGGATGTGAAGGCCCGTTTTCGATGGATCAATACGCGGAGGACGTCGTCGCACTCCTCGACAACCTCGGCATCGACAAGGCCGTTATCGCGGGGTTGTCGATGGGAGGCTACGTGGCTTTCGCGCTCTGGCGCCTAAGGCCCGAGCTCGTTCGCGGGCTCGTGCTCGCGGACACTCGCGCTGGCGCCGATTCGTCCGAAACGCGTGCCAAGCGATTGGAGTTGATGGCGGTCGCGAGGGACAAGGGAGCCGCCGCGGTCGCGAATGCACAGATCACCGGGATGGTGGGCGCCTCGACGCGCGCGCAGAATCCGGCGCTCGTGAACGGCTTGCATCAGATGCTCGCGAGCGCTCCGGTCGAAGGAATCGTCGGCGGATTGCAGGCCATGATGGACCGCCCTGATTCGACCGGCCTCCTGGCCACGATCGACGTGCCGACGCTGATCATCGTGGGCGAAGAAGACGCGCTGACGCCTGTGAAAGAATCGCGGGCCATGCACGCCGCGATCAACGGAAGCACGCTGCAGGTAATCCCCGGCGCCGGCCACGTCAGCAACCTCGAGAAGCCCGCAGCGTTCAACCATGTGTTCGGCGAGTTCCTAAGCGCGTTCAACTACGCCTGACCGCGCGGATTGGCCGCGAATGCCGACCGTAATGCGCTGCCGCAGGCGCCGGGCTAGCGCGCCGGCCGGCCGGGCGGAGTGTCGCTCTTGAAGACGTCGCGATTGATCTGCACGAACTGCTTCATGTTCGCGGGCACGTCCTCTTCAGGGAAGATCGCCGTCACCGGACACTCGGGCTCGCAGGCCCCGCAATCGATGCATTCGTCCGGGTGGATGAAGAGCTGGTCCGGACCCTCATAGATGCAATCGACCGGACAGACATCGACGCACGCTCTGTCCTTGGTGTCCTTGCAGGCTTCCGTTATTACGTAGGGCATTCGTTGGTTGACGCGTGGAAACGGGGGCGAGACGAATAATAGACGCCGCGCCGAGTTCGCTCAACGCTCAGTGGGGCGGAGGCCTGTTGAATCACTCGTGCAGCTCGGGGTTGAGCCGGTAAAGCGTCACCGTGCGGCCGATCACCTGGACCACCTCTGAGCGGGTGCGTTTCGCGAGGACTTCGGCGGCATCCTTCGCCTTGAGATCGGTCCCCTTCCCGATCTTCACTTTCACCAGCTCCCGCGTGCGCAGCACGTCCTGCAGCGACGCGACCAGCGCGTCGTTGATCCCCTGTCCACCGATGTGAACTGCTGCGTCAAGGTGGTGCGCCTCAGCGCGCAGTGTTGCCCGATCTTTTCCTTTCATCGTTCAGAGCCCCGGCAGTATCCGCCGTATGATAGCCGCGCGGTCACAGCGCACGCTCCCGGCCGGCGATCTGAAAGAATGCTCGAACGTCCACCGGCGGCCCGTTCCACCAGTCCTGGCGTCCCGAATCCACCCGCAGCACCTGGAAATGCAGATGGGGAAAGTTGCGGGGTGCGTTGCCGCTGGTACCAACGTAGCCGAGTACCTGGCCCTGGCGGACCTCGACGCCCTCGGACATCCGATCGTGATACCGATCGAGGTGGGCGTAGTAGTAAACGAACCGGCGCCGGGAGTCCACGAGGTACAGCGTGGTCCCTCCCAGCGTGTTCTGCCTCATGCTGAGGATCGTTCCGTCCACAGAGGCGAGAGCCGGGGTTCCGCGGCGCGCCGGTATGTCCAAGGCCCGGTGCGCACGACCCTCCGACCGCGGGGCGTTGAACGAGTCGCGCAACGCGGACGGCGCGATCCCCGCGACCGGAACCATCAGCGAATTCCCTTCGAAGTACTCCGCGTCGATGCGGGCCAGCGCGGCGGTGGCTTCGGGCGTAACCGCAGGCGCCGGTGCGGTTCCCGGCTCGCCTACGTCCGTCGCGACCGGCAAGGGACCCCGCGGGGACAGCGGCGTGATCGTCGGTGCGCACGCGGTCAAGACGGCTGCGAAAAACGCGAAACCCGTGTTACGCAGAAAATGCCTGGCGCGGCTCATTCACTGCGGATCACGTCTCTACGGGTATCAATGACCCATCACGCTCGCGCGCGAGCTCGGCGAGCCCCTCCTCAATGGTCTTGGAGTGGTGCATCGAGCAAAACTTGGGACCGCACATGGCGCAGAATTCCGCGCTCTTGAAGTACTCCGCAGGCAACGCTTCATCGTGATACTCGCGGGCGCGCTCGGGATCGAGACTCAGGCGGAACTGCTCGTTCCAGTCGAAGGCGTAGCGAGCGCGTGACAACGCGTCGTCCCGGTCGCGTGCGCCCTTGCGCCCGCGCGCCAGATCGGCTGCGTGCGCCGCGATCTTGTACGCGATGACGCCCTGGCGGACATCTTCGGCGTTTGGCAGCCCGAGATGCTCCTTCGGCGTCACGTAGCACAGCATGTCCGCGCCGTGCCATCCGATCATCGCGGCGCCAATCGCGCTCGTAATGTGATCGTAGCCCGGCGCGATGTCGGTGACCAGCGGGCCGAGCGTGTAGAACGGCGCTTCGTGGCAGATCTCTTTCTGCTTGCGGACGTTCATCTCAATCTCGTGCATCGGGATGTGGCCGGGCCCTTCGACCATCACCTGCACGTCGCGGTCCCACGCACGCCGCGTCAGCTCTCCAAGCGTCTCCAGCTCGGCGAACTGCGCGCGATCGCTCGCGTCGGCGATCGATCCCGGGCGGAGCGAATCGCCCAGTGAAATCGTGACGTCGTGCTGGCGAAGGATGTCGAGAATGTCATCGTACCTCTCGTAGAGAGGGTTCTGCTTGCGGTGAGCCATCATCCAGACCGCGTGGAGCGATCCCCCGCGGCTGACGATGCCGGTCACGCGTCCGTGCACAAGAGCGAGGTGCTCCAGCAGGATCCCCGCGTGAATCGTCATGTAGTCCACGCCCTGTCTCGCCTGATGCTCGATCATCTCGAGCAGGTCTTCGGCGGTGAGCTCCTCGAGCTCCTTGTCCTGCTGGACCGCCTGATAGATGGGGACGGTTCCGATTGGAACGGGCGAAGCCGCGATGATCGCCTGGCGAATGGCATCGATGTTCCCCCCCGTGGAGAGATCCATCACCGTGTCAGCGCCGTACTTGATCGCCATCTGGAGCTTTTCCAGCTCGCCCGCGGCATCGGAGCTCACGGCCGAGTTTCCGATATTGGCGTTGATCTTCACCCCGGAAACTTTGCCGATGCACATCGGCTCGAGCGCGCCGGCCAGGTGGTGAACGTTGGCGGGAATGATCAGCCGGCCGCGCGCGACCTCGGATCTGACCAACTCCGGATCGAGATCTTCGCGGCTGGCGACGAATCGCATCGCGTCGGTAATCTCGCCCTGGCGCGCATACAGCATCTGGGTCCGGGCAGCGCCCGTCCCGTTCGTTCCTGTAATCATGTCGACTCCCTACGCCGGTACTAGCCGGATCAGGTTGTGAGGGACTCTCTCAGCCTCGATGGAGGCACCCCTGTCAGCTCTCAATATATGCGGCTAGGTGGCGGGCAAAAAAAACGCGGCCCTTGGAGGGCCGCGTCTATTCGGGACGTCTCGCCAGCTACGGCAGGCCGCGCGGGCGCGACGGAGCCGTGTGGACGACCTGACGTCCGCCCGTCCTGCCGCCCATGTCTACCCGCCCCGTGCCGCGTCCCCTGGGGGGAAAGCGCTCGTTGATCGAGATCGGCGCGCGACGGCGAGGCGGCGGACAGCGGTCGACGCCGACCGCGCCACCGCGAATCACGACCGCGCCGGCGATCCCGATGATGGTCCCCCAATCGGTGCCACGCGTGCTCGGGCCTGCGCCTCCGGTTGACGAAGGGTCGATCGCGCGCGGACGGGTCGACGCCGCGATTTCGACCGGTGCCTCTTCAACAGGCGCCGGCGCGGGCAGGGGCTCCTCGACGGCGGCGACCTCCGGCTCCTGCGCGACCTCGGTCTCCTGCTGAACATCGGCAGTGACCTGCGGGGTCGGCGAGCGGCGCGGACGTGGAGCGCGTGCCGAGCTGGCAACCGCCCTGGACGGAGGCGCGGTCCGCTCGACCGCTCCAACGATCAGGGTCTGGTCGGTGGGCCGGGATGCGAGCTCGATGTCCGCCCCGGCGGAAGCGAGTGCCAGGTCGTTCTGAAGCTCGGCGGAGATCCGCGAGCTCTCGCCGCAGCCAGCCACGAGAACTACCCCACATGAGGCGAGGACCTTGAATGTGCGATACATGTCATTTCTCCTGCGCGAACCAGTACGGGTTGTACGGCACTCGCGTTGCAACTCGATCGCCAGGTGCAACTGGTACGCCCAGCCCTTACCCCTTCAAACTACCCGCAATCGCCTATAATGTCCCTTGACTGAGACAATACGTGTCGCGACTTGAGGACACCCGCATGATGGCCACCCGATTGCTGCGAGCACTTGCCCTGACCGGGCTGGCCGGGCTGGCACTCGCGTGCCAGTCCGAGGCGGATCCCGCCCTGACCGCGGAGCAACGCCGCGCGATCGCCACCGAGATTGAGCAGAGGGTGAAGGCCGCTTATGATCTCAGCGCCCCCGATGTCCTGGCTGGGCTCATGAGCCTGTACCCGCCGCAGGGCCCGGTTTATTCCGCGTCCGGCGGGAAAGTCACGACCACGCGCGACTCCCTGGAAACCGCGGTTCGGCAGTTCTGGAATTACGTCGGCCGCAATATGCGCGATCCAAAGTGGGAGTGGACCATGCTGCAAGTCGACGTGCTATCCAGGACTGCGGCGGTGATGACCGCGACGTACCGGGTGCCGCATCACACTCCCCGCGGCGATCCACACGTTATCGGTGGCGCGTGGACAGCCGTGTTCTCCCGGAGAAACGGGGAGTGGGTGATAGTGCAGGAGCACCTCTCCGACTCCCCGTCCCCGTAAGAGCAGTGACTAGTCACTAGTCACTAGTCACTAGTCACTGCTCTAGAACTGTGGATTGGTCGCGTCCGCGCTGACGTTGAGGTCCTCATTCAGCGACGCGTCGCCGCTGATGATGCTGCGCCAGCTCAGCTCCTGTCCCTTTCGAAATCCCTTCTGGGTGACCTTCACACCCTCAGGCGAAATCGCGATCATGTAGGCTTTGCCGTCGAGCTCCAGCTCCCGCTTGATTGTCTTGTCGAGCTTGGTCGCCATGAAAAAACGCCTCCGAACGGGTGATTGTCAGGTCCAATCCTTCTTGAGCAAGAGCTCCTCGATTCTGTAACAATGCAGCATATCGTGTTCCTGCCCGAATGTAAGCCGACAACATCGCATGGCAATACAGGGTATTAAGTCGATTCGACCCGATCGATGAAACGGATGTACACATCGGTCGTCATCCCACGGGGGGCTCCGAGCCGACGATGCCTGAATGCTATCTGATCAACCACTTCGAACGCCGCGCATATCCGTTGCGCCAGCCCTTATTTACGATCGGCCGGGATGCCGACAGTGATCTGGTGTTGCGAGAGCCCACTGTGTCCCGAACGCACGCACGGCTGGTGCTGGACGGCGACGACGCGATCCTGGAGACTCTTGGGCCTACCGGGACGCGCGTAAACGGAGAAAACGTCCTCATACCGCGAAAACTCGTGCAAGGCGATCAGATACTGATCGGCACCGCGAAGCTCACCTTTGCGTCTGGTGTCCTTCCGACCGGGTTCGCGCTCGCACCGGGAGGCGAGCATCCTGAATCGGACCCGGACACGAGGCGCACCACGATCCGTACGCCTCTACTGCACGCCAGAGAGAAAAAGGACGGACGAAGCTTCCCGCTGCGAGCCTCTCTGCTTTTTGTGGTCGCGGTACTTGCGCTGATCTACGCCATTTTCGCGAGAGGATGACGGCACGGCGACTCCAATCGCAGGTCACTAGTCACTAGTCACTAGCTCCTCTCCCCGAACCCGCGCGAATACAGCGGCCTCGAGTGAATCTCGCACCTGCTCGACGCCAATTTCCTCCAGCACGTCCGCGGCGAATGCGTAAATGAGCAGCGTTCGCGCCTGCTCCGGGTCCAGTCCGCGGCTCTTCATGTAGAACAGAGCGACCTCGTCCAGCCGTCCGATAGTCGCGCCATGAGTGCACCTCACGTCGTCCGCGAAGATCTCGAGCTGCGGCTTGGTGTCCACCCGCGCGTTCGCGGAGAGCAGCAGGTTGTTGTTGCTCTGCTTGCCATCGGTCTTCTGCGCCTCGGGACGCACGTACACCTTGCCGTTGAACACGCCATGGGACTGGCCATCGAGAATTCCCTTGTATATCTCGCGGCTGGTCGTGTTCGGCTGCGCGTGCTCGATGCGGGTCTGATGATCCACGTGCTGCAGCCCGGAGACCATGTACATGCCGTTCAGGGTGCAGGACGAGCCCTCACCGTCCAGCAGCGTGTGCACGTTCGTACGCGACAGCTCCGCGCCGGCGGCGTACGAAAACGAATGCAGCTCGCTGTCGCGCGCCTGCCGCGCCTGAATAGTGCCGACGTGGAACGCGCTCACGCTCTCGTTCTGAACCTTGATGTGCTCGAGCTTCGCCCCTTCGCCGAGCGATATCTCCGTCACGGGCACCGACAGGTAGCTGTCGTCCCGCAGTCCCACATGGCTCTCGATCACGGTCGCGCGCGCTCCGTGCTCGAGGACGATCAGGTTTCTGGGAAACGATACCGACAGCGGTACCGGCTGCGCGGTGAGGAACACGAGATGGATGGGTGTTGCGATCTCGGCGTTCCTGCTAATGCGTATCACCGCCCCGTCCTGCATGAGCGCCGTGTTCAGCGCGGTGAAGGCGGCGTCGTCGAAGGTCGCGATTGTCCCGAGCTCGGATAATCGATCCGTCCGCCCGCCCGCGAGCGCGTCCGCCGTGTTGCCCGCGTGCACGCCCACTAGATCGGGAGCGTTGGACAGTCCGGGCACGAACCAGCCGTCGACGAACACGAGTCGCGGCCAGTCCGGCGATCCGAATAGCAGCGGCTCGATGTCGGTCGGAGCGACCGTGCTCGAAGACATTGTCCGGCTGAACGCGCGCGTGCTTATCGGCGCAACGCTCGTGTAGTGCCAGTCCTCGTTTTTCATCGACGGAAAGCCGAGCACGGCGAACCGGTCCATGGCGGCGCGCCTGAGCTCGCGGATCGTCGCCGGCTCGCCTCCAGCGACGCTCTCCAGCGCTTCGATGTAGTGGTGGACCGCGGTCTCCGGCTCGGTCACGCCCTGCTTCCCGCCCCTGCCGCGGCGGCGGTAACCGGCGCGTCCTGGATCCAGTCGTAACCCTTCTCTTCAAGCTCGAGCGCGAGCTCCTTCCCGCCGGACCTGACTATGCGCCCGCCTGCCAGAACGTGCACGTAGTCGGGAACGATGTAGTTGAGCAGTCGCTGATAATGCGTCACTACGATCGCCGACTTCTCGGGACTGCGGAGCTTGTTGACTCCGTCCGCGACGATCCTGAGCGCGTCTATGTCGAGTCCGCTGTCGGTCTCGTCGAGGATCGCGAGCCGAGGATTCAGGACCGCGAGCTGCACGATCTCGTTCCGCTTCTTCTCGCCGCCGGAGAACCCGGCGTTGACGGAGCGATTCAGCATCGCCGGATCCATGTCCACGAGCTTCATCTTCTCTTCCATCACGTCGAGAAACTCGAGCGGATCGACCTCGTCTTCGCCGCGCGCCTTGCGGATGGCGTTGTACGCCGACCGGAGGAAGTACGCGTTCGTTACGCCGGGAATCTCGACCGGATACTGGAACGCGAGAAAGATTCCCGACTGCGCCCGCTCTTCCGGCTCCAGGTCGAGCAGGTCATTCCCCTCGTATGTGATGGAGCCGCCGGTCACCGTGTACGCGGGGTGGCCCGCGATCACCTGCGCGAGCGTGCTCTTGCCCGAGCCGTTCGGGCCCATAACCGCGTGGATCTCACCCTTCTTCACGGTGAGGTCCACGCCTTTCAGTATCTCGTTCTCGCCGATGTTCGCGCGTAATCCTTTTATCTCAAGCACGACTTGATTCCGTAGTTAGTTGTTCCAATCGCTGTGAACCCCGCGGAGAGCGGAGCTGCCCTGGCGCGTTAACCGACCGAGCCTTCAAGCGAGATTCCAAGGAGCTGCTGGGCCTCGACGGCAAACTCCATCGGAAGATTCTGAAAAACTTCCTTGCAGAATCCGCTGACGATGATCGAGATCGCGTGTTCGGCGTTGAGCCCGCGCTGCTTGCAATAGAATATCTGATCCTCGCCGATCTTCGACGTCGATGCCTCGTGCTCCACGATCGCGGAGTCGTTCTGCACCTCGATGTACGGAAAAGTGTGGGCTCCACACTCGTTCCCGATCAGCATCGAATCGCACTGCGTATAATTTCGCGCACCGGTGGCCCGGGGCAGCACTTTCACCTGGCC
>Ga0136633_1003112_pt1 | contig 11051 bp, 7 predicted proteins | sample AntDrymeUQ832206_2_FD_105494 | JGI IMG/M metagenome (GOLD analysis project Ga0136633, IMG submission 105494) | Polar desert sand microbial communities from Dry Valleys, Antarctica - metaG UQ83 (22.06) | ecosystem: Environmental > Terrestrial > Soil > Desert | place: Antarctica: Dry Valley...
AAATGATCGGCCTTCTCCGCAAGCTTTTCGATGAATGCCTTGGCCATGCTCGCCGGTACGAGCACCCGGCCCGTCGCCATGCAAATCTGCCCCTGGTGGAGGAATGCGCCCCAGGCGGCGTTGGATACGGCAAGTTCGAGGTCCGCGTCGTCGAGGATGATCAGGGAGTTCTTGCCGCCAAGCTCTAGGCTGACCTTTTTCAGACGCTCGCCGGCAACAGCGCCGATCCGCCGCCCCACCGCCGTCGAGCCGGTGAAGCATATCATGTCAATATTGGGATCGCCTACCAGCGCTTCGCCTGCATCCGGGCCGCCAGGAAGCACATGCAGCACACCATCGGGAATGCCCGCCTCTTCGAACGCTCGGGCGATGATCATGCCGCCCGAAACTGGGGTTTGGGGATCCGGCTTCAGGACCACCGTGTTTCCGACTGCCAGCGCGGGAGCGACGGCCCGCATCGAAAGGACCATGGGGAAGTTGAACGGCGAGATGACCCCGACGACGCCGTGCGGAATACGCCGGGCCAGGCTGGTCACCTGCGGCTCACTCGGCAGGATCAGGCCGCGCGGCTGCACGACCATCGCCGCCGCTTCATAAAGCTCACCCAGTGTAACCTTAACCTCAACCGCCGCCTTGGCAGGCACGGAGCCGGTCTCGCGGACGATCCATTCCTTGATCTCGTCGGCATGGCGTTCGATGAACGCAGCGGCCTTGCGGAATATCGGCGCACGCTCGGCGAGCGGATGTGCTGCCCATGACGCCTGGGCTGCGCGCGCCTTGCGCGCCGCTTGGGCGACGTCTTCAGGGGATGCCTTGCCGACCACGGCCAGTTCCTCGCCGGTGGCCGGCTCCCGGACGCGGATCGTTCCGCCGCTTGCCTCGATCCAACCGCCGCTGTAGATTTTGCGACTCCACTCGTCAGTCCTCAGACTCGGCACCGGCGCGTTCATCCTTCGTCTCCTGTCATCTCGAGGCCACGGTTACAGCGGCAGCCCGACATAGTTTTCAGCAATCGCGGTCTGCATCGCGCGCGAGCTCGCGATGTAATCCAGCTCGGCGACCTGCATGGCGCGCTCGAACGGGCCCGCATCTGGAAACCGGTGCATAAGGTTCGTAAGGTACCAGCTGAATCGCTCGGCCTTCCAGACTCGCGCCAACGCCTTCGCCGAATAGCATTCCAGGCCTTCGCCGTCGTGCTTTCGGTACCAGCCGATGAGCGCGTCTGAGAGATAGGCGACATCCGACGCCGCGAGGTTCAGGCCTTTAGCCCCGGTAGGCGGGACGATATGCGCGCTGTCGCCCGCCAGAAATAGCCTCCCGAAGCCCATCGGTTCGAACACGTAGGAGCGCAGTGGCGCGATCGACTTCTCGATCGCCGGCCCCCGCGTGATCGACACCTCGGGCAGCCTTGTTTCGAGCTCGTCCCACAGTCGGTCGTCGGGCCATGCCTCGAGCCGTTCCTCGAGCGGAACCTGGATATAGTAGCGGCTGCGGGTCGGCGAGCGCTTCGACGCGAGTGCGAAACCGTTGCCGTGATTGGAATAGATCAGCTCTTCGCTGCAGGGCGGCACATCAGCGAGGATGCCGAGCCACCCGAACGGATAGGCCCGTTCGAATTCGCGCTTGATTTCCGGCGGTATGCTGCGCCGCGACGGTCCGTGATAGCCGTCGCAGCCGGCAATGAAGTCGCAATCGAGACGTGCCGCTTCACCACCCTTGCGAAAGCTTATCCATGGCTGATCCGAGTCCACGCCGTGCAGAGCGACGTCCGCCGCCTCCCACACAATTTCCAGCCCGCGGTCTGGCGCCGCCGCGATGAGATCTTTCGTGACCTCGGTCTGGCCATAGACGATGACCTGCTTGCCCGTGAGCGCTTCGATGTCGATCCGGATCAGCCGTTCGCCATCGGCCAGATTGACCCCGCGCTCGGTCAGGCCTTCGCTATGAAGCCGATCCGCCAAGCCCAGCCGCTCCATCAGGTCGGTCGTGGTCCGCTCCAACACTCCTGCCCGGATCCGCCCTTCCACATGCTCCCGCGTCTGGCGTTCCAGGATCACCGCCCCGATGCCTGCTTGCCGCAACAGATGGCCGAGCAACAGGCCTGCCGGCCCCGATCCGACGATCGCGACTTGGGTCCTCACCGACGAAGCGGCCTGCGCATCCGCATCGGCTTCAAGAACTGTCTTTGGCGCTGATGCGGGCGAAACGTCCGTCGATGCTCCAGGCTCCGCCCCCCGTCGCCGCGAGCAGCAGCAGCCCGCCGAGGAAGGGCAGGTTGCGAAGGAGGTGCATCGCGTCCTGCGCGTGGCGGATATCGGAATGGTAGATGGTCATCGCCAGCGCGACATAACCGACCAGCACGGCGGCGACCGTCCGGGTGCGAAGCCCGGCCACGATCAGGACCGCGCCCGCCAGATCGACCAGCACCGAGACGCCGAGAAAGAACTCGGGGACGGGAAAATAGAGCAGCGGCGTCTGGTCTGGAAAAGGGCGCCCGCCAATCACCTGCGGCACGCCGCCCATACCCGCCGCGGTCTGCGCGAAAGTCTCGATCTTGCGCAGACCGTTTGGAAACAGCGCAAGGACGATAAGAATGCGGCCAGCCAACAGGGCCGCAGCGCCCGGCCAGCGCTGCGCCGAATCCGAAAACGCGCCCCCGCCCACGACGGCTAGAAGTCGAATGTCGCTTCGACGCCGAGGACGCGCGGATACTGCCTGGTGCGCCCAGAGCCGGAGACCTGAATCGCGTCATTCTCGCCCAGCAAATTCTCACCGAACAGGAACAGCCCGAAATGCTCCCATTGCAGGCCCGCGCGGGCGCGCAGCAGATCCTGCGATTCTCCGAAGCGGCCGAGATTGTCGCCCGGATCGCCCTGGCGCCCAACATGAGTGAACTGGGCGTTCAGGAACAACGAGGCATTCTGCCAGCCGATCGGTCGGTTGTAGGTTGCGCCCAGGGAGAAGGTGTTGCGCGGCACGCTCGCCACCTGCCGGCCGACCCTGATGTTCGGCGTTGCGACAAACGAGGCCGGGTTGATGATCGAGGCGAACTCGGTGTCGTGGAGGCTCCCCGACGCGGTGAGCGTCAGGCCCGGCGCGGGCCGCCAGTTAACGATCAGCTCAACGCCCTTACCCTCGACATCGCCAGCGTTTCGAATGACCTGCACGCCGCCCGCGATCGTGTAGTTGAGCTGCACGTTCGACCAGTCGAAGGTGTAAGCGGTGAGTTCGACATAGAGCCGCCCGCCGGCCAGCGTGAACTTGCCACCGGCTTCGTAGGACCAGATATTGTCTGGAGCGACCTCGAAGGCGGCCAGCCCGCCGCTCGCGCCGACGGCGGCGGCGCTGTTGAACGTCCCGCTGCGGAAACCGCGTGCGGCGTTGACGTAGAAGGTAAGGTCCTCGTTGGGACGATAAGAGAGATTAAAGCGCGGGTTGAGCGAATCGAAATTCGCCTCGCGGATGAAGGGCGGTGGTAGCACCGGACCCGGCGGTCGATTCTGCGAAAAGAAGTCGCGATCGTCCTCGAAGTAACGCAACCCGATCAGGGGCCGCAGCGTGTCGTTGAACAGGCCGACGCTCACCTCGCCAAACACCGCCCAGCTGCGCGAATCGTAGATGGAGGCCGCGCTGATCGGCGGGCCGCCGATGACGCGGATATCTTCGAGACTTTCAGAGTCCTGGTAGATTCCACCCAGCACCCATTGGACCGTTCCCGACCCTTGGGAGACGAGGCGGACTTCCTGGACGAAGCTCGTCGATTCTCCGAGAACGTCGAGACGAAACGCGGGGCCAGGGCCGAGAATGATGGGCCCGCGCGAACGGTCGATCCGGTCGATATAGCCCGTCGAGCTTTCCAGCAGCACCGGGCCGAGATCGAGCCCGGCATAAGCAGTGTACATGTCATAAACTTGGCGGTTGCGCCCGGTGACGGATAAGGCGGGAAAGGTCGCCGGATCGGTTGTCGCGTAGTTCTGGCCCCAATCGTCGGCGGTCTCGCTGCGGTGATAGCCGAGGCGAATGGTCAGCGCATCGATCGGCCGGGCCAGCACCTTGAAACGATAGCTCTCCAGTCGATCGTCGTCGAAATCGCCGGGGAAACTTGGGGATTGGGCGAAGCCGCCCCTCGTCTCGATGCTGGCGACGCCCCGGATCGCTAACCGGTCCTGCACGATCGGCAGGCTGACCGCGACATCTCCATACCAGTTGCGCCGGCCCCCTTCGCCAGTGTCCGAGATGCCGAAATCGCCCCGCGCCCGCGGCGCGGTCAGATCCGGGTCGGCAGTGATGAAGCGGATCGTGCCGCCCATAGAGCCGAGGCCGTAGAGGGTGCCCTGCGGTCCGCGCAGCACCTCGACACGTTCGATGTCGAATGAGCGTGCGACTGGCGCATAGTTGCGATTGGGAATGACGTAGGCCGCCTCGTCGAGATAATAGCCGATCGTGCTGTCGCCGTAGAATGATGAGACGCCGCGGATCTGGTAGGAGCGGATACCGGCGGCGTTGCCGCGACCCTCGGAGGCGCCGGGGACCAGGCCGATGATCTCGCGCAGGTCGCGATAGCCCGTTTCCTCCAATTGCTCGCCCTGAAAGGCCTGGACGGCGATCGGCACGTCGGAAAGCGCCTGCTCGCGCCGTTGCGCGGTAACGATAATCTCCGCCTCAGAGCCATCCGCACGGCGCCCGGGCTGGCCCTGAGCCTGATCCCCGGCATCAGCGGCGGCCGGCTGTCCGGCCAGCGGCGACTGGAGCCCGATCGCAACGGCCAGCGCCGCAACCGCGGATCCTGCGCGAAAATTGGATCGCATGTCCCTCTCCCCCAGCAATGAATGCGCAGCGCGGTCTTATTTTTGGTTTCCGCCGCACGGTAAGGTTAGCAGTTGGCCAATTGCCGGAAATTGGAATTTTCTTTGCGGCGATAATCTCAGGCTATGACAACGGCGCGCTTCAGGCCACGGAGCTGACATCGAGAGTCGATCGGCTCAAGGGATTTAGTGCGCACCACCGGTGTTGTCAGTCTAACGCTAACTTGTCTCCGAATTCGGCGCTTGGCCGGCTAGAGGGACGAGCATGAGGTTTATTTCGTTCAAGCGCCACCGGTTTCCGCCCGACGCGATCCGGCTCGCGGTCTGGCTCTACTACCGGTTCACAACGAGCCTGCGCGATGTCGAGGAAATGCTCGCGGAACGCGGGATCGATACGACCTACGAGACAGTGCGCTGCTGGGCGAACAAGTTCGGGCCGGCGATCGCAGCCAACATCCGGAGACGACGATCACGACCGGATTGCGTCTGGCATCTCGATGAAATGATCGTGCGCATCAACGGCAAACGGATGTTCATGTGGCGGGCCGTCGACAGCGAGGGCGAGGTGCTCGACATCCTGGTGCAGAAGCGTCGGAACAAGGCCGCCGCACTGAAATTGCTGAGAAAACTGCTCAAGAACCAGGGTTACATGCCGGACCAGATCGTGACCGATGGCTTGGCTTCGTACAGGGCCGCGATGCGCGAACTCGGTTGCGTGGAGCGCCACAAGCCCGGGCGATTGCGAGACAACAACAGGGTCGAGAATTCCCACCTTCCGGTTCGACGACGAGAGCGGAAAATGCAACGGTTCAAGTCCCAGGGCCAAGCCCAGAAGTTCGTCTCAACCCACAGCGCGATCTACAACACCTTCAATATCCAGCGTCACCTGATCTCACGAAATACAATGCGAAAGTTCCGAGCCGCCGCCAATGCGGAGTGGAACGCCGCGTCGGCCCTTGGGAGGTGAGATATCGGACTCCGGGCTCCGCTCGAATGCCGACCGTTAAGCTGACAACGCCGCCGAGCCGCACCTTTACGATCGGGCACGCGTCATCAGCGTCGTCGGCTGCGGTCAACTCCGTCAGCGGGAGTTCCGAGCGCAGCCGAAAGTCGAAGCAGGAATAGATGTCGTGTCCCGCCATCAGCGCGTCACTGCTCCCGGAAGGCGGTCTCGCCAAGGCGGGTGATCGGTGACAGTATATATTGGAGAACCGTGCGACGATCGCCAAGCAAATCGGCTTCGGCGATCATGCCCGCGCCGATCGGGAACGCCCTGCCCCGGCTGTCGCGCAGGACGTTGGCGGCGGTGCGGATCCGCACGACATAATAGCTCTCGCCGGTCCGCTCCTCGATGACGGCATCTGGAGAGATCCCGACCACCCGCGCCGGCAGCGTACCGTAGACGGAGCGATCATAAGCAGTGATCGCGATCCGCGCTTCCTGGTCAATGCGAACGAAGGCGATATCCGCGGGCAGCATCCGCACTTCGATCAGCAGGCTCTCCTCGGAGGGGACGATCTCCACCAAAGGCTGGCCAGGCTGGACCGTTCCACCCACCGTCGTCACGAGCACGCGGTTGACCCGGCCGGGTAGCGGCGCGCGCAGCACCGTGCGCTCGACCCGCCCGGCAAGCGCCGGCAAGGCGCGCCGCCGCGCCGCAAGCTCGCTCTGCGCGGCGGCAAGTTCAGTCGCCGCGCGCGAGCGCCAATCCTCCCGCAACTGGGACATGCTGGCGCGCGCCTCCACCACGCTCGATAGCGCGCGCGCGATGGTCGCGGCCGCGGCGGCGGCCTCGCTGCCCGCGACGGCGGCGGCGGCTTCAGCCTGGATGAGCGAAAGCCGCGGCTCGATGCCGCGCTCGACCAAAGGACGGAGGATTCGGGCCTCGGCTTGGCGCGCATCGCGCGACGCAAGCCGCGCCTGATAGGCGGCTTGCGCCTCATTCACGCTGCGCTCGGCTTGCGTCGTGCGCGCATTGGCGGCGCCGAGCAGGCTGGCAAGCTCGGACATGCGCGCGACATGCAGGCTCTGCTCGATCCGGATCTGCTCGCCCATCAAGGCGTCGCGCGGCGCGGGATAGGCCGGTTCGCGCCCCGCGACTTCGCCTTCCAGCCGGGCCGCCTTCGCCTCGAGCCCCGACAAGGCGGCGCCGCTGCTGCCCAGGTCCGCGCCGCTCAGCGTCGGATCGAGGCTCATCAGCCGGTCGCCGGCGCGGACGGGTTGGCCGGCTCGAACAAAGATACTCTGGACGATGCCGCCTTCCAGATTAGACACGGTCTGCAGTTGAGAACTCGGAATCACGCGGCCGATCCCGCGCACGGTGCGATCCAGCTCGGCAAAGGCCGCCCAGACGAAAAAGACGATGACGAATCCCACCACCCCCCAGAGGAGCAGGTTCGACGCGGCGCGCGGCTTGATCCGGTCGGCAAGGTCCTCGAGATGGTTCTCGGCCATGGTCAGGCGGCCGCCTGGGGTCTGGTGATCCGCTGAAGAACCGATTCACGCGGCCCATCAGCGACGATCTTGCCCTTGTCGACCAGGATGATCCGGTCGACGAGCTTGAGCAAAGGCGGCCGATGGGTGATCAGGATCAGCGTGCGGCCCTTGAGTTCGGCGCCGAGGCGCTCGATCAAGCCGGTCTCAGTCTGAGAATCCATCGCGCTCGAAGGCTCGTCCATGATTGCGATCGATGGCTTGCCGGCGAGCATGCGGGCGATGGCGATCGCCTGGCGCTGGCCGCCAGACAGGCCTTCACCGCGATCGGCGAGCCTCAGGTCGTACCCGTTGGCGAGCTGGCCCATGAACTGGTGCGTGCCGGAAATCTCCGCGACGCGGAGCAGCTCGGCGTCGTCCACCTCAGTGCGGCCGAGGCTGATATTCTCGCGCACCGATCCGGTCAGAAGCACGCTCTCCTGCATCGCCGCGCCGACGTGGCGGCGCAGATCGGCGGGGTCGAGCTGGCGAATGTCGGTGCCTTCGATCATCACCAGCCCGTCTTCCGGCGGATAGAGGCCGAGGATCAGCCGCGCGATCGTCGATTTGCCCGAGCCCACGCGGCCGAGCAACGCGACATGCTCTCCGGGGGTGATCGTGAAGCTGACGCCGTCGAGCGCGCGCTCCGCCGCGTTCGGGTAGCGAAACGCGACATTGCGAAATTCGATGCGGCCATCGACCCGACTCAGCCGCAGCGCCTCGCTCGCCGGTCCCTCCGGCGGCAGCGCCATCATCTCGTTGATCTGGCGATAAGCGGTGCGGGTGGTCGTCAGCCGGGTCAGCAATTGCGAGATCTGAGCGAGCGGCGCGATCGCCCGGCCGGCGAGGATCGAGCAGGCGATCAGGCCACCCATGGTGAGCGTGTTGCTGGCGATCATGCCAACCCCGACGATGACCACCCCGGCGTAGGAGATGGTGCCGGCCGCGCCGGCGAAGGTAACGCCGATCGAGGCGACCAACCGCTGCCGCATCGAGCTGTCGGAATGGCTTTCAACCGCCTTCAGCCAGCGTCGGGAAAGCAGCGGCGCGGCGCCGGCCGCCTTCACGGTTTCGAGCCCGCCGATCGCCTCGACCAGCACAGACTGCTTGAGCAGGCCTTCGCCCATCGCGCGCGCCGACAGCCGCTCGAGCGCCGGATTGGTCAGCCAGGCGACCAGCACCACGAGCGGCACCATGATCGCCGGCACCAGCACGACCCAGCCGCCGATGGTCGCCACCAGCATCAAAGTGAGAAGGATGAAGGGTACATCGACGATCGCGATCAGGGTCGCCGAAGCGAAGAAATCGCGCAGTGCCTCGAGCTCGCGCATCATCCCGGCGAGCGCGCCGGTAGAACCCCGCTTCAATTCCAGCCGCATCCTGAGCACATGATCAAAAACATCCTCGCCGATGTCGCGGTCGATCGCTGCGCCCGCATGATCGACGAAATAGGATCGCAACATCTTGAGGATGAAATCGAAGATGACGACGATGCCCAGCCCGATCGACAAGGCGATCAATGAGGCGGTGGCGTTGTTGGGAATGACGCGATCGTAAACTGTCATCGTGAACAGCGCGGTGAGCAGGCCGAAGACGTTGATGAAAACCGCCGCCAGCGCCACTTTCCAATAGGTCGCGCTGTTGCGGCGCATCGGCGCCATCAGCCATTCGGCCAGCCGCGGCGTCGGCATCCGGACCAGATCGGCGGCCCTCATCGCGCGCCGCGGCCGCCGTCGGGGGCGATGTTCAGTGTCGCGAGCAGCCTGCCGGTCCGGGAGAGCAGCACGTAGCGCGCGGCGTCGAGCTCAGTGAGGCCCTGGATATAGGCCGTCGCGCTTTCGAAATAGGCGTTCTCGGCCGCCGCGACATCGAACAAAGTTCCGCGCGACGCCAAGAATCGGGCGACCAGGACATCGCGGGAGCGGCGGCCGGCGATGTAGGCGGACTCCAGCGCGTGCAGCTGCTCTTCGAGCGCGCGCACGTCGGCCCAGGCGATCGCGGCGTCGCGGGCGGCTTCGTCCCGGGCGCGCACCGCCCGGGCGTCGGCGGCGCGGGCGCGCGCGCCGAACTGGTCGGCGCGGGGCCCGGCGCCGCCGAACAGCCGCTGGCGCAGGGTGATCCGTCCGCGGATGTCATAGTCGCGATCCGTTTCGAAGACGCCGTAGCGGCCGGCCTCGATCCCGCCCGTCAATTGCGGCAGACGGTCGGCGCTGGCCGCCCGCGCGTCGCGGCGGGCGGCGTCGGCGCTCGCCTCGGCGCTGCGCACCGCGGCCGCCTCGCCGGCGGCCGCCTCGGCCGCCGCCTGATCTGCGAACGGCAGCGTCGGCGTCGGCGCACGTTCGACAGCGGCGGGAGGTGGCAAGCCGGTGAGTCCGGCGAAACGGGCTTCGGCATTGGCAAGCTGGCGACGAAACTGGGCAAGCCGGGTTTCGACTCTGGCGATCGACGAATCGACTTGGGCCAGATCGCCTTCGGCCGAGGCGCCTGCGCGAATGCGCTCGCCGACGGCGCCGCGCAATTCACCGAGGTTCGCGGCGAACGCTGCGCCGAGGTCGACGAGCGCGCGATCGCCAAACAGGTCGTACCAGGTCGCGACCAGGTCGAGCGCGATCCGGTCGGTTACACCCTCGAGGTTCGCGCCCGCCGCGCGCAACCGGGCGGCGGCGGCGCGCACGCGATTCTCGCCGGCCCCGAAATCGAACAAGGTCTGTTGGATTGAGGCGAGCGCGTCGGTGCGCTGCCGGGCGCGGGAGCGTTCGATGATGTTCTGGGGATCGTTCGAGAATTCCCGCGCAACCACGCGATAGGAGGAGAGGCTGAGGTCCACCGATGGCAAGGTCCGTTCGCGCGCCTCGCGCACAGAGGCTGCGGCCTCGTCCTCGCTGGCGACATATTCCGCCGTGGCCGGGTGGCGCTCGATCGCGGCAGTCACTGCAGCGCGAAACATGGCGCGGCTCGCTTCATTCCGGCCTAGCGCCAGAACGGGATCATCGGCGAAATCGATGGAGAGCGGCGCGGGCGACGGCGCAGGCAAACCCTGGGCGAGCGCGCCTGCGCTGAGCCCCATCGAAACCGCCGCCACGAAATATGATTGTCGAAACACGCCTGCTCCCTGCCGCCGGCTTGTTATTGTTTCTCAACGCCAAACGCCAGCCGGGACGGCGCCGCTCCGTTTGTGGTGGCGCGACTGATTGACGTGCCAGGTCGCCGTCGGGCTTCACGCCGATCAGGAGGAGCTTGCCTGCCTTATAGGTGGTGAAGGCGAGGCTGCCGCCCGTTTCGGCCAGCCAGAGCGCGAAACCCGCCGAGCGCATGATGCTGATCCGGGGCTCGCCCGCCGGCTGTTCGGCCACACCAATCGCGTTCGCGTTCTGCGCCACGGTCGCCTCCTTCACTTTCCCAGCCAGCACCGGACCCTGCAGACGAGTCCGGTCTCGAGTCCTCCCCCTCAGCCGAGCTCGTCGCGCTTAGCCGACGCACCTGGCGGGGATTCGCCGAGCAGGCGACGCAAATGCGCGGCCTGGACCGGCTTGTGCAGCACCGTCACGCTCTCCTGCGCGGCGGAGCGGAGCAGCGGGGAATCGACTTCGCCGGTGATGATGATGGCGGGCGGAGGGTTTGGGTCTATGGCCCGGATCGCGCGGATCAGGTCGAGGCCGGTCATCGGTCCGGAGAGTCGCTGATCGGTGAGCAGCAGGCCGAAAGGTTGATCGCCTTGCAAGCGTGCGAGGCCCGTCTCAGCGTCGGCGACGGCCTCGAAGTCGAAGCCCCAGC
>Ga0136633_1003114_pt1 | contig 11049 bp, 10 predicted proteins | sample AntDrymeUQ832206_2_FD_105494 | JGI IMG/M metagenome (GOLD analysis project Ga0136633, IMG submission 105494) | Polar desert sand microbial communities from Dry Valleys, Antarctica - metaG UQ83 (22.06) | ecosystem: Environmental > Terrestrial > Soil > Desert | place: Antarctica: Dry Valley...
AGGGCGCCTGGAATGAGCTCACGGCGGCGAACCCTCAGCTCACAGCAGCGCAGCACAAGGCAGAGAGGACTCTCCCGGTCGTCGTGCTATCGCCGCACCGGTGAGAAAGCGGGTGCCCTGCCAAGCGTCAGGGTCGGAACTGCCCCTCTTCGTCAGACCCTGTCCGTGGAGCGTCTGATGCGTCATCCTGCGGCCGAGGCACCACTAGCAGCGGGCAGTGGGAATGGTGGGACAGGTAGTCGCCGGTGCTGCCGGCGAACACTCGCTTGGCCGGTCCCCAGCCGCGGGATCCGATGACCAGCAGATCCACCGACTCCGAGAGCGCAGTCAGTTGACGGTGGGGATGTCCGAGCGTGACCTCGGCCGTGTGGCTGACTCTGACTTGCGCGCCCTGCTGGTCGAGCTCGTGCTGGAGAGCCGCTCGATGGTCCTCCTCGAGCGTTTCGATCCCGGACGTGTAGATACGGCTATCGAAGACCGAGACGAACGAGCACGCACGCAGGTGAAGCGAACCGCCGAGATCGCCGGCTAGCTGATCGGCCCACGTCAGAGCGACCTTCGCGGCCGGTGTTCCGTCGATCCCGACGCCGACCGTGAGGGTGGATGTGCGCGGCTGGTCGTAGTCGTGCGGCGCGATGGCGACTGGGCAGGGGGCGCCGTGCAGCGTGGCGCGAGCCGTGTCGCCGGCCAGGAGACGTCCAACCGGGCCGTGGTGGGAGGACCCCATCACGATCAGGTCAGCATGCTCGTCCTCGGCCAGCTGCTGCAGGGTTCTGGCAGGGGCGAGGCCGGCGACCGCCTTGCACTCAACGTCAGTGCGCCCATTCGCGGCCTCCTTGAGCAGCGCTTCGCTGTCGGCGCGCAGTATTTCCTCATACCCGGCCAGAGAGCCTCGTGATGGCCGAGCCTCGTAGGGAAAGACGTTGACCAGCAGGATCCTGGCCCGCTCGTCAGCCACCGCGGTGGCGAGAGCCAGCGCGTCACTTCCTCCGGTCTGCCCGTCGATCCCCACGATGATGGTCTTGAGCAAGGAAGCCTCTTCTCCTGTTTGCCTGTGTGCTCCCCGCGACGTCAGGTGGGCACAGAATGCCGCTTGATCAGCGGATGCTCGCATAGCCGTCGCGGCGTGGGAGCGCCAGCGCCTCCGTGCTGGGAGAACTACTGACGCATCCCACGGCTCACCCCCGATGACGCGGCCACCGCCCGTCCATACGTTGCGTTCAGAAGGTCCCATCCCCATCGGAAGGCCACCAATGTTCGCCAACATCATCGTGGGTATCGACGGTTCTGACGGAGGTCGCGACGCCCTCGCGCTCGCCAAGACCCTTGCCGGCGGGACCTCCCGGCTGGTGCTCGTCACCGCTTTCCCCCACGACGTAGTCCTCAGCCGCGGCTCGAGTCGCGGGTTCGAGACGCTGCTGCGCGAGGACGTGGACAAATTGGCATCGCGCTGCTGCTCACCGGCATCGGGCTCCTCGTGCTGACTGTGCGCTGGATGCGAGAGCCGGCGAGCGCCGCCCGGTCGTCGCCCACGGGCACACCGAAGCCGGTCGTCGCCTAGCCGGCCGTCCTTCCCACAACGCTCGGCCCGTCCGCCACCCCAGGACGGGCCGAGCCTCTCTTCAGCAGACCCCCGTCGCGTTGCGGCGGACAACTCACTACCGCAAGGAGACCGACATGAAGGCCCTCGTCTACCACGGCGTCAACCAGAAGAGCTGGGACACGGTCCCGGATCCCGGAATCGTCGATCCCACCGACGCCATCGTCCGCGTCGACAGCTCCACCATCTGCGGCACCGACCTGCACATCCTCGAGGGCGACGTGCCCGAGACCGCCCCCGGCACCGTTCTCGGCCACGAAGCGATCGGCACCGTCGAAGAGGTCGGGGCCGCCGTTACGACGATTGCCGCGGGCGACAGGGTGCTGGTTTCGTGCATCAGCGCTTGCGGCCGCTGCCGGTTCTGCAAGGAGGCCCGCTACGGCCAGTGCCAGGGCGGTGGCGGCTGGATCCTCGGCCACACCATCGATGGGCTGCAGGCCGAGTACGCGCGCACGCCGTTTGCCGACACCTCGCTTCATATGGTCCCCGAGGCGTTGACCGACGAGCAGGTTCTGTTCCTCGCCGACATCCTTCCGACGGCCTACGAGGTCGGCGTGCTCAATGGCATGGTCACCCCCGGCGATGTCGTCGCGATCGTCGGCGCAGGCCCCATCGGCCTCGCCGCCATCCTCACCGCCCAGCTGTTCACACCAAGCCAGATCATCGCCATCGACCTAGCCGACAGCCGCCTCGCGCGCGCGGGCGAGTTCGGCGCCGATCTGACGATCAACAACGGCACCCAAGACGCGACGGCGATGATCATGGAGCTCACTGGAGGCCTCGGAGCCGACGTCGCTGTCGAGGCGGTCGGCATCCCGCAGACGTTCGAGCTGGCCGCAGGGCTGATCAGGCCGGGAGGGCATGTCGCCAACATCGGTGTCCACGGCCACCCCGCAACCCTGCACCTCGAATCGCTGTGGAGCCGCGACGTGACCCTGACGACCGGTCTGGTCGACACCTCGACGATCCCTCAGCTGATGAACCTCATCCAGCACGGGCGCCTGGATCCCACTGTTCTGGCGACCCACCGCTTTGGGTTGAGCGACACGATGGACGCCTACGACACGTTCGCCGACGCCGCGACCACGGGCGCGCTGAAGGTCGTATTACAGGGCTCCCCAGTCGCGCCCCGGGACCCAGCGGTGCAGGCTCCCGTCCTGGCCGTGACGTGACGTACACGTCGCCCGACGGGCGAGCGATCCAGGTGCGCGCGCCGGAGACGAGGATCGCTGCCGCATCCACGCGGTCGCGGACTCCTCCCCGGGACGTGCGCGCCACGCCGTCCCGAGCGGCTGCAGAACTGGGGGCGGCGATGGCGACCGGTCATGGCGCCTCTTATTCGCCTCCAGCATGCGTCGCACCTGGCCCGTATCCCACCAACCGGTCGCAAGATAGAGGCGTTTCGTGCCGCGCAGAATCGTGATTCTCGGTGGTGGCGTGGCAGCCGTCGAATCTGTGCTCGCGCTGCGCCAGCTCGCGGGCCCACTGGTGCAGCTGACCCTTGTCAGTCCCGATGACGGGTTCAGGTTCGACGCTCTGCAGACGTCCGAGGCGTTCGGCCTGAGCACCCCGAAGGTCTACAGCCTCACCGCGCTCGCGGCGACCCAGGGCGCCACGTACCTCAGGGACGTGGCGACAACAGTCGACGCCGAGGACAAGGTCGTCCACTTGGCATCAGGGGCTTCGGTGCCGTGGGACGATCTCGTGGTGGCCATCGGCGCCTGTCCGGTTGCCGCCCTGGAGCACTGCGATACCGCGTTCTCAGCGCGACTGCCGGACATCGTTGCGCGGCTGCGCGACGATCTCGTCACCGATCGCTTCGGCTCCGCCATGTTCCTTGTCCCGCCTGGAGTCTTCTGGACGATGCCGGCCTACGAGCTGGCACTCATGACCCGGCGAGAAGCCGACCGGGCCGGGAGAGTGCGGTTCGCGATCACCATTGTCAGCACCGAAAGCGCCCCGCTGGGAATGTTCGGGGCCGCGGCCAGCCAGGAGGTCCACGATCTACTCGATCGCGAAGGCATCGCGTTCGTGGCAGATGCCTACGCCACCACGCATCGGGGAGGAAGGGTCTCGATCCGGCCCCATCGCAGAGTCCTGCGGGCCGAGCGGCTGATCGCGCTCCCGCGCCCCGAGGGCCCGTTTCTAACCGGGCTCCCCCATGACACGGAGGGCTTCCTGCCCACAGACCAGCACGGGCGCGTCCGAGGCGTCGATGGCGTCTACGCAGCGGGCGCGTGCACAGACTTCCCGATCAGGCAGGGAGGCCTCGCCACCCAGCAGGCGGACGCACTGGCCTCGTGCATCCCGGCGCAACTCGGCCCGGCCGTCGCCTGCAAACCGTTCCGGCCCGTGCTCCGCGGCAGGCTGGTCACCGGCGGCAACAACGCGTTCATGCACCATCAGATGGCCGGGGGGGCCGGGGAAGGACGACACTCCCTGGATTCGCTCTGGTCGCCGCCGTCGAAAGTCAATGGGCGATTCATCTCCGCATGGCTATACCACGAGCCGAGAAGGCCGGAACCATCCCACCGCTGGAGGCGTGCGGCAGCTCCGCACCAACCGGAGCCGAACCTACGCAGACCGGTCGGAGCCGCGCCATGACCATGGGTTCACCACACCGTCATCGGCGCACGGCAGGATGTGGCAGTGGAGGTCGACCAAGCCCACGGGCCAACGGTAGGCGACGCCGTCCCCATCTGCCCGCTGGTGCTCGACGAGCCTGGCCGCGTCGGCCTGCTCGCAGCCGAGCTCGTCGCTAACCGGTTGCGCGCACGGCCCGGGATGCGTATCGCGCTTCCCACCGGCCGCACGCCGGTCGGCATGTACGCGGCACTGCGGGCGCATGCGGCGGCGGGTCAGGTCTCCGCCTCGCACGCCGTCGCGTTTTCAGCTCGACGAGTACGCGGGGCTCGGGCATCATGAGCCAACGACCACGCAAGCGCACCGAGGGCGTCATCAACCGCGCCCTGCTGGTCGGAGCGTAGGCGTTCCTCGGGCTGATCTCGAGTGTCCTGGTCATGGCCGGCTTCTTGTTCGTCTGCTACGTGCGGGCTGGCATCCCGGCGAAGCCGTCGGGAAGGGCACGGCGCTGCACGACGCCTACCTGCGCGCCACCACCATGACCTTCGACGGCATCGTCGCCTGTCAGGTGGGTACAGCGATGGCGTCCAGGGCCGACCGCGCGCCTCTGCGCTCCATCGGCCTTTTCTCGAACCGCCTGCTCCTCTGGGGCATCGCCTTCGAGCTCGTGTTCGCGGCCACGGTCGTCTACTTCCCGCCGCTGCAGACAGCGTTTGGCACGCGAAGCCTCGCCCTGGTCGACCTCCTGTTCATCGCCCCGTTCCCGTTCATCGTGTGGGGCGCAGACGAGCTCCGCCGCGCAAGGCAGCGCGGGCGGAATCCTGTCCGTAGAAACGGGCGCGCAGCATGTGGATATCTCCGGATGGCCTCGGACCCGAGACGTCCGAAGATGGACTCCATGGATAGCTCTCACGTTCCGGTCCTCGATGCGGCCTACCCACCGGTGTTTCCCCGCCTCCTCTGCGCCATCAACGGCAGCCGTGGGAGCGCCGAGGCGGTTCGCCAGGCGCTCTCGCTGGCGACCCCTGGCACGGCGGTGACCTTCGTAGCAATCACCGACGAGCGCGGTGTGGGCGCCAACCGCGTCGCTGTTGTCGGTGAGCATCGTGCCCGCCAGGCGCTCGCGGCAGCCAAGGCGCTCGCGGCTGACATGCGAGTGACCGCTACGACCGAGCTGGTCCACGCGGGGAAGGCCGCAGAGACGCTGCTCTCGCTCCAGCCCGAACATGACGTGCTGGTGATCGGCTGCCCCGGCCGTTCGCGCCTTGGCGACATGCTCATCGGCAACGTGGCGACCGTGCTCGCCCACCGGACCCACGGCCCGCTCCTCATCGCCCGGGCCAGCGCTTTGCCCGAGTCCTTTCCTCAGCAGATCCTCGTGGCCGTGGATGATCGCCGCCGGTCACGGAGGCAGGTCACGCTCGCCGCGAGACTCGCCCGCGCCAGCCACGCACACGTCCACCTCGCCCACGTGACCGGGCGCGACTACGACGCGCGCACCCGGCGTCTGCTCGCGGAGCTCTCGGTGGAGGTCCGCGAGCTCACCGGAACGGAGCCGCTCGTCGACACGCTCGAAGGGCCTACGGCCGATGCGCTCGCCCACGAGGTCGATCGCGTTGGTGCTGATCTGCTGATCCTGGGCCGGCGAGGAGTATCGGGTGTCAAAGCACTCGGGAGCGTAAGCGAACGGCTCGTGCATTCCGCACGCTGCTCTGTCCTCATCGCCGGCGCGGACAAGTGATGCACCGCGAGCGCGAACGACTCGCCGACGGCCGGGGGGTCTTCATCAGGCCTATCCGCGCGGCCGATGCGCCGCTCCTCGTTGATGCCTTCGGCCACCTGAGCCCCCTATCGCGCTACCGGCGTTTCTTTACTCCCATGAACCGGCTGTCTCCGACGTCCGTCCGCTACCTCACGCACGTCGACCATCACCGGCACGAGGCCGTCGTGGCCATTGACGATCATGGCTCGCTGGTCGGGATCGCCCGGTACATCTGCTCGGCCGACGATCCGACGGCGGCCGAGCTTGCCGTGACCGTGATCGACGATTGGCAGTCCGACGGCCTCGGCACGAGGCTGGTCGAGCGGCTGGTGCGCCGCGCCCGCGAGGAGGGGGTCGAGCGGTTCACCGGCGAGGTGCTGTGGGAGAACCGCAAGATGCTGTCGCTCCTGCGCGATCTCGGGGTCGACAGGATCGTTCCGGTCGGCTCTGGCGCCGAGGAGTTCTCGCTGCGCCTTGACGACCCACCGGGGGTCACAGAACGAGTCGGCGGTGAAAAGCACGGATGAGGCGTGGGCGAGCCGCCGATGGCGTCGGCTTCTCGGGCCCGTAGCCTCGTCGTATCTCGGCGACGGCCTTCTTGGTGATCGCCGGGGTCATGTCGGGGGTGCCCGAGACCTTCTCTAGCCTGAGGTTGTCGCGGACCTCACTGCGTCCGCTCATGCCGATGGCGACGATGCCGATGCCGATGCCGATGCCGATGGCGATGAGCAGGGGCTGACGATGACGCCACCGAGGGCGAAGGGGCGGGGCATGGAGACTCCTTGAAGGTTGCGGATGGGCACTGGCTGACAGCTTCGGGTGTGGGCCCTCGGCGGCCATCCGCCGCAACTGCCCCGCCGTTTGCGGAGAACCCGCAGTCCGGGTGCGGCAGACTGCAAGCGAATGAGCGCACCCGACCTGCTTGATGCCCGCCGGCTCCACGCGCTGATCGAGGCCGGCCGCGTGCTGATGAGCGAGCTCCAGCTCGAGACCGTGCTCGACCGCTTGCTCGGGACCGCGATGGAGCTTTCGGAGGCGCGGTTCGCCGCGATCGGCGTGCTCAACGAGGAGCGGACGGAGCTCGCGCGTTTCCTGACCCGTGGCGTGGACGCGGCCACGCACCGGGCCATCGGAGACCTCCCCCACGGGCGGGGGATCCTCGGCGTGCTGATCACCGATCCTCAGCCCCTGCGGCTGCACGAGGTCTCCGCGGACCCGCGGTCCTATGGGTTCCCGGCCGGGCACCCGCCGATGAACACGTTCCTCGGCGTGCCGGTGATCATCCGCGGCGAGGCGTGGGGAAACCTCTACCTCACCGAGAAGGCGGGGGGCGGGGACTTCGATGAGGCTGACGAGGCCACGGCGATGATCCTCGCCGACTGGGCGGCGATCGCCATCGAGAATGCCCGCCTGTACGAGACGGTTGCCGCGCGGGGCGCAGAGGCCGAACGCGCACTGCACAGCTTCGAGGCGACAGCGGCCATCACGCGCGCCATCGGCGCGGAGACCGACCTCTCGCGGATCCTCGAGCTGGTGGTCAAGCGGGCGCGGGCGCTGGTGGAGGCCCGCAGCGTGATCGTCCTGCTTCCCGAGGGGCAGGAGCTGGTCGTGGCGGCGGGCGCCGGGCAAGTGCGAGGATCGGCGCCCGCCCGCATCCCGCTCGATGCCTCAACACTGGGGGAGGTGTTCCAAGAGCGTTTGGCGAGGCGCGTCGATGATGTGGAGACCCAGCTTCGCGCCCCCCCCGAACGTCTGGGGGTTCCCGACGCCTCGTCGGCGTTGCTGGTTCCCCTCGTGCACCGCCAGAGCGCGCTCGGTGTTCTCGCAGCCTTCGACCGGCTCAGCGACGAGCCGGCGTTCTCCGCCGACGACCAGCGTCTGCTCGAGGCGTTCGCGGCGAGCGCCGCCACCGCGGTGGCGATCGCCAGGACCGTGGAGTCCCAGCGCCTGCGACAGTCGCTCGATGCCGCCGAGGCGGAGCGACGGCGGTGGGCGCGCGAGCTGCACGACGACACGCTGCAAGCGCTCGGAGCGCTGAAGGTCATCCTGTCCAGCGCTCTGCGCGCCGGCGATGAGCAGGCGCTGCGCGACGCGGTGGCCGCCGCGGTCAAGGAGACGGGCGGGCAGATCAGCGGCCTGCGTTCACTGATCACAGAGCTGCGTCCCGCAGCGCTCGACGACCTCGGCGTGGGGCCGGCGCTCAGCTCGCTGATTCAGCGGACATCGGTCATCCACGGAGTGGACATCGAGCTCGAGGTCTCCCTGGACGATGCGGCGGGCCGCTTGTCCGACGAGATAGAGACGGCCATTTACCGCCTCGTACAGGAGGCCCTCAGCAACGTCGGCAAGCACGCCGGAGCGCAGCACGCGGTGGTGCGGGTGCTGGAGGAAAGCAGCCTCGTGGCCGTGGAGATCACCGATGACGGCGCGGGATTCGAAGCGGCCGACCCCACCGCCGGATTCGGACTTGTCGGCATGCGAGAGCGCGTCGCCCTGGCCGGCGGCACGCTGACGGTCGAGCCCGCGAACCCGGGCACGCGAGTACGAGCGGAGCTGCCCGCGAGACGCGCCGCTCAGTCCGCAGCGAGCAGTCCGCGGTCGATCGCGTAGCGAACGAGCTCGGCGCGCGAGGAACGGCGCAGCTTCTGCTGGATGTGCGCGCGGTGGGTCTCGACGGTGCGCACCGAGAGGAACAGCTGCTGGCCGATCTCGGCGTTGGTGTGGCCGAGCGCGATGAGCCGCAGGACGTCGACCTCACGGTCCGAGAGATCGTCGGGCGCCTCCTTGATCGGCGCCGCGGCGAGCTGGGCGCCCAGGCGGGGGTTTAGGTAGGTGCCGCCGGCCGCGGCGGCACGGACGGCCGCGACGAGCTCGTGGTCGGCCGACTCCTTGAGCACGTAGGCGGCGGCGCCGCCGGCCAGCGCCGTGCGGGCGAACTCCGGATCCTCCTGCATGGTCAGCACGACGATCCGCGTCTCGGGCGTCGTCGCGCACAGCACCGGGATCGCCTCGAGCGAAGTCTGGCTCCCCGGCATGTTGAGGTCGAGGACCAGCACCTGGGGCCGGTGGGCGCGGGTGTAGCGCATGGCGTCGTCGACGTCACCAGCCTCCGCGACGACCTCGAAGCCATCCTCGGCATCGAGCAGCAGCCGCAGCCCGCGGCGCACGACGGCATGGTCGTCGGCGATCACGATCTTGATCTGCTCGCTCATCGCCGCAGAACCTAACCGGGTGGCGGCCCCGCGAGCAGGGCGCTCGGCCGCAGCCGGCCACGGAGAACTACGGATGTGATCGCGGGCATGAGAGCCCATCGTGCACGGCATGAGCTCTTCCACCCTGATCGCGGGCGCAGGCGTTGCCGGCCTCGAGGGCGCTCTCGCGTTCCGTGAGGCACTCGGCCCTCAATCCCCGGTCACGCTCGTCGGGGCCACCGACACCTTCCACTACAAGCCGCTGGGCGTCGGCGAGCCCTTCGGCCTCGGCCGCCCGCACCGGCATCCGATCGCGCCGATCGCGGCAGACCTCGGGGTGACGTTCGTGCGCGACTCCCTCCAGGCCGTCGACGCGGGCGCGAAGGAGGTGGTCCTGGCGTCGGGAGAGCGGCTCGCCTACCAGCGGCTGCTCGTGGCGGTCGGGGCGCCCACCCGCGCGCCCTCGCCGTTCGGTGTGCTCTTCGACCGCGGCCACGACGCGGCCGTCTTCGACGAGGTCCTCGCGGACCTGGGGGCGGGGTTGATCCGCCACGTCGCCTTCGCGGTCGGGGCCGGGATCAGCTGGCCGCTGCCCGCCTACGAGCTTGCGCTGATGACCGGGGCGTGGGGCGCCGCGGCCGGGACTGGTGGCGTCCGCGTCAGCCTCGTCTCCCACGAACCCTCGCCGCTCGCCCTGTTCGGACCGGCGGCGTCCGAGGCGGTCGCCGGCGCACTCGAGCGCGCGGGCGTCGACTTCTACGGCGGAGTGGAGCCCGTCCTCGAGTCCGACGTGCTGATCCGCGTGGGCAACCACATGCTCCAGGCCGAACGGGTGGTGGTGCTCCCCGAGCACACCGGCCCACGCCTGGCCGGGCTGCCGGCCGACGACCACGGCTTCGTCGAAGTCGACCCATGGGGTCGCGTGCCCGGCGTGCCGGACGTATACGCCATCGGAGACGCCGCGGCCCACCGGGTCAAGCACGGCGGGCTGGCCGCCCAGCAGGCGGCCCTCGCCGTGCAGGCTCTCGCCTTCGACGCGGGCCTGCGCGGCCGGCTCGACGATCCCCGTCCGGTCCTGCGAGGTCTGCTGCGGACGATCGACGGGCCGCTGTACCTGCGGGCCGTGCTCGATGACGAACAGGCCACCAGCACCACGTCGAGTGAGCCGCTCTGGTGGCCGCCGTCGAAGATCGCCGCGCCGCGGCTGACGAGCTACCTGGGCCGCATCGAGCGCGCCCGCGCCGAGGGTCGCGTGTTGGCCTCTGGCGGCTTCGCCGTCGTCGGCTGAGCGGAACTTGCCCGGCCAGACTGTGTGGGAAACCCGCAGTCGGAACGTGGCCTGTCACCGATGGTTGGAGGGCGCATAACGCCGATTCTGTGGAGATGCCCACTGAACTCCATCCCCACCGCTTTGAGCTCGACGAGGCCGCGGTTGACCCGGCCCCGCACGTCGTCACCGACGAGGAGCTCCGAATGCTCCTCGCCCACGACGAGGAGGAGCGCGCGCTCGACCGCGTCAACGTCCGCAAGATTCTCACCGTCGCCGCCCTGGGCGGCGTGGCGTTGGGCGCGATCGCGCTGATCGTGGCCGTCTTCGCGATCATCGCCAACGACAAGTCCGACCGCACCGTGACGGTGAACAACCCCGCCGCCGCCGTTACCGCCGACGCGATGCCGGGCATGGACGGCGCCGCCCCTGCGTCCGCTGCCAGCGCACCCACCCTGGCCGACGCCAAGGGCGTGAAGTTCGAGAAGTTCGAGGCGGTCGACCCCACCCTCCCGGCCATCCCTGCCGGCGCGGTCAAGACGTTCAAGGTCGATGTATACGAGCACGTCACCCAGGTCGACAAGGCGCTCGCGCCGACTGAGGTGTGGAGCTTCGCCGTCAACGGCAAGCTGCATCGCGGCAGCGG
>Ga0136633_1003116_pt1 | contig 11044 bp, 6 predicted proteins | sample AntDrymeUQ832206_2_FD_105494 | JGI IMG/M metagenome (GOLD analysis project Ga0136633, IMG submission 105494) | Polar desert sand microbial communities from Dry Valleys, Antarctica - metaG UQ83 (22.06) | ecosystem: Environmental > Terrestrial > Soil > Desert | place: Antarctica: Dry Valley...
GGTCCGGTCACTGCCTCGGCGCTGGTTGCCAGCGTGGGCGATCCATCCGGCTTCTCGGGACCACGGCAGTTCGCCGCGTTCCTCGGCCTGGTGCCTCGCCAGAACTCGTCGGGCGGCAAGCCCAGGCTCGGGCGGATATCGAAGATGGGCAACGCCTATCTGAGAAAGCTGCTGGTCGTGGGTGCGCACGCGGTGCTCTACCATCGCGCGCGGCATACCGATCCACTCCGCTGCTGGGCGCAAAAGCTGATGGAGACCAAGCCCTTCAAGCTGGTCGCCGTGGCCATCGCCAACAAGCTTGCCCGCATCGCCTTTGCGGTCATGACAACCGGCACTTCCTATCGCGCTGCCCAGGCCTGAACGCGCACTACCGCGCCTTGCCATAGCGCTCCATAATCTCGGGTGACCATGAGGTGATGCGACACAACCGGACATAATCTGCCAAGCCCGAGGTGCTGTCTGCGCAGCAAAGCGCGACCGACTGAATGGGGCCCGCAGATCAGCGGACAAACATCAGGGCCAGTGGATAAACCCCACGATCAAAGGCCGGAGACATGACCGCACCCGCGACCGTTGCCATGCCAAATATCACCCTTGATCGCAGGGCGCCGTCCAGACATGACAGCACCCTGCGAGGTATTCGCGTGGCTGAGCCTGCTGGCTGAACGGGGGCGCCCGAGAACGTCACATGCCGCCCATTGATCCTCCCGTACGCCCCGCCAAAGGGATGCCGAGTTCACCGTCCGATCTCGGGTTCGAGCGACGAAAGGCCAGGCGCATCTGCTTCTCCGTCTCGATTAGCGCGAAGAACACTGCCCCAACCGCGACGATCAACACACCGTCGAGAAACGGCACGGCCTGCGTCCCGAAGATAGCTTGCAATGGCGGTAGGTAAGTCACCGCGAACTGTGCGGCGGTGATCACGATCACCGAGAACCAGACGATCGGCGTCCCACGCAACGCTTTCACGGCCAACGAGGTGCCGTAGATATTGCGGATGAAAAACAGGTGGAAGATTTCAAGCACCACGAGAGTGTTGACCGCCATCGTCTGAGCGAGAGCGACCGAATGTCCCTTGTCGATCGCGTAAACGAATATCCCGAACACGGCGATCACGAACAAAGTCGAGACGAGCAGGATGTGCCAAATCAGTTCGCCGCTCAGCAAGGCAGCGTCGCGTGGCCGCGGCGGACGACGCATTGTGCCCGTCTCACTCGGCTCGAAGGCGAGAGCAAGACCCAGGGTTACACCCGTAACGAGGTTGATCCAGAGGATCTGCACTGCGGTGACCGGCAAGGTCATGCCAGCAAGCAGTGCGACCATGATTGTCATCGACTCACCCGCATTGGTGGGCAAGGTCCAACTGATCACCTTCTTGATGTTGTCGTAGACCGTGCGCCCCTCACGGACGGCAGCCGCGATCGAGGCGAAATTGTCGTCAGCGAGAACAAGCTCGGATGCCTCCTTCGCCGCTTCGCTGCCCTTGAGACCCATGGCCGTCCCGGCATCAGCGCGCTTGAGCGCGGGAGCGTCGTTTACACCATCGCCTGTCATTGCGACGGTCAGGCCTCGCGACTGCAGCGCCGTGACCAGCCGAAGCTTGTGGGCCGGCGAAGTGCGGGCGAAGACATCGGTTTCCACCGCCGCGTCGGCGAGGTTGCTGTCACCCATCCGGTCGATATCGGCACCGGTCAGGACACGCTCCGTGTTCCGCAAGCCGATCTGCGCGGCAATCGCAAGAGCGGTAGCCGCGTGATCCCCGGTGATCATCTTCACCCGGATTCCAGCTCCATGGCACTCCGCCACGGCGTCGATCGCTTCCGGACGCGGCGGATCGACCAGCCCGACCAGCCCTATGAAGGTGAGATGCCCGTCGAGGTCAGCGGTGTTGAGGACCGTGTACTCCTGCCGCATAGCCCGGCTGGCCACCGCGATCACCCGCTGCCCCTTGCCGGCCAGCGCCTCGACCCTGTCCTGCCAGAATAGCACATCGAGAGGCGCGATGCCTCCATCGGCCGAGTGTTGGCCTGCGCACATCGCCAGCACGGCTTCCGGTGCGCCCTTGACGTGAACGAAGGCGCTGCCTTGGTGATCATGGTGGAGCACGGCCATGTAGCGCCAGGCGGCGTCGAAGGGGATGGCATCGGTCCGGGTCACATTGTCGAACGGCGCCGCCCCCCACCCGGTGATCTTTCCGGCCAGCGCCAAAAGCGCCCCCTCCATCGGATCGCCTTCCACGCGCCAGTCCTCGCCGGACTGGAGAAGCGCCGCGTCATTGCATAGCATGGCCGCGCGCGCGAACTCGATCAGCACGGCATGATCGGCCGGGTCGGCATCGCCGCCGCCGCCGCCGCGCCCTGCCCGAACCGCCCCCTGAGGCGCGTAGCCACTGCCTTCGACCGCGAACTCGCAATTGGCCGAAACCAGCGCTGTCACCACCATTTCGTTGCGGGTGAGCGTACCGGTCTTGTCGGTGCAGATCACCGACACGGAGCCGAGGGTTTCGATCGCTGGCAGGCGGCGCACGATCGCATTGCGACGGGCCATCGCCTGGACGCCCACAGCCAGCGTGATCGTCAGCACCGCGGGCAAGCCCTCGGGTATTGCCGCGACCGAAAGGCCAACCACCACCATGAACATTTCGTCGAATGGCAGGTGGCGGACGAAGATACCGAACGCCAACAGGCTTGCACTTACCACCAGGATGAAGATGGTGAGCCAGCGCGCGAAGACATCCATCTGATGTACGAGCGGCGTCGTCAGCGTCTCGACCTTGGCCAGCATGCCACTGATTTGGCCGATTTCCGTAGTGGTGCCCGTCGCAACCACCAGTCCGCGTGCGGTGCCAGCTACCAGCAGCGTGCCGCTAAAAAGCATCGAACTGCGATCGCCAAGCGAGGCGTTGGTCGCCACTGGAGAACCATCCTTCTCGACCGGTACGGATTCTCCTGTCAGGATCGCTTCCTCGACCTTGAGGCCGCGCGCTTCGATGAGGCGCAGATCCGCCGGCACGCGGTCCCCGGCTTCCAGCAGAACGACATCTCCGGGCACGAGATCGGCCGCATCGATGCTGTGGCGTGCGCCATCCCGGACCACCGCGGTGTGCGGCGCCAACATCCCTCTGATGGCGGCCATGGCGTTTTCCGCTTTGCCTTCCTGAATGAATCCGATGATCGCGTTGGCGATGACCACAGCCAAAATGACCCCGGTGTCGACGAAGTGATCGAGCGCCGCAGTTACGGCGGCGGAGGCGAGCAGCACATAGATGAGGATATTGTGGAAATGCCGAAGGAAGCGGACGAACCCGCTGTGTCGCCGAGACTCCGGCAAGCTGTTGGGCCCATGTTCGGCAAGCCGGCTCGCGGCTTCGGCGGCAGCCAGGCCTTCCAGTCTGGCCTGCAGCGCTTCCAGCGCTTCCCCGACCGGGAGGGCATGAAAGCCAACTTTGGTCGCTTGCATCATCGTACATCTCTTTCCGTGCTGGCTGGCTGCTTGATAGCTGGCAAAAGACATCAGCCTTCTGCCGGTGCAGGGATTGTCGCTAGTTCAGCCTCTGCTTCGCCGCGGAGCCCGTCGGCGGCATCCTCGGTCGACCCATGCGCCCCGTCGGCTCCGGCGCCAGCAAGGCATCGTGCTAGATATCGCGGCTTTCATCGATCCGTGCTTCCTTCCTCAGGCCCACGAACCCCAAGCGCTGCTGCAAAGCGCTCTACGTCCTCTCGATGGCACAGGTCTGTGCCGGGCGTCATCACAGCCGCAGTGCCTGCGGCGATTCCAAGGCGGAACGCATCCTCGACGCTTCGGCCGTTCGCCAATCCATGGGTCATCGCCGCTACGAAGCTGTCCCCGGCGCCAACGGCGCTGCGCGTTTCAACCGGCAAGGCCGGGAGTGTCAGGACCCGTTGGGCCTGCACCAGTACGGCTCCTTGATGCCCCATGCTGACAGCGACAATCTCGGCTCCGCCGCTCTCGACGACACTCTTCGCCGCCTCGATCAGCAGATCCGGATCGCGCAGGCGCTTGCCGACAAGCTGTTCCATTTCGCCGAGGCTGGGTTTGACCAGGTGCACACCCCCTCTCGCGAGAGTCGTTTTGAGCGCCGGCCCCGACGTGTCCAGAACGAGGCGCATGGCCCGCGCGGCAGCGACATCCGCCATTGCGGCGTAGAAATCGACAGGCACCCCGCGTGGCAGCGAGCCGCTGATGACCAGCCATGAACATGACAGATCCCGAACGGCATCGAGGCACCGTCGGCATTCGGCAGCGCTGACCTCCGGGCCCGCTGGCACGAAGCGATACTCCGTGCCGCTTTGCCTTTCGTGAACTGTCAGGCTGATCCGCGTGTCGCCTGCAATCTCGATGCACCTTCCGCGGATCGCGTCCCGATCAAGCAGGCCGCGGAGCACCGGTCCGGTCGCGCCTCCAGCAAGGTAAACAGCTTCGACTTCGCTCCCCAGGCGCGCCAGAACCCTGGCCACGTTGATGCCGCCCCCACCCGGATCGAACCGCTCGCTGGACGTACGGATCTTGTAGGTATGCCGGACAGCCTCGGCTTCGCTGGATCCGTCGATTGTCGGATTGAGCGTCATGGTCGCAATAGATGTCATCTGAAGATTTTCGGACAGGCCGCGCCGGGCAATGTCGGCGTCACGCCGGGAATTGCTGTATCCGCTGCCATGGCTTTCATCTGAGCCTCCCTAGTCGAAACCCTGACGTAGGCTCGCGCGAGACGGCATCCGTAAACTTCCTTACGCCACTGAAGGCCGACGGGCTAGCGCCTGGAGGGCCGTCGCCACGTCTGGCGAGCCCCTAGAAGAGCGCCCTCAGCCGGAAGAGCGTACGACCAGGATGTCGACGGGCTCACTGGCCAAGAGCGCACCAGCGCGGCTGCCGATCGTCGCATGCGCAAAGCCACCGCGGCCGTGACTGCCGACAACCAGGAGATCGGCCTGCCAATCGCGGATGGTCCGCTCCAGTACGCCATAGACTTCGCCTTCTTCCACGCTGGTCTCGAGGCGACCTCGAACGTCGTCCGGCAGTTGCCCAATGAATCGCTCCATCTCCCCACGCGCCTCGTCACCGATGAAGGCTGCGGTGTCACGCGCGTCGAGGAAACCTTCGAAAGCAGGGTGAAAGGCGTTCACGACCCGCAGCCGGGTACCCGGAAACATCGCGGCCGCGCTTTCGACCGCATTGGCCGAACAGGGGGAAAAATCCGTGGCCGCCAAGATCCGCTCATAAGGGCGGCGCGCCCGCCGCTTCACCACCAGCACTGGCACCGGCGCTCGCCTCACCAGAGAGTCGACGGCCGTCCCGAGAACATAGTCACGCACCTCGTTGAGCCGGCCGATCCCGGTCACGATGATCCGAGCGTCCCATTCGCCCGCCAGCCGAGCGAGGGTTGCAGGGACGGAGCCGGCGGCCACTTCTACCCGCGACCCGCCGGCCCGCTCCCCCATGTCATCGCGCACCAGCTCCCGGAGGTGCTCGGTCTTTTCCGGGCTCAACTGCCCTTCACCGACGATGTGGGTCACGATCACAGATCCGCCGAGCTGCTGAGCGAGCAGGAACGCTCGATCGACCGCCCGGTCGCAGCGCGCGCTGAGGTCGGTCGCGACCATGATGAGGGGTTCTGTCGTCATATGCTTTTCTCCGCTTTCGGGTCGGCATCGAAGGGCCTTCTTCGCGACTCACGAGGATCCAACCGAAGGTTCGTCCCAGACAGATGCTTGCAGGGAAAGCTGACGCCGCCCCATCCGGGATTCCCCTGAGTCACATCGTTCGGCCGAGCCATCGTCGGACCCCACAGATCGTCGGGCGCGCACGCGGGAAGAGCTGATCGCGCCGTACCGGGAGGCGACGGGCTCGGCGCTGGGCGTCGCCGCAAGCCACGGCGCATCATCGCTTTCCCACATCATTTCCAGAATCGCGACCCGAAGTTCATCGACGCCGTGCAAGGCGACGTGCCGGTCCCCTTGATTCGCGAGTTCGGCCTTTAGCGCCACTCCAAGACGGAAAGCAGCCAAAGCAGCGCGCCCGCAGCGGCGACATAAATGAAGCAGATCGGGAGCGTCCGGCGCAACACCGCGCCCTCGGCACCGACCAGGCCGACTGTCGCGGCGCCGGCGACGATATTGTGGGGTGCGATCATGTTGCCGATGGCCGCGCCCACGCCCTGGCCGACGGTCGCGATCAGCGGCGAGGTGCCGGATTGGGCCGCGGCCACCTGCTGCAGGCTCCCGAACAGGATGTTCGAGGCCGTGGCCGAGCCGGTGATGAACGAGCCGAGGGCCCCGACAAGCGGCGCGAGCGCCGGCCAGCCGCTCCCCAACCAGGCGGCGGCCGAACGGGCCAGCAGCTCTACCATACCCGCATGGACCATCAGGCGCGCCAGCAGCAGGACGGCAACGAGCGCAATCGCCACGGGCGGCAGCCGCGCCGCTGCCGCCGTCAGCGCGGGCCGCAGCAGGCGAGCCCCACCCGGCTTCATCATGGCTGCGGCGCTCAGGCTGAGCAAAAGCAAGGAGCCGGGATGGTAGAAAGGCGCAATAGTGCCGCCGAAACCACCCTCGAGCCGCCAGGTCCACGCAAGGCCGTTCAGCAGTTCGCGCACCCCCGGCACGAGGCGGGTTACAAGAATAAGCAGTATGGCCAGCCCATAGGGCGCGGCGGCTGAAGCCAGCGAGCCTTGCCCGCTTGTGGACGCCGGGCTTCGCCGGGACGCGAAGGCCAAAAAGGCAGCGCCGCCCGCGGCCGCTCCCCCCAAGGTCGGCAGTTCCGGGCCCACGAGCCAGGCGATCAGCACAAAAGGCAGGAGGAAGCAGGCCGCGGCATACAATCCATATCGGCTGTCTCCGCGCCCAGCCGTCGCGGCAACGCGAACAGCGGCAAGCGCCAGGCTCCAGCCGAGAAGCGCGTGGACGAAGGCGATGCCGAGCACCATCCGGCCCTCGTCGGCCGCGCCCGTGGCAAGGGGCACTATCGGCGTCCCGACGGCGCCGAAGCTCACCCCCACCGCGTGACCGATGAGCACCGCCGTCAATGCCCGGACCGGGGGAACGCCAAGGCCGACCAGGAGCGGCGCCGCCAACGCAACGGGCGTGCCGAAGCCGGCGGCTCCCTCCAGGAACAGCGCGAAGAACCAGGCGATCAGCAGGATGGCGACCCGACGGTCGGCCACGCCTTCCAGCCGCGACCGGAAGGTGTCGATCGCGCCGCTCCGGACCTGATATTCGTGGATCGCGAGGGCGGCGAAGATGATCCACAGGATGGTGGCGGCCTGGAACGCCGCCTCGGCGACCGCGCCGGCGACGACGAACAGCGGATTACCATCCCCGAGACCGAATTGGCCGATGGCGACCAAGAGCGCCAGAGCCGCGGCGGCAGCGCCGGCTTTCGCAGCCGACCAGCGCAGCCCCACGATCAGCAGCAGAAGGGCCAGGATCGGCGCGGCGGCAAGCGCCAGCGCCATCAGGCAAGCCGTTCCACCGAGACTTGGTGCATCGGGCGCCCGCTCGACTCGAAGGCGCTGATGTTTCCGATCGTCGTCTCGGCGATGGCACTCAGCGCCTCGGTCGTGAAGAAGGCCTGATGCCCGGTGATCAGGACGTTCGGAAAGGTGAGCAGCCGCGCGAATATGTCGTCCTGGATCATCTTATCGGACAGGTTTTCGAAAAAGAGGTCCGTCTCCTCCTCGTAGACGTCCAGACCCAGATAGCCGATGCGCCCCGACTTCAGTCCGACAATGACCGCACGGGTGTCCACCACGGCGCCGCGGCTCGTGTTGATCAGCATCACGCCGGGCCTCATCGCCGCGACGGCCGCATCGTCGATCAGGTGATGCGTCGAAGGCGTGAGCGGACAATGAAGCGTCACGATATCGCTCTGCGCGAGAAGCGCCGGCAGGTCGACATATTGCCCGCCAAGCTTTGTGAATTCCGGATCCAGCTCCGGATCGCTCCCGAGCAGCCGGCATCCGAACCCGCGCATCGCGCGGGCAACCTCGAGGCCGATCTTTCCGGTTCCGACGATCCCGACGGTCCGCCCGTGCAGATCGAAGCCGAGGAGACCGTCGAGAGCGAAATTGCCTTCCCGCACGCGCGCATAAGCACGGTGGATCTTGCGGTTGAGCGCGAGGATCAGCGCAACCGTATGCTCCGCCACCGCATGCGGCGAATAAGCGGGCACGCGCGCCAGGGAAATCCCCAGCTCGCGCGCGGCAGCCAGATCGACATTGTTGAAGCCGGCGCTGCGGAGGGCGACGAGCCGCACCCCGCCTTCGGCGAGAAGCTTCAGCGTGTCGCGGTCCAGAAGATCGTTGACGAATGCACAGACCGCGCCGGCCCCTGAAGCGAGCGCCGCCGTCTCGGCGGACAGCCTCGTCTCGATGTAGCGAAGCTCGTGACCGGCATCGGCGTTGGCGGCGTCTAGGAACTGCCGATCATAGCTCTTCGTGCTGAAAACCGCGATCCTCATCGAGCTTGTTCTCCAGTGCGTGTCGGTCAGCCGATGACCGCCGCGGGTCTCCTCGCCTCGGCCGAAGCGGTCCGCTCCGCCTCGGCGGCGGCAATGTGGCGTGCCGTGCGGACGAAGCTGTCCGGGTTGAGCGAGATCGAATCGATCCGCTCGCGCACGAGGAAACCGGCGAAGTCGGGATGATTGCTGGGTCCCTGACCGCAGATGCCGATCTTGATTCCGGCGGCATGGGCTTCCCTGATCGCCTGGGCGATCGTCCGCGTCACCGCCTCGTCGCGCTCGTCGAACAGCCCGGCCAGCAGGCCGGAATCGCGATCCACCCCAAGCACGAGCTGGGTGAGGTCGTTGGAGCCTATTGAAAATCCGTCGAACCGCTGCGCGAACTGTTCTGCGAGGATGACGTTGGAGGGTATCTCGCACATCATGTAGATCTCGAGTCCGTCCTTCCCTCGCTCCAGGCCGTGCTCCGCCATCACCCTTAGCACCTTGTCAGCCTCGGCCGGCGTGCGGCAGAATGGAACCATCACCACGACGTTGCGGAAGCCTAGTTCCTCGCGGACCTTTTTGAGTGCCCGGCATTCGAGCGCGAAGCCCTCGCGATAGCGCTCGTCATAGTAACGGGACGCGCCGCGAAAGCCGATCATCGGGTTTTCCTCGCTCGGCTCGAATGCCGCGCCGCCGATCAGATGGGCATATTCGTTGGTCTTGAAGTCGCTGAGGCGGACGATCGCCGGATGCGGGTGGAACGGGGCCGCCAAGCGCGCAATGCCGCGCGCCAGCGTCTCGACGAAATATTCCGCCGGATCGGTATGGAGACGGACGAGCTCGCGAATGATTCGCCGCTCCTCGTCGGAGACGCGCTCCGGGTGGAGCAGCGCCATCGGGTGGACCTTGATCAGCGTACTGATGATGAACTCCATGCGGGCGAGGCCAACCCCCTTCGCCGGGAGACGCCACCACTGGAAGGCCGCAGCTGGATTGGCCATGTTGATCATCAGGTCGGTGCCGGTCTCGGGGATGGCGCCGAGATCCACCTCCTCCGTCTCGAACGGGAGCAGGCCTTCATAGACGGTGCCCACGTCACCCTGCGCGCAGCATAGGGTGATCTCCTGGCCATCGGCGATGCTGCGGCTCGCACTGCCGGTACCGACGATGGCGGGCACGCCGAGCTCGCGGCTCACGATTGCGGCATGGCTGGTCGTTCCACCATGGTCGGTGACGATGCCCGAAGCCCGCTTCATGATCGGCATCCAATCCGGATCCGTCATCTTGGTCACAAGGATCGCGCCGTCACGAAAGTGCGCGATGTCGACGGCGCTGCGGATCACGCAGGCCGGCGCGGCGGCGACTGCATCCCCGACCGCGGCACCGGAGACGATCGCCTCGCCGGTGCCGTTCAGCCGGTAGAGCGTGAAGGCGGAGGAACTGCGCCCGGCCTGAACGGTTTCCGGGCGCGCCTGGACCATGAACAGCTCGCCTGTCTCGCCGTCCTTCGCCCATTCCATGTCCATGGGGCGGCCGTAATGATCCTCGACGATTCTCGCCCAGCGGCCGAGCTCGAGGATCTCGTCGTCGGAAAGAACGAAGCCCTCGCGCTCAGCGGGCCGCGTCTCGACGATGCGGGTGCGGCGGCTTCCACCTTCGGCGTAGACCATCTTCAGCGCCTTGGCGCCGAGAGTCTTCTCGATGATCGGACGCGCACCCGGTTCGCCGAGAAGCGGCTTGAACACCACATATTTGTCAGGATCGACGCTGCCTTGAACGACCGTCTCGCCGAGCCCCCAGGCGGCGTTGATCACCGCGGCGTGCGGGAAGCCGCTTTCGGTGTCGATCGAGAACATGACGCCCGATCCGGCGAGGTCCGAGCGCACCATCAACTGCACACCGACCGACAGCGCAACCTCCATATGATCGAAGCCTTTCGCTTCCCGGTAGCTGATCGCGCGGTCGGTAAAGAGGGAGGCGTAGCAGCGGCGGCAGGCGTCGAGCAGGGCTCGCTCGCCGCGCACGTTGAGGAAGGTCTCCTGCTGGCCGGCGAAGCTGGCGTCGGGCAGGTCCTCGGCGGTGGCGCTGCTGCGCACCGCGACCGCCGGATCGGCCTTGCCGCTCCGTCCGGCGAGTTCCCGATACGCGAAGCGAATCCCCTCTGCGAGCGCATCAGGAAAAGCGGCCTCCAGGATGCGGCGGCGGATTCTGTCACCCGTTTCCTGGAGAGTGGCGTCACTGCCATGAAAGCGGGCAAGCTGCTCACGCAGCTCAGGCTCAAGGCGGTTAGCGGCGACAAAGCCTCGGTAAGCGTCTGCTGTCGTGGCGAAACCCGGGGGGACCTTAACGCCGTGCGCCGACAGAGCCCTGACCATCTCTCCAAGCGACGCGTTCTTTCCGCCCACGGCGGATATGTCGGCAAGGCCAACCTCTTCGAACCGGATAACCGAACGATCTGTCATGGCGCCCTCTGCATGAAACTTGAAGCAGCCCGATTAGCTCCAGAAGGGCGGGCGCGTGATCCGTAGTCTCACGTAGAGAAGAAAAGGGAGTCGATGGATGTGGAGCAACGACGTAGCCAGAA
>Ga0136633_1003117_pt1 | contig 11043 bp, 6 predicted proteins | sample AntDrymeUQ832206_2_FD_105494 | JGI IMG/M metagenome (GOLD analysis project Ga0136633, IMG submission 105494) | Polar desert sand microbial communities from Dry Valleys, Antarctica - metaG UQ83 (22.06) | ecosystem: Environmental > Terrestrial > Soil > Desert | place: Antarctica: Dry Valley...
GCGTTGAGATACGGGTTCAGCGCCAGCGCTTTCTCGAAGCAATCTTTCGCCGCGACCGACTCCCGGCCTTGCGGGTGGGCCATGCCGAGGTTGTACCAGGCGTGGGCGTCGCCCGGGTCGATCTTGGTGACGGCTTCGAAGTGCGGGGCCGCCGCGGCAATGTCGTTGCGGTAGACGAGGATGATGCCCAGGCAGTAGTGGGCGTGCGGGTCGTCCGATTTGGACAGGACTTCATTGAAGATGGCGACAGCCCGGTCGAGGTTGGCCGGCTCGGCGGTGTTCAACAGGGCGATGGCGAGGTTGATCTTCCCCGGCTGCCAGTCGGGGGCCTTGTCCACGATTTCCTGAAACACGGCCGCCGCCTCGGCGTACTTGGTCGCCGAGAGTTGGTCCATCAGGCCGATGCCGCGGTTGTTGAGTTTGGCGATCTCGGCCATGTCCGGGGCCGGTGGCGGGGCGGACTTTTTCCACGGCTTCCAGAGGAAGACGCCGACGACGGCGGCGATGAGGAGAAGGGCAATGGCGGGGAAGCGGAGGCGGCGGGTGGACATGGGGGAGGACTCGGAGAGGATCAAGTCGTGATATGGGCTGGCAGCGAAAGGCAACCTCACCCCATAACCCCCTCTCCGAAGCGGAGAGGGGGGACCAGCCTTAGAATGTGGGAGAAGCGTCTCGCTTCTCCGAACACGCGGAGAAGCGAGACGCTTCTCCCACGGACAGACGGCTCCCGCCCACTTGCTCCCCCTCCCCGCTTCGGAGAGGGGGCCGGGGGGTGAGGTTGCCTTTCGGGTTACTCGGCCTTCCTCATTACATGCCCCGCCCGCCCCCGTTCAAGCGCCGCCGCCGTCGCGGCATTGTTCCCCGCCACCGTCAGCGGGTGCCCGCCGTGACGGTACATCGGCGCCGCGGCCAGCGGGTACGCCTCCGGGCGGCGGTGGGCCAACATCTGGTGGCCGACGCGGCGCTCGCGCTCGGCCCGCAGGGCGAGAATGTCGATCGGGGCGACGACGATCTTTTCCACGGGGCCGGGGTCGGCTTGGGCGAGGACGCGGCCGTCGTAGTCCACGACCATGCTGCCGCCGGGCCACGAAAACGGCGGGTAGTGGCCGGCGCTGGCCGCCTGGTTGGCGGCGACGACGTAGGCCGTGTTCTCCAAGGCCCGGCAGCGGTTGACGACGGTCCACCAGTCCATCGGCGGCGTCGCGCCCCACGGGTCCATGTAGGCCGACACGCGGATCAGCACGTCGGCGCCTTGCAGGGCCAGTTCGCGGATCGCCTCGGGGAACAGCCAGTCGTAGCAGATGGCGCAGCCGAGGCGGCCGATCTCGGTGTCGGTGACGGGGAACAGCGGGTCCGGGAAGTCGGGGACGTCGTGCGGGCTGGAATGCACCTCCCACGGCAGCCACGGGTGGACCTTGCGGTACTTCGACAGCAACCCGTCCGGGCCGATCAGACAGGTCGTGTTGAAGACGTGGCCGGGGAAGCGGCGGTCGATTTCGAGAAAGGAACCCGTTTGGATGTAGACGCCGTGCGTCTTGGCGGCGCGGGCGTAGCGGTCGGTGTGGTCGTTGGGGAGTTCGACGGCCAGCTTGTCGGCGAGTTCTTGCACCGTTTCGTAGATCGGGGCCGCGTGGGCGAATTCCGGGAAGACGACCAACTTCACGTCGCCGAACGGCCGGTAGCCGACGACGGCCCGCTCGACCGTGGACAACATGCGGCCGACGCGGTCGGGGATTTCGGCGCGCGTCGCCGGGTTCGGGAAGTCGGTCTGGCACGCGGCGGCCAAGTAGCGCCCGGTCATCGGTTACCCTTGCTTGACGGACTGCGGATAGTTAACTTACAGGTGTCCCCTCTCCCCCGACCTTCGCGGCCGGGATTACTTGGGAAAATCGATGGCCCGCGTCCCGTTCGTGTACGTGCCCACCGTCGGGCCGAAGCTCCGCATCCTGTTGTTCATGGTGTTCGGCAGCTTCGCCCTCCTCGGGGCGACCGGCGTCTACCTCGGCGGCGTCTCCGCGCTCAATTGGGCGAAAAGCCCGCAGGACCACACGACGCCGTTCGCCCTGTGGATGTTCTTGGCCCACACGGCCATCGGCGTCGTCGGCACGCTGCCGTTCATGCTGTTCGGGGCCTTCCACTACGTCAACGCCCACAAGCGGACCAACCGCGTCGCCGTCCGCACCGGGGTCATGCTGCTCGTTCTCGGGGCGGCCATCATCGCCACCGGGTTCGCGCTGGTGCAACTCGAAGGGCTGCCGCAACTGCCGACGGGGTCGTACCCGCGCAGTGTGGTTTACTGGCTGCACGTCGTCATCCCGGTCGTGTGCGTGTCCGTGTACGTGACGCACCGCAAGGCCGGGCCGCGGATTCAGTGGGGGTACGCCAAGTGGTGGGGCGCCGGCGTCGGCGTCGTGACGGTCGGGCTGATCGCCATGCACTCGCAGGATCCGCAGACGTGGTACCGCGAGGGGCCGAAGGAGGGGGCGAAGTATTTCGAGCCGTCGCTGGCGAAGACCGCGGACGGCAAGTTCATCCCGGCCGACATTCTGATGATGGACGACTACTGCAAGAAGTGCCACGCGGACATCGCCAACGACCACTTCCACAGCGCCCACAAGTTCAGCTCGTTCAACAACCCGCCGTACCTGTTTTCGGTCCGCGAGACGCGCAAGGTCGCGTTGGAGAAGACCGGCACGGTGAAGAGTTCCCGGTGGTGCGCCGGCTGCCACGACGTGGTCCCGTTCTTCAGCGGGGCGTTCGACGACCCGAAGTTCGACGACGTGGACCACCCGACGGCCCACGCCGGCATCACCTGCACGGCGTGCCACGCGATCACGCACGTCAACAGCACGCTCGGCAACGCCGACTACACCATCGCCGAGCCGGCCCACTACCCGTTCGCCACCAGCGAAAACAAGGCGTTGCAGTGGGTCAACAACCAACTCGTGAAGGCCAAGCCGGACTTCCACAAGCAGACGTTCCTGAAGCCGTTCCACAAGACGGCCGAGTTCTGCTCGACGTGCCACAAGGTCAGCCTGCCCGCCGAACTGAACCACTACAAGGAGTTCCTGCGCGGCCAGAACCACTACGACTCATACTTGCTCAGCGGCGTTTCCGGCCATGGCGTGCGGTCGTTCTACTACCCGGCCCAGGCGAAAGAGAACTGCAACCAGTGCCACATGCCGTTGCAGCCGAGCGGCGACTTCGGGGCGAAGGACTTCGACGGGTCCGGCACGCGCAAGGTGCACAACCACCGCTTCCCGGCCGCCAACACCGGGCTGTTTGAACTGTTGAAGTTCGACGCCCGCTACAAAGACCACGCCGACGAGTTCCAGAAGACCATCGACATGCACGCGAACTACCTGCGCGGCACGGCCGAGGACGGCAGCGACAAGAAAGTGCGCATCGATATCTTCGGTTTGAAGGAAGGGGCGACGACGGACACGGCCGCCCTGGTCGCCCCGCTGCGGCCGAACCTGCCGAAGTTGAAGCCAGGCGGGTCGTACCTCGTGGAAGTCGTAATCCGCACGCTCGGCTTGGGGCACCCGTTCTCGCAAGGCACCGCGGACTCCAACGAAATTTGGGTGGACTTTTCAGCCACGGCCGGCGGCAAGGAGTTCGCCCGCAACGGCGCCCTACGCGACGGCGCCGCCGGCCCGCTCGACCCGTGGAGCCACCAGATCAACGTCCACATGCTCGACCGCAACGGCAACCGCATCAACCGCCGCAACCCGCAGGACATCTTCACGCCGCTGTACGACAAGCAGATCCCGCCGGGGGCCGCCGCCGTCGCCCACTACCGCATCGACGTTCCCGCCGACATCAAAGAAGCCGTGGAACTGACGGCGAAAGTGCGCTACCGCAAGTTCGACTACGAGTACATGAAACTCGTCCATGAAGGCAAAGAACCCCCGGCTCTGCCCGTCGTGGACGTATGTACGGACAAGGTGACGCTGCCCGTCGTCGGCGTCGCGGAGACCGTGCCGGCCCAAACCTCCCCGATCAAGCCGGCATGGCAACGGTGGAACGACTACGGCATCGGCGAGTTCCTCGAAGGCGGCGTCACCGCCAAGCGCGGCCACTATAAACAGGCCGAGGCCGCATTTCAGGCGATGCTGGGCCTGAACGAGAAAGACGCCACGCCGCACGCCCACGTCAACCTCGCCCGCGTCTACATCGACGAGGGGCGGTTCGACGAAGCCGCAGCCCAGTTGAAGTTATCAAGCGAGTGTGAAGTCAAAGCCGCGTGGTGGACGCGGGCGTGGTTCACCGCCGTCGTCAACGGCGAGACGGCCACGAGCCGTGAGCACGTCGAAGCGGCCATTGCCGACCTGGAACGCCTGCTCGACCCGGCCAACCAGCCGACGGACCGCAAGTTCGACTTCACCAAGGATTTCGTGGTCTGGGCCAGACTTGCCAATCGGCTGTTCAAACGCGGCCAGTACGAGCCGAACGACACCGCGGAACAGCGGACGTACTTGGCGAAGGCAATCACGGCCGGTGGGCGCGTGCTGGCCCTCGACTCCGAAGACGTCGAGACGCACGACTTGCTCGCCCGCAGTTACGCCCGCCTCTCCGGCGGGGTGGCCGACGGCCCGGCCGACGCCGGCAAGCCGCTGGGCGACATGGCGACCACGGCCGCCGACGCGAAGGTGGGCAAAGACGCCCGACTGGCCGCCGCCCGCGGCTTCGCCGACGGCATGCCGACTTCGAAAGAGCCGCTGATGCCGGTCATCAAGGAACACCGGCCGAAGTTGACGGCCGCCTTCCACGCGGAGCAAGACCCGGAAGTCAAGGCCGCCCTCGCCGCGGCCCTGACCGTGCTGCACCGGACCGCCCACGGGATTTTCAAGCCGGACGAACTGGCCCAGGCGAACGCCACCCGCATTTACCGGGAGAAGAACCCCATCGCCAACTACGCCGCCCGCGAGCGGGTGATTCACCCGACGACGCCGGCCCACCGGGATATGATTTTGAAGACCGGCAACCTCCCCCCAACCAAGTAATCGGCCACATGCGCACACCCTCTCCCCGCCGGCCCGGCCTCGGCAAAAAGGCCGTCGTCGTCGCTCTAGCCTTGGTCGCCGCCGCGGCGGGCGGCTACTTCGTCGTCCGGGCACTCACCAAGCCCGACCCGACGCCGCCGGTCGTGGACCCGAACGACGCCCGGCCGCGGTCGTCGGTCCCCGTGCCGTCGCTGCCGTTCACCGACGTGACCGCGGCGGCCGGGATCACCTTCACGCACCAGACCGGGGCGACCGGCGTCAAGCTGTTGCCGGAGACGATGGGCGGCGGCGTCGCCGTCCTCGACTACGACGGCGACGCCAAGCCGGACCTCCTGTTCATCAACTCCGGGTTCTTCCCCGGCGAGACGGCGAAGAGTCTCGCGCCGACGCTGGCCCTCTACCGCAACAAGGGGGACGGCACGTTCGAAGACACGACGGCCGCCGCCGGCCTGACCGCCCCGCTGTACGGCATGGGCGTCGCCGTCGGGGACTACGACAACGACGGCCGGCCCGACGTGTTCGTCTCGTGCGTCGGCAAGCACCACTTGTTCCGCAACGTGGACGGCAAAAAATTCGAAGACGTGACCGACGCGGCCAAGGTCGGCGGCCCCGGCGAGATGCCGGCCGGGTCGCGGGACGAATTCCTGAAGTGGCTCCCGGCCATCCCGTTCGGCAGCTCGGCCACGTTCCTCGACTACGACAACGACGGCCGGCTCGACCTGTTCGTCGGCCACTACGTGACGTGGTCGCCGAAGATCGACCTCGCCATCAGTTCCACGCACGAGGGGCTGTCGCGGGCCTTCAACCGGCCGCAACAGTTCGAGGGGGCGCAGGCGACACTGTTCCGCAACGTGGACGGCAAAAAATTCGAAGACGTGTCGGCCGCGGCCGGCGTGCAGGTGACGCTGGCCGAGGGGACCGGCGAGGACGCCCGCAAGCGGTCGGTCGGCAAGACGCTCGGCGTCGTCCTGTGCGACCCGGACGAGGACGGCTTCCCCGACCTGATGGTGGCCAACGACTCCGTGCGCAACTTCTTCTTCTCCAACCGGGCCGGCCCCGACGGGACGCGCGTGTTCAAGGAGATCGGCGAGGCCCAGGGCGCCGCCTACGCGGACGAGGGCCGGGCGCGGGCCGGCATGGGCGTGGACACGGGCGACTTCGCCTACAAGCGGCCGGCCGTCGTCGTCACCAACTTCGCCACCGAGCCGGTGACGTTCCTGGAAATCACTAACCCGAAGAAGCCGCTGTTCGCCGACTCGGCCCTCACGGTGGGCTTGGCGGCCCCCAGCCGGGCGGCGCTGAAGTTCGGGACCGTCTTCTTCGACGCCGACAACGACGGCCGGCTCGACCTGCTGGTGTGCAACGGCCACATCGAGCCGGAGATCGCCAAGATTCAGAAGTCGCAGCAGCACGAGCAACCGGCCCAACTCTACTGGAACACCGGGTCGTCGGCCTGCTACTACGAGCCGGTGACGGCCGCCCACGCGGGGGAAGACCTGTTCAAGCCGATGGTCGGCCGCGGCTGCGCCTACCTCGACTACGACGGCGACGGCGATCAGGACGTCGTGCTGGTCGCCAACGGCGGCACGGCCCGCCTGCTGCGCAACGACGCCCCGCCGAAGGGGACGCACTGGGTCCGCCTCGACCTGCGCGGCAACGGCACGACCGGCAACCGCTCGGCTATTGGCGCCACGGTCGAAGTCGAAGCCGGCGGCCAGACGATGCGCCGGACCGTGGCCGGCGCCCGCGGCTACCTCAGCCAGTCCGAGTTCGTCGTCCAATTCGGCTTGGGCAAGGCCGTGAAGGCCGACAAAGTCACCGTCAAATGGCCGGGCCAGACGGCCGGCCAAGTGTGGGCAGACTTGGCGGCGGACAAGGTGCATGTGTTGACGCAGAAGTAATTGCGGACTCTGGCGGATCGGAGCGGCCCGTGACTCTTCCCCGATGGCTGACGAGCGTCCTCTTCGCGGCTTCGGTCGCGGCCACAGCCGTGGCGCAAGCGGCGACGCCGACGGCGACGGAAGTCGCGGACCGCGTCAAGCAGTTGGCCCCGGACAACCCCGCGGCCCGGCGCGTGGACGCGCTGAAGTGGCTCAACCGGCACGCCAAGGCCGCGGCCGACGCCCGCCCGGCCGTGGCCCGGTGCTTGACCGGAGAACCGAACGCCGGCGTGCGGGCCGCGGCCGTCAACACGCTGGCGCTCATGGCCCATCAGCTCGGCGAGCCGTGCCCGGTGGCCGTCGTCGAGGCCGTGCTGGACGCCGACGAACAGACGCGAATCAACGGGAGCGACACGGCGGGCCTGTTCCGCACGTTCGCGCCGGGGTGCGTTGACGTACTGTTGCGGGCCGTCAAATCGAAGGACGCCGACGTCCGCACCGGCGCGGTGATGCACTTGGCCCTCGCCGGGGGCAAGGAGAAGGCGGTCCGCGACGCGATCCGCGGCGCGGCGAGAGACGACCCGCGTCTTTCAGTCCGCCACAACGCCCACTGCTCGCTGTTCCAAGCCACCGGCGACTTGCCGGAATTTCTCGCGTACATCGTCCGGCTGCAAGAAGACCCGGACGGCGTCCTCGGCCCCGTGGACGCCGCCACGGAAGCGGGGAAGCGGGACCAAGTCACCCGAAACCTGGCGAGCATCGGGGGGGCCACCCTCGTCGCCGAATGGTCCGACGCCCGCGCCGCCGACCTCGCCCCGGCGCTGATGAACCTGCTCGATTCGAAGTCCCCCGCCGTGCGGCGCGGGGCGGCCCGGTTGATCGGGGCGAGCGCCGTGAAAGTCGATATCGCGGGGATCAAGAAGATGGACGGTTTGGAGCCATTGTTCGACCCGAAGCCGGCCGGCCCCGCGTCCCCGCCGCAGCCGTCCAAGGCCGCGGCCCACTTTGAACGGCTGAAGGCGGCCGACCGCCTCCGCGTGTTGGAGGAGAAAGACCCCGACCTCACCGTCCGGGCCGCCGCCACGACGGCTCTGGCCCGCTTGGCGAGCGTGCGGCCGAAAGACGCGGCGCTGCCGTGAGGGCGGCCGACCAAACCACCCCGCCGTTTCTGGTAAACTGTCCCCGTGCTCTCCTCCATTCCCAAGCCGATTGTGATCGCCGGCCTGCTGACGCTGATCGCGGCCGGCGTCTTCGCGCTGCGCCCCGGCGGGCCGGGGCAAACGGAGACGGATGCGGCGAAGGCGGCCGTCGCCCGCCGGGATTTCGACGGCGCCGTCGCGACGCTGGAAACGCTCCTCGCCCGCCACGACACGGCCGAGGCCCGCCTGCTCGCCGCCCAAGCGGCCCGCCGCGGCGGGCGGGACGACGCGGCCGAGCGGCACTTGGCGGCCTACGTGCAACTCGGCGGCGACCGGGACACGGCCGAACTGGAGCGGGCAATTCGCCGGTCCCAAAACGGCGACTTGACCGGGGCCGGCGGGGTGACGAAGTTCGCCGCCGACAACCCCGCCCTCCCGCACGCCACGGCCATGCTCGAAGCGCTGGCCCGCGGGTTCATGGCGGCCCGCCGGCCCCGAGAGGCCGTCGCCACGCTCGACGCGCTGCTGGCCCGCGAGGCGTCGCCCGCCGACCGGGCCGAATGGCTCTTCTGGCGCGGGGAGATGTTCATGGGCATGGCCCGCGGGACCGAGGCGGCGGCCGACCTGCGGGCCGCGATCCGACTCCGCGACGACCACGCCGGCGCGCGACTCGCCCTCGTCAAAATGCTCTCGCGGGACGAGCCGCTCGAAGCCTTGCCCCACTTGGAATGGCTCGACGCCCACGGCCACCGCGGACCGGCGGTGCGGCTGGAACTGGCGCGCTGCCACCGCCACCTCGGGGACACGGCCGCCGCCGCCGCGGTCATCGCCGACCTCGTGGCCGCCCGCCCGGCGGACCCGGACGTGCTCACGGAGGCCGGGGCGATTGAGTTGGCCCGCGGCCGGCCGGCAGCCGCGGAAGGCCACTTGACGACGGCCCTCGCGGCGGCGCCGGACCGCTACGAGACGACCGCCCTGATGGCCCGGTGCCTTCAAGAACTCGGCCGGGGGCCGGAGGCGAAACAGATGCTGGACACGTTGCGGAAAATCGAGGCCGACATGGACCGGAAGACGAACGCGCCGAAGGAGAAGCCGTGAAACGATTCCCGCTGGCCGCCGGGGCCGTGGCCTTGGCGCTCGCCGCCGGCGGGGTGTGGTACGCCACGCGGCCCAAGCCCGCCCCGGTCGTCGAACAGCCGCCGCCGGCCGAAACGCCGACCGGGCCGGCCGTCTTCGAGGACGTGACGGCCGGCAGCGGCGTGGCCGCCGTGTACCGCAACGGCGAAGAGGCCGACCGCTTCACGATCCTCGAATCCCTCGGCGGCGGCGTCGCCGTGCTGGACTACGACGGCGACGGCCGGCTCGACCTGTTTTTCCCCGGCGGCGGCTCGATGGCCGGCGACCCGCCCCAAATCCGCGGGCTGCCCGGCAAGCTGTTTCGCAACCTCGGCGATTGGAAGTTTGAGGACGTGACCGCCAAGGCCGGCCTCGGCGGACCGCTCTTTTACACGCACGGGGCGGCCGCCGCCGACTACGACCGGGACGGCTTTCCCGACTTGCTGGTGACCGGCTGGGGCCGCACGGTCCTGTACCGCAACGTGCCGGACGGCGCCGGCGGCCGGCGGTTCACGGACGTGTCGGCCAAGGCCGGGCTGACCGACGCCCGCTGGCCCACCAGCGCCGCGTGGGGCGACTTGGACGGCGACGGCTTCCCCGACCTGTACGTGTGCCATTACGTGGACTGGACCTTCGCCAACGACCCGGCGTGCCCCGGCGCGGCGCGGGACGTGGCGCGGGACGTGTGCCCGCCGCAAAAGTTCCAACCCCTGCGACACCGCCTCTACCGCAACCGGGCCGACGGCACGTTCGAAGACGTGACGGCCAAGGCCCCGCTGCGGCCGGACGGCAAAGGTTTGGGCGTGGTGGTCGCCGACCTGAACGCGGACGGCCGGCCGGACATCTACGTGGCCAACGACGCCGGCGAGAACTTCCTGTATTACAATCGCGGCGACTTGAAATTCGAGGAACGCGGCCGGGCCGACGGGGCCGCGCTGGACGACATCGGCTTGTACAACGGCAGCATGGGCGTGGACGTCGCCGACTTCGACGGGTCCGGCCGGCCGGCCGTGTGGGTCGCCAATTTCCAGGGCGAAGTCCACGCCCTGTACCGCAACATCGGGGCGGCCGGCTTCCGGCACGACAGTCAGGCGGCCGGCGTCGCCCGTCTCGGCCGGCAGTTCGTCGGCTTCGGGACCGCGTTCGTGGACTACGACAACGACGGCTGGGAAGACCTGGCGGTCACCAACGGCCACGTCCTCCGCTTCCCGGCCGGCGCCCCGCTAAAGCAGCGGCCGGTGCTCTTGCGGAACGAGGAGCACGGCGGCCGCCGGCAGTTCCGCGAAGTCCCCGGCCTCGGCGGGCTGTACTTCCGCGGCCAGTACGGCGGCCGCGGCCTGGCCGTCGCCGACCTGGACGACGACGGCCGGCCGGACTTGGTCGTCACCCACCAGAACGAGCCGGCCGTCCTCCTGCGCAACGTGGCCGAGACCGGCCACCGCTGGCTCGGTATTTCACTGGCGGGCCGCGACAAACGGGACGTGGCCGGGGCGACTGTCACTCTTGAAGTCAGCGGCCGTAAACTCACGCGCTTCGCCCGCGGCGGCGGCAGCTACCTGTCCACGAGCGACCCCCGCCTCCGCTTCGGCCTCGGGGCCGCCGACAAGGTCGGCCGCCTGACCGTCCGCTGGCCGCACGGGAAGGAAGAGGTTTTCGAGGGTTTGCAGCCGGGGGCGTATTGGCGGGTCGGCGAAGGGACGGGGAAAGCTGAGTAGGTGACACGGCGACCGTTTTTGAGGCCGGGCCAAACTTATGAGTAAGGCCGCCAATCAAGGCCGCCAACAGGGGGGTGACTTTCGCCCCTTTCCGGCGAATTCCGGCCAAAGTTGCTGGCGTCGGCCGGGAAAGGATAATAGCCTTCGACCCCGTTTTTTTCCATAACCCGTGAAGCCGCGACGCGGA
>Ga0136633_1003118_pt1 | contig 11043 bp, 15 predicted proteins | sample AntDrymeUQ832206_2_FD_105494 | JGI IMG/M metagenome (GOLD analysis project Ga0136633, IMG submission 105494) | Polar desert sand microbial communities from Dry Valleys, Antarctica - metaG UQ83 (22.06) | ecosystem: Environmental > Terrestrial > Soil > Desert | place: Antarctica: Dry Valley...
ATCGGCGGCGACGAGGGCGAGCACATGCAGGTCTGCGAGAACACCGCGACGGTGCACAACGTCGTCGTCTGCACCCTGTGCTCCTGCTACCCCTGGCCAGTGCTGGGGCTGCCTCCCGCCTGGTACAAGGACCCGCCCTACCGGGCGCGCATGGTCCGTGAGCCGCGGGTCCTGCTCGCCGAGATGGGGTGCGAGATCGGCGCTGACGTCCAGATCCAGGTGTGGGACAGCTCGGCCGAGCACCGTTACCTCGTGTTGCCCCAGCGTCCCGCCGGCACCGACAAGCTGTCCCAGGACGAGCTCCATTCCGGCAGCGGCTCATCGCCGCCGTGGGAGTGCAGCCGGACCGGCCGTACTGGGAGAGCTGGACGGCGGCGCTGGAGGACCTGCTGGCGACATCCGGACTGCTGCCCGCGGACGTCCTCGAGGACAGCATGCGCGGTATCGCACCCGTCGACGAAGGATTGCTCGCGTGATGAGCAACGCGCTCGACACCGCTCCACAGCTCGCCCCTCCGGTGTCGATCGGCTGGCCGCCGTGTGCCGGTGCTGCTGTCCCGGGCCGACTCGCAGGAGCAGCGCTGGGCCGGACCTCAGTGGCTGAAGCGGATGTCGGGCAGGACCTTGCGCAGCCAGCTGGGGCAGGCCCAGGCGGCCCGCCCGGTCAGGCGCATCAGGACGGGCAGCAGCAGCAGCCGGATCAGGGCGGCGTCCAGCAGCACGGCGATGCCGAGCACGACACCCATCTCCTTGGGCGGCAACGGTCCGGACAGGGCGAAGGTGAAGAACACCGCGACCATGACGCCGGCGGCGGCGAAGATGACCCGCCCGGAGTGCGCGATGCCGCCGATCATCGCCTCCCTCGGGTCGCCGCTCTGCTCCCAGTGCTCCTTCGCGCTGGCGAGTAGGAAGACGGTGTAGTCCATCCCGATCGCAAAGATCATGGCGAAGAAGAACACCGGGGCCCAGGCGTCCAGGAAGCCCTGGCTCTCGAAGCCGAACAACCCGGCGCCTATCCCGTCCTGGAAGATGAGCTTGGCGGCGCCGAACGCGGCACCGGTGGCGAGCAGGTTGGTCAGCACGCCCATCGCGGCGAGCAGCGGGGCCTGCAGGGCGACGAGCAGCAGGACGAACCCGAGCGCGAGCACGATGCCCACGACCAGGGGCGTCTTGTCGTTCAGGACCGTCTCGAGGTCGTGGTTCTCCGCGGCGGTCCCGCCGACGAGAGTGCCGGCCGGGAGCGTGTCGCGCAGCCGGTCGATGGTGTCACCCGTGGCGGTGGACGACGGGTCGCTGGCGGGGACGACCTGCACCAGGGAGGTGGCGCCGTCGGCACCGGGCATCGCGGGGAAGACCCGGGCCACACCTGGATCGGCCTCGGCGGCGCTGGTCACGGCGGCGGCCCGCGCGGGAGTCGTGACGACCTGCAGGGTGCCGGGAGCGCCGGGTCCGAAGGCCTGCTGGACGAGCTCGTAGCCGACGCGGCTGCTGTCCTGGCTCGGGACGACCTTGATGCTCGGCATGCCGGTCTGCAACCCGAACACGGGCAGGGCCAGGGCGACCAGCGCGACCAGCGCGACGCTGCCGTAGAGCATCGGGCGGCGCCACAGCCGCTCGCCCCACGCGGCGAAGCGGGCGGACCGGTGCTCGCCAGGGGAGATGCCGGGGATCGACAGGCCGTTGACCCGGTCGCCGAGGCGGGCCAGGACGGCCGGCAGCAGGGTGAGGGTCGCGGCCAGGATGAAGACGACGGCGATCATGATGCCCAGCGCCATGGACCGGAACGCCGGCGACGGCACGAGCAGGACGGCCGACAGCGAGATGAGCACGGTGACGCCGGAGAACAGCACCGCCTTGCCGGCGGTGTCCATGGTGACGGCGGCGGCCCGCGCTGAGCTCAAGCCACTGGCTCTGGCGGCCCGGAAGCGGACCACCAGGAACAGCGCGTAGTCGATCCCAAGTGCAAGCGCGAACATCAACGCGAAGTTCAGAGCCCAGATGCTGATGTCGGCGAACTGCGCGCCGATCCAGAGCGTTCCGGCAGCCGAGACCAGGCCCAGGATGGTGAGCATCAGGGGCAGCCCGGCGGCGACCAGCGAGCCGAATGCCAGGACCATGATGGCGAGCGTTACGGGCCAGCTGAACAGCTCGCTCTTGAGCATGGCGTTGAGGTTGGCCTCGTTGAAGTCGCTCCACAGCCCGGACGAGCCGGTCAGCGCGACGGTGACGCCGGCGCCGGACAGCTCCCGCAGCGGTTCCTTGAGCTCGTCTGCAGCGCGGACCATCTCGTTCATGTTCGTCGTGGCGGCGCCGGCCTGCACCACGCCGGTACGGCCATCCTGCGAGATGGACAGCCCCGGTGTGGGCGCGACGATCGTGGATAGGCGGTCGTCGGCCTGCAGCAGCGCGGTGGCCTCGCGGACCACCTCGGCGCCGCGGCCAGTCTCTAGCCCCCCGTCTGCTCGTACGACGACCTGCAGCGCGGCGCTCGACAGGCCGCCGAACTTCTCCTGGACCAGGTTGCGGGCCTGCACCGACTCCGAGCCCGAGGCCTCCCAGCCTGCCCCGGCCAGCGCGCCCTCGACCCGGGGGGCGAATGCGCCCAGGCCGACAGCGACGATCGCCCAGACGATCAGCAGCACCTTGAAGTGCGCTGCGGTCCACAACCCGAGGCGGCCCAGCGGGCCGTACGAGGCGGGGGAAGGGGCCGTGAGTGTCGGCCCTGGGGTGATCGTGGTGACGGCCATGTCTGCTCCTGGGATTCGTGTTGTACACACACCCATGGGGGTATGGGGAGGTCTATGGCGAGACTACACAGGTACCCCCGGGGGTACCCAATGGGACGCGGCGCGGCGCTGCTCGGGGGCGCCTTTGCCCTGACCCATCCGGGGTCGCACGGTGAACGAACCCTCCGTACCTCCCCGCGCGACCCGCCCACCGTTCGTCCTACAGGCAGGCTGACCCTTGACCAAGCACTTTCCCCGTACCGCGGTCGTCGGAGTGCTCGCGCTGGCAGCGGCCGCGGTGAGCGTCCCGTCTGCGCAGGCAGTTCACTGGCCGTTCTTCGGCGGTGACAACGGCCGATCCGGCTACCAGCCGATCGATGAGGGCGACGTGCCCGTGCGGACGACGTACGCCAAGACCGCCGCTTCGGAGCAGTTCGTGAAGACGTCGATCCGCTCGGTGCTGATCTTCTGATCGCCCTGAGCGTGACGACGCCCAGGTTCGCGCTGTCCAGAGCGGAGTACGCCACCACCGCGGTCGCCGCTGTCGTGTCCAGCGCGGCGTACATCACCGGCGGTTTCCCCTACCTGGCAAGGGGAGTCGTCGGCGACCTCACCGGCTTCCTGGTGCTCGGGATCGCCGGGGTGGCCGCCGGGGCGAGGGTCCGGCACGAAGCGGCCGCATGCCTCGCGCTCATCGGCGCCGTGCTGCTCGCTGACCCGCAGTGGCCACTGGAGTTCGCCGAACCCGCGTGGTGGGCACTGTTCAGCATCGGACTGGCGGCGTACGTCGTCGTCCGCCGACGGATCTGCGACTGAGAGGGACCGACCATGAAGCCGATCGACATCATCGGAAGTCAGCCAGGGCGGGTGTTGCGGATCGTCGCTGGCGCCGGGATCATCACGGCAGGACTGCGTCGGGGTGACACCCGCGGGCGTGTCCTGGCTGTGGCGGGGATCGTCCCGCTCGCGGCCGGCGCTGCGGATGTGTGCGTGCTCGGCCCACTCGTGCACGGACCGCTGCGCGGCGAGTCGTTCCGGCAGCACCGGCGCTCGCGGTGAAGCAGCGGGCAGCGCGCTCACGGGAGCAGGACCCGCGCAGTGTGCCGTGGGACGTGCCCGGTGAGGTCGACGTTGTGGTGGTCGACACGACCTGGGGCGAGCTGCAGCCGCTGCAGGTGGCGCCCGGGGTACGCACGGTGGGTGAGCTCGAGCTGCTGGCGCTGGCCGACCAGGGCGCTCTGCTGGTCGACAGTCGGACTGTCGGGTCGTTCGGCGGTCGGACCCTGCCCGGTGCGGTGAACATCGCGCACGACCAGACCGTTGCTCGTCAGAGTGAGCTCGACCGCGACGGGACCTCGGTGCTGTTCTGCAACGGTCCGCAGTGCCCGCAATCGCCCGACGCGATTACCCAGCTGCTGGCCGATGGCTTCCCCGCTGCGGCGCTCGTGTACTACCGAGGGGGCCTGCATGACTGGGTCACCCTGGCCATGCCCACGCAGGCCGTCTGAGACGCCGCGACCCTCGACACCCCATACATCCCGACAAGATGGAGGACGACATGGCTGACGAAGTCACGATCGAGCAGATGAAGCAGGCGCAGGCGAGTGGTGCGATGGTCGTCGACGTGCGCGACCCCGATGAGTACGCCGGGGGCCACGTCTCGGGGGCGCATTCCCTGCCGTTCGGCGACCTCCCGGTGCGACAGCAGGAGCTGCCCCGAGACCAGACGCTCTACCTCATCTGCCAAGGCGGCGGCCGTAGCGGAAAGGCCGCCGACCTGTTGACCGCCGCCGGCTACGACGTGCGGTCCGTTGCCGGTGGTACCACCGCCTGGACCGAGGCCGGTGGGCAGGTTACGACCGGGGCTGACCGGGGCTGACCGGGGCTGACCGGCGGGAAGGCGCGCCGCGCAACCCGCGTTGACGAGGCCGGTTTCGCCATCGTGGCCAGCGGCCTGCGGCAGTGCCCGCTCAGCAGACGAAGCAGGTCAGGCTCATCCACACCGCGAAGGCGGTCACGGCCGCGTCACCTGCAGCCCGGCCTTCTCGGCGTTGCTGAAGTCGTCGTCGACGTGCACCACCTCGTGCCCGGCGCGGTCCAGGATGCTTGCGGCGATGCTCGCCCGGAAGCCGCTCGCGCAGTGCACCCACACCTTGCCCTGCGGTACCTCGTGGAGCCGGTCGATCAGCTATCCGTCGCGCCTGAGAGGACTCCCGCATGAGTCAACCCGGTCCGGACGCTTCTGTGCAGCAGGCCGCTGACGCCGCTGCGGCCGGGCTGGTCCTCCTCGTCGAGGTGCTGGTGCTCACCGACGACGGTGCCCCCGGCGAGATCACGTGATCGACGCGCCCCCGTGATCCTGGCTGCACTCGCGCTCGGCCTGCTCATCGGCCTCGCCCTGGGTGCGCTCGGCGGCGGCGGATCGATCCTGACCGTCCCGGCGCTCGTCTACCTCCTCGGCCTGTCTGCTCAGGAGGCCACCACCGCCAGCCTGGTGATCGTCGGCATCACGGCCGCGGCGGCCAGCGTGAGCCACGCCCGGTCGCACGACACCCGCGTAGGGGCAGCGGCCCTGCTCGCACTTGTCGGCGTACCCGCCTCCGTGCTCGGCTCGGCCCTGAACCGGACGGTCGACCCGAACGTCCTGCTGCTGTGCTTCGCGCTCGTCATGCTCCTGGCCGCAGTCGGCATGCTCGCGCGCGCCCGAGCCGGTGCGCGCGGCCGGGCGGGCTCGGGCACGGCAACCGAGGCCGGGGCTCCCGCACGGGCACCGGTTGCGCGAAGCCGCACCGGCTACCCGTTGCGCCTCGGCGCGGCCGGCCTGGGCATCGGCTTCCTGACCGGGTTCCTCGGCGTGGGGGGCGGTTTCGTCGTCGTCCCGGTGCTCGTCGTGCTCCTGCGCATCCCCATGCCCACGGCTGTAGGCACCTCGCTGCTGGTCATCAGCCTCAACTCCGCCGTGTCCCTCGCCGCGCGAGCCGGGCACGACAGCTTCGCCTGGGACGTCATCGCGCCGTTCACGGTCGCTGCCATCGTCGGTTCCCTGGCCGGAAAACGGGTGGCCGACCGTCTCAGCGCCAGCACGCTGACGGTCTCCTTCGCGGCCCTGCTCGTGGCCGTCGCCGCCTACGTCGCGCTCCGAGCCGGGCTCGCCCTCACCTGAGTACGGCGACCTCCTGACGCCTATGCTCGCCGGGCTGTCGGCGCCGCCGCCGGGAGCCGGAGGAGGCGTTCGGTGAGAGTCGGCATCCCGCGCGAGGTCAAGGACAACGAGTACCGGGTCGCCATCACGCCGGCGGGTGTCCGCGAGTTCGTTGCGCACGGGCACGAGGTCGCCATCGAGAAGGAGGCCGGGCTCGGCTCGTCCATCCTCGATGAGGAGTACGTCGCTGCCGGGGCCACCATCCTCGGCACCGCCGACGACGTCTGGGCCGAGGCCGAGCTGGTGCTGAAGGTCAAGGAGCCGGTCGCGGAGGAGTACCACCGCATGCGGCGCGACCAGGTGCTGTTCACCTACCTGCACCTGGCGGCCTCCCGCCCGTGCACCCAGGCCCTGCTGGACAGCGGTACGACGGGCGTCGCCTACGAGACGGTCCAGCTGGCCGACCGATCGCTGCCGCTGCTGGCCCCGATGTCGGAGGTGGCTGGGCGGATGGCCCCGCAGGTCGGCGCGCACTCCCTCGAGCGGGGCGCCGGTGGCCGCGGCGTTCTCATGGGCGGTGTGTCCGGCGTCTACGCGGCGAAGGTCGTCGTCATCGGCGCCGGGGTCTCTGGCATGAACGCCGCGGCGATCGCCCTGGGTATGCAGGCCGAGGTGCTGCTGCTGGACAAGAACGTGGCCCGGCTGCGCGAGGTGGACCGGATCTACCAGGGCCACATGCAGACCGTCGCGTCCAACACCTACGAGATCGAACGGGCCGTGCTCGACGCCGACCTCGTCATCGGAGCCGTCCTTGTCCCTGGGGCGAAGGCGCCCACGCTCATCACCGACGAGCTGGTGGCGGCGATGAAGCCGGGCGCCGTACTGGTGGACATCTCGGTCGACCAGGGCGGCTGCTTCGAGTCCACCCGGCCGACCACGCACAGCAACCCGACGTACGAGGTCAACGGCTGCCTGTTCTACTGCGTCGCCAACATGCCGGGCGCGGTGCCGCACACGTCGACGTACGCCCTGACCAACGTGACGCTGCCGTACGCCGTCGAGATCGCCGACCGGGGTCTGCGGGCTGCGGTCGCCAGGGACCCGTCGCTGGCACCGGGCGTCAACACGCTGGGCGGGCACGTCGTCTACGCCCCGGTGGCCGAGGCGCACGGGATGCCGCTGGTTGCGCTCGACGAGGTCTTGGTCTGAGCGGCGGTCGTACGGCGGCAGACCGCACCGTCGGCGCCTACCTGGATCACCTGGCCGTGGAGCGGGGGCTGGCCACCAACACCCTGCTGTCCTACCGGCGCGACCTCGCTCGCTACGTGGACGCGCTGGCCGCGACCGGTCGGAACGACCTGGCCGACGTGGCGGAGGCGGACATCGCGGCGTTCCTGGCCGGCCTGCGCGAGGGCGGGGGAGAGCACCCGCCGCTGTCGGCGTCGTCAGCCGGTCGCGCTGTCGTCGCTGTCCGCGGCCTGCACCGATTCGCGCACCGCGAGGGGATCACGGTCGACGACCCAGCGCGCGACGTCAAGCCGCCGGTCCCGGCCCGCCGCCTGCCCAAGGCGATCACGGTCGAGCAGGTCGAGCAGCTGCTGGAGGCTGCCGGCGCCGAGCAGACCCCCCTGGCGCTACGCGACCGGGCGCTGCTGGAGACGCTCTACGGCACCGGTGCCCGCATCTCCGAGGCGGTCGGCCTGTCGGTGGACGACCTGGACCGCGGCGCCGGGCTGGTGCGGCTGGACGGCAAGGGCGGCAAGCAGCGGATCGTGCCGGTGGGTTCCTACGCCCAACGGGCAGTCGAGGCCTACCTGGTCCGCTCCCGCCCGGGGCTGGCCGCAGCGGGCCGCGGCGGGCCGGCGCTCTTCCTCAACGCCCGTGGTGGCCGGCTGTCCCGGCAAAGCGCGTGGACCGTCCTGCGTGCTGCCGCGACCCGGGCCGGGCTGACCGTGGAGGTCTCGCCGCACACGCTGCGGCACTCGTTCGCCACCCATCTGCTCGACGGCGGGGCGGACGTGCGCGTGGTCCAGGAGCTGCTCGGTCACGCGTCCGTGACGACCACGCAGGTCTACACGCTGGTGACGGTCGACCGGCTTCGAGAGGTCTACGCCACGGCCCACCCGCGGGCACGTTCCTAGGCAGGTCCCGTTGGCGTGTCCCCTAGAGTCCGGCCCCGGTAGTCGTGTCGGATTCGCGGTTTCTCGTCTTACAGATACAGAGGTTTGTGGGCATGTCGACAAAAAGTCCCAAGCGGGCGGCCGCTCAGCCCATCGTCATCCCTGCCTCGCTGTCGGCGGGGCTGGCCGCGGGCGTCGGGCCGACCGGACGCCGTACCCCTAAGTTCGCTCAGCCCCGCAAGCTGGCCAAGCACGGCCCGGCCCGCGTCCTGGCGATGTGTAACCAGAAGGGCGGGGTCGGCAAGACGACCAGCACGATCAACCTGGGCGCGGCGCTGGCGGAGTACGGCCGGCGCGTCCTGCTCGTCGACTTCGACCCGCAGGGGGCGCTGTCCGTCGGCCTCGGGGTCAACCCGCTGCAGCTCGACCAGACCGTCTACAACCTGTTGATGGAGCGCGACGTCTCCATCGACGACGTCCTGCTCAAGACCGAGGTCCCCGGCATGGACCTGCTGCCCAGCAACATCGACCTGTCGGCCGCCGAGGTGCAGCTGGTCAATGAGGTGGCCCGCGAGCAGACGCTGATGCGCGCTCTGGCGCCGATCCGGGCGGACTACGACATCGTCCTGGTCGACTGCCAGCCCTCGCTGGGTCTGCTCACGGTCAACGCCCTGACCGCGGCGAACGGCGTGATCATCCCGATGGAGTGCGAGTTCTTCGCGCTGCGCGGTGTGGCCCTGCTCATCCAGACGATCGAGAAGATCCAGGAGCGGCTCAATCCTCAACTGGAGGTTGAGGGGATTTTGGCCACGATGTATGACGCTCGCACGATCCACGGGCGTGAGGTGCTGGCCAGGGTGGTCGACGCCTTCGGCGACCGGGTCTTCCACACGGTCATCAACCGCACCGTCCGGTTCCCCGAGACAACGGTGGCCGGCGAGCCGATCACCTCCTACGCGACGTCCTCGAACGGCGCCAAGGCCTACCGCGAGCTGGCCAAAGAGGTGCTCGCACGATGACGCGGCGGCTGTCCCTACCGGGCGCCGACGAGCTCTTCCGCACCACCGCCGGTTCGACCCGTCCGGCGGGGGCCGATCCGGATGCCGGCTCCGCACCGTCCCGCCGACCGAGCGGTCGACAGCGGCACGACGAGAAGATCACCGTCTACGTGTCCGGTGACGAGCTGATGGACCTCGAGCGCGCCAGGCTCGCGCTGCGCGGCGACCACGCCATGGCCGTGGACCGCGGACGAATCGTGCGCGAGGCGCTCGCGGTCGTTCTCGCCGACTTCGCCGCGCAGGGCACGGACAGCGTCCTCGTCCAGCGACTCAGGGGCACCGGCGGCACCGACGGCTCCGGCGGCGGCTGAGCGTGCTGCGCGCGCTGGGTGACCCGTTCTCGTTCGTCGTCCTCCTGCTGTCGTTTGTCGTCGCGGTGACCCTGCACGGGTGGGTGCAATGCCTCGTCGCGGACCGCGCCGGGGACCGCGCCCCGCGCGCGGAGGGCCGGTTGGCGCCGGATCCGCGCCGACACATCGACCCGTTCGGAGCGATCGCCGGCCTGATCGCCGGGATGGGCTGGGCCAAACCACTCGAGCCGCAAGCACGACGCCGCGGCCGTGGGTCTGTGCTCGCCGTCTACCTGTCCGGGGCCGCCGTCAACCTCGTCGTCGGGGTGCTGTCGCTGGTCGCCTTTCGCCTCCAATCCGGCGCCGGATTGCCCGGCTCCTCGTCGACGCTGCTGCAGTACGGCGTCGGTGGCGGCAGCGCCGGCTTGCGGGTACTCGTGCTGTTCGGGCTGATGAACCTCTACGTCGGCATCCTGAGCCTGGTGCCGCTTCCTCCGTTGGACGGCGGGCGGCTGCTGTTCGCGCTCGGCCCGGGCAGCGTCGGATGGCAGAAGGCGGAGTACCGGTTGGTCGAGCAGAACATCGGGCTTGTCGCCGTACTCGTCCTGCTGCTGCTGCCGCTCGGAGGTCCGCAGGCGCTCCTGCCGACCGTGCTCGACCAGATCGTCGGCCCGCTGGTGCGGCTCGTGACCGGTGGCTGAGCTGATGTCTGCACCTGACGTGGAGCCGACCGGGCCGCCCGGTTTCGCCGTACACCTGGACAACTTCGACGGCCCCTTCGATCTCCTGCTGGGCCTGATCGCCAAGCACCAGATGGACGTGACCGAGGTCGCCCTGTCGAAGGTGACCGACGACTTCATCGCGCACATCCGCGCCGCCGGCCCGGAGTGGGATCTCGGTCAGGCGACCGAGTTCCTCGTCGTGGCGGCCACGCTGCTCGATCTCAAGGCCGCGCGGCTGCTGCCGTCGGCCGACGTCGAGGACGAGGAGGATTTGGCGCTCCTGGAGGCGCGCGACCTGCTCTTCGCCCGGTTGCTGCAGTACCGCGCCTACAAGCAGGCGGCTGCGCATCTTGCGGCGCTCCTTGCGGCCGAGTCGCGGCGCTACCCGCGCCAGGTGCAGCTCGAGCCGCGCTACGCGGGCCTGCTGCCGGAGGTGCTGCTCGGACTCGGTCCGGCGGAGTTCGCTGCGCTGGCTGCGCGTGCGCTCGCACCGCGCCACGAGCCCACGGTGTCGCTGGACCACGCCCACGGCGGCACGGTCAGCGTGCGGGAGCAGACGGCGATGCTGCGCGAGCGCCTGCAGCGGACCGGAAGCGGCTCGTTCCGCGCCCTCACGGCAGACTGCCAGGGCACGCTCGAGGTGGTGGCCCGGTTCCTCGGGCTGCTGGAGCTGTACCGCGAGGGCCTGGTCGCCTTCGAGCAGGTCGAGGCGCTCGGCGACCTGCACGTGCGCTGGACCGGTGGTTCGTCGACGGAGACCGGGTCGCAGGCCGGAGCTGAGTGGGATGAGTCGGACGCACCACCTGCTGAGGAGGACTCGACATGACGGCGGAACAGCTCGACGGGACGCTGCCGCCCTTGCGGGCGGCGCTGGAAGCGGTATTGCTGGTCACCGACGAGCCGGTGCCGGCCGTCACGCTCGCGCAGGTCGTGGAGCGGCCCACCGACGAGGTCGAGCGGACCCTGCAGGAGCTCGCGCAGGACTA
>Ga0136633_1003119_pt1 | contig 11042 bp, 10 predicted proteins | sample AntDrymeUQ832206_2_FD_105494 | JGI IMG/M metagenome (GOLD analysis project Ga0136633, IMG submission 105494) | Polar desert sand microbial communities from Dry Valleys, Antarctica - metaG UQ83 (22.06) | ecosystem: Environmental > Terrestrial > Soil > Desert | place: Antarctica: Dry Valley...
AAGCTCATGCGCACGTCGCAGCTGAACGTCGGCGGCAACATGGACTTCTTCAACATGCTCGAGCGCGAGCGGCTGGAGTCCAAGAAGATCTCCAAAACCAACGCCGTGACGTCGATCATGGGTCACGAGTTGCCGCCGGGCGACGTCCACGTCGGCCCGTCGGACTACGTGCCGTGGCTGACGGACCGCAAGTGGGCGCACATCCGGCTCGAGGGTCAGGCGTTCGGCGACGTGCCGCTGACCGCCGAGCTGAAGCTCGAGGTATGGGACTCGCCGAACAGCGCCGGCATCGTCATCGACGCCGTGCGCTGCTGCAAGCTCGCGCTGAACCACGGCCTGTCGGGTCAGCTCGACGGGCCGAGCTCGTATCTCATGAAGTCACCGATGAACCAGCGTCCCGACGAGGAGGCCCACGCCGACACCGAGGCGTACATCGCCAAGTACGCGCGCAAGCCGGGCACCGAGCCGACGGCCGCAAGGGCGGCTAAGCCCGCCAAGTCCAAGGCCAAGAAGCCAGCAGCCGCGCCGGCTGCGACGACCGAGAGCTGACGCCCCGGGCGACGTCTCTCAGCGGGGCGTCGCCCAGCGCTGGTACAGGGCGAAAGCAGCGATCGCCTGCGCGAGCGCGACGATCGGCTCGAGCGGGCTGAGCCCGTTCAGCGAGCCCATGACGGCGGTCGCGACGACGAAGGTCAACAGCAGCGCCATCACGGCCTCGAGCTTGAGTTTCAGCGTCTCCATCAAGTTTCTCCTTCGGACTCACGAGCGCGCGGAGCGTGGCCGGCGACCTGGACGTGTTGCTCGGGGACCTACCCGTTTGCCGAGCCGCACACCGCCTCGGGGGCCGGGCGGCTTGCGTAGGATCCTCAGCCATGACAACGGACGACGGCAGCACGGAGATCACTGAACCGGCCACGCCGCCGGGGGCGGTCGCCGAGCCCACCCCCAGGACGATGGCGTCGCTCGTTCTCGACGCCGCGGGCAGGTACACCTGCACGGCGCTGAAGTACCCGTCCGGCGATGGGTGGCTGGAGATCTCGTTCGTGAACCTCGGCAAGGGCGTGCGCGAGATCGCCAAGGGGCTGATCGCGCTGGGCGTGCAGGCCGGCGATCGCGTCGCGATCCTCTCGAACACCCGCGCCGAGTGGACGCTCGCCGACTTCGGTGCGATCTGCGCCGGCGCCGTCGTCGTGCCCGTCTACCAGACCAACTCGCCTGAGGAGTGCCTGTACGTCCTCGACCACTCGCAGTCGACGGTGATCTTCTGCGAGGACTCCCACCAGGTCGACAAGCTCGCCGAGATCGAGGACGAGCTGCCGGGACTGCGCAAGGTCATCCGCTTCGAGGGCGAGAGCGAGGGCGCGCTGACGCTCGCCGCCCTGAAGGAGCTGGGAGCCGGCATCACGGACGAGCAGCTCGACGAGCGCATCGCCGGCCTGCGCGAGGACGACCCGTTCACGATCGTCTACACGTCGGGCACGACCGGGCCGCCGAAGGGCTGCGTGCTGACGCACGCCAGCCTGCGCGCCGCGGTCGACGGCGCCCGCGCGCGCGTCGAGTTCGTGCCCGACGCGGAGGTCGTCTACGTCTTCCTGCCGCTGGCGCACGTGCTGACGCGCCTCGTGCAGATGGCGGCGATCGACGCCGGCGCGCAGCTCGCGTACTGGCATTGCGACCCGAAGAAGATCGTCTCCGACGTCGCCGAGGTGTCGCCGACGATCCTGCCGTCGGTGCCGCGCATCTTCGAGAAGATCTACACGGCGGCGACGAGCAGGGTCGAGGCCGCGGGAGGCCCGAAGGCGAAGCTCTTCTGGTGGGCCGTGGGCGTCGGGCGCAAGGTCCGCGCGCGGGAGGAGAAGGGCGCAACCAACGGCGCGATCCTCGACGCGCAGCACCGCCTCGCCGACAAACTCGTGCTGCACAAGGTGCGGGCGCTGTTCGGCGGGCGCATCAAGCTCGCGCTCAGCGGCGCCGCGCCGATCGACGTCGACATCCTGACGTTCTTCCAGGCGTGCGGGGTGTGGGTGCTCGAGGGCTACGGCATGTCCGAGACGTCGTCGCTGTCGACGCTCAACACGATCGCCGAGCACGAGTTCGGCACCGTCGGCCGGCCGATCCCCGGCTGCGAGGTGCAGATCGCCGACGACGGCGAGATCCTGCTGCGCGGTGCGATGAACTTCAACGGCTACTACCGCATGCAGGACGAGACGGCGCAGACGGTCCGCGACGGCTGGCTGCACTCCGGCGACCTCGGCGAGCTGACGCCGGGCGGCTACCTGAAGATCACCGGTCGCAAGAAGGACCTGATCATCACCTCCAGCGGCAAGAACGTCTCGCCGTCGAACATCGAGAACTCGCTGAAGCTCAGCCGCTGGGTCTCGCAGGCGATCGTCTACGGCGACCGCCGCCCGTACCTCACGGCGCTCGTGACGATCGACCCCGACGAGGCCAAGGCGCTCGCCGAGAAGGTCGGCTCCGAAGACGCCTCACCCGCCGCGCTCGCCAGGCACGACGGCGTGCGCGCGGAGATCCAGCAGTGCGTCGACGACACGAACAAGCGCTTCGCCCGCATCGAGCAGGTCAAGCGCTGGGAGATCCTCGAGCGTGACCTGTCGCAGGACGAGGGCGAGCTGACGCCGTCGCTGAAGGTCAAGCGCAACGTCGTCTACGAGCGCTATGCGGAGGACTTCAAGGCGCTGTACGACGCCTGACCGCTCCTCGCAGGTCGCTGCGGACGACTCGGCGAGCGCGGGTCGAGGCGGGGAGCACTCGGCTCATCCGCCGCGCGGGTTGCTCAATCGCGAGCTCCCGGCCTGCGGTCGTGGTCCTCGAGGTGCTGAGACAGCCGCACGACCAGCAGCGGCGACCGCTCCAGGGCGGCGGCGAGCTCGTGCAGCACCGGCCGCAGGCGCGCCCTCGCGGGATCGTCGCCGGCCAGGGTCGGGAGACGACGCTGGATCAGCTCGAAGACGTCCGTGAGAAGCGCCTCGCCTTCGGGGCTGGCGGCTCCGCGGTTGATGTACGCCCGGTCCGCGCGGTACGTCCCCGGTGGCGAACGAGCGTCGTCGTCATCGCTCATGCGCGCCCGCTGCGGAGCGCGGTGGCGCGTCCGACGACGCCACACCACGCAGATGCAGCTCCAGCCGGGCGTGGATCAGTGGCGCCGCGCGCCGTAGCGCGTGAGCCTCGGCGGGCGTCAGCAGCGAGCCGTCGCCATCGGGTCGATCGCCGTCGAGGCAGATGAGTGGGGGCTGTACGTCGGAGGCAGTCCGTCGCTTGCGCGCCAAGACAGGGCCCCTTCCGGTTATGGATGGGTGGCCCGGCCGCGTCCGCGCATCAAGTGCTCACCCCGCTTCCGAACCCTGTGCCTGCACGTTACCCGGCACGTCAACGCTCGCAACATGCAATGTGGCTCGCGCGCTCCGGCGTACGCGGCCCGCGACCCGGGTCAGAGCGGCAAAGGAACGATCGCGGCGGGCGATCAAGCGACCGACGACGGGCGGCCGATGCGCCAGCCTCGGCGCGTGACCGCGGGGGCAGGCGTGCTTTCGTCCCGCTGCGGGTAGGGCACCGCAGGTTGGACGGTGCGCCTTCCGCCTTGCGCAGAGCCCCGCCCGACATCTTCCCATGTAACCGCCGTGACGGGGCTCCCAAGGCCTGAAGGGACGTTCATGTCTGAGATCAACAATCACCTGTTCGAAACGATCGACCGCCAGAACGCCGGCGAGTCGGCGCACACGCGCCGCAAGCTGGTCGCCACGACCGCGGCCGCGCTGGGCTCGATGGGCCTGCTGGGGTACGCGTCGTCCGACGCGTTCGCGGCGATCCCGACCGCCGCCGAGAACTCCGTCGAGACGATCGCCGCCGTCGCGGCGACCGCCGAGGTGCTCGCCACGATCGTCAACACCGTGGGACCGGAGAAGCTCGCGGGCAACCAGCTCGACGCGGTCACCCGGCGCAACATCCGCGCGGCGGCCCAGCAGGAGAAGAACCACTACGAGCTGCTGACGTCCAGCGCGGTCGGCGGCAAGCCGGTCACGACGATGATCCACGTGCCCGACGAGGTGTTCGCCAACGCCAAGAACCTGCTCACGACGCTCGTCGTCGGAGATCAGGTCTTCATCAACGCCTACCTGCTGGCGACGACGGTGTTCGCGCGCCAGGGCACGCTCAGCGGCTCGAAGTTCGCCCGCTACACCGCCGAGATCATGGCGGTCGAGGCCGTCCACCGCGCGCTTGCGCTGCAGTCGCTGGGCAAGCTCGGCAACGACCGCGCCTACGCGAAGTTCGGCCAGCGCGAGGCTGTCGCCGGCCTGCCGACGACCGGCGCGGGCGGCTTCTACAAGATCATGGACGCCGTCGCCGTTCTGGAATCCGCTGGCTTCGGATTCGGCAAGGCCGGCAGCAAGCCGGGCACGATCTATGACTACGCCGCGGTGTCGGCGCGCACCCCCACCGACCCCGACGTCAACACGCTCTCGATCTCCTAGGAGCGTCGCCGGCCGCCTGCGCGCCCCTGCGCGCGGGCGGCGGTGCGTCGTTCGTTCGCCGAACTGCGTGCGGCGTTCCGCACGGGCGTCGTTCGCAGCCACGGGTCGGCCGTCGCGCCCGCTTCGGCAGACCCGGCCGAGTGGGGTGGCGAGCCCCCTATGCTCAGGCTCGTGCCCGTCGAGCGCCTCGCGATCGCCCACGTCACGCCGTACCCCTCGGGCGGGACCGCGCAGGACGTCACGACCTATGTGGAGCGCGTGACGGCGAAGCTCGCACGCCGCGGGCATCGCGTCGTGATCATCACGACGTCGCGCTCCAGCGAGGCGGTGCGCGAGACGCGCCAGGCGCTGCGCGCCGCGGCAGACGACCCAGGGTCGCTGCTGCCCGGGCCCGGGGCGCCGCCGCGCGTGCTCGCCGTCGGCGACGCGCTGCCCGACCTGCCGGGTCCCGGGCGCCGCGTGCCGGCCGTGCCCGTCGACATCTCGCGCACGATCGAGGACCTGCTGACGATCCTGCCGCTCGACGTCTGCCACGTCCACGAGCCGTTCGCACCGTCGACGTCGAGTGCGGCGCTGCGCCATTCCCGCGCGCTGAACGTCGGGACGTTCCACACCCCGACCGAGCGGCTGCTGTCGACGCAGGTCGCGCGCAAGGTCGTCCAGCTCGTGCTCGGCCGGCTCGACGCGCGCACCGCCAGCTATGCCGCCACGCGCGAGCTGATGCAGCGCCACTTCCCCGCCGACTACCGCGTGCTGCTGCCCGGCGCCGACCCGGCCGATCCACGGATGGCCGCCGGTCCCGGCGACCCGGTCCGGATCCTCTTCATCGACGACGAGGAGCGCGCGGCGCTGCGGCTGTTTCTGCGCGCGCTGCGCCGGCTCGGCTGCGAGACGCTGTGGGAGGCGACGATCGTCTCCGCGCGCGGCCCGTCGAGCAGCACGCCGCTGCGCGCCGACCTGCAGGCCCGCGTGCGCTACGCGACGCCCGACGAGCTGCCCGAGTCCGCGGCGCTCGCGCGCGGAGACGTGCTCGTCGCCGCCTCCGATGGCGCAAGGCCCGCGCCCGGCCTCGTGCTGCGCGCGCTGAACGCCGGCGCCGTCCCGGTCGCGTCGCGCGTCGCGGTCTACGAGGAGCTGCTGGACGCCGGCGAGCACGGCCTGCTGTTCGAGCCGCGCGACGGCGAGACGCTCGCCGCGCAACTCGCGCGGCTGATCGACGAGCCGGCGCTGCGCACGCGCCTCGCCGAGCAGGCGACGCCGCTGCGCGAGCGGCTCACCTGGGAGCGCGTCACCGACGAGCTCGAGGAGGTTTATGCACGACTCATCGCCCGCCGCCATCCGCTGGAGGGCAACCCGCAGATCGAGTTGCGGCTGCGCACGCGGCCGCGCATCGACGTCGACCTGCACATGCACACCGACCACTCGTCGGACTGCGCGACGCCGGTCGAGGTGCTGCTGGCGACGGCCCGTGAGCAGGGGCTCGGCGCGATCGCCGTCACCGACCACAACGTCATCACCGGCGCTCTGGAGGCTCGTGAGAAGGCCGCCAGGTTCGGCGTCAAGATCATCGTCGCCGAGGAGGTCAAGACCGCCGACCAGGGCGAGGTCATCGGCCTGTTCATCGAGGAGCACATCCCGCGCGGCATGACGCTCGCCGAGACGGTCGCGGAGATCAAGCGTCAGGGCGGGCTCGTCTACGTCCCGCATCCGTTCGACCGGATGCACTCCGTGCCCGACTACGAGCACCTGCTGGCGATCATCGACGAGATCGACGCGATCGAGGTCTACAACCCGCGTGTCGCGATCGGCTCCTTCAACGAGGAGGCCGAGCGCTTCGCGGCCAAGTACCGCATCCTCGCTGGCGCCGGCTCGGATTCGCACGTCGCGCCCGGTCTCGGCTCCGTGCGCGTGCGGATGGCGGACTTCGACGGCCCGCAGGAATTCCTCGAGGCGCTGCGCGACGCCGAGATCACGACGAAGCCCTCGTCGCTGCTGTACGTCCAGGCGCTGAAGTTCCTCGAAACGAAGGCCACGCCGTCGTCGGCGCGAGCCGCGCGCCGCGAACGGCGGGTGCGCAGGGCGACCCGCAAGTCGTGATGCACGCGGAGGGGCCGCAGTCGAGGCCGTCGAAACCACCGGCGAGCATGCCCGCCACCGATGACGAGATCCGCGAGAAGTACCTCGAGCGGGCGATCCGAGAGCTGAACACCCTGACGCGCGAGTTGCAGTCGTGCGAGCACTGCCCTCGGGGCAACATCCAGCCCGTCCTGGGCTCGGGACACCCGCAGGCCGACATCGTGCTGCTCAAGCACGCGCCGATGCCGCCCGAGATCGACGAGGGCGTGGCGTTCTACGGCCGCGCTGGGACCGCGCTGATGAAGGCCTTCAAGCGCCTGGCAATCGACCCGCTCGCCGTCTACGGCACGTTGTGCGTGAAGTGCCCGGTGCCGGACACGTCGCTCGCCGACCCGGGTTGCGTCGCGCGCCTCGGCCTGGAGCTGGCGATCGTGCAGCCGAAGATCGTCGTCGTGATGGGCGAGGACGCGCTCGCGATCCTCAACGACCTCGACCTGCCGCTGTCGTCGGAGGTGCACGCCGACCCGGGGGAGATCCAGCGGCTGACGCCCTCGGTCGAGGCGCTGTACGTGCCGAACATCGACGAGGCGCTCGACGAGGAGACGGCCAAGCGCGCGTTCTGGTCGGCGTTCAGGGTGCTCGGCGAGTGGTACGCCGACCTTCCTCCGTACTGACCGCCCGCCGCTCGGGCCTGGGGCCCGCGATGCTCGCGCTGGGGCTGCCGCTCGCCGCGCTGGCGTACTTCCTCGCAGCGCCCGCCCTGCCAATGCTGACCCCCGGCGACACGACCGTGCTCGTCGCCGGCACGATCGGCGTGCTGGTGATCGCAGCCTCGACGCTGGCGTTGCTGCCGGCGCACGACATGGTGATCGGCCCGCTCCTGATCGTGCTCGGCGCCGGCCTGCTGATGGGCGCGCTGAACGCCGCCCACGTGGGTGCCGCCGCCAACCCCGTCGAGGCACTCGTCGCGGCCGCGGTGGGGTTGCTGTTCGCGCGCTTCATGCGCGCGCCGGCGTACGCGATCACCGTGCCGCTGTTTGTCGCGCTGATCGACGCCTGGTCGGTCGCGAGCGGCCCGACGTCGCTGCTGATCGCGGCCGGCACGACGAGCGACGACCCGCTGAGCTTCGACCTGCCGGCGTGGGGCGGCGGCGCGAGCGCCGGGCACATCGGCCTCAGCGACGCCGTGTTTCTCGCGATGTACGCGGGGTGGGCGCAGCATTTCGGCTTCCGCCGGGTCCCGACGATCGTCGGGCTCGTCCTCGGGCTCGTGGCCGCGGTCGTGCTCGGGGTCGCGCTCGATCGCGCGATTCCCGCGCTGCCGCTGCTCGCCACGGGCTACCTGCTGCCGAACGCCGATCGCATCGGCCGGCTCCTGCGCCCCGACTGACCGGCAGATCGACTCAGGGGCCGCCGTCAGAGCTCGAGCAGGACCTTGCCGAGCTTGCCGCCTCCCGCGAAGCGCTCGTAGGCGGCGGCGGCGGCGGCGAGCGCGAACGTCTCCGCGACCGGCACGCGCAGCTCGCCGCGAGCGAACAGCGGCAGCACCTCGCGCTCCAGCGCGCGCGCGGTGGCGGCCTTCTCCTCCAGCGGGCGTGCGCGTAGGGTCGAGGCCATGATCCGGGCGCGCTTGCCCATCAGCGCGAGCAGGTTGAGCTCCGTCTTGACGCCCGCGCCGACGCCGATCACGACGATCCGGCCGTTTTTCGCCAGCGCCTTGAGGTTGCCGGGCAGATTCGGCGCGCCGACGAGCTCGAGCACGACGTCGAACGGGCCGTGCTCCTCGAAGCCCTCCGAATCGATGACCGCGTGCGCACCGAGCTGCCCGACGGCGTCGCGGTTGTCCGGGTTGCGGACGCTCGCGGTGACGTGCGCGCCGGCGGCGCGCGCCAGCTGGATCGCCGCCGTCCCGACGCCACCGGCGCCGCCGTGCACGAGCAGCCGCTCGCCGGGACGCAGCCCGGCCTGGGTGAAGATCGCGTCGTGGGCGGTCGTGAAGACCTCGGGCAGGCCGCCCGCGTCGGGGAAGCGGACCTCCTCGGGCACCCGCATCAGCACGCGCTCGTGCACGACCGCCAGCTCGCCCTGGCCACCGCCGCCGACGATCGCCATCACGCGGTCGCCCTGCGCGAAGCGCGACGCACCCGCGCCGAGCGCCTCGACCGTGCCGGCGAGCTCCAGTCCCGGGATGTCGGGCGGGCTGCCGGGCGGCGCAGGGTAGCGGCCCCTGAGCTGCATCATGTCGGCGCCGTTGAGGCCCGCGGCGCGCACGCGCACGAGCACCTGGCCGGCGTCCGGCGCGGGGTCTGGATGCTCCTCGACGAGCACCTCTCCGTCTCTGATCGTGGCGGCACGCATTGGTGGCAGGATAGACCCGGCCCGCGCGGGTTGCGGGACGGACTACGCTGCCCTCGTGGCCATACCCGCCGAGGCCTACCGGCTGACGAAGATCTCGTCGAAGGCGTACGAGCATCCCGCAGACCGCGCCGCGACCGCCGCGCTGGGATCGATTCCGATGCTCGACCTCGTCGTGCGCAAGCTGATCGAGCTCGGCTACGAGCGCGCGCTGCGCCAGACCTTCCTCGGGTCGTCCGTGCGGCTCGGCCCCGACCAGCTGCCGCGCATCTGGGCGGCCTACAAGCGCGCGCTGACGGCGCTCGACATGCCCGAGGAGTACGACCTCTACCTCACCCAGCAGCCGATCGCCAACGCGGCGACGATCGGCGCGGGCAAGCCGATCATCGTCCTCAACTCGGCGACCGTCGCGCTGCTCGACGAGCGCGGCATCGAGGCCGTCCTCGGCCACGAGCTGGGCCACATCCTGTCCGAGCACGTCATGTACCGCACCGCATTGATGATCCTGCTGCGGCTCGGGAACTCCGTGCGCCTGCCGATCCCGGGCGGCAATCTGCCGTTGCTGGCCGTCCGCTATGCGCTGCTGGAGTGGGCGCGCGCGGCCGAGCTCTCGTGCGACCGCGCCGCGGCGCTCACGACGCGCGACCCGCGCGTCGTGTGCTCGATGCTGATGGCGATGACGGGCGGCGCCGCGGCCGCCGAGCTGAACCTCGACGCCTTCGAGCGCCAGGCGATGGAGTACACCGAGGGCGGGGCGGGCCTCGATCGTCTGCAGCGGATGTTCTCGGACCTCAACCTCGACCACGGGATGCCGGTCAAGCGCGTGCACGAGCTGATGGCATGGGTGCGCACCGGCGAGTTCGACCGCATCGCGGGCGGCGAGTACCCGCGTCGCGACCAGGTGCCGCGAGCGGCCACCGCCGAAGCAGCCGACGCCGCGGCGCATTACTCCGACATCTTCAAGTCGGCCTTCAAGGAGGCCGGCGAGCACGTGTCGAGCGCGAGCCACCAGCTCGGCGACTGGCTGCGCAAGCAGCAGGAGGGCGCAAACGCGTCGCAGGGCGGCGGCGGCGACGACGGCGACTCGCCGGCAGGCGGCGCGGCCGAGAAGTAGCCTCCCGCCCGTGGACCTCATGGCCGCGGAGATCCGAGTGCTGGGCTGCCTGATCGAGAAGCAGCGCACGACCCCCGACGCCTACCCGCTCACCCTCAACGCCCTGCGCACGGCCTGCAACCAGGCGACCGCACGCGACCCCGTGGTGCGCTATGACGACGCGATGGTGCGCGACGCGATGACGCGTCTGAGCCGCCGCCGCTGGGCGCGGTTGGCGGGCGGCGGGCGCGCGCCGAAGTTCCGCCACCTACTCGACGACGCGCTGACGCGCGCGCCCGACGAGCTCGCCGTCCTGTGCGTGCTGATGCTGCGCGGCCCGCAGACGCCGGGCGAGCTCAAGCAGCGCACCGACCGCCTGCATCCGTTCGCGGACCTCCACGCGGTGCACGAGACGCTGCGGCGCCTGATCGATCGCGAGCTCGTGATGCAGCTCGAGCGCCGGCCCGGGCAGAAGGAGGAGCGCTTCGCTCAGCGCCTCGGCGAGGACGCCGAGGACGCGCCGTCGCCGGGCCGGGCCGCGACATACACGCCGCCGCCCGCGCCCGCGCATCGCAGCGAGGCACCGATGGGTCCTGCGTCCTCGGCACCGCCGATGCCGGTCTCGCACGCCTCGACGCGGGCGCCGGCGCCCGTGCCGGACCGCGCGCTCGAGCGCCGCGTCGAGCGGCTCGAGGCCGCGACTGCGGCGCCGGTCGCCGACGACACGCTCGCGCGCCGCGTCGAACGCCTGGAGAGCGGCGCCACCGCGCCGGCGGCCGACGGTGCGCTCGGGCGCCGCGTGGAGCGCCTCGAGGCCGAGGTCGCCGAGCTGCGCGCGGAGCTGCGGGCGCTGCTCGACGAGCTCACCTGAGCGGCCCGGCGCGCCTGCGGCTGGCCGGCAGAGCGGCGCGCCGGTACCCTGCTCGCGATGCCTCGCCTGATGCTGCTCGCGGTGGGAGTGGTCGCCGCGCTGCTCGGGGCGGCGCCCGCAGGTGCGGCCGTCAGCACGAAGAGCCTGCCGGCGGTGG
>Ga0136633_1003120_pt1 | contig 11040 bp, 9 predicted proteins | sample AntDrymeUQ832206_2_FD_105494 | JGI IMG/M metagenome (GOLD analysis project Ga0136633, IMG submission 105494) | Polar desert sand microbial communities from Dry Valleys, Antarctica - metaG UQ83 (22.06) | ecosystem: Environmental > Terrestrial > Soil > Desert | place: Antarctica: Dry Valley...
ACCCCCAGATCGCGAGTGGCGGACTCGGCCTCTACCGTCGTGTCCGGGGGGATGCCTGGGCCTTCTGGGGGGCGGTCGACGTGGGCTCGATGCGCGGCCCGCTGACCCGCGGTGTAGGAGAACAGGGCAAAGCCGGCCACGCCGGCGATCACGAGGAAGCCCGCTCGCAACGGGATCGAGAGCGCCACGGGGATGACGGCGCCGACCACCCACACGAGCTGGAACCGGAGCTCGAACCTAGCGAAGGAGCGGCCTCGGTTGGCGTCGGGGGCGTCTCGCTGCACGAGTGAGTCGAAGGCCAGGCGCCCCGCGGTAGACACCACGGCCACGACGCCGGCCAGGAGCACGCTGGCCGCTAGGCCGCCCACCCAGGCGGCCGCGAGCCCGCCGACCACCGCCACCGACAGCACCATCTGCAGCATCCGCTCCTCGGAGAAGGAGCGCCGCAACGCCGGCGCCACCGCCGAGCCGAGCAACGCGCCCACGCCGCTCAGGACCAGCACCACCCCCATGTGCCAGGTGGGATCGTCCCGGAGCTCGAACAGCAGGAAGAAGGTTAGGAAGCCCACGATCCCGCGCACCAGGCCCATGGCGGAAGCCGCCAGCAGCACGCCGACGCCCCGGAGCTCGGCCGTCTCGGCGGCGGTGGCAGGCGAGTCGGCGACCTGCGTCGCCGGGATGCGGAGGGCGGCGAGGGTGGCCGCCCCGTAGACGATCACCGCCAACACCAGCACGCCCTGCGACCCTCCGATGAGGAAGGCCACCCCAGCCGGGATGCCGGCGAGGGGGATGGCCAGACCGGAGAGCAGCTGGAGCTTCGAGTTGGCCTCCACGAGCTCGGCGTCGTTGCGCACCACAGTGGGCACCACGGCACTTCGGGAGACGCTGTACGCCTTGCCCATGGCCAGCACGGTGAAGGCCTCCGGGAAGAGCAGCAGCCCCTGGAGATCGTCGATCATGATGAGGCACACCACGGCCCGCACGGCGTTGACACCCACGATCATCCAGCGCCGGCCACCAACCGAACGGTCGAGAGCTGGCCCGATGAAGGGTGTGACGAGGGCCAGCGGGGCCATCGTGATGCCCAGATAGAGGAACACCTTCCACCGAGCGTCGTTCGGATCGAGGGCGAAGAACAGCGAGTTGGCGAGGGCGATGGTGACGAGGGCATCGCCGGCCGCCGCCAGCACATGGGCGCGCGCCAGCCGAGCGAAGGGCGACAGGTGGAAGGCGTCGGCCCCGGCCCGCCGCTTGGGCGACTTCAGCGGTTCCCAGCCGGCGGGGGTGGACATCGCGGCCATCGTACGGGTCAGTCCCCGGACGCCAGCCGCGGGCGTCAGCCCCTCGGGGACTCGTACTTGTAGCCCAGCCCGCGGATCGTGACGATGCGGGTGGGCGCCGACGGATCGGCCTCCACCTTGCCCCGCAGACGCTTCACGTGGACGTCGAGGGTCTTGGTGTCGCCGACGTAGTCGCTGCCCCACACACGGTCGATGAGCGTGTCGCGCGTCATCACACGACCGGCGTTGGCCAAGAGGACCTCCAGCAGCTCGAACTCCTTGAGGGGCAGGGCAACGGCGTCGCCCCGGATCACCACCTCGTGGCGCTCCGAGTCGAGCGCCACATCGCCCACCTCCAGGGCCTCACTGCTCAGCACCGGAGCCGAGGCCTCCGCGGCCCGGCGGCGCAGCACCGCTCGCATGCGGGCCACCAGCTCCCTCAGCCGGTAGGGCTTGGTGACGTAGTCGTCGGCACCCACCTCGAGACCGACGACCGTGTCGATCTCGCTGCCCTTGGCCGTGACCATGATGATGGGCACGGAGGACCGGCGGCGGAGCTCGCGGCACACATCGATCCCCGACACCTTGGGCAGCATCACGTCGAGGAGCACGAGATCGGGCCGTACGGCGTCGAACACGTCCAGGGCCTCCGCCCCATCGCGCGCCACCTGCACCCGGAAGCCCTCTCGCTTCAATCCCACCATCAGGGCGTCGATGAACGAATCCTCGTCCTCGACCACGAGGACGGTGGCATCAGGTGTGCTCATCTCGATCAGCCTGCCTCAGTGGTGACGGCGACGGGCCCGGCTCCCACCGGCAGTCGCAGGGTGAACGTAGATCCTTCGCCTTCGATCGAGGTGACCTGTACCTCGCCGGCGTGGTTGCTGGCCACGTGCCGGACGATGGCCAGCCCCAGCCCCGTACCGCCGGTCTCCCGGCTCCGGCCGCGGTCGACCCGGTAGAAGCGCTCGAAGACCCGTTGCAGGTCGCGTCGGGGGATGCCAATGCCGTGGTCCTCGATCGAGACGTCCACCCAACGACCGTCCGTACGCGCCTGCACGTCGATCGTCGAGCCGGGGTCGGAGTACTTCACGGCGTTCTCGAGCAGGTTGTACGTGGCCGACACGAGCTGCCGGCGGTCCCCGGCGACCCGGAGTCGTCCGGCCGGCTCAGCCACGGCGATGAGGATCCCTCGCTGCTCAGCGGCGGGCCGCACCCGATCAACAGCCTCGGCGATGAAGTGGTGGACGGGAACCTCCTCCCGCTGCACCTCGTCGTCGGCCTCGATGCGGGACAGCGCCAGGAGGTCATCGATGGTGCGACTCACCCGAAAGGCCTCCGCCACCATCCGCTCGGTCATGCGCTGAACCACCGCCGGTTCGTCCTCGGCCAGCAGCGTCTCGGCCAGCAGGGCGATGGCACCCACGGGCGTCTTGAGCTCGTGACTGATGTTGGCCACGAAGTCGCGGCGCACGGCCTCGAGACGCCGACGGTCGGTTACGTCGTCGATCACCACGAGAACACCGATCCCGCGGCCACCCTCCTGGAGACGGGTGGCGGTGAGCACCAGCGTGCGCCGGGGCGGCCCGAACAGATCCACCGTGCGCTCGGGCGCCGCGCCGCCCGCCTGGCTCCCGGCCTCCGCCAGCTGGGTGATGGCTTCGTCCACGAGAGCTACACCGTGGCGGGCGGCGAGGTAGCCCCGTGCCGCCTCGTTGCGATGGGCGATGCGACCCCGGTCGTCGAACACCACCACTCCCTGCGGGATCGCCGCCAGAGCGGCGACCAGTCGAGCCTCGCTGAGTGACTCCTCGCTCCCGCGCAGGAGCGAGCGGTCGACCACCCGTTCGATCACGGAGGTGGCCTCGGCCAGCCCGGAGCCGGCGGGCACCACGTCTTCGGAGAGGCGGCGACCGGTTAGCAGCAACCGGCGGGCCAGGCGCTTCTGACCGATCAAGACGAGCACCAGCGCGGTGACGAGCACCGCCACGAGCACGCCCAGGACCGCGGTCATCCAGCGGCGCCGTCGGGATCTACGTCACCGTCGGGATCTACGTCATCGGCGTGCGCACTGGCACGCGCGGCCAGTCGGGCGGCGCCCGTGTGCTCCGGAAGCCAGCCGGTGATCATGTAGTGGACCCGCTCACCGATGTTCACGGCGTGGTCACCGATGCGCTCGTAGTAGCGACCCACCAGCGCGAGCTGTACAGCCACCTGCACATCACGCACGTCGGTGTGCAGCTCCAGGATGGTCTGGATGTAGTCCTTGTGGAGCTGGTCGAGGCGGTCATCCATGTCGTCCAGCGCGGCGGCCAGGTTGGCGTCGCCCTCGGCGTAGGCGTCCATGGCCACGCCGTAGAGGCGCACCGCCTGCTCGGCCATGGCCTCCAGGAGGCTGCGGAGGGGGATCGGGACCTCCGCACCGTAGAGACGACGGGTGGCCTTGGCCACGTTCACCATCAGGTCGCCCGAGCGCTCGATCTCAGACGTGAGGCGGATGGCGGTGACCACGGCCCGCATGTCGCTCGCCATGGGCTGCTGGAGTACGAGGATCCTGAAGCAGCGGTCCTCGATGTCGAGGGTGAGCATGTTGATCTCGTCGTCACCGTCGATCAGCTCCTGGGCGGCGGCGAGATCCACCGCGAGCAGCGCATCGGTGCCGCGCATGATCGACTCTGTGACGCGCGCCGCCACCCGGACCAGGTCACGCTGGACCTCATCGAGCTGTTGGTGGAACGTGGGGCGAAGTTCGGGCATCTGGAGCTCCTTTCCTACCGGACCTCGGCGGCGAGGTGGGCGGGTTCGCCGGTGATGAGGTACCGCAGGCGTGCCCCGATGATCGCGCTGTGGTCGGCGATGCGCTCGAGCGCCCTCCCCGCCGCGAAGGCCGCGATGGCGATGCGCACGGCGTCGGGGCCCTCGAGGGCCTTCAGCTCGCTGATCAGGCGCTCGTAGTAGAGGTCGAGGTTGCGGTTCTGTGTGGCCAGCTCGGTGGCCAGCCGCAGGTCCTGCGCCGACCAGGCCCGCAGCGCCACCCGGAAGTACTCGACGGCTTCATCCGACAGCGTGACGAGGATGTCGAACACCACCTCGGAGCGCACCAGCAGGTGGTGCTTGGGCGTGAGCTTCACGACCCGCAGGGCCAGATCACCCACCCGCTCGAGCTCCGACACGATGCGCAGCACCGACACGATGAACCGCAGGTCGGAGGCCACCGGCGACTCCCGCCCGAGCAGCAGGTAGCACCGCTCGGTGAGCGATACGTTCATGGCGTCGATCTCGTTGTCGGCCGTAAAGGCGGCATCGGCGACGATCTCGTCACCGGTCCTTAGGTTCTGCCGCATCCGCTCGAGGTTCTCGTCCACCCGCAGGCCCATCAGCTCGACCTGGAGCCGGAGCTGATCGAGCTCCTCCCGAAACACGTGACGCATCGGTTCGAGGGGTAGCGGTTTGGTGCTCATCCGAAGCGACCCGTGACGTAGTTCTCGGTGCGCTCGTCACCGGGGTTCGAGAACATGGTGTCGGTGCTGCCCACCTCGACGAGCAAACCGGTGCGGGTGTCGCTCTCGGCGTTCACCTCCGTGGTGAAGAAAGCCGTGCGGTCGCTCACCCGAGCCGCCTGCTGCATGTTGTGGGTGACGATGACGATCGTGTACTTGTCCTTGATCTCCTGCATGAGATCCTCGATGCGGGCGGTGGCGATGGGGTCGAGGGACGAGCACGGCTCGTCCATGAGCAGCACCTCCGGCTCGGTCGCGATGGCCCGAGCGATGCAAAGGCGCTGCTGCTGGCCGCCCGAGAGCCCCATGCCCGATGCCTTGAGGCGCGACTTCACCTCGTCCCAGAGTCCGGCGCCCCGCAGCGCCTTCTCCACGACATCGTCCATGTTCGCCTTCACCCCGGCGATCTTCGGACCGTAGGCGACGTTGTCGTAGATCGACTTCGGGAATGGGTTCGGCTTCTGGAACACCATGCCGATCCGGCGACGCACCTCCACCGGGTTGACCTCTCGGTCGTAGAGGTCAACGCCGTGATAGCTGACGTTGCCCTCCACCCGGGCGATGTCGATCAGGTCGTTCATGCGGTTGAAGCAGCGCAGCACCGTCGTCTTGCCACAGCCGGAAGGGCCGATGAAGGCGGTGATCTCGTGCTTGTGGACCGCGATGTTGACGTCCCGCACCGCCCGGAAGTCGCCGTAGTACACGCTGAGGTCGCTCACCTCGAAGACCACCTCGGGGACGGGCCCAGAAGCGGCCCCCGGGGTCTCGGGGGTGACGTCGACGGACTCGTCCACGATGGCGGGCTCCGTGAGGTTGATGTCGGGGGCCATGGGCTCAGTTCCTCTTCTTCTCAAATCGGTTGCGCAGGGCGATGGCGAGCGTGTTCATGGCCAGGACGATGGCGAGCGTAACGATGATGGCGGCAGCCGCGATCTCGTCGAAGCCCTCCCGCGGGGTGCGGGCCCAGTCGGCGATCACGATGGGCAGAGCGGTGAAGCGCTCCGTGAGCTGACTGGGGTCAATGAGACCCTGTCGGCCCGGGAGGAGGCCGGTGACGGCACCGCACAGCAGCAGGGGGGCGGCCTCGCCGATGGAGCGGGCCAGAGCCAGCACGGTGCCGGTGATGATGCCGGGCAGGGCGTAGGGCAGCACCTGGGTGCGCGTCACCTCCCAGCGGGTGGCACCGACGCCGTAGCCGGCCTCACGGAGCGAGTTGGGCACGGCGCGCACCGCTTCGGCGGAGGTGATGATGACGATCGGGAGCACCAGGATGGCCAGCGTGATGCCGGCCGCCATGAGGGTCCGACCGCCGGTGAAGCCCTCGAAGCGCTGCACGAACAGCGTGAGCCCAAGGATCCCGTAGACGATCGAGGGCACCCCGGCCAGGTTGCGGATGTTGAGGTCGATGAAGTTGGTCAGGCGACCCTTGGTGGCGTACTCCTCGAGGTAGACCGCCGCGGCGATGCCGATCGGGAAGGCCAGCACCACCGTGAACACACCGATCCACAACGTGCCTCGGATGGCTTGGAACACGCCGGCGGCGTCAGCGCTGGTGCGGATGCCTGAGGACAGGAAGCTCTCCGCCCGAGTGGTGAACACGCTGGTACCCGTCGCGAACACATCCACGAACAGCACGACGAGAACGCCGACCGAAACGACCAGCGACAGCTGCAGCAGGAGCTTGAAGATGCGTCCGGTGGTGTCACCGCCGCCCCGCTTGAGCTGCGCCTCGATGCTCCGGGCGGCCGCCTCGCCGCCGACCCCGATCGTGGACGTGAAGGACATGGCGCTCCTAGTAGCTCTGCCGCACGCGGCGCACAAAGCGCCCGGCGACGATGTTGAGAGCCAGCGTGACCACGAAGAGCACCGCTCCGACGAAGTAGAGGCTCTGGAAGGTGAGGCCCTCACCCACGACCTGATCAGTGCCTTGAGCCTGAGTGGCCATGGCCGCGGTCATGGTCAGGCCTGGTGAGAGCGCATCGGTGGAGAAGCTCTGGTTACCAGCCGCTCCCCCGGCGATGAACACGACCATGGTCTCACCGATGGCCCGGGATACGGCGAGGATGCCGGCGGCCACCAGGCCGGACACTGCGGCGGGCACCACCACCTTGGTGACCGTCGTGACCCGCCGCGCCCCCATGCCGTAGCTGGCCTCCCGCAGGGCGTTGGGGACCGAGCGCAAGGCATCCTCCGAGACGGAGGCGATCAAGGGGATCGACAGGATGCCGACAGCGATGCCGGCCGCGGCCAGGTTGAACAGGTTGGCGTCGGCGAAGAGCGGGCGGACGAGGGACGGCGAGATCACCGAGACAGCAAAGAACCCGAGCACCACGCTGGGGATTCCAGCCAGCACCTCGAGGGTGGGCTTGAGCACCTTGCGGACGCCCGGGCGGGCGTACTCCGACAAGTAGATGGCGGCGCCCAGCCCGATGGGCACTGCGACCAGCATGGCGATGACGGTGACGATGAGGCTGCCCACGATGAGCGTGCGGATGTCGTACACACCCTGACGGGGGAACCAGCCATCTGAGAAGAGGACCGTGTCCCACTCCACCTCCGTCACGAAGGTGAAGGTCTCCTTGGCCAGGGAGTAGATGATCCCGGCACTGATGAGGATGGACGCGGCGGCCGCCGCGGTCAGCACCGCTCGGACGATGGCTTCCTTGCGGGTCCGCCGGGGGTCACCGCGGAGCTGGGCCAGCGTGAAGGCCGTTGCGGGGGCCGAGACGTCGGTCATGGAGTGGTTCAACCCTCGCGGGTGCCGGTCTCCCGGTCTTCCCAGACCGTACGGGTCTCGTCGAGGACGTCGCCCTGAAGGTCCACGTAGCCCACCTCGGCCACCGAGGCGATGCCCGCCTCGGACAGGTAGAAGTCGACATACCCGGACACGGCCTCGTTCGCCTCTGCGTTGGCCGCGTTCACGTAGATGAACAGCGTCCGGGAGAGCGGGTAGTCGCCGGAGGCGATCGTCTCGGCGGTGGGCACGACGCACTCGCCGTCGGGCTCCGCGGAGACGGCGATCTCCTGGACGCCGTCTCCCGCTTCCTCGGCGAAGGCGAAGCCGACCCAACCGAAGCTGCTGTCGGAGCCTTCGATGCCGGCGATGATGGCGGTGTCGTCGGCCTGGGAGGCGTAGTCGGGCCGGATCACCTCAACGTCGTCTTCGGTGATGTCACCGGACTCCACCCGGGCCTCCCCGGGGTCGCCCAGGGCCAGCTCGGCGAAGGAGTCATAGGTGCCCGACTCGGCACCGGGGGCGGTGACGTCGAGCGAGGCGTCGGGGAACTCGGTGCTCGAACCCAGCGCTGAGGCGATTTCGGTGGCATCAGTCCAGTTTCCGAAGTCCTGGGACTCGGCGCCGACCAGGGCGTAGATGTCCGCGAAGCTGAGGCACTCCACGGTGTCGTTGGCCGGGTTGGTGAGCACCGAGAGACCGTCGATGGCCACCTTCAGCTCGATGAACTCGATTCCGTTCTCCTCGCAGATCGCCGCCTCTTCAGGCTTGATGGCCCGTGAGGCGTCGGAGATGTCGGTCTCGCCGGCGCAGAAGAGCACGAAGCCGTCGCCGGTGCCGGGACCGTCGACGGTGGCCGCCACGCCCGATCCGCAGTCGATGAGCTTCTCGCCGACGGCAGCCGAGATCGGCTCCACGGTCGAGGAGCCGGAGATGTTCACGTCGCCGTCGACATCGGGGCAGTCGCCGGGCGCGGCGTCGCCGCTTGTGTCGGTGGTCGTCGTCTTGTCCTCAGAACAGGCCGCGGCCACTAGGCCGAAGGCGAGGAACAGGGAGAGCCAGGCGAACGGCTTCTTCTTGAGCACGGGATGCCCTCCTTGAGTGAGCAACGGGTGTCTAAAGGCGACGGGTCGTCGTCAACGACCGTAAGCAGGCCCGATTGCCGCGAGGCATGAGCGTGGTGAACGAGAGGTGAACCGCACCCCAACATTCGGCTTCAGGCTCGGCGTCGGACGCGTGTCCGGGCGATCTCCTGGAGCCGGAGGTGCGTGTCGAGGGAACCATCGCCCTCGACCCGCGTCCACGCGCCGTCGGCGTGCAGCTCCCAGGCCAACGAGTCGTCAGCCAGGTTGACGTCGAGGATCTCGTCGAGCCGGGCCTGCAGGTCGGGTTCGTCCACGGGCACCAGGGCCTCCACCCGCCGGTCGAGGTTGCGGGGCATGAGATCAGGGGATCCGATGAGCAGGTGGGGCCGTCCGGGCCCGTCACCGTTGGCGAACCGGAAGATCCGGGAGTGTTCCAGGTAGCGACCGACGATCGAGCGCACCCGGATCCGCTCCGACAGGCCGGGCACGCCGGGGATGAGGCAGCAGATCCCCCGGATGATCAGGTCGACGTCGACGCCGGCCTGCGACGCGCCGTAGAGGGCATCGATCATCTTGGCGTCCACGAGGCTGTTCATCTTCAGCGTGATCGAGGCCGCTCCGCCCGAACGGGCCACGTCGACCTCGTTTGCGATCAGGGCCTCGATGCCCGGCCGGGTGGTGTGGGGGGACACCAGCAGCCGCTGGTAGCGAACGTCGCGCCCGTAGCCGGTGAGGAAGTTGAACAGCTGGGTGAGGTCAGAGCCGACGTCGGCATCGCAGGTGAGCAGGCCGACATCCTCGTAGATGCGGGCCGTCTTGGAGTTGTAGTTGCCCGAGCCGATGTGGCAGTAGCGGCGGATGCCGTCGGGCTCGTCGCGCACCACGAGGGCGGTCTTCGTGTGCACCTTGAGGCCCACGAGGCCGTAGACCACGTGCACCCCGGCCGTCTCCAGCGCCTTGGCCCATTCGATGTTGGCGCCCTCATCGAAGCGGGCCTTCAGCTCCACCAGCACCGCCACCTGCTTGCCCCGCTCGGCCGCCCGGATGAGCGAGCGCACGATGGGGCTGTCGCCCGAGGTGCGGTACAGGGTCATCTTGATGGCGAGCACATGCGGGTCGATGGACGCCTGGCGGACGAACTCCTCCACCGTCGTACGGAACGAGTCGTAGGGGTGGTGCACGAGCACGTCGCCCTCGCGGAGCACGGCGAAGAAGTCGGGCCGCTCGTCGTCCCCGCTGTCGAGACGAGCCGGCGAGACCCGCTGGAACACGGGGTCCTTCAGCTCGGGGCGGTCCAGCCCGTAGACCGACCACAACCCGCCAAGATCGAGCGGCCCCGCCGGGCGGTAGGTGTCGTCCTCACCGAGGTCGAGCTCGCTCTGGAGGAGCTCGCGCACCTCAGGGGTGATCTCGTCGCTGAGCTCGAGGCGCACGGCCCGGCCGAACTGGCGACGGCGGAGCTCGATCTCAACGGCGGCCAGCAGGTCGTCGGCCTCCTCCTCCTCAAGGGTGAGGTCGGCGTTACGGCTCACGCGGAAGGTAGCGGTGGACTCGACCGCCATGCCCGGGAAGAGCTGACCGAGGTGGGCGGCGATGACCTGCTCGAGGGCGACGAAGCGCTCGCCGTCGGGCATGACCACGAACCGCGGCAACAGGTTGGGCACCTTCACCCGGGCGAAGCGTCGCTCGCCGGTGACGGGGTCGCGCAACAGGATGGCCAGGTTCAGCGAGAGGTTGGAGATGTAGGGAAAGGGGTGGCCGGGATCGACGGCGAGCGGGGTGAGCACGGGGAAGATCCGTCGCTCGAAGGTCTCCACCATGAACTTCTCGTCGTCGTCATCGAGCTCGTCCCAGCTCGACAGCCGAATCCCGTTGGCGGCCAGGGCGGGGGCCACGCCATCGAGGAACAGGCGCTGCTGCGTCTCCACGAGCCGCTCCACCCTCCCGCGCACCTCGAGCAGCTGCTGCCCCGGCGTGAGGCCGTCGGGCGAGGTGGCGCCGATCCCGGCCGACACCTGCTCCTTGAGCCCGGCCACCCGCACCTGGAAGAACTCGTCGAGGTTCTCGCTGAAGATGGCCAAGAACTTGGCCCGCTCCAGCAGGGGCACCTCCTCGTCAGCGGCCAGGGCCAGCACGCGCTCGTTGAAGTCGAGCCAGGAGAGCTCCCGGTTGAGGTACCGCGGCGTCAGGCTTGGTCCTCTTCGGGCAGGCCAAGGTCCCAATCGAGGAGGATGTTCTCCCGTTCGGCGTCCCGGATCACCCGTTCCCGGTTGCGGCGGAACTGGGGATCGTGAGGCGGGAGCAGCACGAGGCGGGCAAGGACCCGACCCCGGAACTCCTCGATGATCCGGCCGTCTCCGAAGTCGGAGTGGATCTCCCAGTGGGGCGCCACGGGGCCGAGGTACACGACCCGAGCATGGGCGCGGGGCGGTTCGAGCGGT
>Ga0136633_1003121_pt1 | contig 11038 bp, 11 predicted proteins | sample AntDrymeUQ832206_2_FD_105494 | JGI IMG/M metagenome (GOLD analysis project Ga0136633, IMG submission 105494) | Polar desert sand microbial communities from Dry Valleys, Antarctica - metaG UQ83 (22.06) | ecosystem: Environmental > Terrestrial > Soil > Desert | place: Antarctica: Dry Valley...
AGCACCTGCCCGTGGCCTACGACCGCACGTGCATGCACGAGTTCGTCCTCTCGGGCGCGCCGATGAAGCGCGACCTCGGGTTGCGGACGACCGACGTGGCCAAGCGGCTGCTCGACCACGGCTACCACCCGCCGACTGTCTACTTCCCGCTCGTCGTGGAGGAGGCGCTGATGATCGAGCCGACGGAGACGGAGACGAAGGAGACGCTCGATGCCTTCGCCGAGGTCATCGGCGAGATCCTCGCCGAGGGCGCGGAGGATCCGGAGATCGCCCGCAACTCCCCTTACTCGACGCCGGTGCGGCGCCTCGACGAGGCGGGCGCCGCGAAGCGACCGGTCATCCGGCAGCCGATGGACTGATTGTGACGGTCATCTTCTCGGGCATCCAGCCCACGGGCCGCAAGCACCTGGGCAACTACATCGGCGCGATCACGCAGTACGTCGCGGGCCAGGACCGGGGCGACCCGGCGATCTACTGCGTCGTCGACCTGCACGCGACGACGGTCGAGTACAACCCGGGCGAGCTGCGCGCTCGCGTGTACGACACGACAGCGATCCTGCTCGCCGCCGGGCTCGATCCGGCGCGCTGCATCCTGTTCCGCCAGGGCGACGTGCAGGAGCACACGGAGCTGTGCTGGCTGCTGTCGAGCGTCACGGCCACGGGTGAGCTCAACCGCATGCACCAGTTCCGCGACAAGTCGCTCGCCCAGCGCGAGCTCGTCTCGGCGGGGCTGCTCTTCTATCCCGTCCTGCAGGCGGCCGACGTGCTGGCCTACCGCGCCGGCGAGGTGCCCGTGGGCGAGGACCAGCGCGAGCACCTGGAGCTGATGCGCGACGCCGCGCGGCGCTTCAACGCCCGCTTCGGCGAGCTGCTCGTCGTCCCCGAGCACCGCATCCCGCCCGTCGGCGCGCGGATCATGGATCTGCAGGACCCGAAGCGCAAGATGTCGACGTCGACCGGCACCGAGCAGGGAACGGTGCACGTGCTCGACGAGGCCGCAACGATTCGCAAGAAGTTCCGGCGCGCCGTCACCGATTCGGGCACGCAGATCCGTCGCGGGGAGGACAAGGCCGGCATCGCGAACCTGATCGAGATCCTCGCCGCCGTGCGTGGCACCACCCTGGAGGCCATCGAGGCGGAGTGGGCGGACGCGACGGGTTACGGCGCGTTCAAGGACGCCGTGGCCGATGCGGTCACGGAGTACCTCGCGCCGGCGCGCGAGCGCTACGCAGCGCTGCGGGAGGACGAGGTCGCGCTGGAGTCCGTGCTCGAGCAGGGCGCGGAGAAGGCGCGGGCCATCGCCGCCGGCACGCTGGCCGACGTGCGCGAGGCGATGGGCGTCGGGCCCGTCCGGCGCCGCACGTAGCCTTCTCACCCGCGTGTCCTCCGCCGTCCACAGCCTCGAGCTCGACCTCGACGTCTTCGCAGGGCCGTTCGACCTGCTGCTCTCGCTGATCCTCCGCGAGGAGCTCGACCTCCTGGAGGTCGAGCTGGCGGACGTCGTGCTCGCCTACGTCGACCATCTCGAGGCCAAGGGCGAGCTCGACCTGGAGGCGACGACGGAGTTCCTCGTCCTGATCGCCGCGCTGCTCGAGCTCAAGTCGCGCCTGATGCTGCCGGGAGAGGAGCTCGACGAGCTCGACGATCTCGTCCCGGCCGAGGCCGCCGACGAGCTGCTCGAGCGGATGCTCGCCTACGCGCGCTACCGCGCCGCGGGAGGCTGGCTTTCCGAGGGCGTGCTCGATGGGCAGGCGGTGCTCTATCGAAGTGCGCCGCTGCCGCCCGAGCTCCGGCGGTTGACGGTCGACCAGGCGGAGGCCGCCTACGCGCCCGAGCGACTGGGCAAGGCGCTCGGCGGATTGCTGCGGCTGCCCGCGCCGATCGACCTGCGCCACCTCCGGACCCCCCGTGTCTCGGTGGGGGAGCGGCTGAAGCTCCTGCGCGATCTGCTTCGCCGGGAGCGCTTCTCCTTCGACGAGGCCGTCCGTGGCGCCGATCGGATGACCGTCGCGGTGACGCTCTACGCGCTGCTCGAGCTCTACAAGAACGGCGAGGCGGGCTGGGAGCAGGCCGATCCGTTCGGCCCGATCACGGTCGCCCGCGCGTCCGCCGTCGCGCCGTTCGCCGCGCAGGAGGCTGCTGCGTGATGATCGCGCAGCATCAGCAAGAGCCGCCGAAGGCGGCCAACTGGTGATCGCGCAGCATCAGCAAGAGCCGCCGAAGGCGGCCAACTGGTGAGCCCGCTCGCCCGAACTCTCCAGGCGCTTCTCTTCCTGTCGCCTGAGCCCGTCCCATCACGCGACCTGGCCCACGCCGCGGGCGTCAGGGAGGAGGACGTCGTCGAGGCGCTCGGTGAGTTGCGCCACCGCCTGGATGGGCATGGACTCCTCCTGCGCGAGGTGGCCGGCGGCTGGGCGCTCGCGTCGCATCCCGACGCCGAAGAGGCTGCCCGGCGCCTGCTCTCGCGCCCGCGCACCCCGCCGCTCACGCCGGCCCAGGCGGAGACCCTCGCGATCGTCGCCTACCTGCAGCCCGTGTCGCGTCCGGAGGTCGCGCGCATCCGCGGCGTGGCGTCGGACTCCGCGGCTTCCTCGCTGCTCGAGCGGGGGCTCGTCGAAGAGGCGGGCCGGTCGCAGTTCGGGGCGGTCCTCTACCGGACGACGCCGCTCTTTCTCAAGCTCTTCGGGCTGAATTCGGCCGACGACCTGCCCGACCCGGCGCAGTGGGACCCGTCGCCGGACGAGACGGACGCGCTGCGCGAGCGCCTGCTCGCCGCGGGCGCGGCCCGCAGCGGCGCCGCGCCCGCCGAAGCCGCCTGAGGCGGCTCGCCCGGCGGGCGTCGCAACGGTGGTTCAGCCGGCAGGCGCGGCGGCGAGCTGCCCGCAGGCGGCGTCGATGTCCTGCCCACGCGTGAGGCGGACGGTCGCCTCGAACCCGCGTGTCTCCAGGACGGTCCGGAACGCGGCGATCGCGGCCCGCGACGAGCCGTCGTAGGCGGCGCCCGTCGCGTTGTAGGGAATCAGGTTGACCTTGTAGCGCTTCGCGTCAAGGAGGGCCGCGAGCTGGTGGGCCTGGGCGACGGAGTCGTTGACGCCTGCGAGCATGAGGTACTCGACGAACACCCGGCGGCGGCGCTTCTCATACCAGGCGTCGCACGCCTCGATCACCTCGGCGATCGGGTGCTTGTCGTTGACGGGCATGATCTGCGACCGCAGCTCGTCCTCGGGGGAGTGCAGGGAGAGGGCGAGCCGGACGGGGTACTGACAGATCTCGGTCAGGCGCAGGATCCCGGGAACCCAGCCGACGGTCGAGATGCCGATCCGCCGGTGGCCGATGCCGACATCGGGCAGCTTCTCGCAGGCGCCCAGGACGGCCTCGAGGTTCATCAGCGGCTCGCCCATCCCCATGAAGACGAGGTGGTCGACCGCCTCGATGCGCCGCAGGTGCAGCACCTGGTCGAGGATCTCCGACGTCCTGAGGTTGCGGCCGAACTTCATGGTTCCGGTCGCGCAGAAGGTGCAGGTCAGCGGGCAGCCGGACTGCGAGGAGACGCAGACGGAGCGGCGACCGTCGCGGTAGCGCATCAGGACGGCCTCTATCGGCCGGCGGTCGGCCGTGTGAAAGAGGGTCTTGACCGTGCCGTCGCGTGCCTCCTGCTCGCGCTGCACCGTTAGCGTGGAGAACGGGACGTGTTCCTCCAGCCGGGCGCGCAGGCCCGCGGGCAGGTCGGTCATGTCCGCGTACGCCGTCGCGCCACGGGCCATCCACGCCCACACCTGGCGGGCGCGGAAGGCGGGCTCGCCGGCGTCGGCGAGCGTTCGTTCGAGCACCGCGAGATCCACTCCTGCAAGGGTAGAGAGCGTGCGACTGGCCAAATACCTCGCCCATGCCGGCGTCGCCTCGCGCCGCGCCTCGGAGCAGATCATCGCCGAGGGCCGCGTCCGCGTCCGCGGCCAGGTGGTCACGGACCCGGCTCGGGACGTCGACGACACCGTCGAGGTGACGGTGGACGGCGGCGCGATCACCGCCGCCGAGCGCCCGCGCCTGGTCTACGCGCTCCACAAGCCCGCGGGCGTCGTCTCGACCGCCTCGGACCCGCAGGGACGGCCGACGGTGGTCGACTACGTCTCCGACGTGGAGCGGCTGTACCCCGTCGGGCGCCTCGACGTCGACACCACCGGCTTGATCCTGTTGACCAACGATGGCGACCTCGCCAATCGTCTGACACATCCGCGCTACGGCGTGGAGAAGACCTATCGCGTCAAGGTCGTCAAGGCGCCGGTGAAGCCCCACGTGCTCGAGGCGCTGCGGACCGGGGTGCGGCTCGACGACGGCATGACGGCGCCCGCACGGGTTCGGCGGCTCAAGGCCGACACGATCGAGATCGCCATCCGCGAGGGCCGCAACCGTCAGATACGCCGGATGATTGAGGCCGTCGGCCACCGCGTGCACTCGCTGCAGCGAGTGCAGTTCGGGCCGCTGCGGCTGGGGTCGCTCGCGGAGGGTGCCCACCGCAGGGTCACCCCCCGGGAACTCGAGAGCCTGCGCGGCGATGTTTGAGATGGCGCCCTCGATGCGACTCTTCGCTCTTCGCGGTGCCACGTCGGTCGTCCAGGACACCGCTCCCCTGATCCTCGCCGCCACGGACGAGCTGATGCGCGAGCTGATGCGCCGCAACGCCCTCGAGCCCGCGCAGCTCGTGAGCTGCATCTTCACGCTCACTCCCGACCTGCACGCGGAGTTCCCGGCCGTCGCCGCGCGCGAGATGGGTCTGAGCAACGTCCCTCTGCTGTGCGCGCAGGAGCTCTCGGTCCCGGGCGCCATGCCGCGCGTCATCCGCACGCTGATCCACCACTACGCACCCGAGAACCACGTCCCCCAGCACGTCTACCTCGGCGAGGCGGCGAAGCTGCGGCTGGACATCGAAGGCGCGCAGTAGGGGGCATGCCCCGGGCCGTAGGATCTGCGGCATGGCCCTCGAGTTCGCAGAGAAGCTCCGGCGCATCAGCGTCTATCCGGCGGCGGACGGGTATTCGCTCGGGCCTGAGGTGGCGTTGCTCGCCTCCAACGAGTCGCCGTACCCGCCGCTGCCGGAGGTCCAGGAGGCGGTGGTCAGGGCGCTGTCGGGAGCCAACCGCTATCCCGACCCGTCGAATGCGGCGCTGCGCCGGAAGCTGTCCGAGCGCTTCGACATCCCGGCAAACCGGATCGCCATCGGCAACGGGTCCTGCGACATCCTGCTGGCCGCCGGCGACGCGCTGCTCGAGCCGGGTGCCGAGGTCGTCTTCGCTTGGCCCTCGTTCAACGTCTACCAGCATTTGGCGAACGCCTCGGGCGCGCGCGCCGTCCGTGTGGACCTCGACGACAGCCACACGCACGACCTCGAAGCGATGCTGGCCGAGATCACGGTGGCGACGCGCCTCGTCGTCGTCTGCAACCCGAACAACCCGACCTCGACCGCGCTGCCGCTCGACGCCATCGCGGGCTTCCTCGCGCGGGTCCCGCAGCACGTCGCGGTGATCCTGGACGAGGCCTACGTCGAGTTCAACCTGCTCGACGACCCGGACGCGTCCGTCGCCCTGCTCGAGCGTCACCCGAACCTCGTGCTCCTGCGCACCTTCTCGAAGGCCTACGGGCTCTGTGGCCTGCGGGTCGGCTACGCGCTCTGCGGTTCGGCGGACTTCCGCAACGCCGTCGACGCCGTGCGGCAGCCGTTCTTCTGCAACGCCGCCGCGCAGGCGGCCGCGATCGCCGCGCTCGACCACCAGGACGAGGTCGCCCGCCGCGCCGAGTTGAACCTCGCCGAGCGGATCGGCCTCGCGGACGGACTGCGCGTCCTCGGCATCGAGCCCGCCGACTCGCAGGCCAACTTTCTCTGGTTCGACCTCCCGGGCACGGTGGAGGAGCAGGACATCGTGCAGGGCCTCGCCGAGCGGCAGATCCTCGTCCGCGCCGGCACCCCACTCGGACGCGAGGGCGCGCTGCGGGTCACCGTCGGCCTGCCCGAGGAGAACGTCCGTTTCCTCGCCGCGCTGCGCGAGCTGCTTCCCGACTGATGCTCACGCTCGGCGTCGTCGGGAGCGCGCACAAGCCCGACGAGCGGCGCCTGCCGATCCATCCGGCGCACGTCGAGCGCATCGACGCCGGCCTGCGCGATCACATCTACCTCGAGCACGGGTACGGCGAGCGGTTCGGCGTCGCCGATGACACGCTCGCCCCGCTCGTGGCCGGGATGCGCACGCGTGAGGAGATCCTCACCGGCCATGACGTCGTCCTGCTCCCCAAGCCGCTCGTCGGCGACGCCACCGCCCTGCGCCGCGGTCAGACCCTGTGGGGATGGCCGCACTGCGTGCAGGACGAGGCGATGACCCAGACGGCGATCGACAACGGCCTGACGCTGATCGCGTGGGAGGCGATGAACTTCTGGCACGACGACGGCGGCTTCGGCGTCCACGTGTTTCACAGGAACAACGAGATCGCCGGCTATGCCTCCGTGTTGCACGCCATGCAGCTGCTCGGGCGGACGGCGACCTATGGCCCACAGCTCAAGGCGGCGGTCCTCAGCTTCGGCGCCACCGCTCGCGGCGCCGTGACCGCACTGACCTCGCTCGGGCTGCACGATGTCACGGTGCTCACCCAGCGCAACCCGGCGAGCGTTGCCTCCCCGATCCACAGTGTCCAGATGATCAACTACGAGCGCTCCGATGAGTACCCGCAGCGCGTCGTGACCCTGCGCAGCCCCGACCCGGCTCCGTTCGTCGAACAGCTCGGGCAGTTCGACCTCGTGGTGAACTGCGTCTTTCAGGACACGGAGGATCCGGTTCTCTTCGTGATGAGCGACGAGCTCGACCGTTTCAAGCCTGGCAGCCTCATCGTCGACGTCTCCTGCGACGAGGGCATGGGCTTCGAGTGGGCCCGCCCGACGTCGTTCGCCGAGCCCATGCTGACGGTCGGCGACGGCGTCCACTACTACGCGGTCGACCACAGCCCGTCCTACCTGTGGGACTCGGCGACATGGGAGATCTCCGAGGCGCTGCTGCCCTTTCTCGAGACGGTCATGGCCGGGCCGTCGGCATGGGACGGCGACGACACGATCCGCCGAGCGATCGAGATCCGCGACGGCGTCGTCCAGAACCCGAAGATCCTTGCCTTCCAGGGCCGCGAGCCCGAGCACCCGCACGTCAAGCGCTGACCGCTGCCGCGACGAGCGCGGGATCGCGCTCCACCTGGCGCGCGCTGACGCGCAGCACCTCGAACCCGGCCGCGCGGTGCACCAGATTGCGCCGCCGGTCCTCCTCGAACTGCGCGCGCTCTGAGTGGAACTCCCAGCCGTCGACCTCGACGACGAGCCGGCGGTGCGGCCAGTGGAAGTCGGCCTCGATCCCGTTGATGCGGTGATTTACGAGCGGGAGATCGATGCCGTGGTGGTGGCAGAGCAGGAGGAACTTGGCCTCGGCGTCGCTTCTGGTCCTGCCGCGGACGGCCTGTTTGAGACGAACGACATCGTTGAGGGGGAGGTTCAGGCGGTAGCCGCGCCTCTCGGCTTCCTCGATCGCGCGGTAGAGCTCGTAGGGCTTCGGGCCGGCGTCCCTCAAGCTCTGGGTGGGGCTGGTGACGGGGATGCCCTGGCAGTGGCCGGTGTCGAGAGACCTGCGCGGTCGGTGCACGATCAGCCCGTCGCGCTGGGCGGCCCCGTCGCGCCCGGGAACACTGACGTGGATCTCTCCTGGAAGCTGAGGACGCAGCCCGAGCAGCATGACGGCGCTGAGATGGCTGATCACCGCACGCGGCCCGAGCGCGAGCGCGGCGGCCGCGTACCAGCCGAGCTCTGAGAGGTCGCCGACGGCGTAGACGCCTTGATGAATCCGCCCGGAGAGTGCGCAGAGCGGTGCTCATCTGGGTGGCCGAGAGCCCGAGATGCTCACGCTGCCAACGTGCGACGACGCCGTGCTGCCGCTCGGCGACCTCAACTATCCGCCCCAGAATCCCGCTCATACCCCACATAGGGGCTGGGCCCCCAATATTCGCCCCCTTTGGGGCGGATTGTTGAGGTCGGGCGTTCCTTTTGGGCGCGCCATCCGTACTTGTATGTGAGGGCCCCGAGCGCCGCCCCCGCGAAGCAGGCTTGACTTCTTCCCCCAGGTGAACCCCAGAGGTAGCTCCCCATGATGATCGTGATGAAGGCCTCCGCGACCGCCGCGGAGATCGACAAGGTTCTGAAGCGCATCGACTCCTGCGGCGCCCGCGCGCACGTATCGCGCGGCGAAGAGGTGACGGTCATCGGCGCGCTCGGCGACCGCGACCACGTCGCCCGGCTCGGGCTGGAGGACGCGCCCGGCGTCGACCGCGTCGTGCCGATCCTCAAGCCCTACAAACTCGCCTCCTCGCAGCTGCGCGGGGAGGAGCGGACGGTCGTGGAGATCGACGGCCGGCGCATCGGCGGCGACAACTTCTCGCTGATCCTCGGGCCGTGCACGGTCGAGTCGCGCGAGCAGGTGCTCGAGACCGCGCGCATCGTCAAGGACGTGGGAGGGTCGATGTTCCGCGGCGGCGCCTACAAGCCGCGCACCTCCCCGTACGCCTTCCACGGCCTCGGCGACTCCGGGCTGCGGCTGCTGGCCGAGGCCAAGGCGGAGACCGGGCTACCGATCGTCACCGAGCTCATGGACGCCCGCGACCTCGACGCCGTACTCGAGGTTGCCGACGTCATCCAGGTCGGCGCGCGCAACATGCAGAACTACACGCTGCTGACCGAGATCGGCCGCTCCGGGCGGCCCGCGCTGCTCAAGCGCGGCCTGTCGAGCACCCTCGAGGAGCTGCTGATGTCGGCGGAGTACATCCTCAAGGAGGGCAACCCGAACGTCATCCTGTGCGAGCGCGGCATCCGGACCTTCGAGAAGGCGTACCGGTTCACGCTCGACCTGATGGCCGTGCCCGTGCTCAAGGAGCTCACCCACCTGCCGGTCGTCGTCGACCCCAGCCACGCCGCCGGGCGGCGCTCGCTCGTCGAGCCGCTGTCGCTCGCCGCTGCCGCGGTCGGCGCCGACGGGTTGATCGTGGAGACGCATCCGCACCCCGAGGAGGCGGTCTGCGACGGTCCCCAGGCGTTGCTCACGGAAGCGCTCCCAGAGTTCGTCGAGCGCGTGGAGCAGGCCGCGGCGCTCGCCGGCAAGGCGCTTTCCGCGGTCTAGTGCAGATCGCCGTCATCGGCGTCGGGCTGATCGGCGGGTCGATCGGCCGCGCAGCGCGGGAGCGCCTGCAGGCGCACGTGCGCGGTTACGACCCGCTGCCGGGCGCCGCCGCCCACGGCGCCGTCGACGTCGAGGCGGAATCGGTCGCCGATGCCGTCGCGGGCGCGGACGCCGTCTTCGTCGCGGTGCCGGTCGGGGAGCTGCGCGAGGTTGTCGACGCCGTTCTCGACGTCGCGCCGGCGCACTGCGTGGTCTCCGACGCCGGCTCGACGAAGCGCCCGCTGCAGGGCATCGCCGACCCGCGCTTCGTCGGCGGTCACCCGCTGGCGGGTGCGGAGACCTCGGGCGTCGAGCACGCGCGCGCGGATCTCTTCGACGGCGCCACCTGGTATCTGACGCCGGGGAAGGCGACGGAGGGCGTCCTCTACGACCGCCTCGACGGCATCGTCCGCGGCCTCGGAGCGCGTCCGCTGGCGCTGGAGGCCGCGACGCACGACCGGCTGATGGCCACCGTTTCCCACCTCCCGCACGTGCTTGCGAACGTGCTCGTGGCCCAGGCTGCCCGGGCGCTCGACGAGGAGGGCGAGGCGCTGCCGGCGACCGGCCCGAGCTTCCGCGACGCCACCCGCGTGGCGGGCGCCCCCACGAGCGTCTGGCGGGACATCTACACCTCCAACGCCGAGGCTCTCTGCCCCGTGATCGACGAGACGATCGCGCGTCTGCAGGCGGTGCGCGCCGTCCTCGCCGACCCTGAATCGGTGGGAGCGTGGAACGACGCTGCGCGCCTGGACCGCCGCCGGCTCCATGGTGCCGATCTGACCGGCGAGGCGGTGCACGAGCTACGGGTCTCCGTCCCCAACCGGCCCGGCGTGGTCGCCGAGGTCGCGCTCGCGCTCGGCCGGCGCTCGGTGAACATCGCCGACATGGGGCTCCATCCCGCCGCCGACAACGCCTCGGGCGTGATCGCCCTCTGGATCGCCGGTGACCCGGCCGAGGCGGAGCGAATCGTCACCGAGCTCGGCCTGCCGGTGGCGCGCGCATGACGCAGACTGCGCGGTTCGAGCCCGTCGGTCCGCTGCGGGGGACGGTCACGGCGCCGCCGGACAAGTCGCTGTCGCACCGGGCGGCCATCGTCGGCTCGATGTGTCCTGAGCCCGTGCGCGTCTCCAACTACCTCGAGGCCGAGGACACGTTGTCGACGCTCCGCGCCGTCCAGGCGCTCGGGGCCCTCGTCGAGCGACGCAACGGTGAGGTGGTCATCCGCGGCACCGGCCTGCGCGCGGCAGGGGAGGCGACTTCAACGATCGACGTCGGCAACGCCGGGACGTTGATCCGCCTGCTGCCGGGCTGGCTGGCCGCCCAGCGGGCCGGCGGACGGTGGGTCCTCGACGGCGACGCCTCGATCCGCGGCCGCCCGATGGACCGCGTGGCGGCTCCGCTGCGTGCGATGGGCGCGTCGATCGAGCTCCGGGAGGACCGGTTCGCCCCGATGACGATCACGGGCCGCAACCTCCAGGGCATCGAGTACGCGATGCCGATGGCCTCCGCCCAGGTCAAGTCCTGCGTCCTGCTCGCCGGCATCGTCGCCGACGGCCGGACGACCGTCACCGAGCCGGCGCCGAGCCGCGACCACACGGAACGGATGCTGCTGCGGGCCGGGGTGACCGTCCAGCGGGAGGGAGCGCACGTGACCGTCGGCTGCCACGACGAGCTCGAGCTCGACGGCATCACGGTGCCGGGTGATCCCTCGTCGGCGGCCTTCCTGGCGACCGCGGCGGTCCTCGTCCCGCGGTCGCGCATCGTCATCGACGGGATGCTGGCCAACTGGACCCGCGTCGGCTTCTTCG
>Ga0136633_1003122_pt1 | contig 11038 bp, 10 predicted proteins | sample AntDrymeUQ832206_2_FD_105494 | JGI IMG/M metagenome (GOLD analysis project Ga0136633, IMG submission 105494) | Polar desert sand microbial communities from Dry Valleys, Antarctica - metaG UQ83 (22.06) | ecosystem: Environmental > Terrestrial > Soil > Desert | place: Antarctica: Dry Valley...
CAGAGAAGCGTGGTCGAAGGAACGGGAGACTTTTCGGAGGTGCTGCGCGGACGCGGTATCACCACTGCACGACGCGCGCGCTCGCCGATCGCGCTGCTCGAGGAACGGGGTGCGCTCGAGCGGGGCCCGCTTCTCATTCATTGTGTGCGCGTGGATGATGCGGATATTGCGGTGATGGCGCGCCACGGCTGCTCGGTCGCTCATTGCCCGGCCTCGAACGCGAAATTCGGACACGGGATCGCTCCCATACTTCCGATGATCGCGGCAGGGGTGAAAGTGGGAATCGGGTCTGATTCGGTCGCCAGCAACAATCGCATGGACATGCTCGACGAAGCGCGGCTCGCGGTCCTCATTCACCGGGCCTCCACCCGGCGGCACGACGCGTTCGGTGCCGACGAAGCCCTCGCGCTCGCGACGCTGGGGGGCGCTCGCGCGCTGGGCTTGGAAGCTCGCACCGGGTCGCTCGAGGTCGGAAAGGATGCCGACCTCGCCGCTTTTCGCATCGACACCCCGCGCACGACGCCGCTGGGAGATCCGTCTGCGGCGGCTGTCTTCGCGTTGCCGGGGCGGTCCGCGGAGCTGGTAACCGTGAGAGGCAGGGTTCTGGTGGAGCGTGGACGTGTTCTGGGTATCGATACGGACCTCGTAGACCGCGTCAACTCCGCTGGCTCGGCTCTCGCGTCATGGACCAGCGCGCGCGCGGGGCTTCAGGCCCGGGCCCAGTAGCGTACTTCGTCAGTCGTTGGATATCTTCAACTCTCCTCACCGAAGGAAGCCCGGCTCAATGGCGGCAGCAAACAATCACCACCGTATCTGGCGCGATGGGCAGTTCGTGAATTGGGAGGACGCCACGATTCACGTGATGAGCCATGTGGTTCACTACGGGTCGAGTGTGTTCGAGGGTATTCGCTGCTACGCGACTCCCAGCGGGCCGGCGATCTTCCGGGTCGGCGCCCACATGCGCCGCTTCGTCGACTCGTGCAAGATCTACCGGATGCCGCTCGCCTATTCGATCGAGGAGCTGTCGAAGGCGGCCGTCGACACCGTCGCCGAGAGTGGGCTGCCCAGCTGCTACCTGCGCCCGATCGCCCTGCGCGCCGGCGAGCAGATGGGCGTGCTGCCCAGTGACACGCCGCTCGAGGTCTTCATCATTCCGTGGACGTGGGGGACGTATCTGGGGGCGGACGCTCTCAAGAATGGCGCCGACGTCTGTGTCTCGAGCTGGAGGCGCGCCGCTCCGGATACTTTTCCCTCGCTCGCCAAGGCGGGCGGGAACTATCTCAACGGACAGCTGTCCAAGATGCAGGCACGGGTGGATGGCTACGTCGAAGGGATCATGCTCGACTCTTTCGGCCTGGTGTCGGAAGGGAGCGGCGAGAATCTCTTCATCGTGCGCGATGGAAAGCTGATTACGTCGACGATCAGCTCCGCCATCCTGAATGGCATCACGCGCGACTCGGTGATTCAGATCGCGCGCGACATGGGGCTGGAGGTGGTGGAGCAGTCCGTTCCCCGGGAGATGCTCTACATCGCCGACGAGCTGTTCTTCACCGGAACCGCGGCCGAGATCACTCCGATCCGATCCGTGGACCGGATACCGATTGCCGACGGGAAGCCGGGTCCTCTGACCCTGGAGATCCAGCGTGAGTACATGGGAATCGCGAAAGGGTCGCGGCCGGATCGATATGGGTGGCTGACCCACGTCCCGGCGGCGGTAACCGCCGGTATCTAGTTACCCCCCATCGCTACCGTCGTCGAAATAGTAGTGGCATGGTGCGGCCGCCTGCGCGCGGGCTATATATTCTGAAGGGCTGGTTGCGGAGGCGGTGGAGAGTGCTTTTACAGCTCTCCCTCCCGCCGCCGCGGGTTACTGCCAAGGAGGAGTGCTTGGTCGTTGGTTGTCTGGCGCTGAATGCTTCGTTCGAGCCGTTGACGATGGTTCCGCTCCGTCGCGCATTGCGGCTGGTGATAGATGGGAAGGCGGAGATCGTCGAGGCTGATTCCGATCGCGTGGTCCGCTCCGAGCGCCTTACGCTCCCGCGCCCGGCGGTGATTCGTCTCATGCGCTTCATCCACGTGCCGCGCCGCTTCCGCCGCCAGGTGACGAATACGTTTCTCTTCGCGCGCGACCGCTATCGGTGCCAGTACTGCGGACGGCTGCAGATCGAGCTCAAGCCGCGCGAGTCGCTCACCCGCGACCACCTCGTTCCCCTGTCGAGAGGCGGCGCGAACGACTGGACCAACGTCGTGACCGCCTGCAGCCCCTGCAACACCCGCAAGGCGAACAACCTGCCGAGTGAGATCGGAATGCACCCGATGCATCCGCCGGTGGAGCCGCACTTCGTGCATCTCAGCTGGGCGGTGCGGAGACTTACTCCGACTCAAGCCCGCTACATCAAGCTATTCTACGGTGAAGAAACCCTGCACCATCTGGAAGATCTCGAGCACCGCCACCCGCACCACGGCCACCTGCACGTCGCGCATTAGCTCCGCGCGCTGACCTGTTTGAGCCAGAGGAGTTTTTCCTCTGGTTTTTTGCATCATCGCCAGGGGAGTCGGAGGGGGGCCTGCAACGCGAGTACGCTCGCTCGGGCGGAGCCAAACGACGCTCGCGCCAGCTTCGCTGGCGCTCGCCTGTCTCCTGGTCGCTCGCTGAAACTCGCTTATGCAGGCCCCCCTCCGACTCCCCATGTAGTCAGCTCTCGAGGAACACTCTCCTCGTGGCGCCCCGCCCGCCCGCCGAGCTCCTGCTCGCCACGGGTGGCGCTGCGGGCCGCGCGGAACGAAACGCTCCTGGTCCCGCACGGAGACGCCAGCCGCGCCGCAGCCGCGCAGCTCGAGCTGCAGCGGCTAAAGGCGGAACGTGCCCGAGCGCGCCTCGTAGTGCCGCTTCTCGCCGCCGAGCAGGCGCACGACGAGCGTGCGTACGCCGCGCGTGAGCGCGGTTCCCGGATTCTTCTCGCCCCTAACCGCGGGCTTCAACTCTCCCCGCAGCCACCGCTCTACCTCGTCGAGGTCGCTGAGCGACAGCATCTCGACGTCGAGCAGCAGATTGTAGTAGCCGCGCTGGCCCTTCCTGGGCAGTGAGATGGTCGTCTGATACGGTGCCTCCGCCGCCTCCGCCGCCCCTTCGAGAGTAGGGTGATCCCCGAGTGCCTCTGCCTTTTTGTTCACCACTCGCGCGACCTGGTATCGCTTGCCCAGCACGTCGTACCTGAGAATGACATCCCACTCGGATGCAGCCTGAATGTCATCGAACCACCGACCCGACTTCCAGCGCTCGAGTCGATAGTGGAGGCGCGCGGGAAATCCGTTGGAGATCAGATCGCGCATCGCGTCGTCGGCGAGCAGGCCGGCCGACGACACGCTTGGCGCCTGCTCGGTCCACTCCCGCTGCGGCGGCGCCGTCACCTCGAGACGCGCTTTCTGGCCCAACAGCTCTGATGCAAGCAGAAGCGAGGCGGCGGCGACCAGCCCGGCGCGTGTCGTCGCGCCGACGAGCAGCGAATACTCCCTCTGTGATTCTGCCGTCGGCATCGTTAGAAGCGTCGCCGCACCCGCAGGAAGAAATTCGCCGGCTGACTCGCATCCGATACCGCTTTCGCGGCGTAAACCCCGATGAGGCCGAGATCGAGCCCGAGCCCCACATCGGTCCTGAAAGTGCCGAACGGCGGGATGGTGCCGCTCCGGTACTGAAGCGTTCCAGCCGGCGAGCCAACCAGCCATCCACGCCCTGCGTCGACGAAAGCGACAAGGGTCGGATCGACGGTGAAGCCGATACCGCGCAGCCGGATCGGCCGTGAATTCAGAAAATCGAGCAGCGGCGAGTTGATCTCGCTCCGGTATTCGAGCTGAACGAGCGCGATGCGCTCACACTGCGCCGGGTTCCCGGCGGGGACTGCCCCGCCATCGCTGCACTGCGCAACGTCGACCACATCCGGCTCGATTCTCCTGAAATCGAACCCTGGAAGCGTGCCGATGCCGCCAACCGAGAAGCGACGCTCGAGTGGCAGCTCGTCGCCATGCAGCCAGCCGCCCAGGACCAGTCGCGCGTTGAGCTGAGTACTCGGGGAAACGCGGTTGTAGCGACGCAGGTCCAGAATGGTCCGGCCATAACTGACGAGTGGTCCGGTCGCCTGCCTCGCCAGCGGAGACGTCCGTCCAACGTCCGTGTACGACCCCGACCCGCGCTCGTACTCGGCGAGGATCAGCCAACCAGTCGCCGGGTTGAGCTCGTCGTTACGGGTGTCTACGTTCGCGCGCGCGACGCCGACGTGGAACCTCCCCGCATCGACGGCGGGATTCGCCCGCCAGCTCTTCCCATTCCCCGATACGGAGAAGACGCTCCGCACGCGTCGTGATTGCCAGCGCTCGTCGCTCCAGTCGATTCCGACGCTGCTGCGGGCGCTCAGATGAAGCGTCGCGCTCGCCCTGGCGCCGTGTCTTCCGAAGTAGTCGCGGAAATCCCGGTGGCCGAACAGCGTGGCAAGGCTGGCGTCGGGCTCGCCGAGCTGCCACGTCTCGATCGAGGTGACGACGTCGTACGAGGCGAGGCCGAGCGAATACCCGCGGCCGCGGCCCACGCGGACGTCCGCGGTTGCACGGTGACCCAGATTCTCGGAATCCCAGTGGAAGGTGTTGGCGCTGCGGATGATTCCCAGCACCTGCACGTTGAAGGCGGCGCTCTCCACACTATCGCGGAAGACCGGACCGAGCTGCACGGGAAGTCCTTCGACGCGGTTGTAGGTCTTGCCGGAGCTGAGAATCAATCCGCTGCTCCGTGTCCGCCGTGCCCACAGTCCGAGCCGCTCGGCGGTGGTGTCGGCGTCGAGTGTGTCCGGAGCGGCTGCGGCTTCCGGTGTACGGGCAGATTCCTGGGCAATCGGTGCGACAGCCGGCACCAGGAGCAACAACGCGAACGGCGCCAGCCGCGATGCGGTAATTGTCTTCATTGGCACTTATACCCTGTTCGCGGTGATTCCGAGTCGCTTCATGCGCCGGTAGAGGTTGGGGCGGTCGGTCTGGAGCCGTCTTGCCGCGTCGGCGACGTTACCGCCTGATTCCGAGAGAGCGCGCGCGATCACCGATCGCTCAAAGCTATCCAGTCGGTCCGCCAGAGAAGCAGTTCCGGCTGATTCGTTCCGGCCTCCGGAGGAGTCGGCCGGCGAAGTGCGCTGGGCACCTGCGGATGCTGCGATCGGCGCACCCTGCTCGATATCGTCGCGCTCCACGATGAGAACATCCTCGACCTGTGGACCGGTCATCTCGGCGCCCGGATGCAGTATCGCCAGGCGCTCGATGATGTTGGCGAGCTCGCGCACGTTGCCCGGCCACGGATACTCGCGCAGCAGCAGCAGCGCATCGCTTCGCCAGCGGGGCTTCGCCTGGCCGGTGCGCTGGAGAAACTGCTCGGAGAAATGCTCGACGAGCTCGAGGATGTCATCACCGCGGTCCCGCAGGGGGGGAATCTCCAGCGGGATGACGTTGAGCCGGAAGAACAGATCTTCGCGGAACTTTCCCGCCCGCACCGCCCGCAGCAGATCGTGGTTGGTCGCTGATATGATCCGAACGTCGGCGCGGATGATCTTGTTGCCTCCTACGCGCTGGATCTCCTTCGCCTCGATTGCGCGCAGCAGCTTTGCCTGGGCATCGGGACCGAGATCGCCCACTTCATCGAGGAAGAGCGTCCCGCGGTGCGCGAGCTCGAACCTGCCGATGCGTGTTTGCGTGGCGCCCGTGAACGCGCCCCGCTCGTGTCCGAACATCTCGCTCTCGACGAGATCGCGCGGGATGGCGGCGCAGTTCACCCGCACGAACGGCTTCTCGCGGCGCGGGCTCGCATCGTGGATCGCGCTTGCCACCAGCTCCTTGCCGGTGCCGGATTCGCCGGAGATGAGAACCCTCGCGTCGGTGGGCGCCACTCTGGCTATCATCTGCCGGACCGCACCCATCTGGCTGCTCCCGCCCACCATGCTTCCGGTAAACCCGAGCTGCGCGCGGAGCGACCGCGCTACACGCCGGGTCTGGCGCAGCTCGAGCGCGGACGCGACGGCCAGAATCACCCCTTCGGGGGTAAGCGGCTTCTCGAGGAAGTTGAACGCGCCGAGCTTGGTGGCATTTACCGCGTCGGCGAGCCCCGCGCGCCCGCTCATCATGATCACCGGCAGATCGGGCGATGCTTCGCGCAGACTGGCGAGCGTGGCCATGCCGTCCATCGCGCCCGGCATCATCAGGTCCACGAGCGCGATATCCGGCTCTCCCTCTTTTACCCTGGCGAGCGCATCCGCTCCGCTCGCGGCTTCGGTGACCTCGTAGCCCTCGCCCGCGAGGAGCGCGCCGACCATGCGCCGGATGTTCGGCTCGTCATCGGCGATGAGGACTATCGGCACCTACGTTACGCGATCCTGCGCGGGCTTCGACGTGCCCAGCTGGCGGGGATCGCGGGCCGTGCTTTCTGAAAGCAGCTTCGTGGTGAAACGCTGGCCCTCGGAGATCCGCTCGATCTCGATCGCCGCCGCATCGAGCGTCTGCTCGATCCGCTCGAGTCGTTGCAGGACTTCGGTGGGGATACGCGGCCCGCGCGAGTCGGCGTCCATCCGCCGCGAAAACGCGCGGGCGAGTGGCACGCCGATCGCGAGCGCGATTGCAGTTGCGAACGCACCAAATGGGATGAGGATCTCGGGTCCCATATCAACTCTTCCTTTCGGCAACTGTGCCGTTAGCGGGTATCGTGAACTGGATCTCGGTGCCTTGTCCCAACGTGCTCGTAGCATCGACGGTTCCATCATGCGCCCACACCGCCTGCCGCGCGATGGCGAGTCCCAGTCCCGTCCCGCCTGGCTTGCTCGTGACATACGGCTCCCAGATTTTCTCCAGGCGCTCAGCCGCGATTCCGGAGCCATTATCGGCGACCGAAATGCGGACTGCATCCCTACCCCACAGCTTCGTCGCGGACGCGCGCACGGTTATCCGTCCCTTCTCTCCCAATGCATCGACGGCGTTGAGGAGAACGTTGCTGAGCGCTCCTGCGAGCGCGCCGTTGTGACCGTGCACGCGCGGCAGGCCATCCTCGATCCGCATGTCGAGCTCGATCTGCGGAGGAAGACAGCTGCGCGCCGTGTAGCGCACGAGGTCCGCGATATCCACCTCTGCCGCGGGTCCTTCCGGTAATCTGCCGAATTCCGCGAAGCTTTTCGCCATTCGATCGAGCCGGTCGGATTCCATCTGGATGACATGAACGTTCTCCTGCAGCTCCGGAGGGGCGTCCTGGCGCAGGCGCGCCAGCGCAAAGCGGATCGGCGTCAGCGGGTTCTTGATCTCGTGGGCTACTCGCCGCGCGCTTTCGCGAAAAGCACGAAGCCGCTCCGATTCGACCGCCTGCTCACGCCGCATCTCCAGCTCCGAGACCATCTCGCGCATGCTTCGCCGCAGCGTCTCGAACTCAGGAGCCCCGCGGACTCGGCTCATGGTGACCTGCATGGTGGTGCCGCCCTCGTCGCCGTTGCGATGAGGCCGCGGAAGGAGGGGCTCCGCCGGCGGAGGCAGAGGCTGACCATGTCCTATCAGCTCCGTCCAGCGCACGAGCTCGTCGAGCGGCCGGCTCAATTGGCGGCTCAGATGCCCCGCGACGCGCGAAGCGGCTCCGGTGAGCACCAGCAACGCGAAGATTCCCGCGATGGCGATCACCCGTACCGTGCGAGTCGCCAGAAAGTTGTATCGGCGGGCCTGCTCGACGGATGTCCTGAGCTCCCGCTCGTGGGCGTCTATCGCCCGCCGCTGGGCGGGGGTAAGTCGATTCTGGCGGGCCGCGGCAATCGCGCGCTCTCCACTGGCAGCGGCGCTGTCCCAGGCCGTCCGCCCGCTCACGAATGGGAGGGCGGTGCTCACGGTTCCGCTCCACAAAAGCGTGAGCACAACCGCCGGTATGATCGCGAACAACGAGAGGATCAGAACCAGTCGGGTACGGAACCGTAGTTGATTCATGGGAATTCCTCTATAAATTACACCCCAGCAGCGCGACTTCGAGGATCCGGCGGGCGGTCAACCAGGGGTTGACGCGCTCGCATCGACCTGAAGACGCGCTACCTGCGGCGTCCGTCGCAGGATCAACACGGCTCGCAGTCCCCACGCGGTTTCCGCTGGCCTCGAGCCCCAGTTCCTGGACTCCCACAATTGATGAATTCACGACCCCAGCGGTCTGCGCCGCCCTCCGCGCACCGCCAGATCGCCCCGGTACATCGCGGCCCGCAGGCAGTTCCGCACAACCAGCTGGGCGCCCCCGTTCACCACGCGCCGAACGCAGCCCTCCTCATCGACTTCGACAACGTCACGATGGGAATCCGCTCGGAGCTGCAAACCGAGCTCAAGAATCTTCTCTCCTCCGACATCGTCAAAGGCAAAGTCTCGGTCCAGCGCGCATACGCTGACTGGCGCCGCTATCCCCAGTACATCGTCCCGCTGGCGGAATCGTCGATCGACATGATCATGGCGACTGCCTACGGATCGGCGAAGAAGAACGCGACCGACATCAGGCTCGCGGTGGATGCGATGGAGCTGGTGTTCACGCGCCCGGAGATCGGGACCTTCATTCTCCTCTCCGGCGATTCGGACTTCGCGAGTCTCGTCACCAAGCTAAAGGAATACGGCAAGTACGTCATCGGCGTCGGTATTCGCGAATCGTCGAGCGACCTGCTGGTGATGAACTGCGACGAGTACTACAGCTACAACGCGCTCGCCGGACTCGTGAAGAGCGGCGAGGATGAAGTGGTGAAGCGCGATCCGTGGGAGCTCGTGTCCGAAGCCATCGCGCGCATGAAGCGCAACGGCGACGTGATGCGCGCCGATCGCCTCAAGCAGGTGATGCAGCAGATCGACAGCTCGTTCGACGAAAAAAATCTCGGGATGTCCAAGTTCTCACGCTTCGTCTCGGAGGCCGCGCACCGCAACCTGCTGGTTCTCACCAAGCTCGAGAACGGACAGTTCGAGGTCGCGCCGCCGAGCGGAGCGGCGGGCACCGGATCGCAGGCGAGTCTGCCCGCGGGTCAGGAAGCGGAATCAGGTGATCGCGCTCGCCGCAGCAGGCGCGGCGGTCGCGGCAGGGACAGAGATCGCGAAGGCCGGGGACCACGCGAGCCACGCGTCGCCGCCACGGCAACCGCGCGCGTGATTACGCCGGAAGAGCTCTCGGTCGAATCACAGACGCCGCCAGCGGACAAAAGCCGCCCCACGCCCCCGGCTGCATCGAACGGAGAAGGAACGATCGGGACCGGCGGGCTGCGGTTGACGCGTGAGGAAGCCTTCAATCTCGTGCGCCGCGCGGTTTCGGCCGGTGGAGCCGCGAGTGTCCGCGCGAGCCAGGTGCGTCTGACCGCGAGGGAAATGCTCGGTCGCGACAGCGAGAGTCTGAGCGAGCGTAATTTCCTGCGCATTCTGCAGGATGCGCACGACGCGGACCTCGTGGATCTGCGCCGCCGCGGCTCCGACTACGAAGTGGCTCCCGCCGCGGCAGCCGCTCCTCTCAGTGATCAGCTCGCCGCCGCTGAGCCGGCGCCGGTTGTGACCGGTGCCGCAGCACCAATGGGGATGGGCGCGCGCGGAGGCGGGTCCGCCCGCCGCGGTCGCGGCGCGATAGGCGCCAGGGTCGGCGCACCGCCCGCTCACCTGTTATCTGTCGGAGTTGTCGAGACAGCATCCGGCGCGCCGGCATCCAGTGCCCCGGTATTAGAGCAGCCCTCCGTTGCGGAGATTCCCTCGATCGGAGAGGATGCGCTGGGGGAGGAAGAGCCGAAGGCGCGCGCCGGACGGAAGCGAGCTCCTGCCGAGAGCGCCAAGCCCCGGCGCGGCAGGAAATCGACATCAGCGGATGACAGCGAGAAGCCGGCTCCGCGCCGGGCGGCCAGAAAAACCCGCAGCAGGTCGTCCGCAGAATAGCGCCCGGCAATCCTCGAGTACTCCGTCAGCGGAGCCGCGATGGGGCGCAAGGCGCCGCCCCCCGGGGCGGCGCAGTCCGACCGGAGTCTGCTGCACTCGAGGCGCGCCTCGCAGTTTCACAGGGGTGGAGCGCTGCCGCGCTCGTTTTACGCACGCGAGACCGAGCTCGTCGCGCGCGACATGCTCGGCACCATTCTGGAGTGTGAGACACCAGCAGGAACCGCCAGCGGCATCATCGTCGAGACGGAGGCCTACCTTGGCGAGCACGACGAGGCGTGTCACGCCGTGGTCGGGCGGACCGCGCGGACGGAAGCGCTCTACGGTCCGCCTGGCAACTCGTACGTCTACTTCATCTACGGCATGTACTGGTGCTTCAACGCCGTGACGCGCGACGAAGGTTTGCCGAGCGCGGTGCTGGTACGCGCGTTGGAGCCGCTGGAAGGGATCCCGTTGATGCAGCGCCGCCGCCCCAGCGCCCGCACGGTGATAAACCTCACGAACGGCCCGGGAAAGCTGTGCACCGCCCTTGGAATTACAGGATCAATGAGCGGTAAAACGCTGAGGCGAAAGCCGCTCATCGTTCGTGAAGGCGAGCGAATCCCGGACGATCAGATCCGCACAACGACCCGCATCGGCATCACCCGCGCCGCGGACTGGCCGATGCGATGGCTGATCGACGGCAACCCCTTCGTGTCCAAAGGGAAGCTATCCGCGTAGCGCTGTCGCGTTTGTTTTTTGAGATCTCTGTTTGGGGGCGGCGAGGGTATCCTCTTCGGCGGCTGCTCGCTTACACGCATCGAGCCCGGCGGCCCACTCGCCGGCGCTCGCGGGCACCCAGCCGGTCTCTTGCTACGCGAGACGCCGCCTGCGAGGACACCCTCGCCACCCCCGATCGGGCATCGCAACCGCGGCAGCGCAACGCGCTGCATCCCTGGGGAGGCGAAGCGGAATGAGCGACGAGGTGGACCAACGGCTGCCGAGCTTCGCTCGGCGCGCTCACGCGAGGCGCGATCAGAGGGTTACCGTCCGACAGACTTCGAAGGGGAGTCGGGGGGGGTGCCTGCATAAGCGAGTTTCAGCGAGCGACCAGGAGACCCAGCGACCTCCC
>Ga0136633_1003123_pt1 | contig 11038 bp, 11 predicted proteins | sample AntDrymeUQ832206_2_FD_105494 | JGI IMG/M metagenome (GOLD analysis project Ga0136633, IMG submission 105494) | Polar desert sand microbial communities from Dry Valleys, Antarctica - metaG UQ83 (22.06) | ecosystem: Environmental > Terrestrial > Soil > Desert | place: Antarctica: Dry Valley...
ACCTGCAGGTCTGCGTCGAGCAGGATGACCCCGTCGTCGAGCGCCTCGAGCGCCAGGCGCAGGTGCTCGAGGGAGAGTGCGGCGCCCGGTGTCATCGCCGGCCATGGTCCCAGAGCAGCCCCCCGCGGAGTGCCAGGACGCGCGGTCAGGCCGCCGCGTCGGGCCCGGCGTCGGGGTGGACCGTGTCGCCCGGGTCCCCCTCGAGGTCGACCACCTCGTGCTCCACCCGGTGCCGGTGCGCGAGGTAGCGGACGGTGGTCAGCGCCATCCCGGGCAACGCACGCAGCACGCTGCCGAGCGCGAGCACCAGGGCGCGCAGGCCGGGGGCGCGCTGGCCCCCGTCGGGGGTCGGGGCGTGGTCGCGGAGGTCGGGCACGGCCGGTGATCTACCCCGCCGCGCCGCGATGATCCGTGTGGCCTAGCCCTCGCCGACGAGCGGGCTGGAGGCGACCTCGGTGCCGTCGGCCAGCGCGCTGATCTCGAAGTCGGCGAAGGCGTTGGGGGCGACGCGCTTCAGCTCGCGGAGCATCGCGATGGCCAGCTCGCGGATCTCGACGTCGGCGTGCTCGCTGGCCCGCATGGCCACGAAGTGCCGCATCGCGCGGTAGTTGCCGGTGACGACGATCCGGGTCTCGGTGGCGTTCGGCAGCACCGCACGGGCCGCCTGCCGGGCCTGCTTGCGGCGACTGGTGACGTTGTCGACGTCGGCGAACTTCTTCTCCAGCCCCTCGAGCAGCCGGGTGTACGACGCGAGCGCCTGCTCGCTGGCCTCGAGGAACATCGCGTGCAGCTCGGGGTCCTCGGCGATGACGCCGGGCTCGACCATCGCCGCGTCGCGCTCAGGGACGTACCGCTGGGACAGCTGGCTGTAGCTGAAGTGCCGGTGCCGGATGAGCTCGTGGGTGAGCGAGCGGCTGATGCCGGTCAGGTAGAAGGTGACGCTGCCGTGCTCGAGCACCGACAGGTGGCCGACCTCGAGGATGTGCCGCAGGTAGCCCTCGTTGGTCGCCGTGGCCGGGTTGGGCTTGTTCCACGACTGGTAGCAGGCGCGGCCGGCGAACTCCGCCAGCGCCTGTCCGCCGTCCACGTCGGTGTCCCACGGCACGTCGGCCGGCGGCTCGAAGTGGGTCCAGCCGATGACCTGGACCTTCAAGGGGGCGAGCTGGGGCACGGGCTTCTCCGGGACGGCGCGGACGACAGCCGCGGGACCGGGGAAGGAGCGGCAGTGCAAGGGTAGCCAGGGACGTGCTCGACACTGTGGAGGTGACGACGACCGCTCCCTCGCGCCGCACCGCGAGCGCGCGCCTGGCGACCCTCGGCCTGCTCGGCGTCACCGCCGCCTGGGGCTCGACCTTCTTCCTGCTCAAGGACGTCGTCGAGCGGGTGCCGGTCAGCGACTTCCTCGCCGTCCGCTTCGCGCTGGCGGCGGTCGCGGTGTGGCTCATCGCGCCGCGCGCGGTCGCCGCGCTCACGCCGGCCGAGCGGCGGTACGGCGTGGTCCTCGGCGTCGTCTACGGCGCTGCGCAGCTGCTGCAGACCGTCGGGCTGCAGTACACCTCCGCATCCGTGTCCGGCTTCGTGACCGGGATGTACGTCGTCTTCACCCCGCTGCTGGGGGCGGTGCTGCTGCGGGCGCGGATCGGGCCGGTCGTCTGGGCCGCCGTCGCGCTGGCGACGATCGGCCTGGGCGTGTTGTCGCTGCAGGGCTTCGCGATCGGCGGCGGCGAGGCGCTGACACTGGCCTCCGCCCTGCTCTACGGCGCGCACATCGTCGGGCTCGGGGTCTGGAGCAGCGCCCGCAGCGCCATCGGGCTGACCGTCGTCCAGCTGCTGACCATCACGGTGGTCTGCGGCGCGGCCGCGGCGCCCGGCGGCGTCGTCCTGCCGCAGACCGGCGGTGACTGGTTCGCGCTGGTCTACATGGCGCTGGTGGCCGGCGCCCTCGCCCTGGTCGTCCAGACCTGGGCGCAGGCGCACCTCGCCGCCACCCGCGCGGCGATCATCATGACGATGGAACCGGTCTGGGCCGGCCTGTTCGCCGTGCTGCTCGGCGGAGAACGACTCGGGCCGCGCGTGGTCCTGGGCGGCGGGCTCGTGCTCGCGGCGATGTACCTGGTGGAGCTGGGGCCGCGCGCGCCCGACGAGCAGGACGTCGCCGAGGAGATCGGCAGCGTCCCGCACGTCGGGCCCGTCTGAGCCAGTCGTGCGTACGGGGCGCCTACTGAGGCTCGTCGAGCCGGAAGCCGACCTTCAGCGTCACCTGGAAGTGCGCGACCTCCCCGTCGACGACGTGCCCCCTCATCTCCTCGACCGTGAACCACTCGACGTTGCGCTTGGTGGCCGACATCGAGCGGACCGCCTTGCGGATGGCGTCGTCGACGCCCTCCTGGGACGAGCCGACGATCTCGCTGATGCTGTAGACGTCGTCGCTCACGGGTGCTCGTGAGGATCGGGGGCGGGCGGGGGGTGGAGTCTTCTCTGCCAGTTCACGAGCTGGCCGTTCACCGTGGCGCCCAGCGCGTCGTTGACGCGGATCATCGGCGCGTTCTCGGCGGCGTTCCACGTCGAGATGAAGCGCGCCTCGGGCACCTCGTCAGCCAACCGCTGCAGGCAGGCCAGCTTCACCAGCGTGCCGAGGCGGTGCCCGCGGTCCTCGGTGAGGACCAGCGTGTCCCACTGGTAGGCCCGCTCGGGGGCGGCGAGCGCGACGCCCATGGTCGTGTAGGCGACCATCCGGCCGGTCGGCCGGTGCACCGCCCCGGCGCCGAAGAAGGTTCGGCCCATCGCCTGGACGTCCTGCTCGTCACGGCGCACCCGGGCGGCGTCCCACTCCTCCTCCCGCCAGTCGAGGTCGGCGAGCGGGACGTCGGTCGACATCCGTCGGAACAGGTGGGCCTGGTCCTCGACCAGGTCCTCGGGGACGGCGTCGCGCCAGGTGCGCAGGTCGTGGTCGGCGGCGTGCTCGGCGGCGACGGCCGCGAGGCCGGCCACGACCGCCGGGTCGAGCGGGAGCGCGATGTCGCGCCGCACCTCCTCCTGCATCGCCTGGAAGCCGAGCGCGGGGCCGAAGCCGCGGCTGGCCGACCGGCCCTCCTCGCCGGGCAGCTCATCGCTGGACGCGGTCAGGGTGCTGCGGCCCGCCTCGCGGGCGCGGCGCTCGACCTCCCCCACGAGCGCCCGGCCGGCTCCGCGTCGGCGGTGGTCGGGGTGGGTGATGAGCAGGACGTCGGCGAGGTGGGTGTTGTCGGCGACCGGCAGGTCGAGGCGGGCGGCGGCAAGGACCTGGCCGTCCTCCACGGCCACCAGGCCGACGCGGCGCTCGTCCGCGTCCGGCTCCGCGCCCAGGCGCAGGATCGCGGCCTGCTCCTCCAGCAGCCAGCCGGGCTCGCCGGGGCGTCCGGCGCGCTGCCAGGCGTCGATCACGGCGAACCACGCCGCCACGGCCGCGTCGTCGCGCGGGTCGACCTCGCGGACCTCCACGGCGGGCAGGCTGCCACGCGGTCGAGGGGCTGTCGACGCCCTACAGCGGCGCGGGCTGCTCCCACAGCCGGACGTCCTCGTCGAGCCTGATGCCGAGCCCGACCAGGGCCGCCTCCTGCTCGGGCAGACCGGCCAGCTGCAGGCCGACGGGCAGGCCGCGGTCGTCCAGTCCGGTCGGGACCGACAGCGCCGGGAAGCCGGCCAGCGGCCAGGCCTTGGCCAGCGCGATGGTCGGGCCGGTCCCCCGGCCCTCGTCGGGCTGCACCGGCGGCGGCTGCGGGATCGTCGGGTGCGCGAGCGCGTCGAGCCGCGCGGCGGCGAAGACCGCGCGCCAGTCGGCCCGCCAGCGCACCCGGTCGCGCTGTGCCTGCTGGTACTGCTCCGGCGTGGTCTGCCGCGCCTCGGCGAAGCGGTGCCGGATGCCCTCGCCGTAGAGCTCCTCGCGGCCGGTGAGCCACGCGGCGTGGTGGGCCAGCGCCTCGGGGCCCATGGTGTGGCCGTAGGCGCCGGGCACCGCGAGCACCTCGGGGGTCGCGAGCGGCGGGTCGACCTCCACCAGGACGGCCCCGCGCTCGACGAGCCGCTGCAGCCCGGCCCGGCAGCCGGCGGCGATCTGCTTGTCGACATCGTCCCAGAAGAAGCTGGTGGGCAGGCCGATCCGCACCCCGCGCAGGTCCTGTGGCCCCTCGTCCGGGTAGTCCGGCACGGGCTCGTCGAGCGAGTGCGGGTCGCGCGGGTCGTGGCCGGCGAGCAGCCGCAGCAGCAGGCTGACGTCGCGCATCCGCCGGGCCATCGGACCGGTCGCGTCGAGTGAGTGCGACAGCGGGAGCGCGCCGTACGCGGACACTCGTCCGGCGGTCGCGCGCAGGCTGGAGAGGCCGCACGCCGCGGCGGGGATGCGCAGCGAGCCGCCGGTGTCGCTGCCGGTCGCGACCGGCACCATCCGGGCGGCGAGCGCGGCGCCCGAGCCGCCGGACGACCCGCCCGGCGTTCGCGACAGGTCCCAGGGGTTGCGGGTCGGGTGAGAGCCTGTGCCGTAGGCGAACTCGTGCAGCGTCGTCTTGCCGAGCAGCCCCGTGCCGGCGTCGCGCAGGCGCGCCCAGACCTCCGCGTCGACGCCGGGGTCGTACCCCTGCAGGACGCGGCTGGAGGCGGTCGTCGGCACGCCACGAGTGAGGTAGAGGTCCTTGACGGCCACCGGCACCCCCGCCAGCGGGCCCACCGGCCGGCCGGCGGCGCGGGCGTCGTCGGCCGCGAGGGCCGCGGTCTGGGCGAGCTCGGGGGTGAGCGTGACGAACGCGCGGACCGCCGGCTCGTACCGCTCGACCCGGGTCAGGCAGTCCGCGAGCAGCTCGCGGGCCGACAGCGACCGGTCCTGCAGGCGGGGCAGCAGGTCGACGAGGGTGAGGTCGGCGGCGTCGCTCATGCTCAGGGCTCCAGGAGGCGGGCGGGAATGCCGAGGGGTGGAGCAGCGCTGTACCTCGCAGCAGCCCGCCTTGCGGCTGCCCGCGGCGTACGACGCCCGGTCACTGGGCACAGGCTCCCGCTGGGAGCGCCCTTCACAGAACGCACCACTCCCCGCGCCGCACGGCGCGTGACGACGGTGCACGGAGAGGACAGTCGTGAACGACTTCGGACCCTGGGACGACTAGCTCGTCCCGCACGACCGGGCCGCTCGCAGCACTGCTGCGGGCGGCCCGCGTCGTCGTTCAGGCCCGGGTCCGGTCGGGAGCCGCGGAGCCGGTCCGCTGCCGCGGCGGCGCCGGGACCGCGCGCAGCAGGTCGGCCGCCTTCTCCGCGACCATGATCACCGGGGCGTTGGTGTTGCCGCGCGGGACGTCCGGCAGGACCGACGCGTCGGCCACCCGCAGCCCGGCCACCCCGCGCACTCGCAGCTGCGGGTCGCAGACCGCGTCGTCGGACGCGCCCATCGCCGCCGTGCTGGTGGGGTGGTAGATCGTCTCGGAGTGGGCACGGACGTGCGCGCGCAGCGTCGCGTCGTCGTCGACCCCCGCGGGCGGCAGGTAGCGCCCGCCGCTGTGCTGACGCAGCGGGGGGCGCGAGGCGATGTCGAGGGTGAGGCGCAGGCCCTCGACCAGCACGTCGAGGTCGGCCGGCTCGCTGAGGTAGTTGGCTCGCACGACCGGCTTGGCCAGGGGGTCCTTGCTCCGCAGCGTGATGCTGCCCCGGCTCTGCGGCGTGAGCAGGTACGGGCCGAGCGAGAAGCCGTGCCCCGGCGCGTCGACCTGCCCGTGCTCGACGAACATCGCCGGCGCGAACAGCAGCTGCAGGTCGGGGCCGGGCAGGTCGGCGCGGGTGCGCACGAAACCGCCTGCCTCGGCGATGTTCGAGCTGAACGGGCCCTTTCTCTGCAGGAGGTAGCGCGCGATCGTCTTGATGCTCTTGTCGGCGCCGAAGTAGGTGATCGGCGCGTTCGCGTCGTACGCCGCGACGGTCGCGAGGTGGTCCTGCATCCCGCGCCCGACGTTCGGCGCGTCCACGACCACGTCGATGCCGAGGGCCCGCAGCTCGTCGGCCGGGCCGATCCCCGAGAGGAGCAGCAGCTGCGGGGTGTTGACCGCCCCGCCGCAGAGCACGACCTCGCGGGCCGCCCGGAAGATCTCGCGCCGGCCGCCCAGGTCGGCCTCGACGCCGACTGCGCGGCCGCCCTCGACGACCACGCGGGTGGCCTGCGCGAAGGTGCGCACCTCGAGGTTCGGCCGCTTGCGGGCGGGGGCGAGGAAGGCCGAGGCGGTGCTGGCGCGCACGCCCTTGCGCTGGGTCACCTGGTAGTGGCCGACGCCCTCCTGGGTCGCCCCGTTGAAGTCGTCGTTGCGCGCGAGACCTGCCTGCGCGCAGGCATCGAGGTAGTCGGCGCTCAGCGGACTGGGTGAGCGCTGGTCCTCCACGCGCAGCGGGCCGCCTGCGCCGTGGAAGGCGTCTGCGCCGCGCGCGTTGTCCTCCGACCGGGTGAAGTACGGCAGGACGTCGTCGAAGCCCCAGCCCTCGCAGCCGGCGTCACGCCAGGCGTCGTAGTCGGCCCGCGCGCCGCGGATGTAGATCATCGCGTTGATGGAGGACGAGCCGCCGAGGACCTTGCCGCGCGGCCAGTACATCGCGCGGTCGTCGCAGCCGGCCTCGGGCTCGGTCGTGTAGTCCCAGTCGTGCCGGGTCTTGAAGAGCTTGGAGAAGGCGGCGGGCACGCCGATCTCGCGCACGGTGTCGCGGTCCCCCGCCTCGAGCAGCAGCACGCTCACCGAGGGGTCGTCGGTCAACCGCGCCGCCAGCACGCAGCCGGCCGAGCCGGCACCCACCACCACGTAGTCCCAGGTCATGCGGCGCAGCCTGCCACGAGCTGTGCCTCAGGTCACAGCAGCGGCCAGCGCCGGCGCCAGGTCGCCGCGCGGCTCGACCACCACGGCGGACAGGCCCTGCCAGGCGGCCGCCCGCTCCAGCTCGATGGCGAGGGCCGCGGCGGTGTCGCCGGGGTCGCTGTCCGGCTCGAGCCACGAGGCGAGGACCCGGAGCACGCCGGCCTGCCGGTCGGACTTGAGGTCGACGCGGGCCCGCAGCGCCTCGTCGTGCAGGAAGGGAAGCACGTAGTAGCCGTGCACCCGCTTCGACGCGGGCACGTAGATCTCGATGCGGTAGTCGAAGCCGAAGAGCCGGGCGGTCCGGGCGCGGTACCAGACCAGCGGATCGAACGGCGAGAGCAGCGCGCTCGCCCGCACCCGGCGCGGGACGCGCGCGCCGGCGGACAGGTAGGCGGGGCTCCGCCAGCCCTCGACGGCGACGGGGAGCAGGTCGCCCGACTCGACGAGATCAGCTACGGCGCAGCGCGTCTCGTCCGGCTTGAGCCGGTAGTAGTCGCGCAGGTCGGCCTCTGTGGCAATGCCGTGCGAGCGGGCGGCGAGGCGGACCAGCTCGCGCCGGGCGTCCGCCGGCGTCGGCGTCGGCAGGGCCAGCACCGCAGCAGGCAGCACCCGCTCGGGCAGGTCGTAGACGCGGGTGAAGCCCCGGCGGGTCGCGGTGGTGACCCGCCCTGACCAGAACAGGTGCTCCAGAGCGGCTTTCGCGAGCGACCAGTCCCACCAGGGGCCGGCCGGCCGTGCACCGCCGTCGAGCTCGGCGTGCAGCTCCCCCGCCGTCGCCGGGCCGCCGTCGGTGATGCGCTGCAGGACCGCGGCCACGATGTCCGGCCGGTCGCGGGCCACGCGCGTCACGTGCCCCCAGCCGAGCTCGAGGCGGGCGGCCTGCTCCATCCGCCAGCGCAGCAGCGGGTGCATCGACACCGGCAGCAGCGAGGCCTCGTGCCCCCAGTACTCGAACAGGTCGCGGTGCCGGTAGGCCGCGAGCGGCAGCAGCTCGCGGTCGTACGGCCCGAGGCGGCTGAAGAGCGGCAGGTGGTGGGCGCGCTCGAAGACGTTGACGCTGTCGACCTGCAGCAGACCGGTGCGGCCCACCACTCGCTTGAGGTGCCGCCGGTCGACGGCGCCGGTCGGGCGGGGGTCAGCGAAGCCCTGTGCTGCCAGGGTGATCCGGCGAGCGGTGCGCAGCGACAGCCACTCCACCCGCTACTCGGAGCTGCTGATGTCGCCCACGGCGCTCTCGCCCACCCAGACCGTCTTGGCGTTGCAGAACTCCTTCATCCCGAGGTCGGACAGCTCGCGCCCGTAGCCGGAGGTCTTGATGCCGCCGAAGGGCAGCTCGGGGTAGCTCGCGGTCATGCCGTTGATGAAGACCATCCCGGCCTCGAGGTCGCGGGCGAAGCGCTCCTGCTCGGCCGGGTCGTTCGTCCAGGCGTTGCTGCCCAGGCCGAAGTCGCTGTCGTTGGCCAGCTCCAGCGCCGCGTCGATGTCGTCGACGACGTGCAGCTGCGCGACGGGGCCGAAGACCTCCTCGCGGAACATCCGCATCTCGGGGGTGATGTCGGTGAGAAGCGTCGGCGGGTAGAACCAGCCCGGTCCGTCGGGGCGGGTGCCGCCGACGACGACGGTGGCGCCCTTGCCGACGGCGTCGTCGACAAGCTCCTCCACGTCGATGCGGCCCTGCTCGGTCGCGAGCGGGCCGACGTCGGTGGCGTCGTCGGTCGGGTCGCCGAGTGTCAGAGCTGCGAGCGCGTCGGCGAACAGCGACTGGAAGCGCTCCGCGACGTCGACGTGGACGATGAAGCGCTTGGCGGCGATGCAGCTCTGGCCGTTGTTCTGGCAGCGCGCGGTCGCAGCCACCTGTGCGGCCTTCTCGAGGTCGGCCGAGGGCATGACGACGAAGGGGTCGCTGCCGCCGAGCTCGAGGACCGTCGGCTTGAGCGCGTCGCCGGCGATGGCGGCGACGGACTGGCCGGCCGGGCCGCTGCCGGTGAGGGTCGCGGCGGCGACGCGCTCGTCGCGCAGCACCTTCTCGACGGCGCCGCTGCCGATGAGCAGCGTCTGGAAGACGTCGGCGGGGAAGCCGGCGCGGCGGAACAGCTCCTCCATGTAGAGGGCCGTCTGCGGGACGTTGCTGGCGTGCTTGAGCAGCCCGACGTTCCCGGCCATGAGGGCGGGCGCGGCGAAGCGCATGGCCTGCCACATCGGGAAGTTCCACGGCATGACGGCCAGCACGACCCCCATCGGCTGCCACCGGACGTACGCCCGGGTCGCCTTGACGGCAGCGGGCTCGACCTCGGTGTCGGCCAGCATCGCCGCTGCGTTGTCGGCGTAGTGGCGGCAGGCCGCCGCGCACTTGAGCACCTCGGCCTTGGCGGCCTTGACCGTCTTGCCCATCTCGGTCGTCATCAGGCGCGCCACGTCGTCGGCGTCCCCCTCCAGCACGTCGGCGGCCGCGCGCATCCAGCCGGCGCGCTCGTCGTACGACGTGAGGCGGTAGGACCGGAAGGCCGTGGCGGCCCGCGCCAGGCGGTCGTCGAGCTCCTCGGCCGTGAGCGCGTCGAAGGTCTTGAGGGTCGTGCCGTCCACCGGGTTGACCGTCGCGATCGCCATGCCTGTCCTCCACCTGTCGGGGTCTGCGGTCCGACCCTAGGCTGGCCCCGTGGCCGACGTCAGCGTGCGCCCTGCCCGACCCGAGGACGCCGAGCGGGTCGCGAGGGTCCAGCTCAGCACCTGGCGGACCGCGTACGCCGACCTGCTGCCGCCCGAGGCGCTCGACGTGCCGGAGGTGCAGGCCGCCGCACTGTGGCTCGGCGCGGTCGAGTCGCCGCCATCCCCTCGGCACCGGCTGCTCGTGGCGATGGAGCGCGACGAGCTCGTCGGCTTCGCCGCGAGCGGTCCAGCGTCCGACGACGGGCTCGACGGCGCCACGACCGCCGAGCTGCTCACGCTGCTCGTCGAGCCGCGCTGGGGCCGGCGCGGTCACGCCTCGCGGCTGGTCGCCGCGACGGTCGACCACTGGCGAGGCGACGGCTACGAGGCCGCCGTGGCGTGGGCGTGGGAGCGCGACCCGGCGACGCGGTCGTTCCTGCTGGGCAGCGGGTGGGAGCCCGACGGCGCTGTCCGCGGCCTGGACACCGGACCGCGCGTGCAGCAGCAGCTCCGCTTCCACACCGACCTGCGGGAGGCGCCGTGACGTTCCAGGGCTTCCCCGAGACGGCGCTCGTCTTCTACGAGGGGCTGCGCGCGGACAACACCAAGGCGTACTGGACCGACCACAAGGCCGGCTACGACAGCGCGGTCAAGGCGCCGATGGAGGCGCTGATCGCCGACCTGGAGCTGGAGTTCGGTCGCGCCAAGTTCTTCCGCCCCTACCGGGACGTGCGTTTCAGCAAGGACAAGACGCCCTACAAGGACCACGCCGCGGCGGTCGTCGAGGCTGACGGCGGGGCGCTCTACGTTCAGCTTTCGGCGGAGGGGCTGTACGTCGGCGGCGGCTACTGGCACACCCAGACCGACCAGGCGCAGCGGCTGCGCGAGGCCGTTGCCGACGACCTCACCGGCGGGCAGCTGCAGGCGGTCCTCGACGGGCTGCGCGGCTGGGAGGTCCTCGGCGATCGGCTCAAGCGACTGCCGAAGCCGTGGACTGCTGCGCACCCGCGGGCCGACCTGCTGCACCACAAGGGGCTGGCCGTCGGGCGGGCCTTCGAGCCGGCGGAGTGGCTGCACGAGCAGGAGTGCGGCGCGTGGGTCGCGGCGGCGTGGCGTGAGGTGCAGCCGCTGAACGCGTGGCTGCGCCGGCACGTCGGGCCGACGCGGCGGGAGCAGCCGGCGCGCAGGTAGGGGTGGCGGGTCGATGAAGCGCCTCTGACCACCAACCCGCCCGCTCACCGCCAGGTCCATCGACGCGGCCCGGCGCCGAGAGTCGATCGTCGGCTCAGACTCTCGTCCACAACCAGAATTATCGCTTGCGCTCGAACTGGTGTTCGAGCATAATCAACGCATGGAGTCAGCAGCAGCAGTCGCAGCCCTCGAACAGGAGTGCCCCTGGCTGCGCCCGGCCTTCGCCGCCGATCTGCAGACCCTGGCCGACAGCACCGCGGCGGTCGCCCGCCTCTACGCAGCTGATGCTCGCGTCCTGGCCCGGCTGGCCGCCCAGGTCCCGCGCTGCCCGTTCGACGAGACCGGCT
>Ga0136633_1003124_pt1 | contig 11036 bp, 12 predicted proteins | sample AntDrymeUQ832206_2_FD_105494 | JGI IMG/M metagenome (GOLD analysis project Ga0136633, IMG submission 105494) | Polar desert sand microbial communities from Dry Valleys, Antarctica - metaG UQ83 (22.06) | ecosystem: Environmental > Terrestrial > Soil > Desert | place: Antarctica: Dry Valley...
CAGGAGTAACGCGGACGTGGCCGTCCCCAAGAAGAAGAAGTCCAAGAGCAAGACCAGGATGCGCAGGGCCAGCAACTGGACCCTCGCCGCCCCCGCCCGGAGCATCTGTCCCCGGTGCGGATCGGCCAAGGTCCCTCACCACGTGTGCGGCGAGTGCGGCTGGTACCACGGCCGCCAGGCCCTCGACGTCTAGGCACCTGGTCCGCTGACCGTGCTGCCCCTGGCGCTCGACGCGATGGGCGGTGACAACGCACCCGGCGACATCGTCGCCGGAGGAGTCGCCGCGTCCAAGGAGCTGGGCGTCGACGTGGTCCTCGTAGGGCGGCCAGAGGTTCTGGCCGAGCTCGACACCGGTGGCCTCAAGGTGCTCGCCGCATCAGAGGTGATCGAGATGGCTGAGGACGCCGGCAAGGGGGTGCGCACCAAGAAGGACTCCTCGCTCGTCCGCGCCGCCGAGGCCGTCCGTGACGGCAAGGCCTCGGCCATGGTGTCGGCTGGCAACACGGGCGCCACGATGGCGTCGGCCCTGCTGCGCATGGGACGCATCAAGGGTGTGATCCGGCCTGCCATCGCCACCCCGATCCCGCTGCCGGGCAAGCGGCCGACGATCCTCCTCGACGCCGGCGCCAACGCCGAGTGCACGGCGGAGATGCTGGTGCAGTTCGCCCGCATGGGATCGGCGTTCGCGTCGGCCCGCTACGGGAACGAGCGGCCGCGCGTGGGGCTGCTCTCGATCGGGGAGGAGCCGGGCAAGGGCGATCCCCTCCGCAAGGAGACGTTCAAGCTCCTGGCCGAAGACAGCACCATCTGCTTCGCCGGGAACGTCGAGGGTCGGGACGTCCTCACCGACGCGGTGGACGTGATCGTGACCGACGGCTTCACGGGCAACGTCACCTTGAAGACCCTGGAAGGGGCGCTGCGCACCATCTCGGCCGCCGTGTTCGAGGTCATGGTCGGCACCGAGGAGGCCAAGGCCGCCTCTGCCCCGCTGCTCCCAGGGTTGCTGGCCGTCGCGGGAGAGCTCGACCCGGACACCACCGGCGGGGCCATGCTCCTCGGCGTGGAGGGCGTCTGCATCATCAGCCACGGCTCCTCGTCGGAGCGAGCGATCGTGAACGCGTGCCGCCAGGCCCGGGACATGGTTGAGCACGGTCTGGTCGACAGGCTCCGCATGGCCATCTCCGACTAGGTCTCGCCGGGTGGACCGGCTCCGGTCCGATCGGGGAGGATCGCAGGACGATGGACATCCCCAATCACGGCGCCGCCCTCCGAGCGCTGTCGGGCGCGTCCCCTACGACGGTCGCCGACACCATTGCCGCCACGGCGCAGGCGGCCGGTGCCATCGACATCGTGCTCTACATCGTGGACTTCGAGCAGACGGTCCTGGTCCCGATCCCCTCGACGAGCGTCCACGTGGAAGCGCCCGTGCCGGAGGGCGTCAACGGCTCCATGGCGGGGAGGGCGTACACCGAGCAGGCCGCGGTCAGTGCGCCGCGGGGCGACGGCTGCCGAGTCTGGGTTCCGATTCTGGAGGGCTCGGACCGGACCGGTGTGCTGGCCCTCACCCTGGAAGTACCGTTCGGAGACGAGGCGCAGCGCTGGTCCGAGGAGCTCGGCATCCTGGCCGGCGTCACCATCGCGGCCCAGGCCCGCTACACCGATCTCTTCAACATGCTCCGTAGGCGCAAAGCCATGAACCTGGCCGCCAGCATGCAATGGGACCTCCTCCCTCCGCTCGGCCTCAGTGCATCGGGGGTGTCGTCGGCTGCACTGCTGGAGCCGGCGTACGAGGTCGGGGGCGACTGCTTCGACCACGTCGTCAACGGCTCCGACCTCGATGTCGCGGTGATGGACGCCATGGGCCACGGAGTGCGCTCCTCGATGGTGGCCTCGCTGGCCGTCGGTACCTACCGCCATGACCGCCGCGAAGGGCAGTCCCTCGCGCACATGCACGAGCACATCGACCAAGTGGTGGCCGAGCATCTGGGCGACGGGATATTCATGACCGGCCAGCTGCTGCGGCTGAACATCAAGTCCGGGATCCTGACCTGGGTCAACGCCGGCCACCCGGCCCCGCTCCTGCTCAGGGACGGCCGAGTCGTCCGGGCGCTGGAGTGCCGACCCTCCCTCCCATGGGGACTCGGCAGCCCTCTGGAGGAGCTGGGCTCGGAGTCCCTCCAGCCTCACGACTCCGTGCTGCTCTACACCGACGGGGTGGTCGAGGGGCGCTCGGCCGACGGCGAGGCCTTCGGCCTGGAGCGTCTGGTCGACCTCGTCGAGCGGGCCGCGGCCACGCGTCAGCCGACGGCCGAGGTGCTAAGGCGCCTCGTCCAGGAGGTTCTCGTCCACCAGGACAACCGGCTGCGCGACGACGCCACCCTGGTGTTGTTCACCTGGGACGGGGTGCCCTGACCAAGGACCGCCTCGGCGTGCCGGCAGGCGTCGCGGCCTACTCCCTGTGGGGCGTCTTCCCCCTCGTCTTCCATCGCCTGCAATCCGTCAGCGCGCTGGAGATCCTCCTGCACCGCGTCGTGTGGTCGTTCGCTCTCGTTGTGATCCTCCTTGGGCTCCGTCGTCGTAGAGGGTGGCTGCGGCCCGCGCTGGGGGACCGCGCCGTGCTCACCAAGGCGGTGGCAGCCAGCCTCCTGGTTGCGCTCAATTGGCTCGTCTACATCTGGGCCGTGAACAGCGGGCAAGTGATCGAAGCCGCCCTCGGCTATTACATCAACCCGTTGCTCACCGTCGGCCTCGGCGTGGTGGTGCTCCATGAGCGGCTGCGCCGGCTCCAGGTCGCCGCGCTTTTGCTGGGAGCTCTGGCCGTCGCCCTCCTCACTGCCGCGTACGGGCGTCCACCCTGGATCGCGCTGGTGCTGGCCGTCAGCTTCGCGGGCTACGGGTTCCTCAAGAAGTCCGTCGGGCTGGCTGCGGTGGAGTCGCTCGCCCTCGAAACAACGGTCCTCCTACCTTTCGCCGCCACCGGCCTGCTGGTGCTCCAGATCCGGGGGACGGCCGCCCTCGGCCACGGCAGCGTCGGGCGTGACGCCCTGCTCGTCAGCCTCGGTGTCGTCACCGCCGTGCCCCTCCTCTTGTTCGGCACCGCAGCTGGCCGCATACCGCTGTCGCTCCTCGGCCTGCTCCAGTACCTCACGCCCACGCTGCAGCTCGCGTGTGGAGTTCTGCTCCTCGGCGAGGCGCTCTCCGGCGCCCGACTCGTCGGCTTCTTCGTGGTGTGGGGAGCCCTGACCGTGCTTGGGGTCGACGCCCTGCGGTCGGCCCGCCAGTGGCGTCAACCAGCCATCGAGACTGCGGCCGCAGCGGGGGCGCTCCCGCTGCCCGAGCCGGCCTGAGAGGCGGCGCTAGCGTCTGCTCGATGGACGCCGTCGGAGCCATCACCCGCCTCATCGAGGCCATCGAGGCCGGCGACGTTGAAGGCGCCCGTGCGTGCTATCACCCCGACGCCCGCATCTGGCACAACAACGACGGCCTCTTCCAGACCGCGGACGAGAACCTCCGCGTCCTGACGTGGATGGTCAGGACCTTTCCGGTTGTGCGCTATGTCGACGTTCGCAGGTTCGGCGAAGGCGACCGCGCCGTGGAGCAGCACGTCCTCGAAGTCGATCTGCCCGAGAACGGGGGCACCGTTCGGATCCCTGCCTGCATCGCCGTCACCGTCGACTCGTCGGGCGCCATCACCCTCCTGGAGGAGTACCTGGATGCGGCCGCATTCTCTCCCCTCATGGCGGCGATCGGCCGGACCTGATCGTGCAGATCGACGTCTACACGATCTTCCCCGACCTGGTCGACGGGTTCTGCTGGTTCAGCCTCCTCGGGAAGGCGCGCCTGGAAGGGATCGTCGACCTGCGCGTGCACGACGTGCGGGACTGGACCACGGACCGCCATCGCTCGGTGGACGCCACGCCCTACGGGGGCGGCGCCGGCATGGTGCTCCGGCCCGAGCCGCTCTACGCAGCCGTGGAGGCCACGCAGCCGCGGCGACCGCTGTACCTCCTGGGTCCCGGGGGCCCCACCTTCAGTCAGTCGATGGCCGCCGAGCTCGCCGGCGGCGCCGGGTTCGGTCTCGTCTGCGGGCGCTACGAGGGCGTGGATGGTCGGGTGGCCGACGACCTGTGCGACGGCGAGCTGTCCATCGGGGACTATGTCCTGGCCGGCGGTGAGGTGGCGGCGTGCGTGGTGGTCGAGGCCGTGAGCCGACTCCTCCCAGGGGTGATGGGGAACTCGGAGTCGGCCGGCCAGGAGTCCTTCGGGGCCGCGGGCCTCCTTGAGCACCCGCAGTACACAAGACCCGTCGATTTTCGGGGTCTCGCGGTGCCGGAGGTGCTGCGTTCGGGTGACCACAGCCGGGTCGCCCGCTGGCGCCACGCCATGGCCGTCCTCAGAACGGCCGAGAGACGGCCGGACCTCATGAAGGCACGAGGCCCGCTCGATGAGCACGACCTCGACTGCCTGAGGGAGTTCGACCTCCTCCGTCGACTGGAGGATCAGCTCGGCCCTGGGCTACCCTGACCGGTCGCCCTCCGCACGGACACCTAGAGGATCCCTCATCATGAACCCCACCGATCTCATCGACCGCGCCAGCCTCCGGGACGACATCCCGAAGTTCGGCCCGGGTGACAACCTGAAGGTCCACGTTCGTGTCGTCGAGGGCAACAAGGAGCGTGTGCAGGTCTTCCAGGGAGACGTGATCGCCCGGTCCGGCTCCGGCGTCCACGAGACCTTCACCGTGCGCAAGGTCAGCTACGGCGTCGGCGTCGAGCGCATCTTCCCGGTGCACAGCCCGGTCATCCAGAAGATCGAGGTCACCCGCCACGGCGACGTGCGCAGGGCCAAGCTCTTCTACCTGCGCGAGCGCACCGGCAAGTCCGCAAAGATCAAGGAGAAGCGGTCCGTCCGCTAAAGGCGGGCACGTCCTCGCCCCCGGTCGTGGAGCAGCCGAAAGCGGGCTCCCGTCCGCGTCGCATCCTGATCGAGTGGGGATCTCTCGCTCTCGCCATCCTCCTCCTCACTGCGGGCCTGCGCCTGTTCGTCGCGCAGGCGTTCTACATCCCCAGTGGGTCGATGCTCCCGCAGCTCCAGATCAACGACCGGATCGTCGTGTCCAAGCTGGCCTACCGGCTGCACAGCCCACGCCGGGGCGATGTCGTGGTGTTCGATGCACCGAGCACGATGGTGGCACCCAAGCCTCCGCGGTCGCTGCCGGTCCGGATCGGGCGGGGCCTGCTCGAGGGGATCAACGTTGTGAAGCCGGCCAAGACCGAGTTCGTCAAGCGGGTGGTCGGCCTGCCCGGCGACGAGCTCGAGTCCCGCAACGGCAACGTCTACGTGAACGGGTCGCTCCTCGTGGAGCCCTACCTTCCGGCTGGCGTACGGACCACGAACCTGGGGCCCGTGCGCGTTCCCAAGGGCACTCTGTTCGTGATGGGTGACAACCGCACCGGCTCGTCCGACAGCCGCGTGTTCGGCCCCGTCCCCCGCCGGACCGTGGTGGGCCGGGCCGTGATGAAGGTGTGGCCTGTGGGCAGCGCCTCCTGGCTCTGACCGGGCGGTAGAGTGCTGCACGACGACTGGAGCGGAGGGTCCCCATGAGCGCTGAGGATCTTGAGCGGTACGAGACGGAGATCGAGCTCCAGCTGTACCAGGAGTACAAGGCCGTCCTCCCCATGTTCCGCTACGTCGTGGAGACCGAGCGACGCTTCTACCTGGCCAACGACGTGAAGATGGAGGCCCGCAGCGAGAGCGGGCGCACCTGGTTCGAGATCGACCTCGACGACGCCTGGGTGTGGGACATGTACCGTCCCGCACGGTTCGTCCAAAAGGTCCGAGTCGTCACCTTCAAGGACGTCAACATCGAAGAGGTCCCCGAGAAGGACAACCCGCTGTAGCGGGCTCCGCCCAGGCTCGCGGCGTCGGGCTGTCACACGCCTTCGCATCATGTGTGCATGACGGCAGCGCGGCAGGCACTTGGGCGTGGAGCGGAGGAGCAGGCGGCGGGGTGGTACGTGGCCCACGGGTACGAGGTGCTCGACCGGAACTGGCGTTGCCGCGACGGTGAGATCGACCTCGTGCTCGCCCAGCGGCGCCGGCGTCTCATCGTGGTGTGCGAGGTGAAGGCCAGGCGTTCCGAGCGGTTCGGCACCGCACTTGAGGCTGTGGGCTTCCACAAGCAGCAGCGTCTGCGCCGCCTCGCTGCCCGCTGGCTGTGTGAGCGCGGTCGCGAGGCCGGCATCAGGGGTGTGAACGTGCGCTTCGACGTGGCCACCTGGCAGGACGGCACGTTCTCCGTTCTGGAGAACGCCTTCTAGGAGCGGCCGGCGCGGCGGCGCGCCCTGTTCTCCCAGCACGGCTTGTGCCAGTGGCGGCGGTCGTCGGGCGCGGCCCGTGGTACCACGACCATGTGGCCCACGCCGGCGGCTATGTCGTGGTTGCAGCCAGGGCAGAGGTACGTCTTGCGGGCCTGGAAGGGATGGATGAAGCGGATCTCGAGATCAGGGTCTTCGTCGCTCACCCGAGCAGGGCCCACAGCACCAAGAGAGCACAGATGAGGAGGGCCGCTGCCACGATCCAGGGGTCAGACCGGCGCCGGCGCTGGGCGCGTGTGGCGTCGAAGCCCATCTACGCCTGCCTCTGTCGGGCCCACTCCTCGGGATGGGCCGAGCTCATGTGCTTGGCCACGCGCTTGAAGACGAGCCCGCAGACCGGGCAGGTCTGAACCGGACGGGGCCCGGATGCGTCACCGTCGGCCGCGCCGCCCTTGCGTCTGCCTCGGGCCGGTCCGCGGCGCATGGAGGACGGCCTCTCGACCGCCGCCTCCCAACGCGCTATGAGGTCCTGCAGCTGCGCCTCGTCGAGGTCGAGGTCCTCAGCGACGACGAGCAGAGCGACGACCTTGTCCTTGAGCCGGGCACCCTCTTCACGGTTGAAGCCCCCGGCGCGGGTGCCGAGCCACCCCTGCAGACCGCTCAGGCACTCGTCGATCTCGCGTGGGAGGCCTTCTTCGCCCGCGAGCTGGCCGAGGGTGGTGGAAAGTGCCTGCAGCTGGTAGTTGGCGAGGTCAGCGCGGGGTCGCTCGTCGGCCACCGACTCGGCCTGCTCGAGCATGGCTTCGAATGCGGCCACGGTGCTGCTCACTCCGGTCATAGCCCAACGACCGTAGCGGGCTGTCACGGCTCGGGGTACTGTTGCTCCACGCAGCGCCCTCACGGGCTGCATCGAGCGTCGGCCCCAGGGCCAGGCGGCTCCCCCGACGCCCCGTGCGTCCGCCGGAGGAGGCCCGCTGTGATCGCTCAGATCCGATCTGCCACGTTGCTCGGCGTTGATGCCGACCCCGTGGTCGTCGAGGCCCATGTCGCCACCGGCCTCCCGAGCTTCGCCCTCGTGGGCCGGGGCGACCCGGTGTGCAGGGAGGCCAAGGACCGGGTGCGCGCCGCCTTCGGGTCCGCGGAGTGCGCATGGCCGCAGGGCCGGATCACGGTCAACCTGGCTCCCACTAGCCAGCCCAAGGTCGGCGCTGCTCTCGATCTGGCCGTCGCCATCGCCGTGTTGGTGGCGTCCGGCCAGCTCGAACCCGAGCCGGCCGAGGCGCTGGCCTTCCTCGGTGAGCTGGGGCTCGACGGCCGACTGCATGCGGTGCCGGGCATGGTCCCCCTGGCAGAGGCGTGCGCGCCGCGCGTCGTCGTCCCGATGGGTCAGGTTGCGGAGGCCACGGTGGTGGAGGGCGTCGAGGCCCTCGGCGTGGTCGACCTGGCCCAGCTCCTGGCCTGCCTGCGGGGCGGCGCGCCGTGGCCCGACCCGCCCGCGCTGGGCCGGCGGCCCAGGCGTGCGGCTGTGCCCGACCTCTCCGACGTCCGCGGCCAGCTGCTGGCGCGGGCGGCGCTCGAGGTGGCCGCGGCGGGAGCTCACCACATCCTGCTCACGGGCCCGCCGGGAACGGGCAAGACCATGCTCGCAGAGCGGCTCCCCGGACTGCTCCCCGACCTCGATCCGGCCGAAGCGCTCGAGGTAACGAAGGTCCACTCGGCGGCCGGAATGCTCGCGGGTCGCGGCCTGCTCACCCGGCCGCCCTTCGAGGCGCCGCACCCGACCGCATCCACCGTGGCTCTCATCGGCGGCGGCAGCGCCGCCCTGCGCCCGGGGGCCATAAGCCTTGCGCACCACGGAGTCCTCTTCCTTGACGAGCTGGGCGAGCACCAGCCGTCATCGCTCGACGCGCTGCGCCAGCCCATCGAGGCCGGGATGGTGCGCGTCCACCGGGCCAAGGGCGTGGTCGTGTTCCCCGCCCGCTTCCTCCTTGTGGCGGCCATGAACCCGTGCCCTTGCGGCGAGGGCTCGCCGAGTCGCTGCCGATGCCGGCCCGCGGAGCGGGCCCGGTACCAGCGCCGCCTCTCTGCGCCGCTGCTCGACCGCTTCGACCTCCGCCTCCACGTCGCCCGCCCGGACCCGCTCCATCTGCTCGGGTCTCCTCCGGGCGAGTCCACGAGCACCGTGGCCGAGCGCGTCGCCCGAGCACGGGAGAGGGCCCGTGCACGCGGGGTCGCCACGAACGCCGGCCTCTCTGGCGCCGTCCTCGATCTCGTGGCCCCGCTCACCCCCGGGGCGTCCCGCTACCTGGCCGACCTCCTGGCCCGGGGGCGCCTTTCGGCGCGCGGGCTCCACAGGATCAGGCGGGTGGCGCTCACGGTCGTCGACCTGGGCGGTCGGGAGCCGCCCATCGACGAGTCCGACGTCTCCACCGCGCTCGGCCTGCGATCCGAGCCGATCAGCCTGGAGCGGGTGTCATGAGCTCACCAGTGAGCGAGACGGGGCGTGCGCTTGGGCCGGGAGATCTCGAGGTTGCGGCGCGGGCTGCGCTCAGCGGCCTCCCCGGCATGGGTCCACGCACCTTGGCTGCCCTGCTCGACGGTCGCGAGGCCGGCGAGGCCTGGGGCCTTGTCACCTCGGGCAGGATCCCGCCCGAGGTGTCGGCACGCTGGGCCCGGTCCGGGGTCACGGATCGGTCGGCCGACTGGGCCAGGAAAGCCTCCCGGGTTGACCTCGCCGCCCTCCTCGCTGCCCACGATGCGGCCGGCATCCGCCTCTTGGTCGCGGGTCATCCCCACTGGCCCGTGCGCCTCCTCTCCGATCCTGAGCCCCCGTTGATCCTCTGCGTTCGGGGCGACTTGATGGCTCTCGGGCGGCCCACGTGCGGCGTCGTCGGCACGCGGTCGTGCACACCGGACGGACGGCGTGTGGCCCATCTCCTTGGGCGCGAGCTCGCTGAAGCCGGAGTGACCGTCGTCTCCGGCCTGGCGCTGGGCGTCGACGCCGCTGCCCACCGGGGGTGCCTGGCTGCAATCGATGCTGACCCCTCCTGTGGCCCTCCCGTCGGGGTCGTGGCTGGTGGGCTCGACAACGTCTACCCGCCGTCGCACGTCGACCTCTACGCCGCCGTGGCCGGCAGCGGTGCCCTCCTCTCGGAGGTGCCGCTTGGGATCCGCCCCGAGCGCTGGCGCTTCCCCGCACGCAACCGCGTCATCGCCGCCCTGTCCGACGTCGTGGTGGTGGTCGAGACCGCGGAGCGGGGAGGGTCGCTGCACACGGTCGAGGCCGCACTTGATCGGGACCGGATCGTCGGCGCCGTACCCGGACCCGTGCTCAGCGTCACGAGCAAGGGCACCAACGGGCTCCTCGCCGATGGTGCGCTCGTGGTGCGCGAGGCCGCAGACGTCCTCATGGCCCTCGGTCTCGTGTCGGGACGTCGTGGCAGCCGAGGCGACGGCGGCAGGCCAGCCGCGGCCGTCGCGGCCGAGCTGGGTGAGGCGGCCGTCGCCGTGTACGGAGCCGTCGGCTCAAGTGGCACACCCCTTGAACACGTCGTGGCCGAGTCGGGCCTGGGTCTCGGCGACGCCCTCCACGCTCTGCAGCAGCTCGCAGCCGCCGGGCTCATCGAGGACTGCGTCGGTCTGTGGAGCCGGGTGGGGGTGTGATGTCAGTGGTCCCGCCTCCGACTGCACAATCGCCCTTGGTGCGTGTCTCCGCTACCTTCATGTTGTGGCTGCTGTGCCTGCTGGGGCCGAGCGTTGTGACGAAGTGGCACCCTCGGCGCAGGGATGTGAGGTCTCGGCCTCGTGGCTCGTCGACCAGTTCCTCCGATCGCTCACCGACGTCAGCGCCGCCACCGTCACGGCTTACGCCCACGACGTCGTGGCGTTCTGCACGTGGGCCGAGCGGGGCGGTGCCCGGGGTCCGCATGAAGTCACCCGCCTGCTGTTGCGCCGGCACCTGGCTTCGCTGTCCACACGAGGGATGGCGAGGGCCACGATGGCCAGACGGGCCGCGTCGCTTCGACGTTGGTGCCGCTGGCTCCGTCGCTCTGGGGCCATCACGATCGACGTGTCCGAAGGCCTGTCTGCCCCGGCCGGAGCCAGACGCCTGCCAAGGGTGCTCGCCCGCGAGGAGCTCGACCAGGTGCTCGCCCGCCCAGCAGGCGCCACGGGTGGCGGGCTCGACGAGGCCGTCGGCCTTCGGGACGATGCCGTGCTCGAGCTCCTCTACGGAAGCGGTCTGCGCGTCAGCGAGCTCTGCGGGCTGGACCTGGGCGATGTCAACACCGGGGAGCGTCGGGTCGTCGTGTGGGGCAAGGGCGCCAAGCAGCGGGGCGTGCCGGTGTCCATGCCGGCAGCCAGCGCCGTCGAGCGCTGGCTGGCGGGCGGCCGACCGGTCATGGCCGGGTCTGGGCTCGGTGCTGCTCTGTTCGCCAACCGCGCCGGCCGGCGTCTCGGCCCTCGCGACGTGCGGCGCATCCTCGACCGTCGTTCGGCCACCCCGACGAACCCACACGCCCTCCGTCACAGCTTCGCCACGCACCTTCTGGACGGCGGCGCCGACCTGCGGGTGGTGCAGGAGCTCCTCGGCCACGCAAGCGTGGCGACCACGCAGGTCTACACTCACGTCAGCAAAGAGCGCCTCCTGCAGGTGCACGAGAGCACCCACCCCCGAGCGTAGGGCCGACCGGCATGACCACCGAGACCGACGATGTCGAG
>Ga0136633_1003125_pt1 | contig 11035 bp, 3 predicted proteins | sample AntDrymeUQ832206_2_FD_105494 | JGI IMG/M metagenome (GOLD analysis project Ga0136633, IMG submission 105494) | Polar desert sand microbial communities from Dry Valleys, Antarctica - metaG UQ83 (22.06) | ecosystem: Environmental > Terrestrial > Soil > Desert | place: Antarctica: Dry Valley...
CGCTGGTGGTCGAGGTGTACGGCGAGGTCGGCCAGGTACGTCGTGTAGTCCCAGTCGGTGAGCGAGCGGGCGATGCCGACGAGGGCGTTGCCGGCCCACGCGGTGACGACCAGGTTGGCGTGCTGGAGCATGCCGGCCATCCGGTCGCTCTCGTCGACCGGCCGGCGCTCGCCGAGGGTCGAGCTGCGGTAGAGGGCGATGACGGCGTCGAGGTCCAGGTCGTCGCCATCGCTGACTCGGTAGGTGACGTCGGGCACGGTGGTGTCGGGCACAGCGACAGCATGTCGGCCGGGTAGCGTGCGCGCCATGGGATTGCTCACCGTCTCCGCGATCGGCGCCGACCGCCCGGGAATTGTCGCAGCCGTGACCGCAGTTTTGGTCGAGCTGGGCTGCAACCTCGAAGACACCTCGATGACGATCCTCCGCGGCCATTTCACGATGACCATGGTGGTGTCGAGTCCCGCGACGAAGGCCAACCTCGAGGCGGCACTCGCTACGGTCGGCGAGGAGCTCGGGCTGGTCATCGACGTACGCCCGTTGGATGCGGCCGCAGACGTCGGGGACGGGGGTGACGAGTATGTCGTCGCTGTCCACGGTGCTGACCACCCAGGCATCGTGCACGCCGTGGCCGCGTTGCTGGCGCGCCACGAGGTCAACATCACCGACCTCACCACGCGACTGGTGGGTGAAGGTGTCGGCGCGCTCTACGTGATGACCCTCGACGTCGAGGTGCCCGCTGCTGTGCGGCCCGACGATCTCGATGCGGAGCTTCGCCGTACGGCGACCGAGCTTGGCGTCACGGCCACCTTGCATGCGGCCGACGCCGACTTGCTGTAGGCACGTCGGTGATTCGTGAGGTGGTGCGGCTGCCGCACCCGGTGCTCGTCGCGCGCTCGGCCGACGTGGATATCGCCGACCCGCTGCTTGCCGATCTGGTCACCGACCTCGTCGACACGATGCGGGTCTCGCCTGGCTGCGTGGGGCTCGCCGCCCCGCAGGTCGCCGTGGGTCTGCGGCTCTTCGCGATGGACGTCACCGGCCATCGCAAGGCTCAGTCCTGCGCCGGCCTGGTGGTCCTCGGCAACCCGGTCATCGTCCTGGCCACCGACCCCGAGGTGGCGCGGGAGGGCTGCATGAGCGTCCCGGACTTCACCGGCAACGTTGCTCGCGCCACGCGGGTCGTCGTACGCGGCCTCGACCTCCTCGTCGGCGGTGAGCTGATCATCGAGGCCGATGCGATCGAGGCGCGGGCGGCGCTGCACGAGGTCGACCACCTCGACGGGCTGGTCTTCCTTGACCGCGTCAGCAGCGCGCGCCACGACGTCTTCACCCGCAAGCGCTACCTGTGAGCGGTGTCAGATGTCCGACACATCACCTGCATTGACGGCCCTGGAGAGCGGCGGTTCTTGACGTGGTGCCGGTCCAACACGGACCCTCACCATCGCAGCCCCGCCGGGGCGACGACGCAGACCTGACAACGAACAGGACACCTCTCGGTGCGCTCCCGATCCACTGGCGGCACGTCCGCCTCGACGCGAACTATCGCCCTCGTCCTCGCCATTCTGGTCATCGGAGCGATCGCGATCGCCGGTGCTGCCGTGAGCCTCGACGGTGGTCGCTCTGACACGCCGAGTGAGGACTTCTCTGCTGGTTACCGGACGATCACGCAGACGTACCAGCAACGCATCGAGGCTACGAAAGCGTTGCGGGAGAAGGCTAAAGAGCCCGACGACGCCGCCGCGAAAGAGACCTATCGAGCGATCCTGACTGCAACGGACGACGCTCGGGATGACTATGCCGACCTCGACCCGCCAGATGCTGACAAAGACGCTTTCGCCGCCTTTGTCAAGCTCCTTGACGACCAGTCTGCCCAGCTGCTGGGGGTCGTCAGCGCCGCCGAGGCTGGAGATCGGACGGCGATCAACAGTGGGCTGCAGGAGTACGGGCGAGCACTGACTCAATGGATCCTGGCCCGACAGACGTTCGACAAGAAGACTGGCTTCTCCCAGTCGACCGGCGGCTCCGGAGCGGCCTGATCGCCCGCAGGCATCAACCCTGTGTCTTCGGCACGACAGATCGCAACCTTGACACCCCCCGGGCTGAGGGCGAGATTGACGCCCGGTGAGACGCGGCCATCGGCCTGACGTCTACCAGGGGCCGGGGGGCCTCGTGTTCTGACCCAGCGCATGAATGCCGCGAGTGCCCTCACAGCCTCACGGAGTTGCGGACGGGCGGAGCACGGCTAGGGGTGGGTGGCGGTCTCGTCGCCTATCGGCGATCGCGGGGGAGATTTGTCAGTGAACGGTATGAAGAGCGTCTTCGCCATGCTGCGTCGGACGGCCGGGGGGGATCGCGCTTCGATGCGCGTCCGCACGGCGCGAGTCGGCGTACCGCTCGCCGGCCTGCTGGTCTTGCTGCTGACAATGCAGTCATCGCAAGCAGCAGACCCGTCGGTGGAGAAGGCCAACGGGCAGCTGCAGTCGCTCTTCGACGTCTTCGAGCGGCTGGAGGACTTCGAGGCGTTCGGGCAGAACCTGCCGCTGTCGCAGCTCAAGCCGGCGGACGCGCTCAAACTGCGCGACATCTTCGACGACGAGGCCCCCGACCTCGACAGTCTCAAGGACAAGCTTGCCGACAGCAGCAACAACACCTTCGCCGCGCTGGCGGCGACCCTGGACGAGCTGGACGGGCCGTACGGCGGCATCGACGTCGAGGTGAGCGGACCGGCTGACGGCCCGGACGACGCGGTCTACGTCAACGACGCGACACCGGGCGCAACCGGCATCGTCGACCTGGCCTTCGAGATCACCGCCACCCGTGAGGTCAACATCCCCTTGGCCTTCACCAACAGCTTCGTCACGCTCAACGGCGGCGCCGCCGACGGCGCCTACAAGGTCGTCTTCGAGCTCGCGACCACCGTGCTGCACTTCCAGTTCGACAAGGCACTCGCTGCCAACGCCGCGACCCTGTCGCAGTCGCTGTGGCTCCGCACCATGCCCACGGCGGCGGCCGTGCCGGACGCCGCGCGCCGCGTTGCGCCTGGTCTGAACCTGAGCGTGGCCTCGGCCAACGCCACCGGTCCGGCCGCTCCCGGGGCGACCCCGGTCGACGCCGCCATCACCAGCTTCACCGCCAACCTGGGTATCACCACGGTGACGGTGACCGGCACCGCGGCCTTCGACCTGGACTTCGGCCTGACCTTCCTCGACCCGGACGACGACGACGGCGCCGGCCCCAACGGCGACCAGAAGATCACCGCCGACGAGTGGACGGTCACCGACCTCGACGACCTCACCGACTTCGCGGTCCGTGACGACGCGACCACCGACGCGATCAAGGCGACCATCACGCTGGACACGACGCTGATCTCGGCCACTAACCCAGACGCGACCATCACTATCACTGACGCTTCGCTCGCCGCGCCCGCGCCGCCGGCCTCCGGGTTCAACCCGGTCATCACCACCGCGCCCGACTCGCTCGGCAGCCTGGGCGACTTCCGCAACTTCACCGCGGCCGATGCCTTGGCCGCCGTCGACCGGCTGGTCACCTTCCTCGAGGGCCTGCAGGCCGCCGGCACGCTGGATCCGCAGCTGCCCTTCGTGGACGGCGCGCCCGATCCGCTCAATCCGCTCAACGAGTCCCCGCTCGGCTCGTTCAGCGACGCGCTCAAGGTCGCCCAGAAGCTCAAGAACGCCATCGTCGCGCCGGTCAGTGGGCTGCGGAAGGTTGTCGACGACCCGGCGACCAGCGTTAACGAGATCGGCAACCCGACTTTCACCACACTTGCCCAGCTCGGCACCAAGCTTGGCACCGCGCTCGGCATCGGCGCGCTGGTACCGGCCTACGACCCGACGTCGCGCCGGCTGTCGTTCAACCTGGACTTCTCGGACAGCCGGAACGCCCCGATCAACCTCGACTTCAGCAACCTCGACATCCTGTCCGGCTATGTCCGCACCGGGGGCGCCGGCACCATCGCCGGCGCGGTCGATCTGGACCTCGACTTCGCACTCGACCTCTCGCCTCAGCCGACAGAGGACGGCGCCGGGCCGGGGAGCTGCGCCGACGGCATCGACAACGCTGCTGACGACGGCAACCCTGCGACCCCGGCAGACGGTGCGGATGCCGGTGATGGAGTCACCACACCGACCAACACGACGACTACCGACGATGAGTGCGCCAACTCTAAGAACATCGAGGAGCGGGTCTCCGTCGAGGTCGGTACCGTCGCCAACGCCGCCTCGCCCGAGCTCAGCGCCCGGGCGCTCGTCGACGTCACCAACGTCGATGCGTCGGTGATGATCGGTCTTCTCGAAGCCGGCATCGACAACGCCCGGCTGCGGGTCGGCTCGCGCTCGGGTGAAGACGGCTCCGGCCCCCTCGGGTTCGAGTCGTGCTTCGACGGCATCAACCAGGGCGGCACCGGCACCGACCTCGCCGACCCTGCCTGCGCGCTCGCCATCGGTGTTGACTTCTTCGAGCCCGGCGCCGGAGCGGATGGCTGGCTGACGATTCGCGAGCTCTTCAACGGCATGAGCCCGGACCCAGTCACCCAGGGCGGCGCGCGCATGGCGGCGACTCTCGACGCTGCCGTCGACGCGCTCGTCCCGGTCGGTGCCGCTCTCGGCGGGGTCAACCTGGTCGGGGGCAACATCACCGTGTCAGGCGGCTACTCCGGCCCGCTGGCCGGCGCGACACAGCTCGTCGAGAACACCGTCGTCAACGCGAGCGGCGTGCACGCGAGCGACCTCTTCGACTTCAGTCCCTGCACCAACCCGCTGGACGACGACGGTGACGGCAAGGCCAACGACGGCTGCCCGAAGGTCGGCGCCGTGGCCGAGTCGGGCCCTCAGTGCACCAACGACACCGACGACGCGGTGACAGGTGAGGCCACCCTTGACGGCGCGGTCAACGACGGCTGCCCGGCGGTGGACGACTCCGAGACCGAGAGCCTCGGGATGCTCAACAAGATCATCGACGCGATCCGACTCCTCGGGGCGGAGGTGAAGAAGAGCGGGCTTGTGGACGGCGAGACGCCGCTGCCCCTCGTTGGTGGAAACTTCAACGACCTGCTCGACGTCATGGACTCCATCGACCAGCTCGCTGACTCGCTGACCAACAAGGCGGAGAGCGAGATCGAGGTGCCCGCAGGTGCACCCAACCCGTGTGCCGGCAGCACCGTGGCACCCGTGGTGCCCGCGGTGGACGACGACTTCGACGGCGTGGTCAACGACGGCTGCCCGACGACGCCCGGACCTGGCGGCACCGACCCGGACCGTCCCGAGGCTGACGGCATCACCGAGGACGGTGTCACCCGCAACCAGTGCACCCAGTCCCCCGCGGTCGACGACGACTTGGACGGCACTATCAACGACGGGTGTCCGCCAGTCTCGACCACGCTCCAGGACATCGCCGACCAGATCGACAAGCTGCTGACCAAGGGGCTCGAGGGACTGCCCGGTCCGACGCCCACCGTCACGGTCACCCTGAAGATCGACAACGACTCCGACGTCAACGCCGCCAACCCGATCAACACCGCGGCCGGACCCAACGTCAACGAGCTCGTCTTCCGGGTCGACGTGGACGCGCCGAACATCGGCCGCAACCTGCCCTTCACCCTCGACCTCGGCGCGGCCGGCAGCTTCATCGCCATCGACGCGGCCGGCGAGCTGCTCGCCGAGATCGATGGTGATTTGGACCTGGACTTCGGTCTCGACCTCGACACACTCCAGCCCTTTCTCCTCGGGTCCTCGAAGCTGGTGCTCGACGCCGAGGCGCGGGCGGAAAACCTCACCTTCAGCGCGGCCTTCGGGCCGATCCAGGTGCTGGTCGGCCAGACCGCGGCGAACGAAACCGGTGAGGACGAGCAGCCCGGCGGGGCGGCCTGCGACGACGCCACGGACAGCGACGGCGACGGTGTCGTCAACGACGGCTGCCCCACCGACCCGGACGTGGCCGAGACCGGCAGCCAGTGCACTGATGCGGTCGACGCCGAGGAGGAGCCCGACCCAGATCCGGATACCGCCGGAAACCAGGCTGCAGACAAGGTCAACGACGGATGCCCGACGGTCGCGAGCAAGGGCTTTGCGGCGATCGGGGCGACCCTCGGCATCCAGGAGACCGGCGCGGACAACGTCAAGGCCTACCTGCCGGGCTTCGCGCCGGCCGGAGCCCCGACGATCGCCTTCGGCCCGGACGCCGGCACCGAGATCCTGCGCGGCGTGCAGCCGGCGCAGTGCGCCGGCGTCACCTTCACCGGTGCTCCGGCGGGGGACAAGGTCGCCTGTGCCAGCCTGCCGCTCTACTACGACGTCAACGACGCTGACGCCATCAAGCCGGAGCCGCTGGGCTCGCTCCCCTCGGCCAACAAGCTGCTCATGGTCATGACCGAGCTGCTGCCGCCCAACCCGGAAGTCGACTACGACTTCAGCCAGCTCGAGGCCATCGTGCAGAGCGCGGCCATTGACCTGTTGCTGCTCAACAGCGGGTTCGACGACCTGCTCGCCCTGCTCGAGGACCTGCTGGAGAACCAGCTCTTCGGCATCAACCTGCCGCTCATCGGCGACCAGCTCTCCAACGCCGCCGACATCGTCAAGACTATCCGCACCAAGGTGAAGACGGCCATTACGGCCGGTCTCGCGGGCGACAACCCGGTTGACGCGGCGTTCCCCGCGAGCGCCATCAGGGAAATCCTCTTCGACGTCTTCCAGGCGGACGATGCCGACGGCAGCGTGGCCAAGTCGCTTGTTTCAGCTGGGATCTTGCGAGATCTCGCCACTGGTCTCACGGCGGGTGCTGCCGGAGCCACCCAGGCCAGCCCAGGCGACCTTGGGGTCGTCATGCTGTGTGGCACCTCACCAGACAAGAAGTGCGACTTCGGGGCGGAGAACGACCCGGCCAACCCGGCCGTCACCGATGACACCCCGGCCAACAACTGTGACGGCGCGGCCGACGACGACGGCGACGGAGCAGTCAACGACGGCTGCGGTGCGGAGGGTGCCGCCGAGAGTGGCACCGACTGCAACGACAACGTCGACAACGACGGCGACGGCAAGGTCAACGACGGTTGCGCCGCGAAGTTCGACGGCGCGACCAAGATCGTCGACATCGCGTTCCGGGCCCGCCTGGGCCAGTCGGTCAACCTGTTCAACACCGCACCTGACCCGAATGACCCGACTCCCGGATTCGACATCGGCATCCCGGGTCTCGGACTCTCCGGTGACCTGCGGCTGCGTGGCGACATCAACTGGCGCTTTGACCTCGGCTTTGGCATCAGCAAGGACGACGGCTTCTACTTCAAGACCAACCCAGCCGGCGGCGACCCCGAGGTGTTCCTTGGCGCCACCATGCTGCTCAGCGAGCCGGGCACGGCAGCGCCGTCACACCTCGAGGCGACGCTGGGCTTCTTGCGGGTGATCGCGGTGGACGGCGACCCGGCATTGGCCTGCAGCACTCCGGCCGGCCGTAGTAGTGCGGCCGGCTGCACCCCGGGCACGTCGGGCGACGGGACGGCGCGCGATGCGAAGTCCAGGTTCACCGTGGGCTTCGAAGTCGACGTCAGCGACCCCAACGCCGACGGCCGGCTGACCTTTACCGAGCTGAGCCAGGCCCAGTCGTTCACCGACATCCTGGACTTCAAACTCGGCGCAACCGCAGACGTCAACCTGCATCTGCAGACCCTGCTGCTCAATGACGCATCGCTGCCCAGAGTCTTCGCCGACCTGCACCTGGACTGGACCTGGAACATCCTGCCCGGCGCAGGCTCGACGCCAGAAGATGTCGGCACCGCCGGGACCGCGGCGTGCACCATCGGGTCCGGTCCGAGCTGCCTGAAGCTCTCGGTCGACGACATCTACTTCGACGCCGGCAGCTTCATCAGTAAGTTCCTCATCCCCACGCTGAAGGACGTCCAGCGCTATACCAAGCCGCTCGACCCGGTCATCAAGGTGCTCACCACCCCGATCCCGGTGCTCAGCGACCTCTCCGGCTCGCCGGTGACGCTGCTGACGCTGGTCGAGACGTTCGGTCCGAAGGACCCGCGCCTCGAGCTGGTCATCTATCTGGTCAAGATCATTGACTTCGTCAACGGGTTCAACTTCACCGACGGCGACCACATGATCGCGCTGTCCAAGCCGCCCGCGAACGGCGGCAACGTCTTCGCGCTGGCGGCCGAAAAGCTCTATGGCGGCGAGCTGCGCGACGGGGAGTCCCAGCAGGCATTCGGCGCTGGTCAGCTCGCTGGCATGACCAGCCTCCTCGGCTCGGGCGTGCTCGGTGGGACCAATGTCAGCAGCGGTGGATCGGTCACCAACGTCGGCCAGCTGGTCCAGACCGGCTTCAGCTTCCCGTTCCTGGAGCAGCCCTCGAAGATCGTCGGCCTGCTCTTCAAGCAGGATGTCGACCTGATCATCTTCCGGGCGTCCATCGAGGCGTCGTTCAGCTACAGCCAGAAGTTCGGCCCGATCTGGGCGCTGCCGCCGGTCTTCATCGAGGTGGGCGGCTCGGCCCGCATCTTCGGTCATTTCGGCATCGGCTACGACACCCAGGGCCTGCGCGAGGTGCTCTTCGAAGGCGCTAACGGCTGGGCGCTGCTCAACGGCCTCTTCCTCGAGGACCGCCGTCCCGGCGCGACCGTCGACAGCCCTGAGCTGGGCATCGAGATGCGCCTGTTCGTCAACGCGCAGGTCAGCGTGCTGATCTTCTCGGCCGGCGCCGAAGGTGCCTTTACGGCGAACATCGCGCTGGATCTTGAGGATCCCAACGGCGACGGTCGGCTGAAGTTCCCGGAGGCCGCGGAGATCATCCGCACCACCGGCAACCCGCTGTGCCTGTTCAACCTCTCCGGCCGGTTTGCGGTCGAGGTGAGCGTCTTCGCCGAGGTCGACCTGCTCTTCTGGTCCCAGAAGTGGACGAAGGTGCTGGCCGAGGTCGTGCTCTTCGAGTTCAAGGTCTCCTGCGGACCCCTCAAGGAACCGACACTGGCCACACCGGTCGGCACCGAGCTGCTGCTCAACATCGGCGACCGGGAGGAATTCCGCGGCGGCGCGGGCACGATCGGCGACAACGAGCCGAACGAGACGTTCGTCGTGACCAAGGCCTCCGACATCTACGACCCGGTGGGGAAGGTGGAGCGCGCTGGAGTGCGGGTCAGTGCCTTCGGCACCACCACCGGCTACATCGGTGACTTCACCAAGATCGTCGTGCCTGATGCCCTCGACGGCGTCGACATCATCACATTGGCTGACGGTGTCGCGGGCGCGGAGAAGCTCTGCGACAGTAACGTCGATGACGACGGCGACGGCAAGATAAACGACGGCTGTCCCAAGGTCGGGGCGGCGGCGGAGACCGTCAGCCAGTGCCTCAACGACACTGACGACGACAGTGACGGCAAGGTCAACGACGGCTGTAAGACCATCGGCGACCCCATTCCGTTCAACATTCCCAGCGACGTCAAACTTGGCAGCGGTAACGACCAGTTCACTGGTGGCCACGGTCGAGACGTGGTCGACGGCGGCGCGGACAACGACGTCATCAACGGCCGGGACGGTGACAACGTGCTGGTCGGCGGCCCCGGCCAGGACAAGCTCGGTGCGCTCCAGGGTGCCGACCGGCTCTACGGCGACAACCGGCCGTCCGGCGTCGGCGCCGAGACGAGCCCGACCACCGAGCAGGGCCAGTCTGAGACGGACATCGTCGGGGACTTCGACACGCTCGACGGTGGCGCCGGCGCCGACATGCTGCACGGCGGTCCGGGCGCTGACACGCTCAACGGCGGCCTGACCAGCGGTCCGCTCGTCGATGCCGTGGACACGATCTACGGCAACGGTGGCAACGACACCATCGATGCTGGGGACGACTCCGACTTCGTCTACGCCGGCACGGGTGCTGACCGGGTCTCCGGTGGCCCTGGCAACGACACGATCTCTGGTGGTAACGAGGCCGACGGCACCTGCGCCGGTGGCATCAGCGACGTGCTGATCGGCGGACCCGGTGCCGACTCCATCACGGCCGGCGGTGGCGACGACCTCGTGATCGGCGGATCCAACTTGGCCGGGATTGCCGACGTGGGCGACACCCTGCTCGACGGTGGCGGTGGTTGCGACTACATCTTCGGCGACAACGCGACCTTCACCAGTGACTCCAACCCGCGCGCCTTCACCCTGGTCGACCCAACCATCGGCGGCGGCGAGACCTCGATTGTGGGCGGCGCCGGTCCCGACGTCATTCACGGCCAGAAGGGCGCCGACACCATCACCGGCAATGACGGTGACGACGACCTCTTCGGTGAGGACGGTGACGACATCCTGTCCGGCAACGCCGGCGCTGACGAGCTCTTCGGCGCGGTCGGTGACGACGACCTGTCCGGTGGTGACGGCGCGGACAACATCTACGGCGATGACGGCCTGGACATCCTCATCGGTGACGACGGCTCGGTCACTCGTACCGGTGCCCGTCTCGCCCACGCCGTGGTGCTTGCCGCGGACGGCACCCAGGGCACTGGGAACGACGTGATGCTCGGCGGCGGCGACCGCGACCGGCTCTACGGCCAGGGCGGCGTCGACACGATGTTCGGTGACGGCGGGGACGACGACGTCCACGGCGGACGCGGCAACGACATCATGCGCGGCAACATCGGCTCCGACGTGATGTCAGGCGGCGACGGCGCCGACACCATCGCGGGTGACTCCGGTGCGGACCGCATCGTGGGTGGCTCGAGCACGATGACGGCCAACCTCAACACAGCTAGCGAGCCGGATGGCGGGCTCGTGAACGACCCGGACCGGCCGGCGGTCCAGCGCAACGACCAGATCGACGGTGGCACCGGCAACGACCTGATCGCCGGCGACAGCGCCGACGTGACGTCGACGGCGACCACCCTGCTGAGCCCGGCGAGCGCCATCACCCTGCTGAGCCCGGCCACCATTGGTGCCCGCGACCTCATCACCGGTGACAGCGGCGAGGACCGGATCCTCAGCGGCCGAGGCGACGACGTCGTCTTCGGTGGCTTCGACGACGACTACATCGAGGGCAACGCCGA
>Ga0136633_1003126_pt1 | contig 11033 bp, 14 predicted proteins | sample AntDrymeUQ832206_2_FD_105494 | JGI IMG/M metagenome (GOLD analysis project Ga0136633, IMG submission 105494) | Polar desert sand microbial communities from Dry Valleys, Antarctica - metaG UQ83 (22.06) | ecosystem: Environmental > Terrestrial > Soil > Desert | place: Antarctica: Dry Valley...
GTACTTCGTCGTCGCCCACCTGCACTACGTGCTCGTCGGCGGCTCGGTCTTCGCGATCTTCGCGGGCATCTACTACTGGTATCCCAAGATCACGGGCCGGATGCTCAGCGAGTCGATCGGCAAATGGTCCTTCGCGCTGATGTACATCGGGATCAACGTGACCTTCATGATCCAGCACTCGATCGGCCTGGACGGCATGCCACGGCGCATCTACGAGTATCCCGACGTCGGCCACCTCGCGACCTACAACCTCATCTCCACGGTCGGCTCGTTCATGCTTGGCGCCGGTGTCGTGCTGACGGCGTACAACTGCGTGCGCTCGCTGCGCAAGGGCGTCAAGGCCGGGCCCGACCCGTGGAAGGGCAACACGCTCGAGTGGTTCACGGACTCGCCCCCGCCGGTCAACAACTTCGACGTCATCCCGCGCATCCGCTCCGTCGAGCCGATGAAGGACATCCGCCGGCAGGTCGCCCGCCAGACCGAAGGCGGCGACCTCAGCCCGGAGCCCGCGGAGTCGAAGTACTAGGTGGGAGCGGGGTGAGCACGTAGTGGAGGCCTCTCGGGCCACGCTCGCCGCACCCGTCGTCACGGGCGGCTGGCGCACGGTCGTCGGCGACTACGTCGCGCTGACGAAGCCGAAGGTGCAGTCGCTGCTGCTGCTGACGACCGTCTGCACGATGGAGGTCGCGGGCGACCCGTCGCTCGGGCTCATCGCGCTGACCGTCGCGGGCGGGTACCTGTCGGCCGGCGGCGCGGGCGCCGTCAACCACTGGTACGACCGCGACATCGACGCGCAGATGGAGCGCACGGCCGATCGGCCGGTCCCGTCGGGGCGGGTGGCGCCGCGCGCGGCGCTCATCTACGGCGTCGTGCTGGCGCTGTTGTCGTTCGTGCTGCTGACGACCACGGTGAACCTGCTCGCCGCGTCCCTGGCCTTCTCGGGCTTCCTGGGCTACGTCTTCGTCTACACGGTCTGGCTCAAGCGCCGGACGCCGCAGAACATCGTCATCGGCGGCGCGGCGGGCGCGATACCTCCGCTCGTCGGCTGGGCCGCCGTCACCGGCGGCCTCGGCGGCATGCCGCTGTATCTGTTCGCGATCGTGTTCTTCTGGACGCCGCCGCACTTCTGGGCGCTCTCGATCCTCATGAAGAAGGAGTACGAGCGCGTCGGCGTGCCGATGCTGCCCGTCGTCCGCGGCGAGGCCGAGACGCGCAAGCAGATCCTCCTGTACTCGTTTCTGCTGTTCGCGGTGACGCAGCTGCCCTTCTGCGCGGGCGGCCTCGGTGCGATCTACCTCGTGTCCTCGCTCGTGCTCGGCGCGCTGTTCATCGCCGGCGCCTACGTCCTGCTGCGGCGCGCCGACCGGCGCAGCGCGCTGCGGCTGTACCTGTTCTCGCTCGCCTACCTCGCCCTGCTCTTCGTGTCGATGGTGATCGACGTCAAGTTGTAGGGTCTGGGCGGTCATGGATCAGAAACTCGCCCGCAAGAACCTCCGCTCCGGCCTCCTGGCCGCCGTCGTCTGCTTCTTCATGTTCGGCATGACGTTCGTCGCCGCGTCGATCTACGTCTCCTAGCGATGAGCGCGCTCGACCCCGAGACGCCGCCGGCGGGCGAGCACATCCATCTCCCGGGCCCGAGCCTGCAGCCCATCCTGCTGGCCTTCGGGATCACGCTCGCGCTCGTCGGCGTCACGCTCGGCCTGTTCTTCATCGTCAGCGGCCTGATCCTGACGGTGTGGGTCATCATCCGCTGGATCTTGGACACGCGGCGCGAGATGTCCGAGCTGCCCGAAGACCTCAGCAGCCACTAGCCGCTCCTCCCGATGTGCGCCGGGCCCCCCTCCCCCGGCGGCCCCGCCCTCTCCGACCCCACGAGCCTCGACGACGGCACGCGCGCGCCAAAAACGAGCGGCGACGCGCCATATTATCCAGGATGGGCCCATGTCGATCATCCCATCTCGGGTACAGCGCCGTAACACAGACCATGGAACCTTCGATTCAACGTCCCGCCACGGTTCGTCATCGCACGAGCCTGTTCTGCGATGCCGTCGCGATCGTGGAATCCGAGTACGGCTCCGATCTGTCGCTCGACGAGATCGCCCGGCGCGTCGCGTCCTCGCGCCGCCAGCTGCAGCGCTCCTACGCGGAGATCGGCAAGACCACGTTCCGTGAGCACCTCACAGCGGTCCGCATGGAGCGGGCGGCCGAGCTGCTGACCACGCGCGGGCTGACCGTACGCGAGGTCGCCCAGCGCGTCGGCTACCGCCAGCCGGCGCAGTTCGCCAAGGCATTTCGCCGCCACCACGGGCTCGCGCCCTCGGCGTTCCGCGACACGCGGCGCTTCCGCGCGGCTGCCGCGCTCGCCGCCTGAGTTGGCTCTGAAGACGCGCTCCGGCGGCGGCTGAGAGCCAACGCGGAGCGTCGCCGCGCCGGGCGTCGTGGTTCCGGATCGCGTCTGTCGCGCGCACCACATAGGATGCCGGGCCGCATGAACGAGGCCTCCCGGCGCGAAGACAAAATCCCTGTAGTGCAAATGCTGGTCGTGGGCTTCATCGCCTCGGCGATCGGCATCGCGGCGGGCCTGGCGATCGAGTGGTTCCCGGAGGCCGCCTCCACGCAGGCTGGGCCAATCGATCACCTCTACGACGTCCTGATCTGGACCTCGGTGCCGGTCTTCGTGCTCGTCACGACGATCGTCCTGTTCAGCGTCATCAAGTTCCGGATGCGCCCGGGCGAGGAGAACCTCGACGGCCCGCCGATCCACGGCAACACCCGCCTGGAGGTCATCTGGACCGCGATCCCCGCCGTCATCCTCGTCGTCCTGTGCGCCTACGCCTGGATCGTGCTCGTCGACATCGAGGAGGCGAAGGCCAACGAGATGCGCGTCAACGTCACGGGCCAGCAGTTCGCCTGGACGTTCGAGTACCCGCAGTCCGACGGCAAGCCGATCAAGTCCACGCAGCTGTACCTGCCGAAGGACCGGCCGGTGCGCTTCTTCGTCAAGGCCGTGGACGTCCTGCACGACTTCTGGGTGCCGGCGTTCCGCATGAAGATCGACGCCGTCCCGGGAATCGAGACGAAGTACCGCGTCACGCCCACGCGGCTCGGCACCTACCCCGTCGTCTGCGCGGAGCTGTGCGGCCTCGGGCATTCCGTCATGCGCGCCACGACGCGCGTCGTCACCCCGGCGGAGTTCGACAAGTGGATCGCCGAGCAGAAGGCTCCCGCCCAGGCCGCCGGCGGCAGCGGCGCCACGGCGGAGGCCGACGGCAAGACCCTCTTCACCGACGGCAACGGCGCGGCGACGGCGTGCGGCGCCTGCCACACGCTGGCCGACGCCGGGACGACGTCCGAGACCGGGCCCGAGCTCGACAAGGCCCTGGCGGGCAAGGACGCGGCGTACATCGAGGAGGGGATCGTGGCGCCCGAAAAGGAGATCGCGCCAGGCTTCCAGGGGGGCATCATGCCGAAGAACTACGGCGATACCCTCTCTGCCGAGGAGCTCAAGGCCCTCGTAACGTACCTCGGCGAGGTGGCCGGGAAGTGAGCACCACGATGAGGAGGTCGAAGGGCTAGATGGTCGCCAAGTTCCGCGGACCCGGCATGTACAGAGCAGCTTGGGGCACCGTCCTCGGCGTCGTTGTCTCGTACGCGATCATCGGCATCTTCCGCACGTGGTACGACCTGGACGAGACCTTCAAGGGCTACGCCGTCCTCGAGCTCGCGCTGTTTCTCGCGCCGATCGGCTTCCTGATCGGCCTGGGCGCCTTCGACTACTGGTTCCGCTGGGCCTCCGGCCGGCCGACCGTGCCCGACGACCACTCCAGTCACGGCGCGCACTCCTGGCGCGACTACTTCAAGGTCAACACCGACCACAAGGTCATCGGCATCCAGTACGTCGTGACCTCGTTCTTCTTCTTCTTCGTCGGCGGCCTGTTCGCGATGCTCATGCGCGCCGAGCTCGCCCAGCCCGGCCGTCAGTTCGTCGACGCCAACACGTTCAACGGCCTGTTCAGCGTCCACGCGTCGCTGCTGATCTTCCTGTTCATCATCCCGGTGTTCGCGGGCCTGGCGAACTTCGTCCTGCCGCTCATGATCGGCGCGCCGGACATGGCGTTCCCGCGCCTGAACGCGCTGTCGTTCTGGATGCTGCCGCTGGCCGGGATCATGATGCTGCTGTCCTTCGTGGCCCCGGGCGGCTCGTTCGCCAGCGGCTGGACGGCGTACGCGCCGCTGTCGGTCACAGCGCCAGAGGGGCAGGTGTTCTTCACGATCGGGGTGCAGTTCGCGGGCGCGTCGTCGATCGCGACGGCCCTGAACTTCCTCGTGACGATCATCACGATGCGCGCGCCCGGGATGAGCTTCTTCCGGATGCCGCTGCTCGTGTGGGCGAACTTCTCGACGTCGCTGCTGGTCGTGATCGCCACGCCGTTCATCGCCGTCTCGCAGTTCATGGTCTTCTTCGACCGATCGCTGGGCTTCAACTTCTTCGAACCCACGGGCGGCGGCGACGTGCTGATGTACCAGCACATCTTCTGGTTCTACTCGCACCCGGCGGTCTACATCATGATGTTGCCCGGGTTCGGGATCATCTCCGAGATCCTCGCCGTGAAATCCCGAAAGCCGATCTTCGGCTACCGGATGATGGCCTTCTCGCTGCTGGCGATCGTCGTGCTCGGCTTCACGGTCTGGGCGCACCACATGTTCGTCTCGGGCATGCAGGACTGGATCCGCATCCCGATGATGATCACGACCGCGATCATCGCGGTGCCGACCGGCATCAAGATCTTCTCCTGGCTGGCGACGCTGTGGCGCGGGGTGCTGCACCTCGACACGCCGATGCTCTTCGCGCTGGGCTTTCTGACGATGTTCACGCTCGGCGGGATCTCCGGGGTGCTGCTGGCGATCATCCCCGTGACGATCCACGTCAGCGACACGTACTTCATCGTCGCCCACATCCACTACGTGCTCTTCGGCGGGTCGCTGTTCACGATCTTCGCCGGCGTCTACTACTGGTTCCCGAAGATGACGGGCCGGATGTACGACGAGCGCCTGGGCAAATTCCACTTCTGGACGACGTTCATCTTCTTCAACGCGACGTTCGGGCCGATGCACGTCATCGGCATCCAGGGCATGCCGCGCCGCGTCGCCGACTTCGCCGAGCAGTGGGCCGGCTGGAACCTCGCGATCTCGATCATGAGCTTCTTCCTGGGGCTCAGCGCGCTCGTGTTCGCCTACAACATGATCGCCTCGTGGCGTGGCGGCCCCCGCGCGGAGTCCAACCCCTGGCGCGCCCTCACGCTCGAGTGGCAGGTCAGCTCGCCGCCGCCGATCTTCAACTTCGACGCGATCCCGACCGTCGTGGGGGGCCCGTACGAGTACGGCGTGCCGGGCGCGGTCCACGGGGTGCTGAAGGGGGCCGAGATCCCGCAACCCGCGGGCGCCACGGCGGCCTCCGGGACGAGCCACGGCTCGGGCTCCTCCCACAAGGACGAGGGGGGATAGGCGATGTCCAAGCACATCCTCGTGGTCGCCAACCAGACGATCGGCGGCGCCACGTTGCTGGACCTCGTCCGGGAGCGCGCCAAGGAGCCCGACACGAGCTTCACGCTCGTCGTGCCGATGACGCGGCCGCGCTCGGGCTACGTCATCTACGACGACGCCGTGCGCGAGTCCGCGCAGGTGCGCCTGGACCTCACGCTGTCCTACCTGCGCGGCGAGGACGTCGTCGCCAGCGGCGAGCTCGGCGACGAGGATCCGTACACGGCGACGCTCGACGCGATCGACGAGTACAAGCCCGACGAGGTCATCATCTCGACGCTCCCCTCGGCGTCGTCGGGCTGGCTGCGGCGCGACCTCATCGAGCGCATCCAGGACGCCACGGGCGTGCCCGTCACGCACGTCGTCTCGGACCTGAACTCCGAGGGGCTGCCGTTCAAGGTCACGCTCGTCGTCGCCAACGTGACGGCCGGCCGCGGCGATCTGCGCGCGCGCATGAAGGAGGTCGCGGCCGAGGCCGACGACATGCTCTTCATCGTCGTCGTGCCGCTGCAGGCCCACGGGGACGGCCGCGCCGCCGCCGTCGCCCGCGCGCGCCTGGGCAACACGCTGGACAAGATGCGCCGCGAGGGGCTGCTCGTCGCCGGCATGGTCGGCGATCCGGACCCCTACACCGCCACGATGAACGCGCTGCAGTTCTACAAGGTGTCGCGCGTCATCGTGTCGACGCTGCCCGTCACGCGCTCGGGCTGGCTGCGCGCCGACCTCATCACGCGCGTGCGCAAGGCCTCGAACATCGAGGTCGAGCACATCGTCGCCGAGCAGGCCGGCGAACAGCCGTCGGCGAAGGTCTCGAGCTAGTGCTCCGCCGATCCAGCGCTGTGCGGGCCTCTCGGGGGAACCACTGATGGAAGCCGCCGGCATCAGCGCGGGAGTCGCGCTCGAGCACCACGACGACGATCACGGCCACCACGGCCCCCCGCCGGCCAACCGCAGCTCGCGCGTCTCGCACGAGGTGCTGGGCATGCTGCTTTTCATCATCTCGGAGATCATGGTCTTCGGGGCCTTCTTCACGGCCTACTTCTTCATCCGCCTCGTCGCCGAAGGCCACCAGTGGTTTCCGTTCGACGGCTTCGAGCTGCCGGTCGCGATCGCCGGCATGAACACGGCGATCCTGCTCAGCTCGTCGCTGACGATGCACTGGGCGCAGCTGTCGATCAAGAACGGCAACCGCTTCGGCCTGAAGGCCGGCATGCTGCTGACCTCGCTGCTGGGCGCGACGTTCCTGTTCATCCAGATCAACGAGTACGTCCACATCGGTTTCTCGCCGCAGAATCACGCCCAGGGCACGATCTTCTACGGCCTGACCGGTCTGCACGGCGCCCACGTCGCCATCGGCCTGACGCTGCTCATCATGGTCACGGTGCGGGCGTTCCGGGGCCACTTCACGCCCGAGCACCATCACGGCGTCGAGATCCCGGGCATCTACTGGCATTTCGTCGACGTGATGTGGGTCGTCGTGTACACGTCGATCTACATCATCTAAGGGCCCGGCTCGCGCCATGCGTCCGCCCTGGGAGTCCGAGGACGCGGCCTTCTCGCTCCTGCTGCGGGTCCTGGCGGGAGCGGTCGTCGTGATCGCCATCTCGCTGGCCCTGAAGGCGATCTTCTAGCCAGCGCGCCGGTGGGGCGCGACGGCGCTGCTCTCGGGTTCTGGGGCGCCGTGCAGGGCGTGCTTGTCGGGGAGTTGGGATCCGGTCGTCGGGTCGAGTTGTGCCCCCACCAGGGGCATAAGTCGACCAGGCTCGCTTGCGCGCACGCGAGTCCCCGAGGCCGGGGCGACTTATGCATGCCCCACATGCATAAACCGACCCGACTCCCCCACGCCGGCCCCCGGAACGAGCGCCTCGGACCAGGGAACTGATGCCCTCAAAGACGCCGTTCGCCGACGGCCTCGCCCACCACGCACCCGCAAGCGCACGCCAACACGACAGACACCGCCGCGCGAGAGCGCAGCGGCCACCGTCGCCGCTACTTGACGGTGAGCGTGCCTTCCATGCCGCCCTCACGATGCCCGGAGACCGTGCAGTAGAACTCGTACTCGCCGGCCTTCAGGGTCACGCTGACCTTCGAGACGCCGCCATCCTGCACGGTCTCCCCCTTCTCGTTGACGCCGTTGCCCTCGAGCGCGATGTCGTGCGGGATCGACGCCTCGTTCTTGGACTCGATCTCCAGCGCGCCGGCGGGAGCCGTGGCCTCCTTCGTGATGTACGCGAGCTGGCCGTTGGGATCGGCGGGCAGCGCGAGCTTGCCACCCTTCGCCGCCACGGGCTTGCCGGCCCCCGGCGCAGCCACCGCGGACGCGAGCTTGCCCTCGTCCTTGCCCGGCCGCGCCACGGTCGCGGCGACATACGATGCGACGTCCTTGGCGAGCTTGCCGGTCACGAGACCGGCCGGCATGTACCCCGGGTTGTCCTCGGGCAGCTTGGCCGGATGGAGGATCTGGTCCTCGACGACGCCGTGGATCGTGTCGCGCCCGAAGCCGTCGCGCAGCGACTGGCGGAAGGCCTCGTCGAGGTTGGGTCCCTGGACGCCCTTGGAGCCGGCGCGCGCGAGCACGTGGCAGGCCCCGCACTTCTGCACGAAGGCCTGCTTGCCGGCGATCAGATCAGCGTTGGGGCTGACGTTGTCGTTCTCACAAGCGCTGAGGCCGACGGCGAGCGAGGCGCACGCGGCGAGGCCCAGAAGCCGTGTTCTGAAAGGTGCAGGGGTCATGCGAGCGCGGGAGTCTAATCAAGCGGGTCGGACGGTGACGCGCTGCCTGACCGAGGGCGCCAGACGCAGGCCGCGCAGCCTACGCACGCCCGTACCCGCGGGGCGGCTTGCTAGGGTTCGCGCCGTGTCAGACGCCCAGCGCTACCGGATGCGCGCGACCGAATCCGGTCGCGAGATCATCCGCGAGGCCGAGCCGGGCCGCGTCTACGTCGATCGTCAAACGGGCGAGCCGCTCGAGATCGTCGGCAAGGTGCTGCCGCTCGCGCCCTCCAAGTCCCGGCTCCCATGGGCCGTCGAGAACCTGCGGTTCTGCCCGTGGTGCGATCAGCTCGCCCAGCGCGACCTCAACGACTGCCCACATTGCGGCCGGCGCATGGATCCGGTCACCTGAACCGCTCGGCGATGCGCCGTCAGCGTCCCCTCGCCCTGCTCGCCGTGCTCGCACTCTGCGGCGGCCTGAGCGCGTGCGGGTCCGATGAGGAGCTGTCGACGAAGGTTCCCAAGACATCGCCGGACCTGACGATCCCGACCGGCACGACGCCGGCCCGGGAGGACGACACGTCGACGACGCAGACGACGTCGACCACCGACACCACCTCGACCACCACGGACCCCGCGGGGGGCGCGGTCACCCCGCCGGCCGTCACGCCGCCCGCGCCCGTCACCCCGCCGCCAGCGGCGAGCGGCTCGCCGCAGACCGGCGGGCAGGCGCCGGACACCGGCGGCCAGTCGACCACCGGCGGCGCTCAGGCCGGCGGCGGCGAGTTCGAGAACTTCTGCGCGCAGAACCCCGGCGCCTGCTGAGCAGCGGGCCGGATCTCACGCGCGGGGTTCTCTATGGCTTGGCGGCCTTGACGGGTGTGGGGATGAACGTCGCGCTGTACGTCAGGCGCGTCGTCTTGTACAGGCAGCCGAACTCCGAAGCGCTGCGATTGCCGAGCAGCGCGGTCTGCGTCGACGTGATGGTCGAATCACCGCACACGCGCCTGGCCCGGCTGGCGCGCCATGACGAGTCGTTGCCGAGGCCGAGTTGCAGCGCGGGCGCCCACGACGGCACCGACAGCCCGATGTACTGGCCCTTCTTGATCGGCAGCGACCGCTCGAGGGGGAACTGCACGACCTGACCGAAATAGTCGGTCAGCCTCTGCAGCGGCGCCTTGTAGAGCGCGCGGCGGACGAGCTTCTTCTCCGTGCCGAGCACGACGACCGCGGCCTGCGACTCCCCGCCGAGGCGCTCGTTGAAGAAGGCCCGCTGCTTGGGCCCGGGATTGCCGAGCGCGATGCTCCAGGCAACGACACGGCCGTCGGCCGGCGCTCGGTAGAGCGTGCGGTCGGGCCCGACCTTCGCTTGATAGCCGGTCGTGCGGCTGACGGCCTGGCAGTTGAGCGGGCAGACGCCGAGGACGCCAGTGGGCATCTGACCCAGTTCGGTGATCGCGGCGGGCGCGGCCGCCGGAAGCGCGAGGGCGGCGAGCACGGCTGAGCTTAGAAGGACTCGAAAGCGGGTCATGTTCGTCATTCAACACGAGCTTCCGGCTGTTTGTTGCGTCCCCGCGGGCAGAAATCCCGTGGCCCGCCGTCTAGCGCAGGCGGAAGGTGCGGGCCCTGCCGCCGCTGGGCACGGTGTCGATGCACGCCGGGCGCTCGCAGCCCGGGCGCGTGGACTCGACGGCGAAACGCAGGCGCTCGGGACGGCCGAGCGAGCTCTGCGTGAAGCGCACGATGAGACTCGTGCCGCTCGCGGTGAGCTTGACCGAGGCGCTGGCCACCCGCTTGGGCAGCGCGGCGCCCGTCACCTCGTAGACGCCACCGCGAAACTCGTCGTCGGACTGCGCCGTGACGCAGGCCAGGCGGTTGGGGCGCATCGACGCGGGGTCGGCCTCCGGGGCCGTCCAGATGCGCACGCAGGCCGAGCCGGGCGGCCCGGAGCTTGCCAGCAGCGCCTTCGGGGTGAGCTTGTCGGCGAAGGACAGCGCGGCGCGCAGGCGCCCGTCGGACGCGCGCTGCAGCGAGACGCGCGTCAGGTCCAGCGCGCCGCTGACGTCGTCGCGCGCGTCGGTGAGCACGATCGTCTTGGAGGGCGCCGCGAGGGCAGCGGAGGCGACGACCGCCGCCAGCGCCGTGGCGCAGCCGCTCGCCGCGAGGATCCGTGCCCCGCCCTTCGGTCGCCGTCGATCCGTCATCACCCCGCCAATATGACGCAGACGGGACTGCGAACGCGCAAGTGCGCGTGCGCTTGCCCGCGAGTGGGCCATCTAGGACCGCAGCTGCGCGCCGGCGGCGGCGATGTCGTCCATGTCGCCGGAGCTCGGGACCCAGGGCAGCCGCAGCGGATCGCCGTCGTAGCGCGGGATGACATGCATGTGGAAGTGAAAGACCGTCTGCCACGCCGCCGCGCCGCTGGAGTTCAAGAGGTTCACGCCTGCGGCGCCGAGCTGCTCGATTGCTCGCGCCGCGACCCCCTGGGCCGCCGCCGCGACGGCCTCGAGGTCGGCGGTGGGGATCTCGTGCACGTCGCGCGCGTGCGCCCGCGGGATGACAAGCGCGTGGCCGCGCGTCGCCGGGCTGATGTCCATGAAGGCGATCGTGCGCTCGTCCTCGGCGATGATCGTGGCCGGGATCTCGCCCGCGACGATCTTGCAGAACAGGCAGTCGGGATCGCGCTCGGAGGCCATCGCCGCCAAGCCTAGTGTCGTGAGGCGGAAGTTCGTGTGCAGCTGAGGGATGCCGGGGCGTGTCTGCCGGTGACCGGCATCCAC
>Ga0136633_1003127_pt1 | contig 11033 bp, 9 predicted proteins | sample AntDrymeUQ832206_2_FD_105494 | JGI IMG/M metagenome (GOLD analysis project Ga0136633, IMG submission 105494) | Polar desert sand microbial communities from Dry Valleys, Antarctica - metaG UQ83 (22.06) | ecosystem: Environmental > Terrestrial > Soil > Desert | place: Antarctica: Dry Valley...
CAGGGCCAGGGAGATCTCCGAGACGCCCTTCGGCGTACGACGCTCCTGGACCAGCCGGGTTCCGGTCGCGGTGGGCTCGAGCACGAAGGCCCAGATCACCCCGTTGTCCTTGATGTGGAACGCGAACTCTGAGTGCGGCTCGAAGGCGATCACCTTCGAGCGAGTCGGCCAGAACAGCGGGCCGCGGCGGTTCACGTTGAGCGCGCGGGTGCCCAGCTGCACCGGTCCGCCGCGTACGAAGGTCTTCACGACCTGCGGGCTCCACGACGCCATCCGGGGCAGGTCGGTGACCAGGGACCACACGCGCTCGGGCGAGGCGTCGATGTCGACGCTGTGCTGAAGAGATTCGGTCGGAGACATGCCCACGACCTTACCGGCCAGTAGGTATCAGCGCCGGTCCGCCCACCAGGCGAGCAGCCGACGAGTGGCCTCCTCCTCGCCGAGCGGACCGTCGTCGGTGCGCTGCTCGAGCAGGAAGGCGTACGCCGCCCCCACGTCCCGGCCCGGCCCGATGTCCAACAGGCTCATGATCTGCGTCCCGTCGAGGTCGGGCCGCATGGCCGCGAGCTCCTCCTCCTCCGACAACCGGGCGATCCGGGCCTCGAGCTCGTCGTAGCTACGGCGCAGTCGCTCGGCCTTGCGGCGGTTGCGGGTGGTGCAGTCGGCCCGGGTCAGGATGTGCAGCCGCTCGAGCTGGTCACCCGCGTCGCGGACGTAGCGGCGTACCGCCGAGTCGGTCCACTCGCCGTCGCCGTAGCCGTGGAACCGCAGGTGCAGCTCGACGAGCTGGGAGACCCCGTCGATCTGGTCGCCGGAGAACCGCAGTGCCTTCATCCGCTTACGGGTCAGCTTGGCGCCGACCACGTCGTGGTGGTGGAAGGTGACGGTGCCGTCGTCTTGGAACCGGCGGGTGCGCGGCTTGCCGATGTCGTGGAGCAGTGCGGCGAACCTGACCATGAAGTCAGGGCCGTCGCCCAGCCGGTGCTCGAGGTCGGCGGCCTGCTCGAGCACCGTCAGGGTGTGCTCGTAGACGTCCTTGTGACGGTGGTGCTCGTCGCGCTCGAGCGCGAGCGCCGGCAGCTCGGGCAGCACCCGCTCGGCGAGGCCGGTCTCGACGAGGAGCGACAGTCCGCGCCGTGGCTGGGGCGCGCAGACCAGCTTCACCAACTCGTCGCGCACCCGCTCGGCCGAGATGATCTCGATCCGCTCCGCCAGCCCCGTCATCGCGGTGACGACTTCGGGGGCCACCTCGAAGCCGAGCTGGGCGACGAACCGGGCGGCCCGCATCATCCGTAACGGATCGTCAGAGAAGCTGTCCACGGGCCGTCCCGGCGTCCGCAGTGTGCGGTGCGCGAGATCGACCACCCCGGCGTAGGGGTCCTCGAAGACCCGATCCAGCACGGAGACCGCCATCGCGTTGACGGTGAAGTCGCGGCGCCCCAAGTCCCCCGCGAGGGTGTCACCGAAGGCCACGTCCGGCTTGCGGGAGGACGGGTCGTAGGACTCCGAGCGGTACGTCGTGATCTCGACCTGCCAGTCACCCTTGCGGGCGCCGATGGTGCCGAACGCGCGGCCCAGGTCCCAGACCGCGTCGGCCCAGCCGGCCAGCAGCCGCTCGGTCTCGTCCGGGTGCGCAGAGGTGGTGAGGTCAAGGTCGTTGACGTGCCGGCCGAGCATCGCGTCGCGCACCGGCCCGCCGACCAGGTGCAGCGCGTGGCCGGCCTCGCCGAAGCGGGCTCCGAGCGGCTCGAGGACCGGCGCGAGGCGGTCGAGCTCGTCGGCCAACGACCGCTGCGCGTCGGCCATGTTCCAGGCCGGTCCGGGAAGCGGCGCGGAGTCGGTCACTGGGGGCTCTGACACGCGAGGAAACTCTAGGGCACGGGAGGGAGACGACCCGCCTCGCGGGGCACCCGGGGCCGGCGGTACGCCGGATAGAGTCGCCGCCATGCTCCGCCGGTCGTCATTGCTGCCTGCCCTCGTGGCGGTGGCGGCGACCACGATGCCGCTGCTGGTGTTCGCGGCGCCCGCGGCCACGTCCTCGGCGTCGGCGACGTCCGCGAGCAGCACACCGAGCGTGGCCCGCGCCGAGGACGACGAGCCGCTCGAGGTCGTGATCGAGTCGCTGAGCCCGTCGTACCTGCCCGGGAAGGGGACCGTGCGGCTGCGCGGCTCGGTGACCAACGTCAGCGACGAACGCTGGCGGGCCATCAACGTCCACGCCTTCATCGACGACGTGCCGTTGACCTCGTCGGCCGAGCTGGCCGCCACGTCGACCACGCCGATCGATGCCGACGTGGGTGACCGGATCACCATCCCGGGCACCTTCGACGACATCGGCTCCCTGGCGCCGGGCGAGACGGCCAGCTACTCGCTCAAGCTCAAGCGCAACCAGATCCCGGTGTCAGCAGCCGGCGTCTACTGGTTCGGAGCGCACGCCCTCGGCAACACCACCGAGATCCGCGACGGCGTCGCTGACGGCCGGGCTCGCACGCTGCTGCCGCTGGTGCCACCGGAGACGCGAGGCCGCGAGCGGGCGGCGCTCGTGATCCCCCTCCGTCGCACCATCCGCCACGCGCCGGACGGCCGGCTGCGGGCCGCGCAGCGCTGGGCGGCCGACCTCGGGGTCGGCGGCCGACTCCGGGAGTTGGCCGACTTCGGCGCCGCGGCCGGGACCACCCCCGTCACCTGGCTGGTCGACCCGGCGGTACCCGATGCGGTCGCCCGCCTCGTCGACGACAATCCCCCGCGCACCCTCGCCGACGTCAAGCGGCCCGGTGAGAGCGGCGGTGAGAGCGGCGCGCCCGACCCGGGGAACGGGACACCGTCGACGGAAGCGGTCGAGCCGGGCGACGAGACCTCCGAGGAGCCGCCCAACGTCGCCGCCGGCCCCGGCGCCGCCTGGCTGACCCGGTTCAAGGATGCGGTGGCCGGCGACGAGGTTCTCGCTCTGCCGTTCGGTGACCCGGACCTGAACGCGACCGCCACCCACGCGCCGTCCTTCTACAACACCGCCGTGCGCCGCGGCGGAACCGAGCTGGACCGCTGGCGGGTCGGCGCCACCCCCGCTGTCGCGCCGCCCGACGGCTACCTCTCCGTCGACTCGGTGTCCATGCTCGCCGGCGACGAGACAGTGCTGCTCGGCGACCAGGCGCTCACGTCCGGGGAGGTGCGGACCTCGGGCCGCATCGACGGCTATCGGGTGCTGTTCGCGTCGTCGGCCACCGCGCTCGGCGGCCCCGCGCCGGGCGATCCGCTGTCCGAGCTCGCGATGCGGCAACGGTTCCTAGCCGAAGCCGCAGTCCGACTGCTCTTCCACGATCGGACGCCGCTGCTGTCGGTGCTGCCGGCGGAGTTCGTGCCCACCAAACCGGCCACCTTCTGGTCCGGGCTGGACGCGCCGTGGCTCGAGATGACCGACACCGACGACCTGGGCCGCGGCCGACCGGTGCCCGACGACCAGATCCGCTACCCCGTCGAGCAGGAGCTGACCGAGCTCGACCCGGAGAACTTCACCGCAGCCGCGCAGCTGATCGCTGGCGGTCGCACCCTCGACAACGTGCTTCCCGACAACGACGTGGTCGCCGAGCAGGTCCTCGACGAGGCATTGACATCACTGTCCTACAGCGAGCGTGACCGGGCGATCGAGTCGCGCGGCGACACCTCCGCGGCTGTCGCGTGGATCAACCGCCGCCTCGAGCGGGTGGGGATCCGGGCGCCGCGTGGCGTCACGCTCTCGAGCACGACGGGGACGCTGGGAACCACGATCACCAACCGGCTCGACCAGCCCGTGACCGTGTTCTTGCAGACGACGAGCCTGGGCGACGTCGACGTCGAGGTCGAGACCTCGGACCCGATCGAGCTGGCTGCCGGCAGTCGGCAGACGGTGCTGCTGACGGCGACGGCCTCGAGTCCCGGGGTCCACTACGTCCGGGTCATGGTCACCGACGAGGAGGGAACACCCCTGGGTGCCGCACAGCGCGTGGCCATCCGCTCGGCGCAGGTGAGCGGCGTGATCTGGCTGATCCTCGGCGTGGGCGTGGGTCTGCTGTTCCTCGCGATCGTGATCCGGATCGTGCGCCGGATCCGCAGAGAACGAGCAGGTACACCCTGATGAGCACCCCGGCGAACGGGGACACCAGCAGCGCGGGAATCCTCTCCTCCAGCGCGGTGATGGCGGCCGGTACCGCGGTGTCGCGGATGAGCGGTTTCGTCCGGTCCGCGCTGCTGATCGCGGCCCTCGGCACCGTGGTGCACGCCGACGTGTTCGCCATCGCCAACACCGTGCCGAACATGCTCTACATCCTGCTGGCAGGGGGTGTCTTCAACGCCGTCCTGGTGCCTCAGCTGGTGCGCTCGATGAAGCAGGACGCAGACGGTGGCGAGGCCTACACCAACCGGATCATCACCCTGGCCGCAGGGTTCCTCGGCACCGTCACTGTGCTGCTGGTGGTCGCCGCGCCCTGGGTCATGCAGCTGTTCCTCGGCGGGCCCTGGGACGATCCGGAGCTCGCTGCACAACGGGCGTCGGCGATCGACTTCGCCCGCTACTGCCTGCCACAGGTCTTCTTCTACGGCATGTTCGTCCTGGTCGGGCAGATCCTCAACGCTCGCGGCCGATTCGGCCCGATGATGTGGGCACCGATCGCCAACAACCTGGTCGCGATCACCGTCCTCGCGACCTACCTCCTGGTGTTCGGCCCCGCGAAGGGCGCCGAGGTGTTCGGCCCGTTCACCGCCGGCCAGGAGGCACTGCTCGGCCTCGGGTCCACGGCCGGCATCGTGCTGCAGTTGGCCGTCCTGGTGCCCTACCTGGCCAAGGCGGGGTTCCGTTACCGCCCGCGCTTCGACCTCCGCGGAACCGGGCTCGGCCACACCCTGCGGCTCGGCATGTGGACCGTGCTGTTCGTCGTGGTCAACCAGATCGCCTACACGGTCGTGGTCAACCTCGCCGGCAGCGGACCGGCGGCGGCCCCCGGAGCGGCGTCGTCGACCGGCTACGCCGTCTACTCGATGGCCTTCCTGATCGTGATGGTCCCCCACTCGATCATCACCGTCTCGCTGGCGACGGCAGTGCTGCCGCAGCTGTCCCGGCTGGCCGCCGACCACGACCTGGGCGGGTTGTCGCGGAGCCTGAACAGCTCGCTTCGTACCGCGTTGGCCGTGGTCATCCCCTTCGCCCTGCTGTTGCCGCTGGTGGCTCTGGACGTCTCCCACGTGATCTGGGGTTACGGCGCCGGCGCCGACAGCTACCAGAACTTCGCGCCCACGCTCGCCCTCTTCGGGATCGGCCTGGTGTTCTTCACCGTCCACTACTTCATGCTGCGCGGGTTCTACGCCCTCGAGCAGACCCGGACCGTGTTCCTGGTGCAGTGCGTGATCGCCGTGACCAACATCGCCGTGGCGCTGCTGCTGGTGCGCGAAGCCACGGCCGAGCAGACATCGCCCGCCCTCGTGCTCGCCTACGCCGCGTCGTACCTCGTGGGAGCAGGGCTGTCCTCGGCGGTCCTCGCCCGCCGGCTCGGCGGTCTGGGGTTCCGCGACCTGGTGCGGTTCGTGGTGCGGCTTGTCGTCGTGGCCGGCGCCTCGACCGCCCTGGCGTACGGCGCGACCCAGCTGCTCGCGGACCTCGGGGATGACCCGACGCTGGTCGTGGCGCTGCTGCGGGCGCTCGCAGTCACGACGGTCGACGTCGTCGTGTTCCTGGTCCTGGCGCGCGTGTTGCACCTGAGCGAGGTCACCGACGTGCTGAACACCGTGACGCGGCGGTTCCGCTCCCACGCCCGGACGTGAGGCAACCTACGATGAGCCATATCCATCCGTAGAGGGAGATTCGTGAAGCAGTCAGCGGGACCGGGCGACCTGCTCGCCGACCGGTACCTCCTGGTCGACCTGCTCACCGAGAGTGGGAACGGCCGGTTCTGGCGCGCCCACGACAACGTGCTGCAACGACACGTCGCCCTGCACTGCCTCGCCGAGGACGATGCCCGGGCCGACGACCTCACCGAGGCCGCCCGGGTCTCGGCGACCGTCCTGGACCGGCGCATCCTGAGGGTCCTCGACGCCGACCGGCGCGACGGGATCTCCTACGTCGTCAACGAGTGGGGATCGGGCACCTCCCTCGACATCCTGGTCGGGGCCGAGGGACCGCTGCCGCCGCGGCGGGCGGCCTGGATCGTCTCCGAGGTGGCCGCCTCGATGGCGGTCGCCCACGAGCAGCGGGTCGCCCACGGCCGGCTGGTCCCCGAGAACGTGCTCATCGACCAGTCCGGCCAGGTCCGGGTCATCGGCTTCTGCGTCGACGCCGCGCTGCTCGGCCTCCCGTCGGGTCAGTTGTCCCACGACGTCGACGACCTCGGCGGACTCCTCTACTTCCTGCTCACCGGCGGGTGGGCCGGGGCCTCCGACTCAGAGGTTCCACCGGCGCTGCGCGACCACGGGAAGTGGCTGCGGCCACGCCAGGTGCGCGCCGGCATCCCCCGCACGCTCGACACGATCTGCGACCAGGTGCTCAACCCCTACGACGCCGAGCCCGGCCACCAGGAGTTCAACCTCCACACCGCCCGGGGCCTCGCGGACGTGCTGGCCGAGTACGTCGGGGACCCGACCGGCCTGATCCAGCCGGCCCCGGTCGGTGGTATCTCCGGGGGCGGCGGCGTGCTGGCCGTTCCCGAGCGTCGACCGACGCACCGCGGGCCGAAGCCCGACGTCGAGCCGGAGCCAGAACCCGAGCCGACGGTGGCGATACATGTGCCACCGCCCACCCACGTCGCCCCCACCCCTGTCGCCCCCGATGCACCCCACCCCGACGACCTGGACCCGGTCGCCTCCCCGCCCTCCCCGGTCGACATGCCGACCCAGGCCGGGATGCCGATCTTCGAAGACGGCGACGACGTGTCGTGGCTCCAGCGGCGCGCGGAGCGGCCGCCGCCCCCGCCGGAGTTCGAGGACCCGCCGGAACGCCCGCTCTTCGCGCCCACCCCACCCGACGGCGCACCGGCGCGCACGCCGCGTCCCGGCGCCGCCGCACCCACCACCGGCGAGTACTGGCCGTGGGACAGGACCGGTCCGGGCACCGGCAGCGGCGTCATCCCGGTGACCGAGGTCGGCCTCGACGACGAGGGCATCCCCGGTCGTTCGTGGTTCCGGCTCGCAGTCCTCATCGCCCTGTCCTTGCTGCTGCTGGTCGCGGTCGTGATCGCCTACAACCTCGGCCGCGGCAAGACTCCGCTCGGCGCCGAACCCGACCCCGAGACGCCCTCCTCCAGCAGCACCGGATCCTCCGAACTCACGCCCCTCACCGAGACCACCGCCACCGACCTCGACCCCCAGGGGGACCCGCCCGAGGAGTACCCCGAGCTCGCGGCCGCAGCCGTGGACGGTGACCCGGCAACCGCCTGGCGGACCGAGACCTACTTCGACCAGCTCGGCCCGCCCCCGGGGCTCAAGACCGGCGTCGGCCTCACCGTCGATCTCGGCAGCTCCCAGGAGTTCTCCCAGATCGACCTAACCCTGGTCGGCGCGCCGAGCGAGGTGACGTACTTCCTCACCGACAAGGCACCGCGGGCCATCAAAGGACTGACCGCCCTGGAGCAGGTCAGTGCCGACAAGTCCCAGGTGCGGACCAGCCTCAACGAACCCGCCACCGGGCGGTATCTCGTCGTGTGGTTCACCTCGCTGCCAGAGGTCGACGGCGGGTTCCGCGGGGAGATCGCCGAGGTCGTGGTCAGCCAGTGACCGTGGACGAGCGCACCGACGCCGAGCTGCTCGCGGCACACGTCCAGGGTGACTCCGACGCGTTCGGCACTCTCTTCGGTCGCCACCGCGATCGGTTGTGGGCGGTCGCGATCCGGACCATGGGCAGTCCCGACGACGCCGCCGACGGACTCCAGGACGGGTTGATCGCCGCGTACCGCCGGGCGGGCTCGTTCCGCGGAGACGCGCAGGTGACGACCTGGCTGCACCGCGTCGTGGTCAACGCCTGCCTCGACCGGCTCCGCGCGGCGAAGGTCCGCCGAGCCGAGCCGCTCCCAGACGACGTCGACGACCTGGGGAACCGCGGATCGCTGGCCACCAGCGGGCCCGTCGACCCCGCCGACGAGGCGCTGGCCGGTGAACGGCGCCGGCTCGTGCTCGCTGCGCTGGCGCGACTGTCCGCCGAGCAGCGCGCTGCGCTGGTGCTGGTCGACATGGAGGGCTACTCGGTGGCCGAGGCGGCCGCGATCCTCGATTGCGCGGAGGGCACCGTGAAGTCGCGCTGCTCACGCGGCCGGGCCCGGCTCGCCGACCTGCTGCAGCTGCTCGACCCTGCGCGTGACCCGGACCACGTCGACCCGGGGAACCCGTCTCCCTCCGCGGCCGTCCCATCCACGCAGCCGCGGGGCCCGCCGACGCCCTGAGCGGCACCCGAGGTGATCACCGCACCAGTCCACGACCGGCGAGAGGAGGCATCACGCCATGACCGAGCACGACCCCGACGACCGGGAGTTGACCCCCGAGCAGGAGGCACACGTACGCCGCCTGCTGGCCGACGCCCGCCATCACGACCCGACCCCCGACGCCGTCGCCGCCCGTCTCGACCGGGTGCTGACCGACCTCGCCGGGGAGCCGCTCCGCGCGGCTGCAGTGGTCCGGCTCGCCGACCGTCGGCGCCGGGTCGCCACCGTGCTGGTCGCCGCCGCCGCCTCGGTGGCCGCCGTGATCGGCGTCGGTCAGATCGTCTCGAACACCGACGGTGGAGCCGACACCAGCAGCGCGGAGCAGGACGGCATCAGTGGTGAGCGACCCGCGGCCGGGTCGGATCAGAACGGCTATCTGGCTGGGCAAAACGGCACGAGCAGTCACGGCGAGTCCTACGGCGGCGCTGGCAAGCGGATGCCCTACGAGCTGCAGTCCGACCAGTTCGCCCGCGACGCCGACGCCCTGCAGCTCGAGGCCTTGGCCTCCACCGTGACCGACGGGCGCACCGGGGTCGACCTTCCCGAGTTCTCCGCCAAGAGGCTGAATCGCGTCAAGAACCGCTCCGTGTGCGACCCGGGTGCCTGGGGCGGCGGAAACTACGTCGCGGTCCTGTACGACGACGCCGAGGGCTGGATGGTGCTGCGTCGGCCGCGGGGTGAGACCCAGATCGCGGACCTGTTCCTCTGTGGCAGCGAGTCGGTCGTCAGGTCGGTCACACTGACCTACCCGCGACCCTGACCCAGTGACCCAACCCAATGACCTGACCCAGTACGTGACCCAGTACGTGACCCTGCCGGGCACGGGAATGCTGCTCGCCTACGATCGGTTCTGATCTATGTCAGATCCGCATACCTAGGAGCAGCATGTCCGACCCGAGCACTGTCCAGGGCGAAGGCCTTCGCAATGTCATCGTCATCGGTTCCGGCCCCGCCGGCTACACCGCGGCGCTGTACACGGCCCGCGCGGCGCTCGAGCCGCTGGTCCTGGAGGGCTCCGTCACCGCCGGCGGCGCGCTGATGACCACGACCGAGGTCGAGAACTTCCCCGGCTTCCGCAAGGGCATCCAGGGACCGGAACTGATGGATGAGATGCGCGCGCAGGCCGAGCGCTTCGGCGCAGAGCTGCTCGCCGACGACGTCGTCGAGGTCGACCTGACCGGCGAGGTCAAGATCGTCAAGACGGCCACCGAGACCTACCGCGCCCGGACAGTCATCCTGGCCACCGGTTCCGGCTACCGGAAGCTGGGTCTTCCCCGCGAGGAGGAGCTGTCGGGCCGCGGCGTCTCATGGTGCGCGACCTGTGACGGATTCTTCTTCCGCGAGCAGGCGATCGCGGTCGTCGGTGGCGGCGACTCCGCCATCGAGGAAGCCACCTTCCTCACCCGGTTCGGCTCGAAGGTCTACCTGCTTCACCGTCGCGACGAGCTACGCGCCTCCAAGATCATGCAGGAGCGGGCCTTCAACGACCCCAAGCTCGAGATCCTCTGGAACGTCGAGATCGCCGAGATCAACGGTGAGGACCGGCTCGAGTCGGTCACGCTGCGCGACACCGTCACCGGTGACACTCGCCCGCTCGAGGTGACCGGCCTGTTCATCGCGATCGGGCACGACCCCCGCTCGGAGCTGCTCGGCGGACAGGTCGACCTGGACGACAACGGCTACGTGCTCGTCGATCATCCCTCGACCGCGACCAACCTGCCCGGTGTCTTCGCCAGCGGCGACCTGGTCGACCACCACTACCGGCAGGCGATCACCGCCGCCGGCACCGGCTGCTCCGCCGCCCTGGACGCCGAGCGCTACGTCGCAGCCCTCGATCACGCCGCCTCGACCGCGGGACCCGCCGACGAGACGGCCGAGGTCGTCGCCGAGACGGTGCAGGTAGCCGGCGCCTGACGTATCCGGCCCTGTGCGGCGCGGAACAACTGTCGCCGGGATCGTGTTGACTAGACAGACCACCGAAGAACTGAGAGAGGTGCCCGCTGTGGGGAACATTGCTGCTGTGACCGATGCCGAGTTCGAGGCCCAGGTCCTCAAGTCCGACAAGCCTGTTCTGGTCGACTTCTGGGCCGAGTGGTGCGGACCCTGCCGTCAGGTCGCGCCGATCCTCGAGGAGATCGCGGCCGAGCACGGCGACAAGGTCACCATCGTGAAGATGAACGTCGACGAGAACCCGGTGACCCCGTCGTCCTACCGCGTCACCGGCATCCCGACCCTCAACCTCTACCAGGGTGGCGAGGTCGTGAAGTCGATCGTCGGAGCGCGTCCCAAGGCGGCGCTGCTCAACGAGCTCGCCGACGTCATCGCCTGACACAGCCCGGACTGACAGTCCTATGACCGCGGCGTGCCCTCCGGGGCGCGTCGCGGTTTCGGTGTCGGCCTGACCACTCCGACCAGCCGCTCCAGGGCCGCCTCGACCTCGCTGCGCCACGTCAGCGCGGTGCGCAGGTCCATCCGCATCCGGGGAGCCACCGGGTGCACCCGATGGGTCCGGAAGCCGACGCCACTGAGGAAGTCCACCGGCACCGTGCACCGGTCCTGACGCCCGCCAGGACCGCCAGGACCGCCAGGACCGCCAGG
>Ga0136633_1003128_pt1 | contig 11026 bp, 9 predicted proteins | sample AntDrymeUQ832206_2_FD_105494 | JGI IMG/M metagenome (GOLD analysis project Ga0136633, IMG submission 105494) | Polar desert sand microbial communities from Dry Valleys, Antarctica - metaG UQ83 (22.06) | ecosystem: Environmental > Terrestrial > Soil > Desert | place: Antarctica: Dry Valley...
CTCGTCGGCGCGTTCTTCGTCGCGTTCGGCGCGCTGGCCATCACCCCCGCCGTCGTCGAGTCATGGATCGGGACCAAGCCGCACGCGATCGCCGGGCACGCGGCGCTGAGCGAGGAGCTCGTCAAGGTCTCGAGTGCCCTCGCGGCGTTCAGCGGTGTGTACTACGCGATCGCCGTCCTGAGCGACGCGACGTACCGCGAGGAGTTCCTCGAGGAGCTGCAGACCTCGCTGCGCGACACGTTCGGCGACCGCGCGCGCTACCTCGAGGCGCGCCGCGAGGCAAGCGCCGCAACCGCCGCCGACTGAGTGCCGCCGTGCCCGACCTCGCCGACGACGCGCCGCAGCAGCAGCACCAGCCGTACCTGCAGCGCGACCAGCCGGCCGGCGTCCCGCCGCTGGCGCTGACCGGCGAGCGCACGCTGCCCGACGTGCCCGAGGAGAACTACTGGTTCGCCCGCCACCTCGTCGTCTACGAGTGGATCGCCGCGCAGGTGGGCGGGCTGCGCGTCGTCGACATGGCGTGCGGCGAGGGCTACGGCTCCGACGTGCTGGCGCGCGCCGGGGCCGCGGAGGTCGTCGGCGTCGACGCCAACTCGGAGGCGCACGAGCACGCGCGCCTGCGCTATGTCCGCGACAACCTGCGCTTCGTGCGCACGATGGTCGAGACCTTCGACGAGCCGTGCGACGCGCTCGTCTTCCTGCAGACCATCGAGCACGTCCAGGACCCCGGCGCGGTGCTCGCGCGCTTTCGCAAGCTCGTCGGGCCCGGCGGCCTCGTGATCGTCTCGACGCCGAACGTGCTGACGCTCGCCCCGCCCGGTGCCGAGCGCTCGGGCAATCCCTGGCACGTCTACGAGTACCGCCCGGAGGAGTTCCACGCGCTGTGTCGCGCGCACTTCGGCTCCGTGCAGATGTACGGCCTCTTCCACGCGCGCAAGCTCGCGATCCACGCCGGCGCGCTGCGCCTGGGCTGGGACGCCGTGCATGCGCGCCTGGGCATCACGAAGCGCTTCTATGACCGGTTCGTGCCGGCGATCGGCGTGCGCGACTTCGCGCTGCGCCCGGGCGGTGCGCGCGAGCTGCGCGGCGCGCTTGACCTCGTCGCCGTCCTGCGGGCATGAGCGTTGGCCGCGCCGGCCCGGGAGAGCTGGCGATCGTCCTGCACTCCCATCAGCCCTACGTGGAGGGCTTCGGCACCTGGCCCTTCGGCGAGGAGTGGCTGTGGGAGTCGATCGCCACCGCCTACCTGCCGCTGCTCGATCTGCTGGACTCCGGCCCGCCCACCCCGCCGCTGACCCTGTCGCTGACGCCGGTGCTCTGCGACCAGCTCGAGGCGCCGGGGGCGCTGGAGCGCTGCGCCGACTTCCTGAAGACGACCCGCGTGGAAACGCACCGGCGCGACATCGCGAGCGCCGCGGCCGCGGGCGAGAGCGGCGTCGTTGCCGCGCTGGAGCACTCGGCGGCGCGCTACGCATGGGCGCGTGAACGGCTGGCCGCGCTGGAAGGCGCCGACGGGGAGGGGCTCGTCGCCGTGCTCGGCCGCCACGCCGCCTGGACGTCGTCGGCGACGCACGCCATCCTGCCGCTGCTGGCGAGCGAGGCCGGCGTACGCCTGCAGCTGCGCACGGGCATCGACGCGCACCGCGCCCGCTTCGGCGCGCGCTGGCGCGGGGGTCTGTGGTCGCCGGAGTGCGCGTACGCCCCGTGGCTGGACGGGCTGCTCGAGGCGGCCGGCGTGCGGGCGACCTGCGTCGACCTGACCGACGTGCTGTCCGGCGACGAGCACCTCTGTCCGCTGCGGGCGCCCGGCGGGCCGCTGCTCGTCCCGATCGACCGCGTCACGATCGAGCTCGTCTGGAGCCGGGGCGGCTACCCGGCGGACGCGCGCTATCGCGACTACCACGCGCTCACGGAGTACCGCCATCGCGCGTGGAGCAACGACGGCGCGCCCTACGACCCGGCCCGCGGCGCCGCGGCGGCCCGCGAGCACGCCGCGGACTTCGTCGCCCGCGTGCGCGAGCGGGTCGCGGGGGGCGGCTTGTGTGTCGTGGCGGTCGACACCGAGCTGCTGGGCGACTGGTGGCACGAGGGGCCGCTCTGGCTGGCCGCGGTCCTCGAGGCGGCGGCGACGCAGGGTCTTGAGATCGCCCACCTCGACGACGCCCTGGAGCGCCACACGGCCGTCCCGGCGCCGGCGTCGCTGCCGATCACCTCCTGGGGCGCCGCGCGCGACCTCAGCACCTGGAGCGCGCCACCCGTCACCGACCTGGCCTGGAGCGCGCGCGACGCCGAGCTGCGCACGGTCGCCGCCGCGCGCGCGGGCCTCGCCGGCGAGCGTGCCGTGCGGGAGCTGCTCGCGCTGCAGTCCAGCGACTGGGCGTTTCTCGTCAGCACCGACCTTGCTACGGACTACGGGCGCGAGCGCGCGGCGCACCACCGCGCGGCGCTGGACGCCGCCCTCGCCGACCCCCCGGGCGCCCACGCGCCGGAGGTGCGCAACCTCGCACCGTGGGCGTCAGCCGCCGGGCTGTGCGAACCCTGACGGCGAGACGAGCCCGGTTTCAGCGCGGGCCGGGCCAGGGCCGCGCGCCTGACGCAACGACGATTTTTCCCGCTCCGAGCGGACAATCGGGCGCGGCCCGTCCGATCGACGCGTATCATCCGCCGCTGCTTTGCATAACGAGCCGAGTCCCGGGCGCCCAGCGCGACCGGGAACGGGGGAACCAGTGGTGCCGCGCGAATCTGCGCGGCCCGGGGGCGAATCGCCACCCACCGCATCTCATGCGGTGCCGGTGGCGTAGCGCACGTCACAGCGCGAGCCCGACAGCTAACCCCGTAGGCGCCGAGACGACGAAAGAGGAGCGCCCGATGAGAACCAGTGAGGACGTATTGGCGACGCATGACGTCGCGCCGGAGGCCCCCGACGCGACACGCACGCTCGCCTACCGCCGCTCGCTGCGCGCGTCGCGCGGCCGCCGTGCCACCGCCGCCCTGCGCCGCAGGCGCGTGTTTCGCAGCCGTGGATCGGCGTTCGTCGCGATGGCGGGGCTGCTGCTCGCCAGCGGCGGCGCGGTCGCCGCCCAGCACGGCGGCGGTCAGCGCGCCGGCCTGAGCGGCGAGACGATCACCGCCGTCCAGCGTGCCCTGGGCGTGCCGGCCGACGGTGTTGTCGGTCCCGTCACGCGGGGCGCCGCCAAGCGCTTCCAGCGCAAGCACGGGCTGATCGCCGACGGCGTGATCGGGCCGCAGACGCTCGCGGCGCTGGGGATCGAGTCGGCGAAGGCGACCGCCAAACCCTTGCGGGCGGGTGCCGCCTCCGTCGGCGACCGGGTCCTGCAACGGATCGCCGCGTGCGAGTCCGGCGGGAACCCCACCGCCGTGTCCGCCGGCGGGCGCTACCGCGGCAAGTACCAGTTCTCCCGCGCGACGTGGCGGCTCATGGGCGGCAAGGGCGACCCGGCGCGGGCCGCCGAGGCCGAGCAGGACCGGCTCGCCGCCAGGCTCCTCGCGCAGGCCGGCACCAGCCCGTGGCCGAACTGCGCCTGATCCTGCGATGACCGATCCCCGCCGCCGCTGGGCCGGCGCCAGCTAGGACATGTCGCGGGAGAAGGTCTCCCCGCCCTCCATCGGGCGGTAGATCTGCTTGAAGTCAAAGCCGTAGTCGAAGTCGTCCTTCTCGGAGTCGGTGGCGCCCTCGATGTCGACGTTGTGCACGATCACGAGCTCCTCGTTGGCGTGCGAGGCCTGGATCAGGCAGATGCCCGACGGCGCCCAGATCCCCGACCCGCCCCAGAAGGGGACGCCGGTGACGCCGTGCCGGCCGACGGCGTTGCAGGCGATCGTCCAGACCTGGTTCGTCGCCGAGTTGGCCGGCATGACGTAGTCCCACAGTGCGCCGTAGTAGTGATCGGTGCGCAGGTTCATGCCCGGGTAGTCGCGGTTGCCGGCCGCGCGCCACGACGCGACCTGCACGATCGCGTCGACCTCCTCGACCTCCGCGTACTCGCGCAGCAGCTCGTTGAACAGGTAGTCGTAACACGTGGTGAAGCCCAGCCGTCCGTGCCGCGTGTCCAGCACCAGGCGGTCGTCGCGCCCGCTCTCGGTGTACTCCTTCTCGATCCCCGGCAGGAAGACCTTGTCGTACGTGTTCTCGTCGGCGAGGTAGTCGGCGTCGGTGCCGACGACGAACGTGCGGTTCAGAAAGCAGTCCTCCGTCGCGCCCGCGGTCAGGTTGTTGAGCACGATCGCCTCGAGATCGCCGCCGATCAGCGGCTGCAGCTCGTTCTCGATCCAGTCGGTGTGCTGCTCGGCCAGCGCCTCGCGCATGTAGGACAGGCAGTCCTCGCGCTCGTCCCAGAAGTAGCCCGACAGGCAGAACTCCGGGAACACGGCGATGTTCACACCGCGCTCCTTGAAGAGGCGCACGGCCCGCAGGATCTTGTCCTTGTTGGCCTCGACGTCAGGGACCGCGGCGTGGATGTTGGCGAGGCCGACGGAGAGCTTGGAGTCGTCGTCGCAGTAGGTGCGCTCGGCGATGAGGAATTCGTCCGTGCTGTTCATGGCTACCTCGGCTTTCGACCGATGAGTTCTGCGGCTGGATGCGGTCTTGATATCGCAAGGTCGTTAGCGGTCGAGAAGGACTACCGCTTCGAGGGCCCCGACGGGAACGAGTGGTGGAACCTCCACGACGAGTACGGCGAGTCCTCCAGTCCCTCGCAGGTGGGGCCTGACCGGCACGTCACTCCCAGCGCAGCGTCCGCGGCGCCTTGCGCATCCGCAGCACCCGCACCGGCACCCCCGCGGCGACCGCGTTGTCGGGCACGTCCTTGGTGACGATCGTCGACGTCCCGAGCACGCAGTTGTCGCCCACCGTCACCCCGCGCAGGATCGCCACCCCGTAGCCGATCCAGACATTGTGGCCGACGCGCACGTCGCGCTTGTAGATGCCCTGCTCGCGGATCGGGCGGTCGACCTCGACGACGCCGTGGTCGAAGTCGATCAGCATCACGCGGTCGGCGACGATGCACTCGCGCCCGATCGAGACGTGCTGGAACGCGGAGATCGTGCACTCCTGGCCGAGCACGGACTTCGCGCCGATGCGCGCCTCGCCTTCGTGGACGCGGATCTTCGAGCCGTGGCCGATCCACGACCAGCGCCCGAGGTGCAGGGTCGCGCCCTTGCCGATCTCGATCGTCACGCCGGGGCAGACGAAGCACAGGCCGTCGGTCTTCAGCCGGCCGCGCCAGCGCAGCTTCAGCCACACCCAGCGCGCGATCAGCTTCGCGTAGTTGCGGTTGAGCATTCCGTGCGAGCGCATGAAGCGCCACAGCGCCAGGGGCCCGCCGCGCAGCGGCGCCGGCTCACCGTGCACGTTGGAGATGAGCGGGGGCTCGGCCAGGGCGGGCGGGGCGGGCGGGTCCGTTGTCCCAGGCGGCGCAACCCCGGCGGGCGAGACCCCCTGCGGCGTCGGCTGCACCGTTGCCCCGATCAGCTCTTGGTGACGTGCAGCACGGCCTTGCGCCTGTGGCAGCTCGTCGAGGGGCACGTTGACGGACATGTCCGTAAGGCTACGGGTCACGCGGACGCCGAGCCCGCCCCCCGCCCCGCCGCCTCGCCCGCCCTGCCGCGCGACCCCTGGCATGATCGGCGGCCCATGTCGGCCGACGCCTCCCTCGCCCAGCGCCTGCTCGCCGGCGATCGCCGCGCCCTCGCGCGCGCGATCTCGCTCGTCGAGAACCACGACCCGGCCGGCTGGGCGCTCGTCCGCGAGGTCTATCCGCACACCGGCAAGGCCACCGTCGTCGGCATCACGGGCGCGCCGGGGGCGGGCAAGTCGACGCTGATCGGCGGGCTCATCTCAAACCGCCGCGCCGCCGGCCGCAGCGTCGCGGTGCTGTCGATCGATCCCTCGTCGCCGTTCACACAGGGCGCGCTGCTCGGCGACCGCATCCGGCTGACCGAGCACTTCCTCGATCCCGGCGTGTTCATCCGCTCGATGGCCAACCGGGGTGCGCTGGGCGGCCTCAGCGAGGCAAGTCTCCAAGCCGCGCTGCTGATGGACGCCGCCGGCCGCGACGACATCTTCCTGGAGACGGTCGGCGTCGGGCAGGCCGAGGTCGACATCATCGACCACGCCGACACGGTCCTGCTCGTGCTGATGCCCGGCGGGGGAGACAGCGTTCAAGCGCTGAAGGCCGGGATCATGGAGATCCCCGACATCATCGTCGTCAACAAGGCCGACCACCCGCTCACGCAGACGATGGTGCGCGAGATCCGCGGCGTCCTGTCGCTCGCGCCGCAGGGCTCCTGGAAGGTGCCGATCTTGCAGACCGAGGCCGTCGAAGGCCGCGGCGTCGACGAGCTCATGGACAAGCTGCTCGAGCACCGCGCGCACATCGAGCAGGAGGGCACGCTGTCTGAGCGCCGCCGCAACAACCTGCGCAGCGAGGTCCTCGCGCTCGCCACCCATCGCGTGCGCCGCGACCTCGAGGAGCGCCTCGCTCAGGGCGACGGCTTCGAGAAGCTCATCGACGACGTCGTCGCGCGCCGCCTGGATCCGGCGAGCGCGGCCGCCGCGATCCTCGACCAGGACGTCCTCTAGCGGGGCCACGGCGTGCGCCTCGGTTGCGGCGACGCCCCGCCGGACCGCCGGTCACGGGTCTGGAAGACCAGGTAGTGACGGTGCGCGCGTAGCGGACCGCCGGCGGCGCACGCCGGTTGTGACGAGCAGCGCGATGCCCGCGGCCAGCAGCACGCCGCCGATCGCGAACGCGCCGAGGATCGTGCGCACGATCCGACCGGCGATGCTGTCGCCCAGGGCGACCGCGTACCCCGCCGAGAGGTCGGCCGCCGTGGCGGCGCGCAGGTCATACGTACCCGCGCGGGGTGGCGTGACAGTGCCCAGCGCCCGGCCGCTGTGGCCGCCCATCGAGTACGTCAGCGAGCCGCCGTAGCCGGCCACCGGCAGCAATCCGCCGCCGGCGGGCTCGAGGATGTGAAACTCCACCGGCGGCGCGAAGTCCCGGCCCACGCCGGGCCCCTCCACGTAGACGACGTACTTGCGCGCCTCCAGCTCGACGCGGGCCGATCCCGGCGCCGGCGCGCGCGCGAATTCATCGACCGTGTCGCCCATGGAACGAAACGACAGAACGCCCCAGAGCAGCGCGCCGGCGACGCCGGCGAAGATGAGGGCGCCGCCGATCCAGTAGCCCGCGCGGGAGGTCATGCGGCAATCGTCGTCCGGTGAGCGTGCCGGCGTCAACCCGCCATGACCGGCGCGCGGCCGGGTCGGCGTCAGCCGGACAGCCGCGTCCGCGCCGCACGCCACTCCAGCGCGACGAGCGCCGCCAGCCCCGCGCCCACCACGGCCAGCGCGATCACCATCCCCGGCGAGTCGGTGCCGAAGAGCGGCAGCGCCCGCTCCAGCGGCCCGAGCGGCGCGCTCGAATCCGGCCCGCCCGGCCCGGCGATCGCCCCATCGCCGAGCCGCAGCTCGGCGTACCACCAGACGCTCGTCACGAGCGTGACCCCGGCGAGCGCGGCGGCCGCGCGCGGCGCCTGGCGCATGCCCCAGGCCACCAGCCCGACGGCCACCGGCAGCGCGGCGACGAGGTAGCGGCCGGGGAAGAAGGCGCCGAACATCGTGGGCGCCACGAACGTCGCGACGAGCACCTGCGCGGCGCAGACGAGCGCGCACAGGGTCGCCGCGATCTCGACCAGCCCCCGCTCGGGCACGATCCGCGCGATGTGGTCGCGCCGGGAGCGCCACAGCAGCCACAGCGCGTAGAAGGCAAGCGCGACGAGCGGCGCCCAGCGCAGCACGCCGTAGTCGCGATCGAGCCATAGGCCGGCCAGGCGCGGCGCGCGGCCGAGGAGGTCGCCGGCGCTGAGCGCGTCGAGCCGGTCGGACGGGTTCGCGGCCGCCGCCGGGGTGAAGCCGCCGAAGAGCTGGTCGTTGACGACGACGAACATGACCAGCGAGAACACGATCGCCTCGACCTCCACGAGCAGGGCGAAGCCGCGCGCGCGGCGCCGCAGCCAGCGCAGCATCGCGAGCGCGATCACCAAGCCGGCGACGGTGAACTGCAGCCCCAGCCACGGCAGCGCGCCGAGCGCGATCGCGGCGCCCGCCACCCAGCGGATCCGCGGCAGCTCGCGCACCTTCAGCGCCAGCACGGCAGCGGCGGCGAGCAGCCCGCCGGCGGTGAGCTCCGGCGTGACGGTCGTCGCGTAGGCCAGCGCCGGCGGCGACAGCCCGCAGGCGAGCGCGGCGCCGGTCGCCCACGGCTCGGGCACGATGCGCCGCGCGAGCGCCGCCGCGAGCACGAACGCCAGCGCCGCGAGCGCCGCCAGCAGCAGCTGGACGGCGAGCGGTCCGCCGATCGCGTAGGCCGGCGCGATCAGCAGCGCGAAGCCCGCCCCCGTCGGCTCGTTGGCCTGCCCGTTGGTCAGGCGGCCGCGGCGCTCGAGCACGTACGGGTACCAGTCGCGATAGGCGAGCGAGGCGTACTCGTCGCGCAGGTCGAGGTCGTGGTCGGTGACGATCGACTCGGCGGTCAGCAGGTAGTGCGGCTCGTCTCCGCCGAACTGCGAGGTCCCGAACGCGGGCAGGCCGATCGTCGCGGCGTAGGCCGCGAAGAGGACGAGCCAGAGCGCGGCCGCGCGACGCACGCGGCCCATGATCGCGGGCGGGGCGGTCAGCGGTGCGGGTCAGCCGCTGCGGCGGCCCGTGCGGTCGAACACGAGCGGGACGTCGATCGCGTGCGCCGCCGGCGCCGCGCCCCGCGGGCTGAACTTCGGCCCGGGCGCCTGCTCGGGCGTGTAGTCCCAGGCGCGGCCGACGTGGTCGCAGCCGAGCGGGTACAGCGTGAGGCTGCCGTCGGCGGCAAAGCGCATCCGCACGAGGTTCTTGTAGTCGGGGATCGACTGCGCGGTGAAGATCTGGTTGGCGGTCTCCCACGACTTCGAGCCGCGCACCTTGTGCACCGCGAGCAGGAAGCAGCCGAAGACGGTTGCGCCGAGCGCCGCGCCGGCGGCGAAGAGCGCGACGAGACCCAGCGCCCAGATCGCCAGCGGGTGGTCGCCGACGAGCTTCACCACGAGCCAGAGCACGATCGTGGCGATGAGCAGGTGCACCACGGTGTGCAGCGCCGCCACGGCGAGCCTGGCGAGCTTCGTCGCGCGCACGACGCTCTTCTTCTCCTCCAGCGGGCCGGGCACGAGATCCAAGCCGCCGAAGATCCCGCCGAACAGCAGCGCCACCATCAGCAGGCTCATGCCGCCGGCCGAGGCCGCCAGAAAGCCGGCGAAGCCGTCCGCGGTCGTGGTCGCGTAGAGACCGTCGGCGCCCGCGTTCAGCGCGCCGAGCATCGCCATCCCGAGCAGGACGTAGAGGCCGCCGAGCAGACCCGCGAACGAGGGGTTCAGGCGCGCGAGACCGAGGACGCCGTTGCTCAGGCGCCGCGAGTCGGCGGCGCGCGGATAGACCTCCTCGAGGCCATAGGTCACGGCCTCGGCCGCGTCGTGATCGAGCGAGCGCACATGCAGCTCGGGGTACAGCGTGTGCGTTCCCGACAGATACGCGCCGCCGCCGCCGGCCGTCACCCGGGTCGGCGCCTCGGGGTCGTCGCGCGGCTCGTAGCGCGCGTAGTGGTGGATGTCGCCGGTGATCGTCATCGCCAGGTGCGCGCCGCTCGCGCGCACGACGCGCTCCTCGAAATAGGACAGATAGCGCCAGCAGCCGGGCTCCAGGCGCCCCGGCACGGCCTTGATCCAGGCCGGCTTGGCAGTCATCAGGACGATCTTGTCGCCGGGCTTGACCGGCTGCTGCAGGAAGTAGTCCAGCTGCACGTCGTCGATGTAGGTGTCGAGCTGGATGTCGATCGCCCAGATCCACCAGTCGTTGGGCAGCTTGAGCGCAAAGTAGCTGCGCCGCTGGCGCGTGCGCCACTCGCCGATGCGTCCCTCGCGCGCGCAGAACACGCGCAGGAAGCTGGCCAGGCCGTCGTACCAGTCGTGGTTGCCGGGGATCGCGTAGAGGTCGGGCCTGTCGACGGCGCCGGACTTCGGCCGCGCGGCGGCGAACGGGCCGATGAAGCGGTCCTCGTAGGCGACCGGCTCTGCCGTCGGATAGACCTGATCGCCGCCGAGCAGCAGGATCCGGCCGCGCGGCAGCGCCTGGCCGTCGAAGTCCAGGCTCTCCTGGGCCAGCAGCCAGGCCATCGTGTACGTGGCCTCCCAGCCGTCGCCCGTGTCGCTGAGGTAGTCGACCCAAACGTCACCTGCCGCAGTGCTGTAGTCCATGCCGAGCTGCGGCTCGCGCTGGATCTCCCGCTTGTCGGCGAACTTGCCGAACGTCCCCGAGACGAGGACCTCGACGCCGGACCTGGCCAGCAGGCCCGGGCTCAGCCAGCGCACCGCCGGCTGGCGCAGGAAGCCGAGCTCCTCGCGCTCGTCGCGCTTCTCGGCCGGTGAGCGGTCGCGCAGGTTGTCCTCGAGCGGCACGTACGGACCGTACCCGCGCGGTCACACGGATCGCAAGCACGCGGCCGTCCACATCCGGCCAGCCCGCGCGGCGTCCGCTCTAGGTCCAGGGGGCGTCCGCCGAATGGTGGACCAACGGGCTAGTCATGGTCCCTGGGGCAAGCCCGCGCGGGCGGATGGAAATGACGCCGACACCCTAGTTTCCGGTCGATCTTTGCTGGGGATGGATGTCGGCTATTTCCCTGTCAGACCCGTCCGCAAGTTCTGCGGGTTTTCCGGGCGCCCGATCCGTGCCTGACGGGCGCCGGCGCCCGCCCCCGTGCCACCGGCACGAAGGCGGGACACCATCACCCGTCAGATCACGGCCGGGCATCCCGGAAAACCCCCCAGAACTTCCGGCCGGGCCCACTAGCGCTCCTGAAGACCCCCGGCGGCGTGCGAGCGTCGTGTTCGCCGTCGGCGGCGGGGCCCATGGAGATCGGCGAGACCGCCGGCTGAACGCCGCCCGCGAGCCGGCGCTCAGCGCGCCAGCGAGCGGGCCAGC
>Ga0136633_1003129_pt1 | contig 11023 bp, 12 predicted proteins | sample AntDrymeUQ832206_2_FD_105494 | JGI IMG/M metagenome (GOLD analysis project Ga0136633, IMG submission 105494) | Polar desert sand microbial communities from Dry Valleys, Antarctica - metaG UQ83 (22.06) | ecosystem: Environmental > Terrestrial > Soil > Desert | place: Antarctica: Dry Valley...
GACCAGCACCCGATCGGCGTGGAGCCGACTTCGGTCGGGCACGGTTTGGTGGGTGGCGTGGGGGCGTTCGGCAGTTCGGAGAGCGGAGCCGAAGAGGCGCCCGACACCGGCGGCCGGCTCGCGGTCCCCATGGTTGCGAGTGCCCGGGTCATCGGCGTCCTCGAGTTCATCGGGCCACAGGTTCCCGCGCTCACCGAGGAGGCGGTGGAGGTGCTCGAGACGATGGCCACGCACGCCGCGTCCGCGATCGGGGCCGCCCGCGCGTACGAAGCTACCTCGGAGATGGCGATGACGGACGCACTGACTGGCTTGCGCAACAGGTGGCGCCTCAACGCCGATCTGCGTGAAGAATGTGCGGCCGGCACTCGCTACGGTCGACCGTTGGCCGTGCTGATGGCCGACATCGACCACTTCAAGGCCTACAACGACGATTTCGGTCACCCAGCCGGTGACTACGCACTTAAGGGCGTCGCGGAAACCTTGGCGGAGGGGCTCCGAAACACCGACCACGCCTATCGCTACGGCGGCGAGGAGTTCGCTGTCGTCCTGAGAGAGACATCGTCGGCCGACGCGGCCACCTTCGCGGAACGGTTGAGAAGCGCCGTCGAGCGCCGGTTCGGCGGAACCGACGAACTACGACCGGTGACGATCTCGATCGGTGCTGCGAGCATGCCTGACCACGGCAGCACGCCGGATTCGCTCGTCGCTGCTGCCGACGATGCGCTGTACAAGGCGAAGAAGAGCGGGCGCAACCGGACGGTCAGTGCACCGACACCACTCACCCTGGCGCCCGACGAGCCTCGACAGTTGGGCGCGGACGTCGAAGAAGCCTGAGCCAACCGACCTGGGCTAAGAGATCACGGTCTGGTCGAAGGTAGTGGCGGTGAAGCGCACCCGCACTTCGACCTCCTCTCCCACGCCCGGCACGTGCGCACCGCGCGGCAGGAACAGCATCGAGGCCTGCATGTGCGGAGGTTCTGCGAACAGTCGGTGCTTCCCGTCGATGATGTACGGCGACCGCACGTAACCGGCGGCGTCGAGCCCACCCCTGGCAACGGTCGCCGCCCGCGCCTTCAGGCCGGTGTTTCCGCTCGGCGCTTCGAGGCCGATGCCGTGCGAGGTCCCTCCGGAGACGACCAGGATCGTGCCGGACTTCGGTGCCGTGCGACCCCGGTAGCCGAAGACGTCGCCACGCGCCACGGGGTGTGCGTCGAGCACGACCGCCTTCACCACAAGAGCATCACGGTCGCCGAGCCAGAGCTGGGTACCGATGCGGGGGCGCAGTTCGAAGTCCGGGTACGACGTACGCAAGGAATCAAGCTCGGAGTCGGTCAGATGTGAGACGTAGACCCGGTTCACCGAGGACATGGGCAACCCGGCAGCCACGATGTCGTTCATCAGGTGCGAGACCTCGGCAAGGTGCGACCCCTGCGTCATCGGCATGTGCAGGGCTACGCCCTCGACCACAACTCCCGCGCCGGCTCCCGCTGACAACAGCGCGCCGGCCTCCCGCAGCTCCTGAGCCGAGAACCCGTGCCGACGCATGGAGGACATCCGCTCGAGCACCACCCGTGGCCGGTCCTCGCGCGCGCACAGGGCTTCAAGGTCGGGCAACCGGCCGATCGTGTGGATGAGTCGGTCGCCGAAGACCGCCCGTGGTTCGAAGGGTCGCCACGGTGTCAGGACGAGAATCGAGCCACCGAAACGCGGGGACACTTCGGGCACCTCGTCGTAGGTCCCGATGGCGATCGTGTCGACGCCCAGCCATGCTGCCTTGCGAGCGAGCCGGGCAATGCCGAAGCCGTAACCGTTGCCCTTCATCACCGGCACCAGCCCCGGATGAGACTCGAGCACGGATTTCATGTGCGAACGCCAGCGGTCGCCATCGACGTACAAGCTCAAGGACATCGACTCAGCCTCGCCGTTTCATGTAGACGTCAAACGCCTTGTAAACAAGGGAGTTGATCGCGAGGTCCCACTCGCCGACGTACTCCAGTGCCTCACCGCCGGTGCCGACCTTGAACTGGATCAGTCCGATGTGCGAGTCGTCGGAGTCGAGGGTGTCGGTGATTCCGCGCAGGTCGTAGACGTCCGCGCCGGCCGCGAGCGAGTCGCGGATCATCGCCCACTGGGCGGCGTTCGAGCCGCGCACGTCCCGCTTCTCGGTCGAGGATGCGCCGTAGGAGTACCACGTGTGCCCGCCGACGCGGACCCAGATGGTCGCGGCAACCAGGTCACGTTCATGGTGGGCGAGGTAGAGCCGGATCCGGTCCGGTTCTTCGGCGAGCAGCGCACGGAACATGGTCTGGAAGTACGACAGCGGTCGCGGCGTGAAGTGGTCGCGTTCTGCGGTGTGCCGGTAGAGCTCCCAGAACTCGGGCAGGTCGCGCTCAAGGTCATCGGCTTCCACCTGGGTGACCTCGACACCGGCCTTGTCGGCCTTCTTGATGTTTCGTCGCCACTGCTGGTTCATCGCCTTGAGGACGTCGTCCTCCGTGCGCGCGGTGGTGCCGTCTCTGAGCGGGATCACGAAGTTGTACTGCGGTTGACCTGCTGCAAACCCGCCGTCGACCGACTGCAGTCGCCAGCCCAGCCCGGTCAGCTGGGACACCACCTGTGCGCCCTCGGGGGAACGCTCGGCGGGGGGCACCTCACCGAGCCTCGTCACGTTCTCGTCGGCGACACCTTGCTTCACGGCGTCAGCGGTCCACCGGCGGGTGATCACGGGTGGACCCATCCGGATCCCGAAGGCCCCCTTGGAAGCGAGGTGCCGGGTCATCGGTGCGAGCCAGTCCGAGAGGTGCTCGGCCGACCAGTCGATCACCGGGCCCTCGGGCAAGTACGCGAGGTAGCGCTTGAACTTCGGCAACTGCCGGTAGAGCACGAGTCCGACTCCGACGAGGCCGCCCTGGCCGTCGTACCAGCCGATCGACTCTCGCCGCCACTCGCTCTTGACCTCGCCCCATGCGGGCGTCTGCAAGAAACTTGTCGAGCGCTGCGACCGGATGAAGTCGAGGTGCTCCTGCGCGGTGATGGTTCGAACGGTCAGTGCTTGGTTTGGCGGCGGAGCCGCGGCGGGGGAGCTCACGGTCAACGAGGCTAGCCGACGCGCTGGCGGAGCCAGGCGAAGTCGGCCCTATGGTCCTCTGCTCCGCCCGGGGTCTCGCAGACCACAGGCACCCCGGCGTCGCGTACGACGGCCGCGAGCTCGGCGGGGTCGATGCTTCCCTGGCCGAAGTTCGTGTGTCGGTCCGCACCTGAGTCGAACGCATCACGACTGTCGTTGGCGTGCACCAGGTCGATCCGCCCGGTGACCTTCATGACGTCCGCAACGACGGTGGTCAGGTCATTGCCGCCAGCGTGCGCGTGACAGGTGTCCAGGCAGAAGCCGACCATGTCAGCGCCGTGCGCGGCAGCGATGGCGTCGAAGACCCGGCCGATCCGCTCCAGGTAGCGGGTCATCGCGTTGGTCCCGCCGGCGGTGTTCTCGATAAGCAGGGGGATCTTGATGTCTGTGGCCTCGACCGCCTTGCGCCAGTTGTCGAACCCCTTTTCAGGGTCATCGTCCTTGCCGAGGTGCCCGCCGTGCACGATCAGGCCCTTCGCGCCGATCTCGGCTGCAGCATCGATGTGTTGCTGCAAAAGCTTGCGGCTCGGGATCCGGATCCGGTTGTTCGTGGTGGCCACGTTGATGATGTACGGCGCGTGCACGTAGAGGTCGATCCCGTGCTCTTCGGCCGCCGTGCGCAAAGCATCGGCCCCACCGTCGTACGCGATCTCGGGGCCTTTGTACCCCTGCGGGTCGCCGAGGAAGAACTGGCTCAGCGTCGCGCCGCGCTCAAGGGCGGCACCGATGGGATCGACCTGGTCGACATGAGCTCCGATGCGGACGGGCTGTGTTATCGGGCTTTGGGCCATGGCCTCACCCTATGACCCGACGCCGTTAGACGATGGCCCCGTTGGCCATCGAGACCGCCATCCCCACGATGGACAGGACGAACGCGAGCAGGATCAGCCACCGTTCTCCTGAGGTCTTGGCGATGAACTCGTCGTACACCGCGACCAGGCCGCCGCTCAGCGCGAGCCACGCGCCCGCCTCCCAGGCACCGAGTCCTAGGCAGATCATGGAGAGCAGGCCCAGCCCGAGCGAGCCGAAGGCCAGGGTGTTCTCGACCGGATGCCGCTGCTCGCCGTCGTTGACCCAGCGGCTCAGCGGGTCGGGTAGGCGATAGTGGAAGTGCGACTGAGTTGCCACGGTGATCTCCGTCTCGGTGCGACCGGGGGTCTGGCGGCCTGCGCATCCCACTCTGCTCCCCAGCACCCCTGTGGACAAGGATTTCTTGACCCAGCGTGTCCGCTGATACCCTTGAGCATCGATCGGCTCGGCCCCAACAGGTGGGTGTCGAGCCGTTGATACGCCGGACTCCCAGCCAATTCGAAGGCCTGGGGGTGCGACGGACGCACAGCCCTCCTGTCACGGAAACGCCGTGGCCGCCTGAGTCCGAAGGAGGTGGAGACCGCTTTGCGCGCATATGAAGTGATGGTCATCCTCAACCCCGACCTTGAAGAACGAACTGTCGCGCCTTCGCTCGACACGTACCTCAACGTCGTCCGCAAGGATGGCGGGACCGTCGACAAGGTCGATGTCTGGGGAAAACGTCGTCTGGCCTATGAGGTCGACAAGAACACTGAAGGCATCTACGCCGTCATCGAGCTGCAGGCCGAACCGGCCACGGTGAAGGAGCTCGACCGTCAGCTTTCGCTGAATGAGTCGGTGCTCCGCACTAAGGTCATTCGTCCCAACATTCGCTGACCTCACCAATGAACCGCCCTCGGCAGTAACTCAAAGACTCAGGAGACCTGAACATGGCAGGCGAGACCACGATCACCGTCGTCGGAAACCTTGTCGACGACCCCGAGCTTCGCTTCACCCCCTCGGGTGCAGCGGTTGCAAACTTCCGCGTTGCGTCGACGCCTCGTACGTTCGACAAGCAGACCAACGAGTGGAAGGACGGCGAGGGGCTGTTCCTGTCCTGTTCGGTGTGGCGCCAAGCCGCAGAGAACGTTGCAGAGTCTTTGCAGCGGGGCATGCGGGTCGTCATTTCGGGCCGCCTGAAGGCGCGCACGTACGAGACCCGCGAGGGTGAGAAGCGCACCGTGTTCGAGATCGACGTCGACGAGGTCGGCCCGAGCTTGAAGTACGCCACCGCGAAGGTCACCAAGACCACCCGTTCCGGCGGGGGTCAAGGTGGCGGTTCGGCTTCCTCCGGGGGAGACGACCCGTGGGCCAACCAGGGATCGACCAACCAGGGTTCTGCCAACCAGGGTGGTGGCTCCGGCGGAAACTGGGGCGGCCAGCAGGGCGGCGGACAGCAGGCTGCCCCGCAAGGTGCCCCGGCCAACGACCCGTGGGCCACGAGCGGCGCCGGCGGATCCTCGGACGAACCACCGTTCTGATCCAACAACTCATCTGACAACAACTGGCTGTATCACTACAGCTGACCATTCCGGTTCACGCCGGGCTCTACGAAAGGGAGCACCACAATGGCCAAGCCAGTACTCCGCAAGCCAAAGAAAAAGGTTTGCCAGTTCTGCAAGGAAAAAGTGACGTACGTCGACTACAAAGACACGACACTGCTCCGCAAGTTCATCTCCGACCGCGGCAAGATCCGCGCACGTCGGGTGACCGGCAACTGCGTCCAGCACCAGCGCGACGTTGCCATGGCGGTCAAGAACTCGCGCGAAGTCTGCCTTCTGCCCTACACGTCCACGGCTCGTTGAGAGGGGACTGACTGATGAAGCTCATCCTTACTCAGGAGGTCACTGGCCTCGGCGAAGCAGGCGACGTGGTCGAGGTCAAGGACGGCTACGGCCGGAACTTCCTCATCCCGCGCGGCTCCGGCATCCGCTGGACTCGTGGCGGCGAGAAGACCGTCGAGTCCATCAAGGCCGCACGGTCCAGCCGCGTGGTGCGCGACATCGACCACGCCAAGTCGATCAAGGCCAAGCTCGAAGGCGCGCCGGTCAACCTTCCGGTGCGTGCGGGCGCAGGCGGTCGTCTCTTCGGTGCAGTCACGGTCAACGACATCGCCACGGCGATCAACGACGCTGGTGCGGACGTCGACAAGCGCAAGATCATTGTCGGCAACCCGATCAAGTCGCTGGGTTCGCACAAGGTGGTTGTGAAGGTTCACGACGAGGTAGACGCAACCGTCATCCTCAACGTCATCTCGGCCTGACTCTGCTCAGTGCTCCATAGTTGACACTGCTCCACACATTGGGCCGCTCCCGTCAGGGGGCGGCCCTTTCGTTTGCCCTATTCGTCGCCGCCAGGAACGTGACGACGACCGCCAGGACGTGGAGCAGCCCGATGAGCACCTGGACTGCCTGACGGACGTGTCCGAGCGTTCCGTGATAGGCGGACTCGTTCCCGAACAGCGCCAACTGCAGTCCCGCCGCGAGAACGTAGATGCCGGCAACGAATGTCAGCAACCGGCCGCCCCGCATTGCGGTGTGCGTCGAGGCTGCCAGGGTCAGGCCGACGACCACCCCGGCGGTCGCGGTCGTATCCAGGTAGAGCATCGCGGTCCAGAGGCGGTACGTGTACGGAACCAGCTGACCCACCACGCCGCCGTACGTAAACAGCGAGACGACAGCAGCGAGTCCGGCTGACACGGAGGCGACGAGCCACCACGGATGGGCCGAGCCGGCTACGAGCCGTGCGGCAGCAAGGCAGACCAACCCGAAACCGACGGTGTCGTTCGCGAAGTCGACACCGAAGCCGCTGACCTCTACGACGGTGAGCAGAAGGCCGATGGCGCACATCAATACGTGCGTCCTATCGTGACCGGTCTTCTCGGGCGACGGCTCACTTCGAGGCATCGACCGCTGGCCTCGCGTAGGGCTTCTTGGAGATCTTGAAAAGCAGGTAGATCAGGAACACGTTCGCCGCCACGATTGCCACGGCCAGGGGGACCAGTATGACGTCGACCCCGCCGCCGTACACCAACACAGGCCCGACTGCCAGGGTGATGAACACCCAACGCAGTAACGAGAAACGGTGACTGATCGTTGCGTCGTCCGGCTTGCTCAGCTCGGACAAGGAGACGCACAACAGGACGCAGAACGCGAGCTGCGGAAGGCTCACCAGCCAACCCGTGCTTTCGGGGACGTCGTTCTTGACGCTGACCCAGAACATCACCGCAGAGACAACCCCGGCGAGCAGCGCGAGCAATCTCAGTGCAGGGAAGTTGTCGAGTCGTGCCCGCAGATCGAGCAGGCCGAGGATGACAAGCACCCAGCCGAGGACGTCGGGAAGGGCATCGAACCCGCTGACCTTTGGTTGGAGGACCACGATGACCAGGCCCATGGCGACCTTCTGCAGCGGCGTCATCGCGTTACGGCGCTCTCGGCTGGCATGCGGTGAAGAATAGGTGGTCACCCTGCGCCGGTCACCATCCATCGGTCACCCCGGGCTCGGCGCACGAGTACGACGGCCCGCGTGCACATGAAGCCGATGCCGAACGCGGCCCACAGCCACAGCAGACCCTGCACGCCTTCGGGGGCGTAGCGAACGGCGACCAGGGCCAACGGAGCGAACAACGCCAGCACGACAATCCCTCCCCATGCGAGGTAGCGGCCGTCGCCGGCTCCGATCAGCACACCGTCGAGGACGAACACGACACCCGCGACGGGTTGGAATACCGCGGCCACGAGCAGCACCGGCCACAACATGTCCCGCACGGCAGGGTCGTTGGTGAACAGCACGCCCACGAAAGGTGCAGCCGCGGCGAGTACGACACCGGTGGCGATCCCGCTGAGCACGCCCCACCAGATCATCCGGTTGGTCACCGATCTCGTGGCCTCGACGTCACCGGCTCCGAGGTAACGGCCGGTGATCGCCTGGGCAGCGATGGCGATCGCGTCAAGGGCGAAGGCCAGGAAGATCCACAATGTCGCGGCGAGCTGGTGGGTGGCGATCGAGGTGGCGCCGAGCACGGCGGCGCCGTACGTCATCACCAGCAATGAAGCGCGCAGAGTCAGGGTCCGAATGACAAGGGCGACTCCGGCGTGAGCGGCCCGGCGTACGCCCGGAAGGTCTGGCATCAGCGGCGCCCCTTCGCGACGGGCGGCGCGGACGACGACATAAACCAACGCCACGGCGGAGGCGAGCTGGGCAAGGTCGGTGCCGATCGCGGACCCGGCGATCCCGAGGTCGAATCCGTAGACGAGCAAGACGTTGAGGGCGACGTTGATCAGGTTGCCGGCGACCGCGACGTACAACGGGGTGCGGGTGTCCTGGAGTCCGCGCAGGATGCCCGTCGAAGCCAGCATGACAAGCAGGGGGATGACGCCGAGGAAGGCCAAGCGGAGGTACGTCGTGGCGTGGTCGCCGACTTCGTCTCCAGCGTTGAAGATGTCGACCAGCCGACCCGAGAGCACGACGCCCGCAACCGTGGTGATTGCCCCGATGAACACCGCGAGCCAAACCCCGTCGATGCCCTGGGCGAGTGCGCCTGTCAGGTCGCCCGCGCCGACGCGGCGTGCGACCGACGCCGTGGTGCCATAGGCCAGGAAGATGCACAGGCCCACCGCGGTCGAGATGATCGCACCCGCGATCCCGAGCCCGGCGAGCTGAGGCGTCCCGAGATGCCCGATGATGGCGGCGTCGGCGAGCAGGAAGAGCGGCTCGGCGACGAGGGCGAGGAAGGCCGGCACGGCAAGCGCGAAGATCTCCCGGTCGTGACGGCGGCGCCCGGTTACGGCCGTGTCCGTGGGCTGTCCGAGCATGGGGACAAGCGTACGTGGGTAACAGCCAGGAGACGATGTGGACCTGACATGACTACGTGAAAATGGCTGTGTGTAACTATGCCCAACCTGTGGGTAGCCGTGGTATAGGACCGTTCCGTTCGGCCGGGAATATCTGTCGGGAAGGTGACATCGAGGTGAACAGAAATCTTTTGACTTTCTTTTGTCCACACGCGGTGGATGGGCGTTTCCCCAGGTCAGCGTGGGTTTGCGGGATATCTCTGCGCGCTCTTCCACAGGTGTGTGAACAGGCTGTGCACAGACTCGAGGGGCTATTGCACACGCTACCTGCGGTTATCCCCAGGGCCCTGTGGACAACGGGCTACCGCTGCTGACCGCTATGCCCGTAACGTCACCGGTTGCGCGTGCGCGAGCACCCGCCCACCGAGTGCAGTCCGGGCTAACACGGTGCCCTGTTATGGGCGTTCTCGTTGGGCGTTCTTCCTGGGTCATTTCTTGGGGGTGGGTGATCGTAGTGTCGGGGCATCGATGGAAGGACTGTTGAGTGAGCATTGCGGAGTTCCCGAGTCAGGTCGGCCCTGGCGTTGACGCCGGCTGGGCTCCGTCGTACGACGGCGGTGGCTACGGCGGTGGTGGCGGGGGAGATCGCACACCCCCGCAGGACAGCAACGCCGAGCAGAGCGTGCTCGGCTCGATGCTGCTGTCCAAGGACGCGGTCGCCGACGTCATCGAGTCGGTCCGCGGCACTGATTTTTATCGCCCCGCGCACGAGACGATCTTCGACGCGGTCGTGGACCTCTATGGTCGGGGCGAGCCCGCAGACCCGGTCACCGTTTCCGCCGAGCTGCAACGTCGAGGTGAACTCGCTCGAATCGGTGGGGCGCCGTACCTGCACACCCTGTCCGCCAGCGTGCCGATCGCGGCCAACGCCGCCTACTACGCCGAGATCGTGCGCGAGAAGGCGATCCTCCGGCGACTCGTCGAGGCCGGGACCCGGATCGCCCAGTGGGGTTATGCCGGCGAGGGCGAGGTCGACGAGGTAGTCGACCGTGCGCAGGCCGAGGTGTACGGCGTCACCGACAAGCGCACCTCGGAGGACTACGCGCCGCTGAGCGACATCATGGAGTCCACGCTGGACGAGATCGAGGCGATCTCCAACCGTGATGGCGAGATGGTCGGTGTGCCCACCGGTTTCGTGGACCTCGACGAGCTCACCAACGGCCTGCACGGTGGCCAGCTGGTCATCGTCGCGGCTCGGCCTGCGGTCGGAAAATCGACGCTGGGTTTGGACATCTGCCGGGCGGCGTCGATCCACCACAACATGGCGAGCGTCATCTTCTCCCTTGAGATGACGCGCAGCGAGATCACCATGCGTCTGCTGTCAGCGGAGGCCAAGATCCCGTTGAACCACATGCGCAACGGACACATGAACGACGAGGACTGGGGAAAGCTAGCCCGCAAGATGGGCGAAATCTCTTCGGCACCCTTTTTCATCGACGACTCTCCGAACATGACGATGGTGGAGATCCGGGCGAAGGCCCGCCGGCTCAAACAGCGCCACGACCTTCGGCTGATCGTCATCGACTACCTGCAGCTGATGTCGTCGGGCAAGAAGGTCGAGTCCCGCCAGCTCGAGGTCTCGGAGTTCTCCCGCCAGATCAAGCTGCTGGCCAAGGAGCTCAACATCCCGATCGTCGCTTTGTCCCAGCTCAACCGCGGGCCGGAGCAGCGCTCAGACAAGCGTCCGATGATGTCGGACCTTCGCGAATCGGGCAGCCTTGAGCAAGATGCCGACATGGTGATCCTGCTGCATCGTGAGGATGTCTACGAGAAGGAATCAGCGCGACCGGGCGAGGCTGACCTCATCGTGGCCAAGCATCGAAACGGTCCGACTCGGGACGTCGTTGTTGCGTTCCAGGGTCACTACTCGCGGTTCGTCGACATGGCTCAGGGGTAACTGCTCGGTCCGGATACCCATGGGCCAACGCGTCTCATCTCATGCAATGACCACTCGAACATGCACACTGTGCCCCCGCGCGATGTCTGCACGCTCCGTCGACGTCTCAGAGGTGCTCCATTGCATGTCCGAGTGGCCCCTCAGCCGGCTGCGGTCGTCACGACCTGATACATGGCGTGGTCCTGCCACTCACCGGCGATGTTGAGGTAGGCCGGTGCCAGGCCGTAGCGGACGAATCCGTTACGTTCCAGCACTCGCTGCGACGTAACGTTGTGCAGCAGAGTTCCTGCCTGGAGC
>Ga0136633_1003130_pt1 | contig 11019 bp, 8 predicted proteins | sample AntDrymeUQ832206_2_FD_105494 | JGI IMG/M metagenome (GOLD analysis project Ga0136633, IMG submission 105494) | Polar desert sand microbial communities from Dry Valleys, Antarctica - metaG UQ83 (22.06) | ecosystem: Environmental > Terrestrial > Soil > Desert | place: Antarctica: Dry Valley...
CGACACCGAGATGGTCTCGCCGGCGTACCACTTCTCGCCGGTCCGCTGCTTCTTCCAGGCCGTGGACGGCATGATGCCCTGCGTCTCGTGTGGCAGGTCCACGCCGCTCATCTCGCCAAGGCCCAGCGCCGTGGCCCACTTGTGCATGCGGTCCACGCCGAGCAGGTTGCCCAGCGTGTAGAAGTACACGTTGCAGGACTTCTCGAGCGCCTCGCGCATCGCCACCGAGCCGTGGCCACCCGCCTTGTGGCACTTGAAGTAGCGGCCGTAGAAGGTCCCGCCGCCGCCGCAGAAGATGCGTGTCTCTGGCGTGATCACCCGCTCTTCGAGACCGGCGACAGCCACGGCGATCTTGAAGGTCGACCCGGGCGAGTAGCGACCTTGGATCGCCCGGTTGTTCAGCGGCCGCAGCGGATCGGTGAGCAGGCCATTCCATGCCGTGCGCGCGATACCGGCCGCGAAGGCATTGGGGTCGTACGCAGGCAGTGAGGACAGGGCCAGCACTTCCCCGCTCGACGGCGCCAGCGCAATGGCTGCGCCGCGGAAGCCGTAGTGCCTGAAGGCGTCCTCGGCGGCACGCTGGACGTCGGCGTCGATGGTTAACTGCAGGCGCCGGCCTTCGACAGGCTCCTGCTCGCCGAGCACGTCGATCTCACGACCGCGGCTGTTGACGATCACGTGCCGCGCGCCATCGGCGCCCATCAGCAGCGGGTTGTAGGTCTGCTCGACCCCGGCCTGCCCGACCACGTCGCCGCCCTGCACGTCCTTGTACTCGGGCCGCGCCAGTTGCGCGTCGGTGACCTCCCCGACATAGCCGATCAGGTGGGCAGCCATCGAGTTGGTGGGATACCGGCGGGTCGGCACCTTCTCCACGATGACGCCCGGCAGTTCGAGGCGGTGCGCGGCAACCGCCGCGATCTGCGCCTCCGACGAGTCGCGCAGCACCACGATCGGCCGGTACGGCGGCAGCTTCTTGTTGCGCTCGAGCGCGTCGGTGATCGCCTCGAGCGACGTCCCGGTCAGCTGCGCGACCACAGACGCCGTGCGCGCCAGATCGGTGGTCTGCTCCCGGACGATGGAGACGTTGAAGGCGAAGCGGTTCTCGACCAGCACCGCGCCATGACGATCGAAGAGCACGCCGCGCGGCGCCGCCAGCGGCAACGCGCGCTGATGGTTGTTCTCCGCCATCTCGAGAAACTGCTGGTGGCGGGCCACCTGGAAGTACCAGAACGCCGTGGCCAGCACGAGGAACACCACCGCCAGGCTCCATTGGAGCACTCGCAATCGGAGCGGCAGGTTCAGGCGGTCCTCGGCAAAGAGCATCGTGGGTCCTGGCGGCGCGCTAGCGCGCCAGCCGTCGTCCTTCCGTGCGTCGGGTGTACTGGCGGCGGCGCCACCATTCCGGTCCGCGTTCGATCATGTGGGTGGCCACGATCCCGACGGCCGCATTGAGCAGGCTCTGCACCAGCAGCTGCCTCCAGGGTCGGCCGATTCCGTGTCTTTCTATCATGGCGTACAGCCCGAGGAAACACACGCCGTGCAGCCAGGTCATGGCAAAGAAGACGACGCCGCGCGGGATCACGCCGCTGACGATGAACTGCGTCGCCACCACCCCGGCCACAAATCCGGCCAGTGTCTTGGCCAGACCGGCCACCCCGAGGACGCCCCCCGACAACGCGTCCTGGCAGAGGCCGGCAACCGTGCCGCTCACCATCCCCGCCGTCGGTCCGAAGAACATCGCTGTGCCGACCACCACCACCAGCACGAGATCCATCGCGATGACGCGGCCGAACAGCTGATACCCGACCACGGTCTGCAGCATCAGCGCGCCGAGGATCGCCACGCCCGCCAGCAGCAGGCGCGTCATGGCACCGGGACCGCGGCCGCAGACGACGCGCGCGCCGGCTGCGCGCCCGTTACCAGCAGCACGGTGTCGAGTGAGGAGAAGTCGACCCGGGGCCGGATCGCGATCAGCCGGTAGAGCCCCGATCCTCGCTCGACCTGCTCGATCCGGCCGATCACGTAGCCGCGCGGATAGATGCCATCGAGTCCGGAGGTCATCACCAGGTCGCCGACCGACACATCGGCGAGATTGGAGACGTACTCCATGCGTAACGGGGTGGCGCCTTCAAAGCCGACCACCACGCCGCCCGCGCCCGTGCGATCGATGAATGCGCCGGCGCCGGCCGTCCGGTCGACGATGAGCTGGACCTTGGCGGCGTGCGACGCGGGCTCATCGATGACGCGCCCGACCACGCCGAGTGGCGACAGCACTGCCATGTCACGGCGCACGCCATCGGCCGCGCCCTTGTCGATGGTCACCGTACGGAACGCCGCCGCCGGGTCCGCCGCAATCACGCGTGCGGCCATCGTCGCCGGCAGCTCGGTCTGTCGCAGCTGCAGCAACTGCTCGAGCTGCTCGGCCCGGCGCGCCTGGGCGTTGGCATGCTGGAGTTGCACGCCCAGCAGGTCGAGTTGCAACTGGAGCGCCTCGGCGCGGGCGCGGTGGCCCTTGAGCGCGACGTAGTTGCCCCACGCACCGCTCAGTCCCTGGGTGACCGACGCGGTCAACGCCTGCACCCGGGAGAGCGTCCCGAAGATCGACGTCTCGAGCACGCTTGCGCCCTGCGGCGAGCTCACCTGCGCCGAGATCAGCAGCAAGTGGCCGAGCAACGCCGCCACCAGCAGGTAGCCGGTGCGTTTCTGGAACTCGAGAACGGGGCCGCGGTCGTTGGTCAGCACAGTGTCGGCGTCAGGGGTGGGGAGTCGGGAGCGTTGGTAGGGGCACGTCCCCGACGTGCCCTGTCAGGGCGGCTCGAAGCGCCGGCCCTACCGTCACCCGCCGAGTCCCGTCATCAATCGATGGAGATCTTCCGCAGCAGGTTGAAATCCGACAGCATCCTGCCGGCGCCAAGCACCACCGTCGACAGGGGGTCCTCGGCCATCGCCACCGGCAGGCCGGTCTCTTCGCGCAACCGCTTGTCCAGGTTCTTGAGCAGCGACCCGCCCCCGGTCAGCACGATGCCGCGGTCGACGATGTCGGCAGACAGTTCCGGAGGCGTGCGCTCGAGCGCGATACGCACGGCATCGACGATGACGTTGACCGTTTCGGCGAGCGCGCCACGGATCTCGCTGTCGCTGATGGTGATGGTCTTGGGCACGCCTTCCACGAGGTGGCGGCCTTTGATCTCCATCTCGGTCGGTTCCTCGAGCGGGAAGGCCGAGCCCAGTTCCATCTTGATCTGCTCGGCGGTGCGCTCGCCGATCAGCAGGTTGTAGGTCTTCTTGATGTAATGGATGATCGCCTCGTCCATCTCGTTGCCGGCCACGCGCACGGCCTTGCTGTAGACAATGCCGGCCAGCGAGATGACGGCGATGTCGGTGGTGCCGCCGCCGATGTCCACGATCATGTTGCCCGACGGCTCGGTGATCGGCATACCGGCGCCGATCGCCGCGGCCATCGCCTCCTCGACCAGGTGCACCTCGCTGGCCTTGGCGCGGTAGGCGCTGTCCTTCACCGCGCGCTTCTCCACCTGGGTGATCTCGCTGGGCACGCCGATGACGATGCGGGGACGCACCCACACGTTGCGGTTGTGCGCCTTCTTGATGAAGTACGTCAGCATCTTCTCGGTGACTTCGAAGTCGGCGATCACGCCGTCCTTCATCGGCTTGATGGCCACGATGTTGCCGGGCGTGCGCCCGAGCATGTCCTTGGCCTCCTTGCCGACCGCCTCGATGCGGCCGTTCACCTTGTTGATGGCCACGATGGAAGGCTCGTTGACGACGATGCCTTTGCCTCGGGCGTACACGCACGTGTTGGCGGTACCCAGGTCGATGGCCAGGTCACTCGAGAACAACGAGAACAACGAACGCAAGCTCACTCGGTCGTACTCCCCTTCTGGGCGCCCCTGCCGAGCAGCACCGCCCTGATGCCGTTGCGGCCGTTCCGCTTGACCCAGTACATCGCCTCATCGGCAGTACGGATCAGGTCAGCAGCCGAATAGGTCGGACGGCTGATCGTGGCCACGCCGACCGAGACGGTCAGGCGCACCTCGAGTCCCCGCCCCGAAAGAAACGTCTCAGCGGCCACGCGCTGCTGGATGCGGCGCGCGACGCCGCTGGCGTCGCGCCGGCTGGTTCCCGGCAAGACCACCACGAACTCGTCGCCTCCGTACCGCACCGGCGTGTCGGTGAGGCGGACGCAGGCGCGCAGCAGGTGCCCGACTTCGACGAGCGTCAGGCTGCCCAGCAGGTGGCCATGACGATCGTTGACGCGCTTGAACGCGTCGAGATCGAGGAAGACGAGCGAGAGCGGGCGGCCCGTCCGGGCCAGGCGCGCCAACTCGCGTTCCACGACGTTCTGCAAGTGGCGCGCGTTGAACAACCCGGTCAGGTCGTCAATCGCCGCCAGATCCTGGAGCCGTTGGACGTGCCGGACCCTGGCCAGCGCCAGGCCGGCCGGTTCGAGCACGTCTGCCCAGAGCGCCTCGCCCACGCCGACGACGTCGGGTGGCCGCGGCGCCGGCGCCACGTCGATGCCGACGAGCACCCCCACCACCTCTTCTCGGCCGCGGAGGACCCACGCGACAGCGGCAGCGTCGGGACCGGTGCCCAGCGCCGCCCGCATCGAGCCGGCGCCCCAGGGAGCCTCGGTGCGAAGCGCCGCGGCAGCCACGGCCAGGACCGCCGGGCTCAGTCGGCGCCCTGGCGGCTTGGGGCCCACCAGTTGCGGACCGGCCGGCCCAGGCACCACGACCGCCCACACCTGCAGTGGCAGCCATTCCGACACCTGATCGACGAGTAACCGGGCAACGGCTGGCGCGGTGGCCGGCCGCTGCAGGGCCAGCAGCCAGGCGTGCAGGGCCTGGCGGGACGCGAGATGGCGTCGCGCGGCACGCGGCAGGCGGGGCAGACCAAGGGCCAAATTCACGTCGGCAATATCGAGTCAGGCTGTGATGGGGACGGTACGGCGGCGGCACGAACCGACCGTTATCATAGCCTGCACATCCAGTGCCGTATAATGACCGGTCTTTGTGCTGACGCCGGCACTGCCCAAGCAGGTCGCGGCAGGCGTCGCCCCCCCCGGAGAACGACTGTATGACCATGCTTGACCGGATGCGTCGCCACCTGGGGTGGCTCAAGTGGAGCCTCGGCCTCGTGGTGCTCACATTCGTGTTCTTCTACGTGCCCGACTTCCTTGCGCCGCCCACCGGCACCGGTGCCTCCACCGACGCCGTGGCCACGGTGGAGGGGCGAACGATCAGCGTCAGCGACTTCACCCGGGCCTACAACGCCCAGATGGGGCAGATGCGCAACGCCTATGGCGGCAACATGACGCCATCGATGTTGCGGCAACTGGGGATGGACCGCCAGGTCCTCCAGCAGATGATCGAGCAGGAGGCCGTGCTGGCGGAGGCGACCCGCCTCGGCATTTCGGCCACCGACGTGGAAGTGCGCGAACGGATCGTCAGCATCGCGGCGTTCCAGGAGAACGGCCAGTTCATCGGCGAGCAGCGCTATCGGCAACTGCTGCGACTGCAGCGTCCCCCGATCACCCCGTCCCAATTCGAGGAAGAAATCCGCAATTCGGTGATCCTCGACAAGATGCGCGCGACGCTCACCGAGTGGATCACCGTGTCGGACGCCGACGCGGACGCCGAATATCGCCGGCGCAACGAGAAGGTGTCCTTCGAACTCGTGTCGTTTCCCACGGTGTCCTTCCTCGAGCAGGCGCAGACCAGCGATGCCGAGGTCGCCGCCTTCTTCGAGCAGGGCAAGGAGGCGTACCGGATCGGCGAGCGCCGCAAGGTCCGCTACCTGCTGCTCGACGCCCAGGCCATCCGCAACAACATCACGGTGCCTGAGCAGGACATCCAGCGGTCCTACCGCGAGAACATCGACCAGTACTCGCAGCCCGAGCAGGTGCGCGTCAGCCACATCCTGCTGAACACCGAAGGCAAGGACGAAGCGGCGATCCGGGCCAGGGCCGAAGACCTCTTGAAGCAGATCAAGGCGGGCGCCGACTTCGCGGCGCTGGCCAAAGCCAACTCGCAGGATCCGGCCAGCGCCAGCAAGGGCGGCGACCTCGATTTCTTCGGCAAGGGCCGCATGGTGCCCGAGTTCGAAGCCGTGGCGATGACGCTGCCGGTCGGCCAGTTGAGTGATGTGGTGAAGACGCCCTACGGCTTCCACATCATCAAGGTCACCGACAAGAAGGCGGCCGAGGTACAGCCCCTGGATGCGGTGCGCCCGCAAATCACCGAGCAGCTCACATTCGAGCGTGCGCAGACGCGCGTGCAGGACCTGGCCACCGCCATCAACGGTGAACTGAAGGGGCCTGCCGACCTGGACAAGGCCGCCGCCAAACGCGGATTGAAGGTCCAGGAGTCAGCGCTGTTCACCAGCAACGAGCCGATTCCAGGCCTAGGCGCCTCGCCGGAGGTCTCCGCGCAGGCGTTCGCCCTCGAGTCCGGCAAGGTGAGCGGGCCGCTGCCCACGGGGACCGGCGTGGCGTTTCTGACCGTGTCAGGCACTGAAGCGGCACGCGTCCCACCGCTGACCGAGATCAAGGACCGCGTCGCCACTGACCTCAAGCGCAAGAAGGCGCAGGACATGGCGCGGGCCAAGGCGCTGGCCACGGCCGGCACCCTGAAGGCCTCGACCGATTTCGGCGCGGCGGCCAAGGCCGCCGGCCTGACCGTGCGCAGTGCCGAGAACCTGGCGCGGGGCGGAGCGATTCCAGAGGTCGGGCCCAGCGCGGCCGTCGATCAGGTCCTGTTCTCGCTGCCGGTCGGGAGTGTCAGCGACCCCATCACCACGCCCAACGGCGCGGTCGTGGCGCGCGTGCTGAGCCGCACCTCGGTGCCGGCTGACCAACTGGCGAGCAACCGCGAGGCCATTCGCCGCGAGCTCGCGTCGCAGAAGCGGTCGCAGTTCTTCACCAGTTACATGACCAAGGCCAAGCAGGGCATGGGCATCAGCATCGACCAGGCGGTCTTGCAGCGGCTCACGACGTAGGCAGGGCCCCGTGTGGCGCGGGGCCCCGCTGGCCCGCGGCTACCGCACGAACACCCACGGCAGCAGGGCCAGCGACTCGCCCCGACGCAGCATCTGCAGGGGACGGCGAACCGCGGCGATCGTCGCCAGGTCTTCAGGGCTGAGCAGCGCCTCGGCCAGCGACGCTCGCATGCCGCCAGCGCCGCCAAACGTGGTCGTCAGGGCTTCGAGGACGCTTGGCTTGGGCGGGTAGGTCACCACCTGCACGGTGGCGTCCTTGGCGATGCCGGCGCGCTGTTGCGCGATGGCCAGCGCCCGCGGGAGGCCTCCAAGTTCGTCGACCAGGCCCCGCTCGCGCGCCTGCCGGCCGGTCCACACCCGGCCCTGCGCGACCATGTCGATCTTCTCGGGCGTCGACAGGCGGGATTCGGCGACCTTCTCGACGAACTGGTCGTAGAAGGCCTGCATCTGCTCCTCCACCTTCGCCCGTTCAGCGGCGTTGAAGGGTCGCGTGGGCGAGTACATCTCCGCGTACGCACCTTCGCTCACCGCCTCGATGTTGATGCCCAGCTTGCTGTAGGTCCCGCCGGTGACGAACTTGCCGGAGAAGATGCCGATCGAGCCGGTCAACGTGCCGGGCTGCGCGACGATGACGTGTCCGGGCATGGCGATGTAGTAGCCGCCTGACGCGGCCAGGTCCGACATCGAGACGACCAGCGGCTTGCGGGCCCGGAGCAGCATCAACTCTCGCCAGATCACGTCGGAAGCCACCGTCGACCCGCCCGGGCTGTCCACCCGCAATACCACCGCTTTCACGCTGTCGTCGTTGCGGACCTCACGGATGTACTGCGACAGCTTGTCGGACCCCACCTCGGTGCCGGTGGGGCCGCTGCCGCCATTGCCGGACACGATGGTGCCCACGGCGTACAGCACGGCAATCCGAGGGGCGCTGAGCGAGACGCGGGTCGCCGGCATCACCGACAGGTACTGCTCGAGCGGCAGTTCCTTGAAGCGGTCGCCGAGACCGCTCGTCTTGCCGATCTCGTCGTAATAGGCCACATCGTCGACCAGGCCATTCTGCAGGGCCGCTTCCGGCAACATGGGCCCCTGGTCGACGAGTGCCCTGACGTCCTCCACGGACTTCTTGCGGGCACCGGCGACCAACGCGAGCAGCTGCTCGAACGCGTCCTGATTGAGCGACTCGGTCATCTCCCGGTGGGCCGGCGTGAACCCCTTCTCGGTGAACGTGTTGACCGCCGTCTTGTAGTCGCCGATGTGGAGCAGGTCCGGCTGCGCGCCGATCTTGTCGAAGGTCCCGCGAAGAAACAGCTGGTAGCTGGCCAGGCCGGTCAGATTCAGCTGCCCCGGTGGCACCAGCACCACCCGTGAGGCCGCCGACGCAAGCACGTACTCGCGGTCGCCTGCAAACTCGAGAAGCGCGACCAGGGGCTTGCCCGACGACTTGAAGTCGACGAGGGCGTCACGCACTTCCTGCAGTCTTCCCCACAGTGGCGGTGCCTGCACCGGACGCAGCAGGACCCCGGTGATCCGCGGGTCGGTCTTGGCCGCTTTCAAGGCCCGCGTCAGGCTGCCCACCGTGACCGGCTCCTGCAGCAGCGAGTCGAAGGGGTTGATGGACAGCTCGGCGAGGTCCCCGTCGATCTTCAGCACCAGCACGCCCTTGTCGGGCACCCCGGCTGGCCGGCGGAATGCGACCCACGAGAAGGTCACCAGGGCGGCCGACACCAGGACGGCACTCACCAGCAGGAACACCACCACCCACACGCCTCGACGTACAGCCACGCTTGTTCCTTTTGGAGTCCGACTGCCGCCGTCTGGAGGCGTGCCGGAAGGTTGTCAGGTCCAGATCATGAGGATAGCACTCGCTTTTCGGCCGGCCTGCCGTGTGGCTTCCGCTGTGGCAACAGGTGCGTTATACTCCGTCGTCTGTGACCGGCCCGGTCACGCGCCTCTTGCGGAAGTGGCGGAATTGGCAGACGCGCAGGTCTCAGGAACCTGTCGGGGCAACTCGGTGAGGGTTCAAGTCCCTCCTTCCGCACCACATCGACGTCCGGATCCTCTCCGGGTCGACGGGCCACCCAACAACACGACGCACACGTTCAGCACACGCAGGGTTCCTCAACGGGAGCTCTGCCGTGAAAAGGGTCAAGACGCACCTTTTGCCGCAGCGATTCCAGACACGCATTCTGAAACTAGACACGCTCGCCTGCAGCAGGCCTCAGGGGCGTGTCAATCGTGTCGGCATGCCTCTTGCCTTCTTTCAACGTCGACGGGGTTCGGCATCGATACCCCAGGAGATGTATAGACATGCGAATGCTCCCCCATCGTCGCCGTGTATTGTGGAAGCTCTTCCGAGCAGGGCAGCTGGTGCGCTGCGAAGTGAGCCCCCATCCCTTCGGCATGGAACTGCGGTACCTCGTGAACGGCAAGCCGATTCTGAGCCGCGTGTTCGAGGAATGGGAGGCGCTGGAAGCGGCGGCGTCATCCTGGTGCGAGGGCCTGTTGCACCGCGGCTGGCACACGTCCAACCGACCCGCCGCCTGAGCAGTTCGAACCGCGGTCTCATCGACCGACCGCGGTCGACCGCCTGCTACACTCCGCCAATGAGCGTGTGCAGGTGAGCGTGGCAGGCGGTCCCTATGTCGCCCTGGCCGTTCTCTGCCAGCGCATCGATTTACAGCCGGACGGCACGGCAAACCTCATCGGCATTGTCGACGGTCTGGCGATCGAAGACCCCTCGGACCCCGCAACTCCCCCGCTCATCCTGAACCTGCGCGCCGTGATCGCCCTTCGCGGCGGCAGCACGCGCGGTCGCCAGCGCATCACCGTTCGAGGGTGGTTTCCTTCGGGCGCTGAAGGGCTTTCGGCCGACCGGCAGGTCACGTTCACTGACGAGCGACCAGCGGTGACGTTGAACCTGCCGCTCGAACTCGAACTGCCCGAAGTGGGCACCTACGTCTTCGACGTGCTGGTCGAGGACGAGCTGGTGACCGCCATTACCCTCGACGTGCAGCAGCGGTAGCCGAGGCTACTGGATACAGGTGACAGGTCCGGGCGTCGGCGCGTCGCTGGTCGGCGATGAGCGCACGGCCAGGTGCTGGACCTGCGGCGGGACCGTGGGTGCCAGCGTAATCGCCACCCGCAGTGCGCCCCGATCGCACGGCATCACCCACTCGCCGCGCAACGCGTTCTCGGCCACGAACGGGCCGTCCGCGCGGCAAACCCCGTGCTTGTCGCGCAAGGCGGCGATCTCGTCGCGGCGGCGCTCCCTGCTGCGGTCCAGGAACAGGTTGTTGGCAGCGATGCGGTCTGCCAGACCGTCGTCCCATTGCTGAATGAGGCGGGTGACCTCAGCGCGCATGGCCGTCAATGCCGGCGCGGGTGCGGGCTGTCGGGGCCGCAAGGCACCGGTGCGCATCAGCGCGTCGACGGCGCCGTCGAACCGGGTGGCCCAGGACGTGTAGGTGAGCGACCCCATCGCGACGACACCGAGTCCGTACTCGGGATACCACCGCATCAGCGAGCCGAATCCAGGCAACCCGCCCGAGTGCGCCACGATGTGCCCGAACTCGCACGACTGCGAGATGCGCAGGCCGTAGCCGTAGCCGCCCGCGGCCAGTTGCAGTGCCCCGCTGGGTGTGCGCCGCGCCAGGGCCGGACCTGCTCGCCACACCTGCTGCATCTCCCGGCGCGACGCCCGACGCAGCGGGCCAGCCTCGGCACCGTCGCGCGCCGGCCACGCGTCCATCATCCACGCCACGTAGCGCGACAAGTCGCGCAATGACGTGAGCATCCCGCCCATGGCCCCGAATGCGCCGTCGGGCAGTGGTGGTTCTTCTTTCCAGCGCTCGTCCTCCCAGCGGTAGCCGTGAGCCAGGCGGGCGGGCGGGACCGCCAGCGCGTCGAGCGTCGTGGCCGACAGGCCAAGTGGGTCGAGGACGCGGGTGCGCACGTAGTCGCGATAGGGCATCCCCGACACCGTGGCGACGATGCGGCCGAGAA
>Ga0136633_1003132_pt1 | contig 11014 bp, 8 predicted proteins | sample AntDrymeUQ832206_2_FD_105494 | JGI IMG/M metagenome (GOLD analysis project Ga0136633, IMG submission 105494) | Polar desert sand microbial communities from Dry Valleys, Antarctica - metaG UQ83 (22.06) | ecosystem: Environmental > Terrestrial > Soil > Desert | place: Antarctica: Dry Valley...
CCAGTGAGATGACCCAGTGACCCGGCGGCTGCTCGGCCTCGGCGCGCTGGCCGTGGTGCCGGTGGTGGTGTTCGCCGCGTTCTTCGTGGTCCCGGTGGCCGGCATGGTGTCGCTGGGCTTCTGGCCCGACGGCCGTTTCGAGCCGGGTGAGGTCGTCGACGTGCTGCTGCGCGGCCGCACCGGCCGGGTGCTGGTCTTCACGCTGTGGACGGCGGCCGCCGGAACGGCGGCGTCGGTGCTGCTCGGTCTGCCGGCTGCCTACGTGCTGCACCGCACGACGTTCCCGTTCCGCCGGTTCCTCCGCGCCGCGCTGCTGGTGCCGTTCGTGCTGCCGACGGTGGTGGTCGGCGTCGCCTTCCGGCAGCTGCTCGGTGAGGGCGGGCCGCTCGGCTTCCTCGGCCTGGACGGGACGCCGGCCGCGATCGTGCTCGGCCTGGTCTTCTTCAACGTCGCCGTGGTGATCCGAGTCGTCGGCGGCGCGTGGGAGTCGCTCGACCCGCGCCCGGGGCACGCCGCAGCGACCCTCGGTGCCACGCCGACCCAGGTGTTCCGGACCGTGACCCTGCCCGCGCTGCGGCCGGCGATCGTGTCCGCCGCGAGCGTCGTGTTCCTGTTCTGCGCGACCGCCTTCGGGATCGTGCTCACTCTCGGCGGTAGCCGCTACGCCACCATCGAGACCGAGATCTACCTGCTGACCGTGCAGGTCTTCGACCTGCCCGCGGCCGCCGCGCTGTCGGTCCTGCAGCTCGCGGTGGTCGTCGTCCTCCTGCTGGTCGCGGGCCGTGCGCGCGCCACCACCCCGGTCTCGCGTCGGCCCGCCCCGCCGCGTCGGCTCGGCCGCGCGGACGCCGTACCCGTGGTCGCGACCGTGCTGCTGCTGGCCTACGTCGCCGCACCCATCGCCGCGCTGGTGGCCGGCTCGCTGCGGGTCGAAGGAGCGTGGGGCCTCGGCAACTACGCCGCCCTCTCCACCACCGGCGACCAGCAGGCGCTGCAGGTGACCGTCACCGACGCGCTGGCCAACTCCCTGCGCACCGCCGTCGACGCGACGTGGATGGCGTTGAGCACCGGGCTGCTGGTCGCGGTGGTGGTCACGCGCCGGTCGAGGTCTCGGACCGAACGCCGGGTCCGGGGCGTCCTGGACGGTCTCTTCATGCTGCCGCTCGGTGTCTCCGCGGTGACGCTCGGCTTCGGGTTCCTCGTCACCCTCGACCAGCCGCCACTCGACCTGCGTGACAGTCCGCTGCTGGTTCCGATCGCGCAGGCGCTGGTGGCGCTTCCGCTGGTCGTCCGGACGCTGGTGCCGGTGCTCGGCGGCATCGACGACCGGCAGCGGCAGGCGGCCGCCTCGCTGGGCGCCGGTCCGCTGCGGACGATGACCACCGTCGACCTGCCCGTGCTCTGGAAGCCGCTGCTGGCCGCGGCGGGGTTCGCGTTCGCGGCGTCGCTGGGGGAGTTCGGAGCGACCTCGTTCCTCGCCCGCGACGAGTTCCCCACCATGCCGCTGGTGATCTACCGGCTGCTCGGCCACCCCGGCGACCTGAACTACGGCATGGCGCTGGCGGCCTCGGTCGTGCTGGCCGGAGCGACGGCGATCGTGATGCTCCTCGTCGAGCGGCTTCGAGTCACCAGCGTGGGAGCCTTCTGACGTGCTGAGCCTGCAGGAGGTGACGGTGGCGTTCGACGGCGACCCGGCCGTCGTCGACGCGTCGCTCGAGGTCTCCGACGGCTCGGTGCTGGCCGTGCTCGGCCCGTCCGGCTGCGGCAAGTCGACGTTGTTGCGCGCCATCGCCGGTCTCGAGCCGGTCCAGCGTGGCCGCATCGCCTGGGACGGCACCGACCTGGCCGGGACGCCCACCCACAAGCGGGGCTTCGCGCTGATGTTCCAGGACGGCCAGCTCTTCGACCACCTCACCGTCGCGCGCAACGTCGGCTACGCGCTCCACCTCCAGCGGGGACGGCGCCGCGACCCGGACGCCGACCGCCGGGTCGGCGAGCTGCTCGACCTGGTCGGCCTTCCGTCGTACGGCGCCCGGCTGCCGGGGACGCTGAGCGGGGGCGAGCGGCAGCGGGTCGCCCTGGCCCGGTCGCTCGCCGTGGAGCCACGGTTGCTGCTGCTCGACGAACCGCTGTCCGCGCTCGACGCCGGGCTGCGGGAACGGCTGGCCGGCGATCTGCGGGGCATCCTCCACGCAGCTGGCACCACCGCGTTGCTGGTCACCCACGACCACGACGAGGCCTTCGCCGTCGCAGACCGGCTCGCGGTGATGCGCGAGGGCCGGATCGTGCAGCAGGGCGAGATCGCCGACGTCTGGCGGGCGCCGGTCGACGCCGCGACCGCACTCTTCCTCGGCTACGCCGCGGTGCTCGACGGCGCGGCTGCGGGTCGGCTGCTGAGCGCCGCCGGCCTGCCCGCTGCCCCCGCCGTGGCGTTGAGACGGTCCGCGTTGGCGGTCGCCGCGGAGGGCCAGCTCCGAGGGCGCGTGATCTCATCGCGACTCACCCCCGAGCAGGTCCGCCTCCGCGTCGACGTACCCGGTCTCGGGGAGCTCGACGCCGTCGCCGCCCTCGACGCCCACCCCGGTCCCGGTGAGGACGTCGCGCTGCGCGTGGACCACACCCGGCTCGCCGCCATGCCGCATCCCTAGACTGGCGCGTGTGTATCGCCGTGCCTATGCCCTGCTCGTCGGCTGCGCCGTCGTCATGGGCGCGCTGGCGATCGTTACCGCGCTCGTGCTCGAGAAGCGACTCGCGGACCCCGAGGGCTTCCTCGGCCCGTCGGGGCTGCGGCTGCCGCTGCTGCTGACCGGCGCCTTCCTCGCCGACATCCTGCCGCGGGTGCTGTGGTTCTCGCGGGGCAAGCCGACCGGGTGGTACGCCATCGCGAGGGAGCGGGTGCGGACCCACTGGACCCGGGAGCGGCTGACGCTGGTCGTGATGGGGCTGGTCTGCTTCTACATCACCTACGTCAGCTACCGGAACCTCAAGTCCTTCCTGCCCTTCGTGCGCGAGGAGAAGTACGACTGGGAGCTCTACCTCGTGGACAAGGCGCTGTTCTTCGGCCAGGAGCCGGCGCTCGTGCTGCAGGACGTGTTGGGAACCGGTGTGTCGGCTCACTTCCTCTCACTGATCTATCTGTGGTTCCTGCCGCTGGTGCCGTTGGCGCTGACCGCCTGGCTGATCTGGTCGCGCAACATCTCCTACGGGTACTGGTTCGTCACCTCGCAGTGCATCGCCTGGAGTCTCGGCACGCTCTCCTACTACCTCCTCCCGACGCTCGGCCCGGGCTTCTTCGCCCCCTGGCTCTACGAGAACCTGTCCCCGACGCCCACGACTCAGCTCATGGACTCGCTGTCCGGGGCCAGGGAGAGAGTGATGTGGGCGGGCGTCGAGAACGCCGTGCAGTCAACGGCCGGCTTCGCGAGCCTGCACGTCGCGATCACCCTGCTGGTGGCGCTGATGATCCAGTACACGCTCAAGTCCCGGATCATGCACTGGGTCTTCTGGGTGAACTTCGCGGTCACCCTGGTCGCCACGCTCTACTTCGGCTGGCACTACATCGCCGACGACGTCGCCGGCATCCTGATCGCGCTGTTGGCCTTCTACCTCGGGGGACGCGCCAGCGGCCAGGTGTTCCAGCGGCACGGTCTCGCCTCGCACCCCACGACGACGACCTCCGCGGTCCCCGTCGACGCCGACCCAACCGCGGCCCTTAGAACTACACGGATGTAGTTTGCAAGCCGACACGCCGGTAACGTGTGGGAATATTGAGGATTTTGTTCCTTTTGTGACGAATGAGCACTAGCGTGCCGCGAGTGCCCCGGTCCATGGGGCGGTCGGCAACGGCCGCAACCGGGGCGCACTCCACGACTCGGCGGTGCACCTGGCCACCGGTCGCGGCAACAGTGTCGGATCGAGAGGAACCGCGTTCGTGCGTGCAGTCGGACTGGCCCTGGGTCTCGCCCTGGCCCTGGTGATCCCCCCCGTACCAGGAATGGCCGCCTCGGCGGACGAGGGCCGCACGCCCACCCGACAGGAGGTCCGCGACGCGCGGACCGCCGCACGCGACAAGGCACGCGACGTGAGCACCGTGCAGGCCGAGCTCGCCTCTGCCAACGCCCTCCTCCAGCAGTCCGCCATCGAAGCCGCCCGGGCGACCGAGGCGTGGAACGGCGCGCGATACCGGCTCGACCAGGCGCGGCGCTCAGCGGCAGCCGCGCAGGACAGGGCCGGTATCGCGCGCACCGACGTGAATCGCCAGCAGGACGTGTACGCCGCCGCGCTGGTGAGCTCCTATGAGATGTCACCCGCGCTGACGGCCGTCGCATCGATGGTCCACGCCGACGGCATCACGACCGTCGTCGAGCAGACCACCACCATGCAGGCGACCGAGTCGGCTCTCGACACCCGCTATGACGGCTTCCTCGCCGCGTCCACCCTGGCCGGCGTCGCCGTCGTCCAGGCCACCGACGCGGCCGCCGAGGCTCAGGCGATGCAGGTCGAGGCGCGGGACGCCCGCGACGCCGCCCGTGCCGCGGCCGACGCAGCGGCCGCCGAGGCCCGGGCCGTGGCCGCCCAGAAGTCCGAGCTGATCCGGGAGCTCGCCGGCCTGCAGGACATCAGCGTCCGGCTGGCCGAGCAGCGGCAGGCCGACCTCGAGCAGCGGGCCGCCGAGGCAGCCGCCGAACAGGCGGCCCAAGAAGCAGCCCAGGCGGCGGCAGACCAGGCGGCCCAGGACGCCACGGAGGAAGCCGACCAGCAACCAGCCCCCCAGCAACCGACCCAGCAACCGACCCAGCAGCCCGAACCCGAGCAGCCCGAACCCCAGCAGCCCGCACCCGAACAGCCGCAGCCCGCTCCCAGTGGCGGCGCCAGTGCGGCCATCGCCTTCGCCAAGGCCCAGATCGGCGAGCCTTACCGGTGGGGTGCCGCCGGTCCGGACGCCTGGGACTGCTCCGGTCTCACGATGGGAGCCTGGGGCGCCGGCGGGAAGTCACTGCCCCACTACTCAGTGGCGCAGTACGAGCAGTCCACCCCCATCGGCTCGGGCAGCCTGCAGCCCGGTGACCTGGTCTTCTGGGGGTCCTCCAACAGCCCGTCGTCGATCTACCACATGGCGCTCTACATCGGGAACGGCCAGATCATCCACGCCCCGCGCACCGGCCGGAACGTGACCCAGGAGTCGATGTACTACTGGATCTCGCCGAACTTCTACGCCCGGCCCTGAGCGGCGCTCGCGGCCCGGGCAGTAGCGTCGGTCCATGACGACCGATGCGACCACCGACTCCAGCCCCACTGTCGAGGAGACGTCCGGCTACCGCCAGCCCGAGGTCGACGTACCGGCGCTCCTCGACCTGCTGGACGGGCGCTACACCGAGATCCGTTCCCTGGTCCGCAGCAACCTCGCCGAGCACGCCTCGGTGCTGGAGGACGCCGAGCAGCTCGGCACCGACGACTACCGTGATCGGGTCCGCGACCTGGTCGTCGAGCTCGCTGCCACCGGCCAGACCGGCATGGGCTTTCCCAGCGAGTACGGCGGCGGCGGCGACATCGGCGCCTCGGTGGCCGCCTTCGAGACGCTCGCCTTCGGCGACCTCTCCATTTTGGTCAAGGTCGGTGTGCAGTTCGGCCTCTTCGGCGGCGCCATCCTCCAGCTCGGCACCCAGCGCCACCACGACGCCTACCTCCGGGACCTGATCACCGGCAAGACCATGGGCTGCTTCGCGATGACCGAGGTCGGACACGGCTCCAACGTCGCGGCGCTCGGCACGATCGCGACGTACGACGCGCAGGCCCAGGAGTTCGTCATCACCACGTCGGGGCCCGAGGCGCGCAAGGACTGGATCGGCAACGCCGCCCGGCACGCCGAGCTGGCCACGGTCTTCGCGCAGCTCGAGGTCGACGGCACCGGGCACGGCGTGCATGCGTTCGTCGTGCCGCTGCGCCGCGGCAGCCGAGTCCTCGACGGCATCACCATCGAGGACGACGGACTCAAGATGGGGCTCAACGGGGTCGACAACGGCCGGATCACCTTCGACCACGTCCGGGTGCCGCGCGAGAACCTGCTCAACCGCTTCGCCGACGTGACGCCCGAGGGGGTCTACGAGAGCAGCATCGACAACCAGAACCGCCGCTTCTTCACCATGCTCGGCACGCTCGTGCAGGGCCGGGTCTGCGTCGGCGGTGCCGGTATCAACGCGGCCAAGGTCGCGCTCGCCATCGCCATCAAGTACGGCGACCGGCGCCGTCAGTTCGAGGCAGCCAACCCGCCCGAGGAGGACCTGCTCCTCGACTACGGCCTGCACCAGCGGCGGCTGTTCCCGCTGCTGGCCCGCACCTACGCGCTGCACTTCGCACAAGAGGTCGCGGCCTACCAGCTGCATGACGTCTTCTCGGGGATCGAGGCCGGCGAGGAGTCGCGGCGCCAGCTGGAGTCGCGTGCCGCCGGCACCAAGGCGCTCGGCACCTGGCACGCGACCCGCACCATCCAGGAATGCCGCGAGGCCTGTGGCGGCCAGGGCTACCGCGCTGAGAACCGGTTCACCGCCCTCAAGGCCGACACCGACGTCTTCACGACCTTCGAGGGCGACAACCACGTCCTGCTGCAACTGGTGGCCAAGGGCCTGCTCACCGACTACGCGGGATCGTTCGAGGACATGGACCAGTTCGGGATGGTCCGGTTCGTGGCCGGCCTCGCCGTGGAGACGGTGATTGAGAAGACGTCGGTGCACAAGCTGATCGAGCGGATCCGCGACGTGCTGCCGGGCGGTGACGAGTGGGACCAGGAAGCCGGCCTGCTCGACCCCAACTACCACCGGATGATGCTGCGCTATCGCGAGGAGCACATGCTCGGCGGCGTCGCGCGGCGGCTCAAGCGTGGCATCGACCAGGGGATGAATGCCGGCGTGGTGTTCTCGCGGGTGCAGGACCACGTCATCGACGCCGCCAACGCGCACGTCGAGCGGCTGGTCCTCGACGCGTTCCTCGACAAGATCGCGACCGTGCCGGACGGCGATCTCAAGGTCACGCTCAACTTGATGTGCGACGTGTTCGCGCTCACGACCATCGAGGCCGACCGGGCCTGGTTCATGGAGCACGGTCGGCTCTCCACCACGCGGTCCAAGGCGATCAGCCGCGAGGTGAACGACCTGTGCCGCAAGATCCGTCCGATCGCGGTGGACCTGGTCGACGCGTTCGGCGTACCGCGGGAGATGCTGCGCAGCCCCGAGCTGCTGGGCGAGTGACCCGACGGCTCGGTGGCTGGGGTGGCCGTCACCCGTCGGATCGCGGAATGGCTGCGGCCACCGGGACGTCATGCGGATCGAGCGTCATAGCGTTCGATCCGCATGACGTCCGGAAGTCGGCGCCGCTCAGTGCCCGCCGTCGTCCAGGGCCCGCTTGAAGGAGGCCTCGACCTCGGCCTCTGCCTCGGTGCGGCCGACCCAGTCGGCACCCTCGACGGACTTGCCGGGCTCGAGGTCCTTGTAAACCTCGAAGAAGTGCTGGATCTCGAGCCGGTCGAACTTGGAGACGTGGTTGATGTCGCGCAGGTGCTCCAGTCGCGGGTCGAGGTTGGGGACGCACAGCACCTTGTCGTCACCGCCGGCCTCGTCGGTCATCCGGAACATGCCGATCGCGCGGCAGGAAATGACACAGCCGGGGAAGGTCGGCTGCTGCAAGATCACCAGCGCGTCGAGCGGATCACCGTCCTGGCCGAGGGTGTGCTCGATGAAGCCGTAGTCGGCCGGGTAGGCCGTGGAGGTGAAGAGCATCCGGTCGAGCCGGATCCGCCCGGACTTGTGATCGACCTCGTACTTGTTCCGCTCCCCCTTGGGGATCTCCACCACTACGTCGAACTCGCGCACGTCGCTGTCCCTCCACTTCGGCGACCGGTTGGTCCGGGCCGGGACCAGTGTCCCGCACAATGGGCCGGAACACGCAGCCGGGAAGGGGTCATCCGTGGGAAAGCGTGATCGACGCCACCGCACGTGGTTGCCCGTGCTGCTGGTGCTTGCCCTGCTGGGCGGCGCCGCGGCGGTCTGGCGCTTCGACCTCGTCGACCGCTGGCTCACCAGCGAGGCGCCTGACCCGATCACCGAGCCGGCCGCGGTGCCGCCACCCGAGGGCCTCGACATTCCCGGGCTTCCCGAGCCCGGCCCGGTCGCCGAGCCCGTCGAGGGTGGGCGGCTGATCGTGGAGGCTGTACGCCGGACGCTGGCCGCCGGTCTGGCCGACCCTGACCTCGGTCGCTCGGTGCACGCCGCGGTCGCCCCGCTGACCGGTCGGGCCGGTCCGTCGTACAGCCTGGGCACCGGCTCGTTCAAGCCCGCGTCGACCATGAAGCTCCTCACCGCCGCCGCAGCCCTGGCTGCACTCGGACCCGATCACCGGTTCGCGACGCGGGTCGTCGCGCGGGGTCGCTCGCTCACGCTCGTGGGGGGTGGCGACCCGCTGCTGGCGCGGGCGCCGGGCGAGCCCGACGACCAGCCGGTCCACGCCGATGTGCAGACGCTGGCACGCGAGACCGCCGCCGCCCTCACGACGCGCGGTGGCACGAAGCGACCGGTCACCCTGACCTACGACGCCTCGCTGTTCGCCGGCCCGGCCGAGAGCCCGTACTGGCGCGCCGACTACGTCCCCGACGACATCGTGTCGCCGATCAGTGCGCTGTGGGTCGACGAGGGGATTGCGGCGGATGCCTCCGAACGCGTCGCCGATCCGGCAGCCGATGCGGGTGCGGCGTTCGCGGCAGCCCTGCGCAAGCAGGGAGTCCGCGTCCAGGGCGACCCCACGGCCGGCCGGGCGCCCTCCGGCGCGCGGGAGCTGGCCCGGGTCACCAGTCCGCCGCTGTCGCAGATCGCCGAGGTGGTGCTGGAGACCAGCGACAACGAGGGATCCGAGGTCCTGGCCCGCCACGTCGGTCTCGCTGTCGCCGGTGACGCCTCGTTCGCCGGCGGTGTCGACGGCGTCCGACAGACCCTCGCCGCGCTCGGCGTACCGCTCAAGGGGGCGGTGATCCGTGACGGCAGCGGGCTCTCGCGCGCCAACCGGCTCCGCACGGACACTCTGATCGGGTTGCTCCGGGTCGTCGCCAGTGAGGACCATCCCGACCTGCGTGCCGCGCTGACCGGCCTGCCCGTCGCCGGCTTCACCGGATCGCTCGTCATCCGCTTCGACGACGCGGTGCCTGCCGGTGTCGGTCGGGTCCGCGCCAAGACCGGCAGCCTGACCGGTGTCCGCTCCCTGGCCGGCATCGCCCTCGACCGGACCGGTACGCCGCTGGCCTTCGTCCTGGCCGCAGACCGGTTGTCGCTGTTCAACACCCTCGACGCGCAGCAGGACCTCGACAACCTCGCCGCCCTGGTCGGTGCCTGTCGGTGCTCACGGTGACCTGGCCCGGTTGCGGCAGCCGCGTAGGGTCACTCGCATGACTTCGATGGTCGACTGGGAGGTCGCGGTCTCCCTCGGAGGCCGTGTGGCGGGACCGGGTCCGGTCGTCACGCCCGAGGAGGCTGCCGCCGCCGTCGCCGAGCTCCGGGCCGATGCCGACCGTTCCACGGGTCTGGTGCGTGAGTTCACCGGGCTGGCAGCCGGTGAGCGCACCGCACCGGTGCTGGTCGTCGACCGGCAGGGCTGGGTCCGTGCCAACACCGAGGCGTTCGCGGTGATGCTCGAGCCGATCATCGACAAGCTGCAGGAGAAGAAGGGCGCTCCCGGCGGGTTGTCGCTCGCGGTGGGTTCCAAGGTCACCGGTGGCGAGGTCGGGCTGTTGCTCGGTTTCCTCGCCTCGAAGGTGCTCGGCCAGTTCGACCCCTTTCACGACCCGGCCGGCCGGCTCCTCCTGGTCGCGCCCAACATCGTGCACGTCGAGCGCGAGCTGAAGGCCGACCCGACTGACTTCCGACTCTGGGTGTGCCTGCACGAGGAGACCCACCGGGTGCAGTTCACCGCGGTCCCCTGGATGCGCGACCACCTCTACTCCGAGATCTCGGCGATCGCGGAAACCGTCGACCCGGGCGGCCTGTTCGACGACGGACTCAAGCGGATCTCTGAGGCCGTCCGAGGTGGCAACGGCAGTGTGATGGATCTGTTCAGCTCGCCGGAGCAGAAGGAGATCATGGACCGGATCACCGGCGTCATGTCCCTGCTCGAGGGCCACGCTGACGTCGTCATGGACGACGTCGGGCCGCAGGTCATCCCGACCGTGGCCGAGATCCGGAAGTCGTTCAACCAACGCCGCAAGGGTGTGGGGGTCCTCGACCGGGTGCTGCGCAAGGCGCTGGGCCTCGACATGAAGATGGCGCAGTACCGCGACGGCGCCAAGTTCGTCCGCAGCGTCGTCGACAAGGTCGGCATGGCCGACTTCAACGCCGTCTGGGAGGGCCCCGAGAACCTCCCCTCCAAGGCCGAGATCGCCGACCCGTCTGCGTGGGTCACCCGAGTCCTGTGAGGCTCGACCCCGCGGTCGCAGCTGTCCGCCTCGCCGTACGCCGGAACCTGGTCGACGTCGGCGACCAGCCGGTCCTCGTCGCCTGCAGCGGCGGCGCCGACTCGCTCGCACTCCTCGCGGCCACCGTCTTCGAGGCGCGCAGCCGGCCCTGGCGGGTCGTCGGCGTCACCGTCGACCACGGCCTCCAGCCAGGCTCCACCGAGCGGGCGGAGGCACTGGTTGGCCAGATGGTGGCGATCGGCGTCGACGAGACGGTCGCGGTCCGAGTGCACGTCGAGGCGAGCGGTCAGGGCCCGGAGGCCGCGGCCCGCGAGGCCCGCTACTCCGTGCTGGAGGAGGTCGCCGAGCGGTTCGGGTCGCCCGTGGTGCTGCTGGGTCACACCCGTGACGACCAGGCGGAGACGGTCCTGCTCGGGTTGGCCCGCGGCAGCGGCGGCCGTTCCATCGCCGGCATGCGGCCCGCCTTCGACCGGTTCCGACGACCGCTGCTCGAGATCAGTCGGGCCCAGACCGAGGCCGCCTGTGCAGCTGAGGGTCTGGCGTTCTGGACCGACCCCCACAACG
>Ga0136633_1003133_pt1 | contig 11013 bp, 9 predicted proteins | sample AntDrymeUQ832206_2_FD_105494 | JGI IMG/M metagenome (GOLD analysis project Ga0136633, IMG submission 105494) | Polar desert sand microbial communities from Dry Valleys, Antarctica - metaG UQ83 (22.06) | ecosystem: Environmental > Terrestrial > Soil > Desert | place: Antarctica: Dry Valley...
GGACCGATGCCCAACGCGAGGTACATCGCGGCGAGCGCAACCGTGCCGTTGCTGAACGCGACGGCGTGGCTGGTGCCGTGCTGCTCGGCAAACTGCCGCTCGAACTCTGCAGTGGCCGGGCCGTTCGTGAGAACGCCACTGATCAGAACCTGGCGGATCGCCTCGACCTCTTCCTCGCCGATGTCGGTGCGGGCTAGGCGGATTCGGACGGGTGAGGCAGTGGGCATCGACAGAATCTACTGGTCTCCGCTCTCGTCGGGGCGGGCGATGGGGTCGTCAATCGGGTGCCCACCGACGTCGCTGCCGAGCACGACGCGGACAGACAGCAGCAGCACGTAGATGTCGAACCACACCGATTGCTTTTCGAGGTAGGTAATGTCCAGTGCGATCCGGTCAGCCCAGGGCAGGTTGTTGCGACCCTTCACCTGGGCCAGCCCAGTGAGGCCAGGGCGCACCGTGAGTCGGCGTCTTTGTTCCTCGGTGTAGCGCTCCACCTGATAGGCCAGCGTCGGGCGAGGGCCGACGACGCTCATGTCGCCTCTGGCCACGTTCACGAGCTGAGGGAGCTCGTCGAGTGACAGCCGGCGAAGCACCCGACCGACCCGCGTGATGCTGGCGGCGTCAGGGAAGAGCGGGTTGTTCTGGCCCGCGGTCATCGTCCGGAACTTCAAGACCTCAAAGGTCCGGCTGCCCAGCCCGATGCGTTCTTGGCGAAAGAAGACGAGCCCGCCGTCGTCGAGCTTGATCGCGACGGCGCAGATCACGCCCACCAGCACTGCGGGCAGCGAGAGCAGCGCAACCACGACTCGGTCGAAGGATCGCTTCCGAGGGTAGGAGCCGTCCGGGCTCAACGCCGTTGCACCTGGCGCGCCGGTACACCGACGACGACGGCCCCAGGTGGCACGTCATCGATCACCACTGCACCTGCACCGACGGTGCAGCCCGCGCCGAGCCGTCGCCCAGGCGTGACGACGGCAGCCGCGCCGAGAAAGGCGCCGTCCTCGATGGTGACGTTGCCGTTGATCGTGGCACTGGGGCTGATCGTCACGAAGTCACCCACCCGGCAGTCGTGGGACACCACTGCGTTGACGTTGAGGTGGCTGTGCCTTCCCAACCGGACGTTGGTCGTCACCCGGGCGCCGGCTGCAATCACAACCCCAGCAGCCAGGGTGACATCACTCGCGACCGAGGCCAGGGGATGCACAAGAGTCGCCGCGACTCGCCCGAAGCCGGTCGCCAGGGCATCCAGTCGTGCCCGGATGTCGCTGCTTCCCACCGCCAGGACGTAAGCCGCCTCGATCTCGGCCAGCAGTTCGACCGCTCCGAGATGCTCCGCCTGGCGTCGGGCCAACAGCTCTGCGTCAGGCTCGCCGTCGTCGAGAAAGCCCAAGAAATCCCAACTCGGCCTGCTCAGGTTGATCGCTTCCACGACGTCGAGGAGCTCGCGCCCGTGGCCACCCGCACCGACGATGACCAGGTCAGGCATGCCTGGCACCGGCTACCTGGTCGAGCACCAGCTCCAGCTGTCCGGCGAGCGCTGTCCTGGACCGGGTGGCCGCAATGAAGTCACGTCCCGAGGAGCCCCAGGCGAGCCGGTCCTCAGGGCTGCTGGCCGCTAGCTGGCGCACCGCGTCGACAAGTCCGGTCGGCGCCACTGCTAGTCCCGCACCTGACTCCTTGACCAGCGCGGCGACCTCTCCGCCGGTGTTCGTGATGACAGGCCGTCCTGCGGCCATGTAGTCAAACAGCTTGTTCGGGCTCACCCCGTATCGGAAGAGCGGGATGTCGGCGAGCACGTGCAGGCCCACGTCGACGGCTCCCAGGAGAGCCGGCATCTCGTCCTTCGGGATGGGGTCCAGGAACCTCACGTTGCTCAGCTGCTCGGCGCGCGCTCGTTGCTGCAGAGCGTCCTTGGAGACCCCGTCGCCGACGAGCAAGAAGTGCACCTCAGGGTGAGAGTGCAGCACGGCAGCGGCGGCGTCCAGGACGAGGTCAAGCCCGTTGGCCGGCCCGTGCGCGCCCGTATAGGCGAAGACGATGCCGGTGAGGCCATAGGTGCCGCGCAAAACCGCTGCGCTGGCATGTGCAGTGAAGTCGGCGGGGTCGGCGCCGTTGGGCACGAAGTGGATGCGTTCGGCTCGGACCCCTTCGTCCCGCACCAGGACGTCGCGGACGCCTTCGGCCATGACGACGATGGCGTCGGACTTGCGGTAGAGGAACCGCTCCAGCCACTTCAGCGCCCGGTAGAGACGAGACTCCGCAGACAGCTGCCCCATCTCCACCAGAACCACTGGCCACAGGTCGCGGATCTCCAGGACGAAGCCTGCGCGTCGCAAGCGCGCCAGGGCCCAACCAGCCAGGCCCGTCAGCAGGTGAGGGGATGAGGCGTAGACCACGGTCGGCCGCGGTAGCCGAAGCGCCGCCACGGAGGCGGTGACGGCGTAAGACATCCAGTTGAGAACCCTGGCGGGGCCATTCCCCTTGTAGGGCAGCACAGGCACGGTCCTGTAGAGGCTATCGTCCAGGCGGGTGGTTTGGCGGGTGAAGTAGTTGACCCGAGACGCCAACACGGTGCTCTCCCAGTCGGCCAGCCGACCGAACAACTCCACGTGCCGCGTTCCACCGGGTGCGCCGCGGGGGGCTGCGAAGTGGTTGAGCACGATGACCCGCTTCACGAGGGCAGCCGAGCGAACACCGTCTGCGCGGGCACATCACCGGTCACCGTGAGGGCTGCTCCCTCCGCACTGAACGCGATCCGGAGCTGGCTTCCGTCCACCTCCACCCCGTCAACCAAGGGCTGGTACGAGGATCGGCCCGGCCTGCTGATCGCCCAACTGACAGCCCCGGGCAACTCCCCGCGCAGGGTGAGCCAGGTCGTCGGCTCAGCGCTGCCGTAGGTGTCGCTCCACCAGCCTGCGTAGGGACTGGTGCTACCGCGGACTCTGCTGCACTCGCCAGTCCCGGTCCACTGCAGGACCTCGCCGTCGGGCAGGGTCAGGACGTCACCAGCGACGGAGACCGCAGAGTGCAGCGGGAGGCACAGATCCCATGTCGTGCCGTCTACCGCCTCGGCCACGTCCGTGACGACGACTTGGCCACCAGTCACCACGACGATGCGGGCGACCCGCCCGAGGCCGGTCTCCCTGACATAGGCGTCGTGCAGACCCCAGCTGACGGTGGCGACGGGCAGGGCCAGGGGCGGCCCGACGACTCCCTGCGCCTTCTGCACCCAGCGAAAGGCGCGATGAGGGACGAGCTGGTCGTTGCCTGCGAGCCGCAAGACGCTGTGCGCCGTCGAGGTCCGGAAGGCGTTGCGCTGCTCGAGGGGCCCGTTGTAGGTGCCCGTTCCCGGATCTCCGACGATCCACTGGTCCTTCCACCGGATGGTGGTGGAGCAGAGGTCTGCGTGCTGATGCGACCTGCCACCGCCGGCCTTCAAGAAGACCGTCCAGGGACCCCTGCGAACCCGGGAGAGTCCACCTCCCACGGCGTGGCCGGCCGCCTCTGCCGCTGGCGCCTCCGAAGGTGCCCCTTCGCGGACGTGCCAGGCGCACTCGTCGTAAGCCTCGCGCCAAGGTGCTGGCGCGCCGGCGCCGGTGAGTGCGAGCGCGAGGGCGGAACAGCCTGCGACGTTGAGCGGGTCGGCCGAGCTGCCGAGCACCCGGCCCTCGTCCCAGTCACCGAATTGTGGAACGGACCCATCGAAGACACCGAGGCGGGCGAGGTACTCCCCTGAGGTCCGCAGGGCGGTCGTCACCGCCGGTGGAGGACTGTCGAGCAGGGCGCGAACGGCGAGCATCTCCGTGACGAAGCGGTGGTAGGACAGCGAGTCCTCGATCATCGAGCCGTCCGGGCGCATGTGCCGCGCGAGTTGACCGTTGAACAGCCGGTTGCCGATGGCCTTCCAACGGGGGCGCTCGAAGGCTTGGCCGAGCGCGATCAGCCCGAGGCCGTCGCCAAGCAGGTGGTTGTTGCGCATGCTGCTGACGGTGTACGGCAAGTCCGCGATGAGGTGCTTGCCGCTGTGCAGCAGGTGCCGGTGCAGGTCGTTCACGAGCGCCGTGGGCAGGTCCCCGACCAGGTCGAGGATCTGAAGCCACACAATGGCGCGCAGGGCGATCTCCAGGTTGGAGTACCAGTGCACCCCGGTCTCGGGTGGGTTGGCCTGGATCCAATCGGTGAGCTGCGGCGTGAGCAGCGCCCGATGCCGGGGGTCTTCGGGTGCCAAGAAGCAGGCACGCGCGAGCACCAGCAGGTGACGCTGCCGACCGAGCTCCCAGGTCCACTTGACGTCGGCGAGGCGGTCGTCGGACCTGATGTCGACCTGCCACCACTTCTCGCGGCTCCAGCTGCCGCCGCTGTCGGGTGCGGTGTGCCAGCCCGCAGCCAGCGGGACGGGCTTGCCGAACACGGGGGCGTAACCGCCGTGCAGACCCTCGGCGTCCGCGAGGGTCCGGGCGCGCGCGACAGACCCGATGCCGGATGGTGCGGTGAAGACCGGGTGGCGGAAAACGATCTCTGGTGTGCGGATGGCGTTGAAGACGAGGGCATGGCCGCCGAAGCGCTTCGACGACTCATAGGCCGCCCGCAAGGGCGCCGTGGGGCCGACTGCCCGCACGTCTTCGAGCAGGACGCGGGCCCGGCGAGGCAGGGTCATCCGCGCAGCAGCTTCGGGCCTACGGTCTCGCGGTGCTCAGCCAGCAGCCGCTTGGCCCGGGAGAAGTAGACGCCCTGCCGGAAGCCCCGGTGGGCACCCTCGGCGGTGTCTCGGGTTAGCTCGGAGCTGGGAGCCCCGAAGCCCCGCTTCGGGGCGCGCGCCGTCGCCTGGGGCAGCACCTGCTTAGCGACCTGACGACTCAGCCACTTTCCCTGTCGGGCGTGAATCAGCAGGTCTAGCGGCAACTTGAGCGACCACCGAACCAGTTCCAGATCAAGCCACGGCACCCTGATCTCGATGCCGTGCTCCATGCCCGCGCGGTCGACGTAGGCCAGCCCGAGTCCGGGCATGTAAACGTTGAGGTCGAGGGCCATGGCCTTGCGGGTGAAGGGCAGACTGGTCGGCAGGCTGTCGTAGACCTTCTGGTGCTCCTGCCACACCATGTCGTCGGACACCTCCGACGTCGTGCAGTCCAACGCACGTGCCCGGTCCTCCGCATTGCTGTAGGTCGACAGCTGCATGTAGCCGCGGAATGGGTCGCGCTCGCCCAGGGCCAGCGCCAACCTGGCGGCGTACTCGACGCTGGTGGAGTTGACGGGAAGGCGGTTGAGGCCACTGCCGGCCCACGTCCCGGCCCGACCCAGGTGCAGTCGGTCGACCAGGCGGGCCACCTGATGGCGCCGGTAGCCCCCGAAAAGCTCGTCCCCGCCCTGACCCGAGAGCAGGACCGGTACGCCTGCCTCGCGGGCGCGCTGGGCGATGATCCGCGTGAGGGCGAAGGCGGGGTCGGCGAAAAGGTCGCCGGCGAGCGGCAGGTCTTCGAGGCCCGTGTCCTGACCCTGGATCTCCGTCACCGCCGTGCCGTAGAGCTGCTGCAACCGCCGCACGCCAGCGAGATCCTCTTCCAGACCCTCCGGCCCCGACTGGTCCCACGCGATCGTGAATGCCTTGTGCAGGGATCCCTGGGTCGCCCACCAGAGCAAGCCGCTGTCGATGCCACCCGACGCCATCAGCCCAACCGGCACGTCGCTGAGCAGCTGCCGACGCGCTGCCGCCGAGATGAGGTCGCGTCCAGCGGCGACGGCCTGCTCAGGCGTCAGCTGCAGGGTGTCGACGGTCGGGTACAGCGGTTCGCAATAACGGGCCGTGGTGGCCTTCCCCTCCCGCCATGTCAGGTAATGGCCCGGGAGCAGGGCGGAAGCACCCTCGAAGGGCGATCGGGGAGCCGGCACCCACAAGAACGTGAGGAACTGCGCCATGGCCACGAGGTCGTAGTCGCCGAGCGTGGCTCCTGTCGCTGCCAGCGCCCGCAGCTCGGAGGCGAAGTGCAGGTCGTCGCCAGCCGTGGAGACGAAGAGCGGCTTGACGCCGAGTGGGTCCCGCGCCAGCACCAGCTCACCGCTGAGAGTGTCCAGGATGGCGACGGCAAAGATGCCGTTGAGCTTTGCGAAGCCAGCTGGCCCGTCATCCTCGAAGCAGTGCAGGATGACCTCACCGTCCATGTGGGACGTGAAGACGTGACCTCTCGCCTCGCACTCATCGCGCAACTCGGGGTAGTTGTATATCTCCCCGTTGAAGACCATCGCGAAGCGGCCGTTGCCTCCAGCAATCGGTTGTGCCCCAGCCTCCGTCAGGTCGTTGATAGCCAAGCGCGTATGCGCCAGAGCTACCGACCAACCCTCCCTCGACCAGCCGGCCGTGCCCTTTCCATCAGGACCTCTGAGGGCAAGCGTGTCGCACACGCCCGGCATCTCCGGGGCTTTCGCGCCAGTTGTGGCAATGCCTGCTATGCCACACATAATGCGGCCAAGCCGCTTGTGGGCGCCGCATTGTTGCTAAAGAGCATCAACTTGGCCCCTTCCGAGTAGTTTTAATGCCAATCCGCCCACTAGGCTGCGACGACGAGCGCCAGAGTAGTGCAACTCCGCGCGCCGCCGTGCCGCGGCACCCAACGCGAGCCGTTCCTGCTCGCTGTGGTGCAGGCGAACCATTGCTTCCGCGACCGACGCGGCGTTCTGTGAGGTTTGCACGCCTGCCTCACCAACCACCTCTTGTAGCGCACCAGCTCCGGTGTGAATGACTGGTAAGCCCGCGGCCATTGCCTCGGCTACCGCGAGCCCGAATCCCTCGTACCTGCTCGGTTGAACGTATACCGAAGCCGTGGCGAGAGCATCCCGCTTGGCATTTCGATCGACTTCTCCGAGAAAGACAACGGCGGTTGGCGGAAGTGAGAACTGTTTCGTCCATGCTTCGCTCACTGCCGAGACCGGTCCTACTACATGTAGTTGGTAGCCAGGAACGGCTTCTGCCACCAACCGGGCAGCCTCCACTGCCAAGTCCAGTCCCTTTCGTTCGATGCTCAACGGATTCACCTGGGCGATGCAAAGCGCGACGAGCGGATCACGCGATTGCCCGCGGGGCCGAAAGAATTCCGTGTCCACAGCACACGGGATTGTTTCAACAATCACCCCCCTCTTTTTCTTCAGGAAACGCGCCTCGGTTTCGCTGATGGCAATATTGCAGTCTGCCAGTCGAACTGCGACCTCAGTGAACAACGCTCGCAAGTGGCGGCGCTTGAGATGCAAGCCGACAGCCTCGCGCGAATGTGCGCCGGTGACGATCACCTTCCGTCCGGTGACTTTCCAAACTAATGCCGCTGGCATGCTCGTGGTCCACCACCATGCAAAAAGCATCGGAGCGCGACAGCGCAGAACCGTCCGCAGCCGAGTATGCACCTCTACAGTGAGGCCGGCATCTCTGAGAGCAGCCAGATCCTCGGTATAGAACTCAAGAAGATCAAGCAACTTTGGTGTGCGGACTCGCGCGAAGAACGCGACGTCAGGGGGATTTGATAGCTGAGACAAGATACCCTCTTCGCTCTAGAGTGGATATGCTATCCCTAGTAACAGAACGCTCCACGGTATGTCCTCGCCTTATATTTGACATGGTACCTGTTGCTTGGCGCCGATCATTACCACTGACGGACAAGAGACCCTTGATCGCTACTTTCCCCACATCAGCCGCCAGGCGGTCCCCGCATACATGCGCCCATACGCCCGCTGCCTCGGATCCCGGGGTGCGCGCAGGGGGAACGAAACTGCGCGTAGACAGCAGCCGATCCAGCCCATGACGAAAATGTATGCACCTGCCTTGCGATTTCGACGCTGCCGCCAGTACCGAGCCCAGTTACGGATGACGCCGCAATACGTCTCTGTAGACCAAGGTCCGGAAGAACCTGCGTGCGTGACCACAGCGCTCGGATCCCAAACGACACGCACGCCTGCGCGGTGAGCGCGGTAAAATAGGTCCACGTCTTCGACATACATAAAGTAACTCGGATCAAAACCACCCAACGTGTCCCACGTACTTCGCCTCGCCATGACAAAGGCTGCTGAAACCCATGCGCCCGCATACGTACCGGCTTGCGAGGTGATATTTCGCGTGCCTGCCATGCGCTCGCTAACCGCAAGTGCCACGGCCTCGGTGTGCAACCTTGGAAGGGCGTGCACGGACTCTGCCAATGTCCCGTTTGTCCTGTACAGTCCGGGCGCGCTAAAGACCGCGCCATCTCCTTCTGCGGCTATTAAGTTGTCCAACATTCGAGCCAATGCATTCGGGGCCACGAGGATGTCCTGGTTAGCGACCACAACGACGTCATGACTTGCCGCTTGGATTCCCACGTTCGCCGCGCCTCCGTAACCGATGTTCCTGTGGAGAGGAATGACGACAGCGCCGCTCTGGGCAGCCAGCTGACAAGTGTCGTCTACACTTTGGTTGTCAACCACTACCAACTCAACGGCGAAGGCGCTCCCACTAATAATAGAATTCAGCGCAGTTGTGACGTCGGGGCCACCGTTGTGCGTGACGACCACTACAGACACGTCGGTCATCCGGAGGGACGCTGCGCAGCAATGAAGGTCTGTGAGGCTAGGAACCTCCGCGACGTGTGAGAGAAGCGCCCGAGGGTTGCTGAACGTGGCGCTAATGGTACTGCGGTATCGCGAAGTACTAAATCGGCGTCCGTAACGAGTCTGACGGCGGACTTGGTAGTATAAAATCTCAAATGAGTTCTATCTAAGACGCCAAAATCAGTGTATTCCCATTCCCCACGCAGAACCAGGGAAGCGACGACGCGATAATGATTCACATTTGGAACGCTAATTATGGCCCAACCTCCGGCATTCAGAAGTTTGGCTGCTCTGGCTAGCACGGTTCCAGGGAATTCAAGGTGCTCCAAAACGTCCGCGAAGACAATGGCGCCGACCTTTAGTGGCAGCTGCTCCCAGGTTTGGTCGTCGGTCAAAGAGCCGTGTATAACGCAGTCCAAGTTGGACCGTGCCGCCTCTACCGACGCGCCATCTAATTCGACGCCGGTGACCCGACTGATACCTGGTAGTTGCCGAAGCCTTGCCCCAAGGAGACCCGACGCGCAACCAAAGTCGATCACTTCTCCTTGGATTGACTGCTGCGCCGCAAAGGTCACTAAGGGCTCCCTCGGGCGCGCGAAATAATCGTGATCTCGCGCGGCAGATACTGGGACTTTGATGATTCTGAGATCTTCCATGTCGCTACCCTCTATCGGTCGGCAGACGGCGGAGCTGCCATATTACCAGCATAGCCGTGCAGGTTTCCGTGATGAGCCACGCGATGGCTATCCCAGCGGCCTGCAATTGCGGCGTGAGGATGAAGACCAGAATTGCGTTTACTGAAAGGACCGCGGCGAGAATCGCAAGCCAACGCCACTCACGCCCCCTAGAGTTTAGTAAATGCGCGCCCGGCCAATACCAAGCATAAGGAATTACTGATATAGCAAGAATCCGGAGCGCACTGGCACCCGAAGCGTATTCCGCTCCGTAAACCAGAGACATGAGAGGCGTTGCAGCCACTGCAAGCACGACGGCGATTGGGATCAGCACGGCGCCCAATGAAACGCGAGCCCTCCTCAGGATCCCCCTAATGTCTTGGTCTCCTGCGGCGACGGCGATGGGTAAGAACAGGCTACCGAAAGTACTTCCGATGAGCGCAACGGGTCCTAGAAGTCGCGACGCGGCGGCGTAAGGAGCCACAACAGTGGAGGATGTGGCGATCGCGGCCAGCGCTACATCCAACCGAGCGTAACCTGCCGAAGCACTTCCCATTGCGATGAAGGGAATGGAGCGTCTGAAAAGCCTTCGAAGCGACATCCTCTCCTCGTTAGCGTATATCCGTGGCTCGCTGGACGGGCGAGATCGCCAAACAACCGTCGTCACAGCCAAAACGCCTACAGCAGCGATTGTCAGTAACAAGGGAATGCCAGTGCCTGCGATTGCACAAAGTGCAACTAGGCACATGAGGGTTAGGCCTGTTGACAATTCGAGCACAGCGGCTAAGTAGGGACGGCCAACTGCCGTGTTCAGACCACTAACCAGATTAGCGATAGATAGGGAAAAAAAGAATAGGCCGCATGAGCCTGCCGTCAGTGGATCCAGTGCTGTTAGCACGATCGAAAGGATGCCGAGTCCGGTAATTCCTACGGCCGCAAAGACGCTCATTGTCCGAATTACCGACAATAATTCTACGGATGTGCCCCGTGCAGTAGTTCTAGCCACATAAACGCCAAGGCCGTTGCACGGACCGCCCACAAGAAGACCCGCCAGTGAGAACGAGGCTGCAAATGAGCCGAATTCGCCGAGTTCGGTCGTACGAGCAACCAAAATGGTGAGCCCGTACAGTGCCCCTTGGAACACCAGCCTTGAGCCAAGCAGTGCTGGGGCTGCGGCCCATTTCCTGCGGGGCCGTCGCCCTAGCCAACTACCAGCGTTAGTCCACAGCAGGCCAATCAAGGGTTCGTTACGCACCAGACGCGGAGATTCAACCGGCTGGCCCTAATCTGCGAAGGAAAAATCTGTAGGGCATGCAATTCCAGTGCTAGGCAGAGGCTGCGGTAGGGAACGAATGGGCGCAGAGATCCACAAAATGTGTCGACCGGCGCGGCGACATCCGGAGTCACGACGGCGGCTCTGCATCCGCAGCTTCCGAGACAGCCGGCCGCGTTCACTTGTCTTCCGCCACTCGTGAGAGATACCTGCAAGTAGGTCGCTCTGCCCCAAGGTACACCACCGAGGTTACCAGCGGAATGACGCAGAGGTTAAAACATAGGCGCAACAGTCCCTCGCTCGCCGCGGGCAATAAAACTTGGCTCATTGTAATGATAGGCAGGTGAACCAAGTACAGAGAGTAAGAACACCGCCCGAGAGGTTGTCCCGTTCGTCGTGGAACTTGAGGTGGCGGTCCCCCGCCTGATTCCTGCCTTGCGGTAGGTGTTGGGCGTCCGCCAAGACACTCCAACGACAAGGGGACCGCCATGAAGACCGTAC
>Ga0136633_1003134_pt1 | contig 11009 bp, 10 predicted proteins | sample AntDrymeUQ832206_2_FD_105494 | JGI IMG/M metagenome (GOLD analysis project Ga0136633, IMG submission 105494) | Polar desert sand microbial communities from Dry Valleys, Antarctica - metaG UQ83 (22.06) | ecosystem: Environmental > Terrestrial > Soil > Desert | place: Antarctica: Dry Valley...
CGGCCGCACCGGCGGCCGCGAGGCGGTCGACGGTCTCCGTCAGGCCGGCGAGGTCAGCGGCGAAGCCGTACTCCGCGTCGACGTTGATCGGAACGCGGACCGAGGCGACGAGGGCGGCGACGTGGGCCACGAGCTCGTCGAGCGTCACCTGGCCGTCGGCCTTCCCGATCGACGCGGCGTGGCCGGAGCTAGTCGTGGCTAGAGCAGGGAAACCGAGCCCTTCCAGCAGGCGCGCCGAGCCGATGTCCCAGGGATTGGGCATGACAAAGAACCCGTCGTGCAACTCGCGGAAGGTCACAACCCGGACAATATGGCTGAACGTCATCCGAACGGTTCGCAGAGGCGGGCAGACTTTCCGGGAAATGCGTGCGGCCGGACGGTTGCTCCCCATAATCGGACCACGCGGTCAAGGAGGCGCATGAGCCAAGCAAGCGGTGACATGAGCATCAGGATCCTGGGCGACGCGCTGCCCGGACGGAGCGTTGGCACCCGCGGCAACGTGCACGTCGGTCTCCAGAAGGGGAAGGAGCTCGTCGACCTCATCCCGGCGGACTCCGCGTCCGCAGTCTTTGAGCTGACCGTCCAGCGCACGGACGAAGGGGACTATCGCGGGCCGTTCGTGCAGGGGAAGCGGGGTGACCGCTTCATCTACCTGGTGTGGTGCGACGTCGAGCATCGAAGCGGTGCCGCTTCGATGTTCAGCCGAACCAAGCTATTGCTGGCGACCATCCCAGCCAACCTGTCCAACGCCGCGTCGCTAGAGGTCAGATTGTCCCTGACAAGTGAGAAGGGCGCGATACGCACCGGGTCGGTGCGGCCGGCCGACATCGCCTGGTCACGCGGGACCAAGGGGACGCCCACGCCGGTCTCAGGGAATTGACGCGAGCTCGGTCCTGGTGAGATCGGCGAGGCGGGTCGCCCCGATGCGGTCGTAGGTCGCCAGCGCGGAAGTCAGCAGGCCGCGAGCGTGGTTCAGGTCTCCTTGCCCGATGGCGAGTCGCCCCCACTCCCGTTCGCCATGGGCCACCCACGCGGGCATCCCGGCCACCCGGTTGCGCTCGATGCCCGCCCCGAGGAGTGCTTCCCCCTCCGCGATCCGCCCGGCGGCCATCGTCGCCATACCCCTGAAAATCTCCGACGCCCCGAGGCAGTCGGCAGGCATCCCGGCACAGATCGACCATCCGTCGAGCGGGGCTATGCGAGCCGCGATGTCCGCACATAGCTGCCGATCACCCACGCGGGTCGCGGCGTACGCGCACAGCGCGATACCAACCGGCCAGTTGCCGTCAACCGGCAAGCCCGCGAAGTCGTCTGCCGCGAGTACCGCCAGCTGTTCGGCCGCTCCGTCCAGGTCATCGAGCTCGGCGCAGATGTACGCCAAGCCGGTGCGCCACGCAGGAACGCGCGGGTACTGCTCGACCATCGCTTGCGTCAGTGGCCTCATTTCCTCGAGTCCGCCGACGAGGCGGCGACGGCTGATCTCGAAGATCCCGAACATCTGGAGCGCGGTCTCGATCCCCGCCGATTGACCCGCGGCCAGCGCCTCGTTCGCGTGACGCTCCGCCTCCGCTATGCGGCCACGCGCCATCGTCACTGCGGCGAGATGGACTTTCGTGCTCCAGAGGTATTCCGGCTGGCGTACTCGCTCTGCGATGGCGCGTTCCTGGGCGACGAATTCCTCCGCGGCGTCGAGGTCGCCGACCTGTAAGCGGTGGTAGAAGCACCATCCGAGCCCGTTGATCTGGTGGCCGAGGTCGCCGACCTGACGCGCCAGGTCGAGGATCTCCTGGGCCAGATCAGCCGGCACGGAGACTCCGTCGGGGTTTACGACCCCGCCGAATCCAACATCGAGCACGGAGAGCCGCGTCCGGGGGTCACCGAGGCGGTCGGCCATGGCGGTCGCCTCTTCGCGCAGCCTGACACGACGCTCGAGCTCATCGGGGACGAAGTAGAGCTCACTGGCCAGGCGGGCCAGGACAACAGCGCGCAGGGTCGAGTCGGTGGGGGGCAGCCGTGTGAGTGCGTCCTCGAGCAGGGCGACGGTGTGCGGGTTCGAAACGCCGGCCTCCCGCCAGCCGCGGCGTCCCGACAGGTCGATGGCGGCATCGGCCAGCAGCTCGGGGTCGTCGAGGCGGCGCGCCAGATCGACGACCTCCCAGAATGCAACGTCCGCGCTGGCGCGGTCTCCGGAGGCCCATAGCGCGCGGCCGTACCCGAGGAGCAGGTCTGCCCGCGTGCGTTGGTCAGCCGTGGACTTGGGGTCCAGAACGTCGATTGCGCGCGACAGGAGTGACGCCGCCTCCTCGTAGGCCAAACCTTCCAACGCGTGGTCGGCCGCCAGCGTGGCGTAGCGCACCGCGTTGGCACTCTCCCCGAGGGCGGCCGCTTCTCCGTAGTGGTGGGCCAGGTCCGAAAGGAGAGAAGGGTCCACCGCGGCCCGGGCCTCGAGGGCGAGCGCGGCGCGGCGATGAAGCCGAAGCCGCCGGGTAGTTGCAACCTCTCCGAGGATGGTCGACCGAACGAGCGCGTGGGCGAAAGTGAACGTTCCGGCCGGCGCCGCGACGCCCGCGACCAGTCGCGCCGTTTCGGCGGCTTCGAACGCGTCCAGAACCTGATCGATTTCGACGTCGGCGGTGGCGGCCACCAGCTCGAGGTCGAACTCTCTGCCAACTACCGCGGCCGCCTCGAGGATTGCGTTGGACTCGTCGGAGAGCCGCCGGAGCCGGCGACCGATCACTTCCCGGACGCCCTCGGGAATGCCGATCTCGTCCGCGGCGGGGCCGTGACCCCACCCGCCCTTCTGACGGTTGATCGCTCCGGTTTCGGCTAGGTGGCGCAGTACTTGGTCCACGAAGAAGGGGTTGCCCTCGGTTTCGGCATGCACCGCCCTTGCCAGGCCTTCGGCGGCGTCGTCGACCTCGTGGCCGGTCGCCGCGACGAACTCCACGACCTCGGACTCCACCAGCCCCGAGAGCGAGAGGCGCTCGACCGAGGGTTCGCGGCGCAGATCGGCGAGCATGTCGGAGAGCGGGTGGGTTCGTCCAAGGTCGGTGTCGCGGTAGGTACCCAGCACCAGCAGGCCCTTCAGCGACTCTGTCCTGAGAATGTGACGAAGCAGGAGCAGCGTCGGCTTGCCAGCCCAATGAAGGTCGTCCAGGACGAGGACCACCGGCGATGCCGAGGCCACGGTGGCCAACCACGTCGCGACTGACTCGAATAGCCAGAAGCGTTCGGTATCAGCGTCGGCCGTGAAGGTTGCCTCGGCAGACGACTCGACATCGAACAAGCCCGGCACGAGACGCGCCAGCGCGTGCATCGAGGTACCGGCCTGTTCGATCACGGAGGCGACTCCGACCGCGCCGGCATAACCGCGGAGCGCCTCTGCGAAAGGCTGATACGGCGCGGCGGGGTCCTCGTCGCACCGCCCGAAGAGCACGGTCGCGTCCTCGTCGTATGCCGACCTCGCGATCTCGGCGACAAGGCTCGTCTTGCCTATGCCCGGCTCGCCGGACACGAGAACGACCCGTCGATCGCCGGCGCGTGCCTCCTTCCATGCGGTGAGCAGTTCCTCCCGCTCTTCGGCCCTCCCGACGAAGGTGCTCCCTTCCCGCCGGGCCAGCACTTCGGGCAGCGGCGCGGCGCCGTCGGTCCGCAGAGGCCACTCAACCTCGGCGGCCACGACCGTGTCGCCTAAGCCCTTCAGCTCCATGGCGCCGAGCGGCCTGAACGTGTGGTCACCGCGACTTCCGGCGAGTACCCGGACCACGTCCGCTGCCAGGATCCGGCCGCCCTCAGCCGCGTCACACAGCCGCCGCGCTTCGACCACGGGCCGGCCGAAGCAGTCGCCGGCGTCCCACATCACGTCGCCGGCGGAGATGCCGATGCGGATTTCGACGGGCGAGCCCAACGTGTGCGCGGACCGACGAACGGCTCGCTGCATCTCGACGGCAGCCGCGACGGCCTCCGCCGCGGAACCGAACACGACCATGAGTCCGTCACCGGTGCCCTTTACCTCAGTGCCGCCGTGGGCCGAAATGGCCGAGCGGAGGAGGCGATCGTGCGCTCGGCGGAGGATGTCTGCCCGGTCGTCACCCAGGGCCTGACGCAACTCGGTGGAGCCCACCAGGTCGGTGAACAGCACCGTGACTGTCTCCGCTCCGGACGCAGGCATCGGCATCATCGTCGCGCGGGTTGGATATGACCGCCACGGCCGTGAGCAAGGGGTGTCCCTTTCGGCACACCCCTTGGTCGCTCAGGCGAACCGGGCGGCCCGCCCGAGGGTTATCGCCTACCTCGCCGGCTGTAGCCGAACCCTCCGCCGAACAGGAGCAAGAGGATGATGATGATGAGCAGCAAGGTGGTTGTATTCATGGCTCCTCGGTCTGGTTGGTTGGTTGGTGGAGTGTTGGCGAAACCGCCTGACCCTATCGAAAGCGACTTCTGTGACGGTGACTCCACAGGTGAGGGGGCGCAGTCTCCACGCCAGTGGATGGATTAAAAGGCGTCATCCGAGGATTTCGACCATCACGTAGTGGACCGGGGCGTCGCCCACTTCTGCGGGGGGCTGCAGGGAGTCGGGGGGCACGAGGACGGGCGAGATGCTGACAGAGACCCCATGGCCAGCCCGACGGGCGTACAGATGGCAGTTGTAGAACGTGCGTTCACTCAGGGTATGGCGATCGGCCCACGACTCGAGAGTGGAGCGGACCAGCTGGCAGGCATCCGCTTGCCGGAGGGGAACCTGGTACACCCATCGGACCGAGGGGTGGTCCGGGAGGCGTCGGCTGGTGCGGAGCACGACCGTGGCGTCCGCGCCCAGATTGAGGGTTGCCAACTCCGCGGCGAGCTCCGGCCGAGGATCGAGGTTCTTCCGGTGCTCGACGATGGCCATGACGGATACGAGCAGGGCAGCCACGCTCAACGCGGTCGATGCCCACGCGAAAACCGGTCGCGGCTGGCGCACCATGCCCCGCAGTAGCGCGGCCGCCGCGACACATCCACCGATCGCGAGCAGCGCCGGCGTGTACAGGGATTCGCCCACCTGTCGCTCGAAGAATACAGCTGAGTTCTCCGTCAGGTGGAACCCGCTCTTGAACGCGGTGCCCACGGTCAAGAGACTGGCGGCTCCCCCGATCACCAGCGCGGCGATCGCACTGACTTGGTGCACGTCACGACTGGGCACGGGTCGATGCTAAGCGGACTCCGATCGCCGAGGTCGCTTCCGGACACCCCGTGTCGGTTGGTTGGTTGGTTGGTTGGTTGGTGGAGGTGGGGGGAGTCGAACCCCCGTCCTTTGGGCACTTCATGGGACTTCTCCGAGCGCAGCCGGTGAAGATTGTCGGCCCCCTATTTCCACCGGCATGAGTTAGGGGGCTTATTCAGGTGAGTTGTCCCCTCGAGCCTCCTGACGCGACTCTCGGGTAAGTCCCACTTGATGACGCCTTTACCCGACCCATGGGACTGAGATCGGAAAGACGTTCACTCAGCGCCTAGGCGGCGAGAGCGAAAGTGCCGTCAGAATCGGCAGTTGTTTTTGTCCCGACTCTTTTACGTGGATCCGGGGACCACGGCTCGCTTCTCCCACGTCCTGCACCGAAGTCGAATCCAATCACCCCCGTGGGGTGCCGCCCTAGGGCGGCGGAAAAATCTTCGTAGACGCGTCTCTGCATTCAGTTGTCAAGGGGCAGCTTTACGGTAACGCTCCGCCGTGACCTTTACTTCCCGGTTTTCTGGCGGTCCCGGTGGGCTCGCAGGGCTTCGCGGTCCGCGTCGCGCTTGGCTATGACGTGGCGCTTGTCGTAGCTCTTGCGCCCCCGGCCCAGGGCGAGCTCCAGCTTGGCCCGGCCCTCCTTGAAATACACCGCCAGCGGCACCATGGTCACCGCCTCGCGAGCCGTCCGCTCCGACCACGCCTTTATCTGCTTTCGGTGCAGCAGCAGCTTGCGCCGCCGATCGGTGTCGACCATGCCGTAGCCCCCGGCCTGGGCGTAGGGCGGGATGTGCATGCCGTATAGCCAGATCTCGCCGTTCTCGGCGCGGGCGAACGCCTCCTTCAGCTGGGCCGTGCCCTCCCGAAGTGACTTGACCTCGGAACCGGTGAGCACCAGGCCGCACTCGACGGTGTCGAGGACCTCGTAGTCGTGGCGCGCCTTGCGGTTCTGGGCGACGAGCTTCGTTCCCGGAGCCGGCATAAGACCTTCGAGGGTAGACGGCGAATTACCGTGAGTCGGATGCCGTGTCGTCCGGACGCGGTGGGCATGGGGTCCCCGCCGCACAGCGATGAGCGCTTGCGCGAAGAGCCGACAGCACAGTGAATGACTCGCCGATCGGGATGTTCGACTCGGGGTTCGGGGGGCTATCCGTCGCCCGATCTCTGATCGACCTGCTTCCGAATGAGGACCTGGTCTACGTCGGCGACACCGGGCGGTACCCCTACGGGTCCAAGCCGCTGGACGAGGTGGCCGGCTACGCCCGGCAGATCGCGTCCCGATTGGTGGCCGAGCACGACGTCAAGTTGCTGGTGGTGGCCTGCAACACAGCAGCCGCCGCCGCGTTGGACCTACTGCGCTTCGAGCTCGACGTTCCGGTCGTCGGAGTCATCGAGCCCGGGGCGCGGGCCGCAGTGGCGGCGACACGGAACCATCGGGTCGGGGTGATCGGAACCGTGGGGACAGTCTCGAGCGGGGCCTATCAGCGAGCGGTGAACGAGGCGCGCTCCGGGGTCGAGCTGACCTGCACCGCCTGTCCGGGATTCGTCGAGTTCGTGGAGCGAGGTCAGACCGAAGGCGACGAGGTCCACGTCCTCGCCGAGCGGCTGCTCGTGCCGGTGCGAGACGCGGGGGTCGACACGCTTCTGCTGGGCTGCACGCATTATCCGTTCCTGGCGCGGACGATCGGCGACGTCATGGGTCCGGACGTTGTGCTGGTGTCTTCCGCCGACGAGACCGCCTTCGAGGTGCGCAGCCTGCTCACGAGCACCGGGCTCGTCCGGCGCAGCGCGGGGAAGGGCGAGCACCGGTTCATATCGACCGGCGACGTCGATTGGTTTCGAGAGGTGGGCTGCCGCCTGCTGGGGCCGGAAGTAGCCGAGGTCAAGCCGTGGTCGTGGTCGTGATGCGCGAAGGTGTCGGTCGATGAGCCTCACGGTGACGGTCCTGGGCAGTTCGGGCAGTTACCCCGGGCCGGATCGCGCCTGTAGCGGTTACCTGGTGCAAGGTGGTGGTGCGACCGTTTGGCTCGAGGCGGGCAGCGGCTCGATGTCGAACCTCCAGAAGCACATCGGACTGGGCGAGATCGACGCGGTGGTCATCAGCCATGAGCACCCCGACCACTGGGGGGATCTCAACGGTTTGCAGGTCGCCTGCGCGTATGGGGAAGGACCCAACTCCGTCGCGGTCTATGGCCCGCCGACGTTGCGCGACTTCATGTATCCGTTCAACCGCTCGTCGTTGGAATGGAATGTGATCACGGACCAGTCGTCGATCCAGATCGGCGGTCAGTCCTGGCGCTTCTCCCAGACCGACCATCCCCCCGAGACGCTGGCTGCGCGGATTGAAGTCGGCGGGGCGGTCCTCGGCTACACCGCCGATACCGGCCCAGCTTGGTCGCCCTCCGCGTTGGGAGAAGGCCTGGGGATGTTGCTGGCCGAGGCGACGTTCCAGGACGAGGACGCGGCGCAGGTCGCCGCCGAAGGCACGCATGTCGGGCACCTCTCGGCGCGCCAAGCCGGCGAGTTGGCCAGAGCCGCGGGCATCCCCCGGCTGATGATCACCCACATCTGGCCGACCCACGACGTCGAGCTGTCGCGGCGCCAGGCCGAGGAGGGATTCGGCGGCCCGGTGGAGGTGGCGAACGAGGGCGACCAGTTCGTGGTCGAGCCCGTGCGAGGGTAAGGGAATGAGTCGAGTCGACGGCCGCCAGCCCGATCAGCTTCGCCCCCTGCGTTTCACCCGCGACTACACGGAGATGGCCGCGGGCTCGGTGCTGGTGGAGATGGGCCGGACCAGGGTGCTGTGCACCGCGTCGGCCGAGCAAGGTGTCCCGCCCTGGTTGCGAGGCAAGGGACGGGGCTGGGTGACCGCGGAGTACTCGATGTTGCCGGGGTCGAGTCCCGAGCGGGTGAACCGCGAAGCGGCCAAGGGCAAGCAGTCGGGACGCACCCAGGAGATCCAGCGTCTGATCGGACGCTCCTTGCGCGCCGTGACCGACCTCACCGCGATGGGCGAAGTGCAGATCGTCCTGGACTGCGACGTTCTTCAGGCCGATGGCGGGACACGCACCGCGGCGATCTGTGGGGCTTACGTCGCGTTGCATGACGCGTGCAGTCGGTTGGTCGCCAAGAAGTCGATGCCGGCGCATCCGATTACCGAGGGGTGCGCCGCCATATCCGTCGGGATCGTCGACGCCATCCCGATGCTTGACCTGGCCTATACCGAAGACGTGCGGGCGGACGTAGACATGAATGTGGTGATGACCGAGGCGGGCCGGTTCGTCGAGCTGCAGGGGACGGCGGAGAAGCTGGCGTTCTCCCGGAGCGAGCTGGACGACCTGCTCGGCTTGGCGGAGTCGGGGATCCGCGAGATCCTCGAGGCCCAGGCCAAAGTCCTGGCCGAGCCCCCGGCACCGCGATGAGCCCTGTACTGGGCGTTACAGCGTCCGGTTTCCGGACTAAATCCCACCCACCCTGCCCGCCACGGGGGGACTGGGCGTGACAGAGTCCGATTTCCGGACCGGATCCCGCCCAGTCTTCGTGTTGGCCAGCGCGAATCCGGACAAGGCGCGGGAGATGCGTTACGTCCTGGAGGAGTGCGGCATCGAGCTGGTGGAGCGGCCGGCCGACGTCCCCGACGTCGAGGAGAACGGCAAGACCCTGGAAGACAACGCCCGTCTCAAGGCGCAGGCTCTGGCGGAAGCCACCGGGATGCCGGCCATTGCGGACGACACCGGACTGGAGGTCGACGCGCTGGGGCGCGCGCCGGGGGTTCGTTCGGCCCGTTACGCGGGAGACGACGCGACCTACGCGGACAACGTGGAGAAGTTGCTCGACGAGATGGAGCGCCACAAGGACCGGCGGGCCCGTTTCCGCTCGGTGACGATCGCCAGGTGGCCGGACGGCCGCGAGGTGATCGGGGAGGGGATGGTCATGGGACGCATCGCCGCCGAGCCGGTAGGCGACCGGGGGTTCGGCTATGACCCGGTGTTCATCCCCGACGAGGGTGGCGGTAGGACATTCGCCGAGATGGAGCGCGCCGAGAAGCACGCCATCTCCCATCGAGGCCGCAGCCTGCGCGCTTTGGCGGAACAGTTGGGCGACTTCACCAACCCCTGAGGGTCACCAGCCTCGAAGGTCGACGGGCCAGCGCTCCACGACGTCGTCGCCATCGACCACGTTGATCCACTCGTGATACGCCACTGTCGGATCGATGTGGCCCGGCGTTATGCGGATGCGATCGCCCGGTCGAAGCGGGGTGGCCGGCGTGAAGATGATGTGCTCGTCCGCCAGGAACCACGTCTTGCCACCGCCGACGACGCCGGGGTTGCCGTGATCCATGCCGAATGACTTGAGTCCTGCGTCGCCCACCGCATAGGGCCGTTCGGCGGCGGCATTTACGTGCAGCACCGTCGAAAGGACATAGAGCGCTTGGGAGAACGGCAAGCCGAACCCGCCGAAGTAGGAGTCCATGAATACGTAGGACCCGGCTTGGACCTCGGTGGCGACGGTGTTGTGCTCGTAGGTCGCGGTGGATCCCGCGGAGATGATCTCGCCGCCGACGTCGGCCGCGGCTAGCGCCAGAAGATCCATCGCTGTTTCCGTGGCTCTAGCGCGCTCGGTCCGATCGGCCAATGCGGTGGCGTGGCCCTCGTACCCCATGACGCCGCGTACTTCGAGTCCCATCGTCCGCGCGGCTTGCGCTAGTGAGCCGGCCTTGTCAGGGGCCATGCCGCAGCGGGGGAGGCCGACGTTCACGTCGATCACGACATCCCGGACGCCGCCGATGAGCGCGGCGTGCATCGTCTCGGTGGAGTCGATGGCCAGCGTGATGCGGTGCCCCGCGGCGACCAACTCGCCGATCCGGCCGGCATCCATCGTCTCGTTGGCGATGAGGATGTCAGCGTCGATGCCGGCCTTCGTCAGCCCCACCGCCTCTCCGACCGTCGCGGTGGTCAGGCCCGGGTGTCCCATCGCCAGCTGCTCTCGCGCGAGGGCGCTGCACTTGTGCGCCTTGACATGAGGCCGCAACCGAGCCCCCGGCAACACCGCGCTAAGGGCCGCCAAGTTCGCCCGCAGCGCACCCACCTCCACCACGAGAGCGGGTGTCCGTAACTCCGAGATCTTCACGATTCGCAGCCTCGCACCTGCGGTGCAGCCCGCAGCCTCGCCGGCCTCAACTGCCGTCGGGAAAGCCGCCGCGGTGCAGGACCATCGGGTGGTGGGGCAGTGAGGTGGGCGGGTCGGCGACGAATGCCGCGGTCAGTTCGCCATAGGGCTTGACCGCCCGCCAGGACCCCTCTCGGATCTCCATCCCCACCGCGTACAGGGGCTTGTCGCGCTTCACGCCTGATCCCATCTCTTCCAGCGACGCTCGTACGGCGTCTATTACGCCCGCCCCGTGCGACTTCGTCCACCTCCGTTCGATGGCGGCCAGTGACGCCGCGTGCTTCTTTCGCGCTTCGGCGCCGGCTGGTGTCAGCTCTACCAGCTTCTGTTTGTCGGAACCCTGCGTCACCAGGCCCTTCTTCGCGAGGAAGTTGATCGCGGCGGTTACCCCTTCCTTGGCGACACCGCCTCGCATCGGCAACTCGCGCATCGCAGTCCCGCCGCCTTCGATGGGACGCAGCACATTGGCCGCCACAGTCAACGAGGTCTCCGAGTCCCGCTCGAACTCCAGGGTGAGGGGGAGCAGCACCTTGGACAGAAGGGCCCAAAGCGGCAGTCGCTCGACCTGGACCCCTGCGGCGGGTGGCTCCTGCGGCGGCGTAACCGTGGCGCGCATGCCATCGCTGTACTC
>Ga0136633_1003135_pt1 | contig 11008 bp, 14 predicted proteins | sample AntDrymeUQ832206_2_FD_105494 | JGI IMG/M metagenome (GOLD analysis project Ga0136633, IMG submission 105494) | Polar desert sand microbial communities from Dry Valleys, Antarctica - metaG UQ83 (22.06) | ecosystem: Environmental > Terrestrial > Soil > Desert | place: Antarctica: Dry Valley...
CACATGCTCGAGCAGATCGCCCGCCACGGCATGATCGACCTCGACATCCACGCCGACGGGGACCTGCACATCGACGGCCACCACACGGTCGAGGACGTCGGCATCACCCTCGGAATGGCCATCGGCCAGGCGGTCGGCGACAAGCGTGGCCTGGTCCGCTACGGGCACGCCTACGTGCCGCTCGACGAGGCCCTGTCGCGCGTCGTCATCGATTTCTCGGGCCGCCCGGGCCTGGTGATGAACGTGCCGTTCAAGGCCGGCATGATCGGCGGCTTCGACGTCCAGCTGACGCACGAGTTCTTCCAGGGCTTCAGCAACCACGCCCTGGCCACCGTGCACATCGACAACCTGCGCGGCGACAACGCCCACCACCAGTGCGAGACGGTCTTCAAGGCGTTCGCGCGGGCCCTGCGCGCCGCCGCGACGATCGATCCGAGGCTGGGCGGTGCCGTGCCCTCCACCAAGGGCAGCCTCTAGGCGGCGCCCGTGAAGCGGACCGTCGCGGTCGTCGACTACGGCATGGGCAACCTGCGCTCGGTGTCGCAGGCGGTCGCCCACGTCGCCCGCGAGCTCGGCGGCGAGGGACCGGCGTTCGAGGTCATCGTCACCGCCGAGCCGGAGCTCGTGCGTTCGGCCGAGCGGGTCGTCCTGCCGGGCCAGGGCGCGATGCCCGACTGCATGGACGCCCTGCGCGACTGCGGCCTCGAGGCGGCAGTGCGAGAGGCGGCGGCGAGCAAGCCGCTGCTCGGCGTCTGCATCGGCATGCAGATGCTGCTCGACGGCAGCGAGGAAAGCGCGGTGCCGGGCGGCTCGACGCCGGGTCTCGGCCTGATCGCTGGCGATGTCGTGCGCTTCCGGCTCGAGGGTCAAACCCAGCCCGACGGCAGCCGCTACAAGGTGCCGCAGATGGGCTGGAACGAGGTGTTCCAGGCCCAGCCGCACGCGCTCTGGCAGGACATTCCCGAGGCGGCCCGGTTCTATTTCGTGCACAGCTTCTATGCCCGGCCGTCTGACCGGCGCCACAGTGCCGGGGAGACCGACTACGGCAGCCGCTTTACCTCGGCCCTGGCCCGCGATAACATTTTCGCGACGCAGTTCCACCCCGAGAAGAGCGCCGCGCACGGGCTGGCGCTCTACCGAAACTTCCTCCGCTGGAATCCTTGACACTGTTCGCGGCCGGCACCCTCGCGGGGCGTTCGCCCCCTGCCCACCCCGGTTCGCCTCGGCCATGCTGCTGATTCCCGCTATCGATCTCAAGGACGGCCGTTGCGTTCGCCTGAAGCAGGGCGACATGAACGAGTCGACCATCTTCAGCGAGGACCCGGCCGCGATGGCCCGGCGCTGGGTGACGGCCGGCGCGCGCCGCCTGCATCTGGTCGACCTGAACGGCGCCTTTGCCGGCAAGCCGGTCAACGAGGCGGCCGTCAAGGCCATCCTCGCCGAGGTCGGCGACGAGATCCCGGTGCAACTGGGCGGCGGCATCCGCGACCTCGACACCATCGAGCGCCTGCTCGACGACGGCGTCAGCTACATCATCGTCGGCACGGCGGCGGTCAAGAATCCGGGCTTCCTGCGCGACGCCTGCAGCGCCTTCGGCGGCCACATCATCGTCGGTCTCGACGCCCGTGACGGCAAGGTCGCCACCGACGGCTGGAGCAAGCTCACCGGCCACGAAGTCGGTGATCTCGCCAAGAAATTCGAGGACTACGGCGTCGACGGCCTCATCTACACCGACATCGGTCGAGACGGCATGCTGAGCGGCATCAACATCGAGGCCACCGTCAAGCTGGCCCGGACGCTGACGATTCCGGTGACCGCCTCGGGCGGCCTGTCGTCGATGGCCGACATCGAGCAGCTCTGCGCGGTCGAGGAGATCGGCATCGACAGCGTCATCTGCGGCCGCGCCATCTACAGCGGCGAGCTCGACTTCACGGCTGCGCAGGCCCGGGCCGACGAACTGAGCGCCTGAGGCCCGGCGGTTCGCGGGGGCCGTCGTGCCTCGATCGAGCGCCGTTTTTCCGAGCCCGACGCGGACGACGCGCGATGTCAGCTCCGCCCGCAGCGGGGGTCGCCTCGATAATCGGCGCCATGCTCGCCAAACGCATCATTCCCTGCCTCGACGTCACCGCCGGCCGGGTCGTCAAGGGCGTCAATTTCGTCGAGTTGCGCGATGCCGGCGACCCGGTCGAGATCGCCGCCCGCTACAACGAGCAGGGCGCCGACGAGTTGACCTTCCTCGACATCACGGCGACCAGCGACGAGCGCGACATGATCCTGCCGATCATCGAGGCGGTCGCGGCGCGCGTCTTCATCCCGCTGACGGTGGGCGGCGGCGTGCGCACCGTCGCCGACGTCCGCCGCCTGCTCAACGCTGGCGCCGACAAGGTGAGCTTCAATTCGGCTGCGGTCGCCGACCCGGCGGTCATCGGCCGGGCCGCCGGGCGCTACGGCTCGCAGTGCATCGTCGTCGCCATCGACGCCAAGGCCCGTCCGGGCGGCGACGGCTGGGACGTCTACACCCACGGCGGACGCCGCAACACGGGCCTCGACGCGGTGGCCTGGGCCCGGCGCATGGCGGACGAGGGCGCTGGCGAGATCCTGCTCACCAGCATGGACCGCGATGGCACCCGGATCGGCTTCGACCTCGCCCTGACCCGCGCCGTCGTCGACGCCGTGCCGGTCCCGGTCATCGCGTCCGGGGGCGTCGGCGCGCTCGAGCACCTGTCCGAAGGCATCCGCATCGGCGGCGCCGACGCCGTGCTGGCGGCCAGCATCTTTCACTTCGGCGAGTTCACCGTCGGCGACGCCAAGGCGATGCTGGCCCGCGACGGCGTCGTCGTGCGGTGGTAGCCGCTCGCGCCGGCCGGCCTGCGCCCGGCTCCGGCCGGGCGGCGCCGCGGTCGCTGCCGAACGAGGTCCGCATCATCGGCGGGCGCTGGAAGCGCAGCAAACTGCCGGTCGGCGACGCCGCCGGCCTGCGGCCGACGCCCGACCGGATCCGCGAGACGCTGTTCAACTGGCTCGGGCAGACGCTCGACGGCTGGCGCTGTCTGGATGCCTTCGCCGGCTCCGGCGCGCTCGGCTTCGAGGCGGCTTCACGGGGTGCCGCCGAGGCGGTCCTGCTCGAGCGCGATGCGGTTCTCGTCCGCAGCCTGCAGGCGACCCGCCTGCGCCTGCACGCCGACGCCGTCCGCATCGAGCGGGCCGACGCCCTGCAGTGGATGGGCCGGGCGCCCGCCGACTCGTTCGACCTCGTCTTTCTCGATCCGCCCTTCGGCTCGCCGCTGCTCGTGCCGGCCCTCGCCGCGGCGGCTGGAATTCTCGTCGCTGGCGGCTTGGTCTACGTCGAAGCTGCGGAACCGCTCGACCCGGCGGCGTTCTCACCGCTCGGGCTCGAGTTGCACCGAGCGTCGCGGGCAGGCGCCGTGGCGTTCCAGCTGCTGCGTCGCACCGAGGCCACGCCGCCGCCGGCCGACTGACCGTCGGACGCCCGGCCGGCCGCCGCGGGAAAGACGGCGGGCAAAGAAAAAGGGAGACAGCCTGCGCCGTCTCCCCCGGTCGGCCCAAGGCCGTCGGCTGGATGACTTACTTGGTCGGCGCGGCGGCCTTCACGTCGGCGGCGGCTTCGGCCTTGACAGCGGTGGTCTTGGACTTGGCGATGGCCTTGTCGGCACCGGCTTCGACCTTGACCTCGTCGGCCTTGGCGTCGGCCTTGATCGACTTCTTGTCCGCCTTGTGGTCGGCCTTGGCGATCTTCTTGTCGGCCTTGGCGCTCGCCTCGACCTTGTCGCCGGCATCGGCCTTGGCGACCTTGGCGTGCGCCTTCGTCTCGACCTTGGCGGCATCGGCCTTGGCATCGGCCTTCTTCTCTTCGGCCTTCACCTCGGCCTTTTCAACCTTGGCGTCGGCCTTGGCGTCGACCTTGGCTTCCGAAGCCATCGCCTTCGAGACCGCCTTGTCGGCCTTCATCTCGGCCTTGGCTGCCGGTGCGGCCATCGGCGCGGCCGGGGCCGTCGACTGCGCGAAGGCGGTGGTGGCGAACGCGGCGGACAGCAGGGCGGCGAGGAGGGTCTTGTTCATGAATAGCTTTCGAAGTGGTTGTGTTGCAGACCGCCGGAGGTGGCGGTGCGAATGAACAACGCGCCGTCCGCCCATCGGTTGACCGAGCCGGCACCCCGCCGCAGCTAAACTGCCCGCCACTTCCGGCTGCGGCCGACCCGGGCGTCCCCGGGGTGGAGCCCGACATGACCTCTGCAACCCGACTGACCGCCGTCTACCCCGGCACCTTCGATCCCATGACCCTCGGTCACGAGGATCTGATGCGCCGGGCCAGCCGTCTTTTCGAGCGGCTCATCGTTGCCGTCGCCGCCGGCCACCACAAGCGGACGATGTTTTCCATCGGCGACCGCCTGCAGATCGCCGGCGAGCTGTCGGCGAAGTATCCGAACGTCGAGGTGATGGCGTTTCGCGGCCTGCTGCGCGACTTCGTCGTCGAGCAGGGCGGCAAGGTGGTGGTGCGCGGCCTGCGTGCGGTCAGCGACTTCGAGTACGAGTTCCAGATGGCCGGCATGAACCGGCAGCTGATGCCCGACGTCGAAACGCTGTTTCTCACCCCGAGCGACCAGTTCCAGTTCGTCTCGGGGACCTTCGTGCGCGAGATTGCCAGCCTCGGCGGTGATGTCTCCAATTTCGTGTCACCCTCGGTGCTCGAGCGCCTGCGCGAGCGGGTGAAACGGATCGAAGCCTGAGGATCCCTGCGTGTCGCTGATCATCACCGACGAGTGCATCAACTGCGACGTCTGCGAGCCCGAGTGCCCCAACGACGCGATCTCGATGGGCTTGGAGATCTACGTGATCGATCCGGGTCGCTGCACCGAGTGCGTCGGTCATTTCGACCAGCCGCAGTGCGTCGAGGTCTGCCCCGTCGACTGCATCCCCAAGGACCCGGACCGCGTCGAGTCGACCGAAACCTTGTGGGCCCGGTACCGTCGCCTGCAGACGGTACCGGGCTGAGCGTCGCTGGCCGACGCGCCCTGCCTCAGGGCGCCGGGCGCAGAGGCGGCTTCATCGGCTTCGGGGAGCCGGCTTTCGAGTCCGGCTCGGGCCGGGGCACGGTGGCCACGAAATCCTCGGGCTTGACGACGCGGATCTTTCCTTTGGCCTTCTTCTTCAGCGGCAGGTTGGCCGAGGCCGCGGCAGGTGCCGGTTCGGCGCGGGCCGGGCCCAGCGTGGCCGCGGCCGGCGGCCGGCGCGCCGCCTCGTCGGCGCGACGATCACGGGCCATGGCGTCGCCGAGCCGCTTCTCGTCGCGGGCGACCCGCGCCGCCTCGGCACGCTGGCCGGCCGTGCGGGCGTCGGCGTCGATCGTCCGGCCGTCGGGGCAGGGCGCCTGCGAATACACGTTGCCGCAGCGGTAGACGGGTTGCGCCGCAGCCGTGGCGACCAGGCCCAGCAGGGCCGCGCCGGTCAGGGCGGCGAGCGTCGGACGACCGATCATGGCGAACCTCCGGAGATGTCGGAATTCTCGACCCGCCTGTCGTCCGTCGGGGCGTCCGTTGGGGTGTCCGTTGGGGTGTCCGGCGGGGTGCCCGGGGCCGGCGACGCGGCCGGCCGGGGCGGCTTGGGTCGCGGCGGGCGGGCGTTGATCCGCATCGTCGCCCGCTCCATGTCGCCGGCGACCAGCAGGTCGAGCGACGCCACCGCCAGGTCGATGCCCTTGTCGATGCCGGCGCGCTGCTCGGGCATCGGCTTTCTCAGCACATAGTCGATCACCTCGGCGCGAACGCCCGGGTGGCCGATCCCGAGGCGCAGGCGCCAGAAGTCGCTGCTGCCGAGCGCCGCCTGGATGTCCTTGAGGCCGTTGTGACCGGCGTGCGAGCCGCCCTGCTTGACCTTGACCTGGCCGGGCAGGAGGTCGAGTTCGTCGTGGGCGACGAGGATGCTCGCCGGCTCGATCTTGAAGAAGCGCGCCAGTGCCGCCACCGACTTGCCCGACAGGTTCATGTAGGTCGTCGGCTCGAGCAGCCAGAGCGGCTGGCCGTCGACCGTCGCCCGGGCCGCCAGGCCGTGATAGCCGCGCTCCGGTGCGAGCGTCGCCTTCAGGCGGCGAGCGACCTCGTCGACGAACCAGAAGCCGGCGTTGTGGCGGGTGGCGGCGTACTCGGGCCCGGGGTTGCCGAGGCCGACGATGAGGCGAAGCATCGGCCGATTATCGAACGGCGTGTCGGACTGGCACGCCGGTCGTCACTTGCTTACGCCCAGGCGCACGAGCAGCGGCGCCAGCGTCGGCGCCTGGATCAGCAAGCTGAACAGGACCACCGCGTAGGTGGCCACCACGAGCATGTCGTGACCCTCGAACTCCGGCAGCGAGAGCGCCAGGGCGACCGAAATGCCGCCGCGCAGGCCGCCCCAGAACAGGACCTTGACCCGGTGCGGTTCGTGCGTCAGCCAGGGCCTCAGTGCGAACACCGGCAGGCTGACGCTGACAAGCCGGACCACGAGGACGAGCGGCACGATGGCCGCCGCCGCCCACCACGACACGCCCACCGTGTGCAGGGCCAGCAGCTTGATGCCGATCAAGCCGAAGAGGAAGAGGTTGAGGACCTCGTCGAGCAGCTCCCAGAACGGAAAGAGGTGGCCGCGCGTCTTCTCGCTCATGGCGCTGCGGGCGCCGTGGTTGCCGATGACCAGGCCCATGACCACCACCGCCAGCGGCGCCGAGACGTGCAGCACCTCGGCCAGGCTGTAGCCGCCGGTCGCCAGGGCCAGCGTGATGAGGATCTCGACGGCATAGCTGTCGACGCCCTTCAGCATGTAGAAGGCGACGTAGCCGGCGGCCAGGCCGACGACGAGGGCCCCCAGCACTTCCGTGAGCAGCAGCTTGCCGACGTGCAGGAACGTCGGCTCCGAAGTGCCCGTGACGATGCCCAGCAGCACGAGGAAAAGGACAACGCCGGTGCCGTCGTTGAACAGGCTTTCACCGGCGATGTTCATCTCGAGCGATTTCGGAACGCCGACCGTCTTGAGGACGCCGAGGACGGCGATCGGATCGGTCGGCGAGATGAGGGCACCGAACAGCAGGCAGTAGCCGATAGCGACCGGCTTCCCGAACAGCGCGAGCAGGAAATAGGTGCCGGCGCCGACGAGGACGGTCGAGAGCAGCACCCCGATCGTCGCCAGGCCGAGGATGGCAACCCGCTGCTTGGCGAGCTCGGCGATGTTGACGTGCAGGCTGCCGGCGAAGAGGAGAACGCTGAGCAGGCCGTGGAAGACCACCTCGGGGAAGTCGAGACGGTCGGCGACGGCCGAGGCCCAGTCGACCGCGCCGGGAACGAACTGCCCCGAGACCGCCAGAACCAGGGACACCAGCAGCCCCATCGCCGTGATGCCGATCGTGTCGGGCAGGTGGATGAACCTATGGTTGATGTAGCCGAACACCGCCACCGCCGTGACGAGCGCGCCGATCAGCTGGAACAGTGACATCCACGCCCTTTCGAAACAGGCTCCGATTCTGGCCCCCGGTCGTCGAAGGCGAAAAAAAGGCCCCGCATCGCGGGGCCCCTGTCGGACTTCGAAGCCCGTCTACTTCTTGTTCTGCTTCTCGCTCTTCTTCGGCTTGGTCTTGTCGTCGGCCGGCACCGCCACGACCGCGGTTGCGGGCGTTTCCTCCTCCTCGACCTGCGGCACGTTGGCCGTCGCGATCACCGGATTGGGCTTGCCGTGGGTGACGACCTTGATGCCGGCGTCGAGCTTGATGTCGCTGACGTGCAGGGACTCGCCCTTGATCATCTCGGCGAGGTCGACGGTGATGAACTCCGGCAGCTGCGAGGCGAGGCACTGGATGTTGAGCTCGTTGACGACGTGGTTGACGACGCAGCCGTCAGTCTTGACGGCCGGCGAGTTCTCTTCGTTGATGTAGTGCAGCGGCACGCTCTTCCTGATCTTCGTGCGGCCGTCGATGCGCTGGAAGTCGACGTGCAGGACCGTCGGCTTGAACGGGTGCATCTGATAGTCGCGCAGCAGGACCTGCTCGGTCTTGCCGGCGAGCTCCATGTCGAGCAGCGAGGAGTGGAAGGCCTCTTTCTTCAGGGCGAAGAAGAGGGCGTTGTGATCGAGCTCGATCAGGGCCGGCGTGCCAGCCCCGTAGACGATCCCGGGTACCTTTTGCGCAATGCGCAGGCGGCGGCTCGCTCCGGTCCCCTGCAGCGTGCGCTCATAAGCGACGAATTTCATTGACGACTCCAAATGTGAGCCCCGCGACCAGGGCTCGAAGAACGGGGCGGCGCCCCGAAACCATGAAGGATCCCGCCGCGGCGGGATCCGTTGTGCGACTAGAAATTGCTGTTCTGTTCGGCGAAGAGCGAGGTCACCGACTCGCCGTCGGAAATGCGGCGGATCGTCTCGGCGAACAGGAACGCGACAGACAGCTGGCGAACCTTCCGGCAGTCGCGGCCGAGATTGCCGAGCGGGATCGTGTCGGTGACCACCACCTCGTCGAGCATGGACTTCTCGATCCGCTCGATCGCCGGGCCCGAGAAGACGGCGTGCGTGCAGTAGGCGTAGACCTTCTTCGCGCCACGCTCCTTGAGCACGTCGGCCGCCTTCACGAGCGTCCCGGCGGTGTCGATCATGTCGTCCATGATGACGCAGTTGCGTCCCTCGACCTCGCCGATGACGTGCATGACCTCCGAGACGTTGGCGCGCGGCCGCCGCTTGTCGATGATGGCCAGGTCGCAGCCGGCCTGCTTGGCGAGCGCGCGGGCGCGGACGACGCCGCCGACGTCGGGCGAGATCACCACCAGGTCGTCGTAGCGCTTGGACTGCAGGTCGGACAGCAGCACCGGCGACGCGTAGATGTTGTCGACCGGGATGTTGAAGAATCCCTGGATCTGGTCGGAGTGAAGGTCCATCGTCAGGAGCCGCTCGACGCCGACGGCCTCGAGCAGGTTGGCGACGACCTTGGCGCTGATCGGCACGCGGGTCGAGCGGGGCCGACGATCCTGGCGGGCATAGCCGAAGTAGGGCATCACCGCGGTCACCCGGCGGGCCGAGGCGCGCTTCAACGCGTCGACCATGATGCAGAGTTCCATCAGGTTCTCGTTGGTCGGCGAGCAGGTCGGCTGGACGACGAAGATGTCGCGCGCGCGCACGTTCTGCTCGATCTCGACGTCGACCTCGCCGTCCGAGAAGCGGCCGACCTTCGCCTTGCCTAGCGAGATGCTCAGGTGCGTGGCGATGTCCTGCGCAAGCGCGGGATTTGCATTGCCGGAGAACAGGACGGTGTTGAAGAGCACGGGCGACTCGCGATGACGTTCAGCGTTTTTGGCAGGGGAGGAAGGACTCGAACCCTCGCATGTCGGAATCAAAATCCGATGCCTTGACCAACTTGGCGACTCCCCTACGCCGGTCCGCGGCAAGCACCGCGAACCTTCAACTCATTAACCGCGCCGCACCCAGTCTCGCAACGGATGCTGCGCCAGCGAGCGGCACATGCGGCCGGTCCAACCCTCGGGCACCGTGGGCGGCATCGCCGCCGCCGGCACCGAGGCCTGGCCCGCCCGGGCGAAGACCGCGCTTCCCGAGCCCGTCATGCGGCTGTTGCCGAACACGGTGGAGAGCAGGGTCGCCGCCTGCGCGATCTCGGGGCAGAGATCCTCGGCCGCGGCCTGCAGATCGTTGCGCCCGAAACCGTCGAACAGTTCCGGCTCGGTTTCCCCGGGCTGCGCTCGCTCGTTGGCAAAGGCGTGCGCAGCTTCGGGAAAGCCCGCGATTCTAGCAGCCTCGACCCGACCGGCCACCGTCGCGTGCGCGAAGACGCCACGGGTTTCGAGCCCGCGCGGCGGCTTGAGGACGGCGAACCAGGTCGGCGCCACATCGATCGGCGTCAGCCGCTCGCCGATCCCCTCGGCCAGGGCATTCGAGCCGGCGACGAAGAACGGCACGTCGGCGCCGAGTTCGAGGGCCAGCGGCAGAAGTCTCGCCAGCGGCCAGTCGAGGCCCCACAGCCGGTTGAGCGCCAGCAGCGTCGACGCGGCATCGGAGCTGCCGCCGCCCATGCCGGCACCTGCCGGCAGGCGCTTGTCGATGCTGATGTCGGCGCCGAGCGGCGTCGCCGAGGCGAGCTGCAGCGCGCGTGCGGCGCGCAGGCAGAGATCGTCGGCCGGCAGCGCGGCACCGACATCGTGGCGGGCCAGCCGGGCGTCGTCGCGACGCTCGAAGTGCAGCGTGTCGGCCCAGTCGATGAACACCATCGGCGAGCGCAGGAGATGCAGTCCGTCGGCGCGGCGGCCGACGACGTGAAGGAACAGGTTCAACTTGGCCGGGGCCGGCACGTCGAACAGCGCGCGAAGGCCCATCGACGTCCGTCAGTGCCCGTCGAGCCGGATCCGCACGGTGACCACCGGCGCTGGCTGCGCGCGGGTGGCGCTCACCGAGCCGTCGGCGAAGCCGGCGAGATCGACGGTCCAGCCCTGTTGCACGAAGCCGCTCGCGACATCGGCCGGAGCCGGCGCGCTCGGCGCGCCGGGCCAGGGGCGGCCGCGCAGCCAGTCGAACCACGCCTCGACCGGGACGCTTTCGCCGAGCAGGTTGCGGGTGAGTTCGTCGAGGCTGGCGAAGGTCCGGATGCCGTTGGGCGTCACCAGCACCACCTCCGCAGGCTGCCAGCGCGCCTGCGCCAGCGTGCTGCCGAGGGGGGTCGACAGCGCCAGGACGCCGGTCCGCGGGCTGCCGCGCAGGTCGAACGCCGCCGCGAAAGCGCGCGCTGGTTCCTTCTCGGACGCCTCGACCCGCAGGGCCATGCGACCCGAGATCGCTTCTCCTAGTACGGCCCGGTCGAGCGTCGGTACGGTGGTGCAGGCGGCCAACGAGATCGCCGCCAGCAGCACGAGCGCGGTCCGGACCGCGGCGGGCAACGATCGTCGCGGCCCGGTCCGGCCGCCGCCGATCACAGGTCGACCTGCAGTCGGGCCAGCGTCTCGCGCAGGACGTCGTTCGACGAATCCCGCGA
>Ga0136633_1003136_pt1 | contig 11007 bp, 10 predicted proteins | sample AntDrymeUQ832206_2_FD_105494 | JGI IMG/M metagenome (GOLD analysis project Ga0136633, IMG submission 105494) | Polar desert sand microbial communities from Dry Valleys, Antarctica - metaG UQ83 (22.06) | ecosystem: Environmental > Terrestrial > Soil > Desert | place: Antarctica: Dry Valley...
GACGGCCACGACCAGATCGGCGCGCTGGATGCCGGCGCGCTCGAGCACCCACAGCTCGGTCGCATCGCCGTACTGGACGGCGTGCTCGAGCTCCTGCTCGACGGTCAGGTAGCGGCGCCGGTCCTGCTCGACCACCGTGACCTCGTGGCCCTTCTCGATCAGCTCGCGCGCGAGGTTCCAGCCGACTTTGCCGGCGCCGGCGATGATGCCGTACATCAGCGGGCCACCATCAGGCGGGGTCCCCAAGGGCGGCGGCCTCGAGTTGATCGATCGCGATCTGGGTCGGGCAGATGGTGTGCAGGCCCTGCTCGGCGTACCAGGCGGCCCGCCGCGGGTCCAGGATGCGCGCGATCACCTTCGGGACCTCGAAGCGCCGCTGGGCGATCTGGGAGACGACGAGGTTCGTGTTGTCGCCGTTGGTGGAGGCGATGAAGACGTCGGCCTCCTCGATGCCCGCCTCCTTGAGCGCGTCCATCTCCATGGCGGTGCCGATCGTGAAGCGCCCTCCGGCGGCTTCCCAGGACTGGCCGAGCTCGACGTCGAGGCGCTCGTGGGAGAGCGGATCCTCGTCGAGCACGGACACGGTGTGCCCCGCGCGCAGCGCAGTGGTGGCCACCGAGGACCCGACCCGACCCGCACCGACGACCAGCAGGAACACGGCCCGCAGCCTACCCGCCGCGGTCCGCGGGCGACGGCGGCTCGACGGGCGGAGGCACCGGCGTCCCGAGCGGAACCTCGTCGCGCTCGATCGGTGTGCTCGGGGGCGCGGTCAAGATCACGCGGCAGTGCGCCTTGGTGACGACGTAGCGGGTGATCTCGCCGACGAAGGTGTCGCGCAGACCCTGCTTGCCTCCGAGCAGGACGCCCCCGCGCACCGACGAGGGCTCCTCGGCCGGCATCACGATCGCCTCCACCCCGCGGCGACGGGCCTCGCGCACGATCGCCTCGCCCGCCGAACGGGCCCGCACGGTGAACGGCGACACCTCGACGCCCTCGTATTCCTCGCCGATCGCCTTGGCGCGCGCGAGTGCGGCACGGGCACGCTTGAGCTCCCCCTCGGGCAGCCGGGCCTCCAGCGACAGGGCGATCGGGACGACGAAGACCCACATCGCCTCGATCTGGGCCCCCTGCTCCTCCTCGTCGGGCCGGTCTTCGGCGGCCAGTCGCCCGGCCGTCTGGACGATGTCGTCGTCGAGCGGCGTGCCGAGGATCGGGACCAGGATGGACCCGTATTGCGCCTGCGCGCCCACCTTCCGGGTGAGCGTCGATTCCGGCACCGAGACCCGCTTGAACACGGGCTTGCCCTGCGACTTGCGGTAGTAGACGTAGAGCCCGACCCCGACCGCCATCCACAGCGGCCCCACGATCCGCGCCCCCTCGTGGAGGGCGAGCACCGCGATCATCGACGCGAACGAGATCAGGGCGCCGGCCAGCGAGGACACCGGCCAGTCGGTCCCGGCGACGCGGAGGGAGAACGGGATCCGGTAGGGCCGGTCGCGGTCGGGCTCGCGCCGGCGCAGCCAGCAGACCGAGAGGTGCACGAGCAGGAACGCCAGCGTCGCCCCGAAGGCATAGATCCCGGCGAGGAACTCGACGTCGCCGGGAGCGAGCAGGCCGAGGGCGAGGATCGTCGCGATCACGATCACCACGACGGGCGTGGCGAAGCGCGGGTGCAGGCGCCCCAGCGCCGACGGGATCTGGCGGTTGATCGCCATCGAGTAGCCGATTCGCGAGAGCCCGAGCATGGCCGCCGTGCAGGTCGCGATCAGGACGGCGGTGGCCGACAGCGCGACGACGTAACTCGCGATGTCCCGCAGCACGGGCTGCTCGAACGCGCCGACGACGCCGAGCAGCGGCGCCTCGATGTCCTCGCGGCCGGGATCGGAAAGCAACCCGCCGGGCTTGGTCAGCGTGCTCGTCGCGACCAGCGCAAGGCCGAAGTACGGGATCAGGACCGCGACGGCCCGGACCGACAGCAGGCGCCGGAGCCCACGGCGCCCGACGGCCACCTGGCCGGCGAAACCCGACGAGGCGTCCAAGCCGGTGAAGGCGACGATCGCCAGCGTGAACGCGAACAGCAGGTCGTCGGCGCCGGGAGTCCCGGCGACGGCGCTCGGGTCGGTCAGGACCGACGGGTCGAGCAGGAAGACCAGCCCGAGCGCCACGATCCCGACCTGGACGGCCAGGTCGGCGATCCCGACGAACGAGATGCGCTCGAAGCGGCGGGGGTCCAGGCCGCGCACGTTGAGGGCGGCGATCGCGATCACGATCACGGCGCCGAAGAAGAACTCGCTGCGCTGCGCGCCGAGCGGCTCCCAGAAGATCGCGAGGTAGTCCGTCGTCACGAACGACGTCAGCGCGATCAGGATCAGGTAGTCGAGCACGATCGCCCAGCCGGCGACGAAGCTCCACAGCTCGTTGAACGCGTAGCGGGCGATCACCGTCGCGCCGCCGCGCTCCTGATGCAGTGAGGCCCCTTCGACGTACGCCATCGCCGTCAGGACGAAGAAGCCCGCGGCCGCGAGGTAGACGGCCCACGTCCAGCCGCCCGCGCGCTCGGCGGCGAGGCCGAGCGAGAAGTACAGGGCGGAACCGATGAAGCCCTGAACCAGCCCGAACAGGACCGGGGAGCCGAGCCCGCGCCGGACCGCCTCCGGTGTCGCGCGGTCGCTCACGAGCGCCGCTCCAGGTGCAGGCGCCCGAACCCGGCGGCCACGAAGAGCAGGCCGACGAGCAGGCCGAGCGCCGTCGCACCGCCGCCGGCGGCGAGCGTGCGGACCACGATCGCGATCCCGAGGACGATCATCAGGCCCGACAGGAGGATCGTCGCGTTCACTGGAGATCCTTGCGGACCGCGAGCGCCTCGCTCGCGCGGTGCGGCGCGTCGGCGGGCGAGGACTCGATGATCACGCGGCACGGCCGGTCGGCCAGCACGGTCTCCAGCGTCTTGCCGAACAGGGAGGCGCCGGCGACCCGCCGCGGCAGCGACATGACGATCGCGCTCGCGCGCATGTCCTCGGCCTCCTCGACGATCCGCCGGCCGGCCTGCGTCCCGCGCACCTTCTCCCAGTGCCCGGTCAGGCGGCGGCCACCCTGGATGCGCGCCTGCTCGATGATCGAGTCCGCGGCCGCCTCCAGCTCGGGCAGCCGGTCGCCGACCGCCAGCGAGTAGGGCACGGGGATCGTCACGATCACGTGGATGCCGTGGCGGCGGCGCGCGGCGAGCTTGCTCGCGGTGGCAACGACCTGCTCGTCGTAGCCGTCCTCGACGTTCATGGCCACGAGTACGGAGTCGTACTCGGCCTCGTGATCGATGACGGGCTGCGAGATCGCGACCTTGTAGGTGCTCGTGAGGTCCAGGCCCTGGTGGCGGCGGTAGACCAGGTAGACGACGATGCCCAGGATCAGCCAGCCCACGCCGGCGAGCGCCACGATGGGGTAGAGCGCGGTCACGGTCACGAATGCGGCCGCCGTCCCCAGGCCGCCGAGCACCGCGAACATCGGCAGGTCCCAGCCCCGGATCCGGACGTTCCACGGCCCCCGGTACGGGCGCTCGCGGTCGGCGTCATTGCGGCGCAGCACGATCACCGACAGGTGGGCGATCGTGAACGAGAGCATCGCCCCGAACGCGTACATGTTCCTGAGGAACGCGGCCTGGCCCGGGATCAGCGTCACCATCGCCACGGCCGCGAAGACGATGATGCCGATCCACGGCGTGTTGTACTTCGGGTGCAGCCGCCGCAGCTGGTCGGGCATCTGACGGTGGATGCCCATCGAGTACACGAGGCGCGAGACGCCGATCAGGCCCGCGTTCGTGGCCAGGAAGAGGATCGTCGCGGCGAGCAGGCCGACGTAGATCTCTCCCGGCCCCTGCAGTGGCCCGAGGTCGATCGCCTTGACGACGCCCAGGATCGGATCGCCGGCGTAGCCGCCCACTTCCTCGCCGAGCCCGAGCAGCGTGTAGGAATCGCCGACCTTCACGTCGACGGTCTCGCTGCCCAGCACGCGGTCGCCGGGCTTGGCGACCTCGACCGGCAGGGCGCTGAGGGCGACGGCCGGCAGCGTGAAGTAGATCGCGAAGACCGCGAGCCGGACGCGGTTGATCGCGATCGGGATCGTCTTGGTCTCGTCCTTGGCCTCTTCGGCCATGTTCGAGATCGTCTCGATGCCGGTGTAGGCGATCATCCCGATCGGGATCGCCAGCAGGAAGGACTTCCACTCCGGCGCGACGCCGAGGTCCACGCTGTCGATCAGGACCTCCGGGCTCAACACCAGCACGATGCCCACGAGCACCAGCAGCACCTGCGTGAGGAAGTCCACGACCGCCAGCAGGATGTTGACGCCTGTGGACTCCTTGGCCCCGAAGACGTTCAGCGCGGCGAGGATGCCGATGATCACGACGCCCGCGACGATGTCCCCGGGAGCCGAACGCAGCGGCTCCCAGAAGAGGCCGCCGATGTAGTGGGGCACGAAGAACGCCGAGATGGCGACCGTGATGACGTAGTTGAGCATCTGCGCCCAGGCAGCGAAGAACGACCAGAACTCGTTGAACGCGCGGCGGGCGAAGCTCGAGGAGCCGCCCGCCTCGGGGAACATCGCGGTGGCCTCGGCATAGGTCGCCGCGGTCCAGAAGAAGATGATTCCGGTGATGACGAAGACGATCGGCGTGAGGCCGAGCGCGAACGACGCGACCAGGCCCAGCGCGTAGTAGATGGACGAGCCGACGTTGCCGTAGGCGGTGGCGAACAGCGCGTTGGCCCCGAGGACCCGCTGCAGTCCGTGCAAACGGCGTTCTGCCATCTAGTGAGCCGATTCTGTCAGGACGGGCGCTTCGACGGGGGAGTCGGCGTGCCGGCGTGGAAGAATCGGCCCATGCTCCGCCGATCCGAGATCGTGGCCCTGGCCGCCGCACTCCTCGTCCTCGCGCTGCTGGCGCTCGGCGCCGACCGGCTGGACCGCCCGCTGGCCGACCTCACTCGCGATCCGACGTCGGCCGCCGGGGCGTCGTTCTATCTCGGCTATGGATCGAACCTGATGATCGCCGGCTGGCTGGCCGGCGCAGCGGTGGCGCTGTGCGCCGGGGCGGCCCTGCGAGGGTTCTCAGCCGATTCCGGTGCCCTGCTGGCGGCCGGCGCGCTGACGGCGGTCATCGGCCTCGACGACCTCTTCCAGTTCCACGAGGAACTGGCCCCGGCTGCCGGGATCCCCCAGAAGCTGGTGCTCGCCGTCTACGCGGCCGCAGCCGCCTGGGTCGCCTGGCGCCACGGATCGTGGCTGCTCGCCCGGGGCTTCGCCCCGCTCCTCGCGGCGGTCCTGCTCGGGGTTTCCGTCGGGGTCGACCTGCTGGATCCCGAGCACGAGACCCTGCCCCACGCAGCCGAGGACGGACCGAAGCTGCTCGGGATCGCGCTCTGGAGCGTTTACCTCTCCCGGGTCGCCTTGTCGGCGCTGACGGCGCGGATGCGTTCCCCGGCGAGTTGACGGCGGCTCGCCGCCACCCCGGCGATCCGGGCCAACAGCGGCTGCGGGTCGCGCGCAGACCAGACCGCGTGCTGGGCGCCCGCCGCATAGCGCAGCGATCCAGCGACGTCGCGCACGAGCCCCCCGTGGCGCTCGACGGCCGCGCGGCGAAGGTCGCCTCCGAGCCACTGGTAGCGCACGTCCACGCGAGCGGGGGCCTGCGGCCCGACCGTCCGGCCCGTCGCCTGCCGCGCCCACAGCACCGGGTAGTCGACGCCCGCCGCCACGGCGAGTGACAGCGAGCCGTAGAAGCGGGGGTTGAAATCGATCAGGTGCGGCGCCCCTCCTGGCGCGACGACGAACTGCATCTGCACCAGCCCGATCCAGCACAAGCGGTCCAGCAGCGCATCGATCCCCTCGGCGAGACCGGGATCGACCGCGACCGTGCGGGCACGCACCGATACGCCGGCCCCCGCGGGCCACAATCCCTCGGCCGCCTGCTGATGGCGAGCGACCGTCGTCCCGTCGGCTGCCCGCAGCACGCTGACCGCGATCAGCGGCCCCTGGATCACCTCCTGCGCGATGGCCTCCGCGCCCGACACCGCCAGTTCGCGGACATAGGCCATGAGCTCCGCCGGGGGGCCGATCCGCGTCTCCGCCCGGTGGCCCTCAGCCCCGACGCCCAGCAGCAACGGGCGCCGCGCCTTGATGACGACGTCGCCGGCCCAGCCCTCGAGTGCGGTGTCGCTCGCCTCCACGGTGCGGGGACCGTGCAAGCCGCACTCGATCGCGATGGCGTTCAGCGCCTGGCGGTCGAGCGCTCGCAGGAGCGTTTCGTGATCGGGGAATGGGAGCGTGGCGCCCAGGCGATCGCGGGCGGCGGAGAGCGCCAGCAACTGCGTCTCGTCGATCGGGAACACCACCTCGTAGGCGTGCTCGCGCACGCAGCCGGCCACCGCGTCGACGAACGCCTCGGGATCGTCCTCGGGCGACGGCACGACGTGACCTCGCTCGATGCAGCGCGATGCCGTGCTCAAGGCGCCGGCACGGCTCGCGGCCACGCCGACGGTCCAGCCACCGGCGGCGAGGGCGCGAGCGGCGGCGAGGGCACCGTTGTTGCGCCCGTGTTCGACGATCAGCGCCCGCATCCGCCGAACCTTAGGTGACCCCGCAAGGCATCGCCGCGTTCCGTCCGGGCGCCAAGACGGCGCTCCGACGTCAATTCCGCCGGGTTGTCTGCCGATGATGGCCCCAATGACCCGTCCCGCCCTTCTCGGCGTCACCGCCGCCATGCTTGCCGTCGGCTTCGCCGCCGGTGCCGATTCCCGCTCGGCTCCGCCGCCCACGACGCTGCCCGACCTGCGCATCGAGCTGCCGCCGACCCGCCACGGCAGCCACGACACGCCCCAGTTCGTCGACGCGTTCGCCGAGCCGGGGAAGTTGCTCTACCGCTTCGACGCCGTCATCCGCAACGACGGCGGCATCCTCGACGTCTATCGCCGGGCGCAGGACGGACACGTGATGCAGGCCGTCCACGAGGGCGGGCTCCCCGCCGAGGCGCCGGACCCGAGCGGCCCGACACGCCCCGGGCCGAAGGTGAAGATCGTCGACCGCACGTCGGCCAGTTCGAGCTTCGTCTACGCCCGCGAGCCCACGCACGAGCACTGGCACTACCTGACCGCCGCGGCCTACGAGATCACCGGCCAGCGCCAGCGCCGCAAGTCGGCCAAGGTCGGCTTCTGCCTGCACGACACGTTCGCCGACGAGGAGTACTTCGTCCCGGAGTTCCGCACGACCGGGCCCCTGACCTGGTGCGGCCCCGACCAGCCCGACAGCGCCTTCACGCACATGGGCATCTCCCCCGGCGCCGGAGACCTCTACGACGCGCAGGACGACTTCCAGTGGCTCGACGTCACCGGCTTTGCCCCCGGCCGCTACAGCCTGAGCGTGACGGCGAATCCGTTCGGGATGCTGCAGGAGACCACGCGCAAGAACAACACGACGACCACGGTCCGGACGATTCCCGGCACGGTCGCCTCCGAGGCCCACGTCAATGGCCCCGGGCCCCTGACGGTCCCGCTGACCGGTGAGGTCGTCGGCGCGAACCTCCCCGCGCGCTCGAGCGGCGACTGCCAGCCGCCCGAGAAGGGAACCGCGTGCTACGTGCGGGCCTCGGCCTCCGGCCCGCTGCGCTTCGCCGTGGTCCGCCCGCCCGCCCACGGGACCGTGACCGTCGGCGCTCTCCGCAGCCTCACCGCAGAGGCGGCCTACACGCCGGCGGCCGGTTACACCGGCGCGGACTCGTTCGCCTACACCGTCACAGACGCCCGCGGGCTCACCTCGGCACCGGCGACGGCGCTCGTCCGCGTCGGCCCTGCGGGGCCGGTGAAGTCGGCTCGCGTGCTCAAGCGCGGCCGCCGTCGGGTCCTCGCGCTCGACCTGTCCGCTCCGGCCACCGTGTCCGGGCGCATCAGCGGCAGCGCGCGCGGGAAGCTGCGCGGGAAGCGCGTCCGCCGCGGCCGGGTGGAGATCGCCCTGCCGTCCTCGGTCGGATCGAGCCCGGGCGCCGCACGGCTCAGCTACGTCGTGAAGGGCAAGAACGGCACTCAGCGCGGCACGCTGCGCTTCCACATAGCCTGACGCCACCGTGGACGTCAGCGTGCTCATCCCCGTGCTCGACGAGGAGCGCCACCTGCTGGCCGCCGTGGAGCGCATGCGCGCCCAGGTCTTCACCGGCGACGTCGAGTTGCTGTTCATCGACGGCGGCTCCACCGACGCCTCGCCCGGGATGCTCGCGCGCCTGGCCGCCGAGGATCCGAGGATCCGGGTGCTGCAGAACCCGAAGCGCCGGACTCCGAGCGCGCTGAACATCGGCCTGGCCGCCGCGCGCGGTGAGTACGTCGCGCGCATGGACGCCCACTCGCATTACCCACCGACGTACCTCGCCGAGGGCGTCGAACGCCTGCGCCGCGGCGGCGCGGTCTCGGTCAGCGGCCCCCAGATCGCTGTCGGCGACGCGCCCTTCTCGCGCCGAGTCGCCCTTGCTCTGCAGACTCCGCTCGGCGTCGGCGGCGCGAAGTTCCGCTCCTCCGATGACGCGGAGTTCGAGGTCGACACCGGCTTCACCGGCGTCTGGCGGCGGGAACTCCTCCAGGACGCCGGAGGCTGGGACGAGGCCTGGGTGATCGACCAGGACTGCGAACTGGCGTTCCGGCTCGCCGCGCGCGACGAGGGCGGGCACATCTGCGTGCCGGCAATGGCAGCCGAATACATCCCACGCAACTCCGTCAAGCGGCTGGCCCGCCAGTACTGGTGGTACGGCGTCTACAAGGTCAAGACGATCAACCGCCACCCGCAGGCGATGCGCCCCTCGCACGTGCTGCCGCCCGGGCTCGCCCTGACGGCGCTGGCGGCCATCGCGCCCGTTTCCCTCCTCCGCCGCCCCGCGCGCGCCGGGCTGGCGCTCTACTGCGCCGTGTTGGGGGCCACCGCGGCCCGGGCGGCCCGGGAAGCCGAGCCGGCCGACGCAGGATCACTCCCGCTCGTCTTCGCGACGATGCATCTCTCCTACGGGTTCGGCTTCCTCGACGGCTGCCGGCGCTTCGGCGTGCCCGCCGCGGCCGTCGCCGCCGTCGTCCGCCGTCTCGCCGCCCGATGAGGCTGGCGGCGTTCGAGGACTCCGTCTACCGGCGCGACCCCGGCGGCGTGATCTCGATCGACCGCGCGTTCCCCACGTTCATGGCCGGCCTCGCAGCCGACGTCGACCACCTCGTCGTGCTCGGGCGCCTGAATCCGGAGGCGGGGCGCTCGCACTACGCGCTCGCTGCCGAACTGGACTTCGTCGCCCTGCCCTTCTACGGGTCGCTCAACGACCCGCTCGGCGTGGCCAAGGCGTTCTCGCGCTCGCTGCGCGTCTTCTGGCGGGTGCTCGGGCGCGTGGACGCGATCTGGATCAACGGCCCGCACCCGCTCGGTGCCGTCGTCGCGCTGATGGCGCTGGCCCGCCGGGCGACCCCCATCCTCGGTGTTCGGCAGAACACGATGCTGTACGGAAAGAGCCGCCATCCCGGCAGCCGCCCGCACCTGGCCGTCTTCGCCCTGCTGGAGGGGACCTGGCGGGCGCTCGCCCGGGTCTGCCCGGTCGTCGTCGTCGGCCCCGAACTCGCCGGCCTCTACCGCCGCCACGCGCGCGAGCTGCACGAACTGAGCGTCTCGTTCGTCTCCGAAGACGACATCCTCCCCGCTTCCGCCGCTTCCGAGCGCGACTGGAGCGGTGAGCTGCTGGCGGTCAGCGTCGGCCGGCTCGAGCAGGAGAAGAACCCGCTGCTGCTCGCCGACGTGCTCGCCGCGCTGCCCGAGCGCTGGAAGCTCGTGGTCTGCGGCGAGGGCAACCTCCGCGGCGCGCTCGAAGCCCGCCTGGACGAGCTCGGTGTGCGCGATCGGGCGGAGCTGCTGGGCTATGTGCCGATCGACCGCGGGCTCTTCGACGTCTACCGGCGGTCCCACGCCTTCCTCCACATCTCCTGGACCGAGGGGCTCCCGCAGGTGCTGCTCGAGGCCTTCGCCGCGCGACTCCCGGTGGTGGCGACCGACGTCGGCGGCGTCAGCGCCGTCGCCGGCGACGCGGCCCTGCTCGTGGGGCCCGGTGACGCGCAGGCTCCGGCGGCCGCGCTCGAGCGGCTTGCGGCCGAACCGGAGCTCCGCGACCGTCTCGCCTCCGACGGCGTGACCCGCGTCGCCTCCCGGACCGCCGAAGCCCAGCGCCGCGGCCTCGCCGCGTTCATCGCCCGCGTCAGCGGATCCGGCCGTTAACGACGAACGGCGGGCCTTCGCCCGCCGTTCGAACAAATCTGCGTCAGAGCCGGTGGCTCAGGCGGGAGCTCCACCGCCTGAGAGACGGCGCATCGCGAAACCGGCACCCAGCAGAGCCAGGCCGAGCATCGCAACGAGACCGGCCTCGAAACCAGTGAAGGGCAGGCTGTCGCCCGTCGCGACGACGGGCGCATCCGCGCCGGCCTCACGCCGGGGTGCGGCCGGAGCCACGGTGTTCTCGCCGCCATTGCTGTTGGCGCCCTGCACGCCGCCACCCCCACCCGGAGGCGGGATCGTGCCGTTCCCGCCGGTCCCGACCGTGTTGAGAACCTCACCCGATCCGGGGGATCCGTAGATCTCCTGGACGGGAGTCGTCTTGAGTTCCTGCGCAGAGGCAGGACCCGTCACAGCCAATGCGGCGATCACCGCGATGAAGATTGAACTCTTGCCTCTCATGGCCCCACTGCCTCCTGATTGCTAAGGGCGACGGTCGTCATTGACCAGCCCGAGAAAGACGTACCTGGTCACAGCCTAGAACAATTTCCGGCTTTTGAACAGGGGTGAATCGAACATTCGGCGATTGAAGGCCGAAGGATCGATCTTTTTGCCGGCTTCGAGATCCTCGCGTGCAGGGATCAGCACCGGCTCCCGGGGATTCAGCATACGCGCTTTCGCGAGTTCGGCGAGCGCCGCATCCTTGTCACCCCGGGCGCCCTCGATCAGCGCGAGCTCAAA
>Ga0136633_1003137_pt1 | contig 11007 bp, 9 predicted proteins | sample AntDrymeUQ832206_2_FD_105494 | JGI IMG/M metagenome (GOLD analysis project Ga0136633, IMG submission 105494) | Polar desert sand microbial communities from Dry Valleys, Antarctica - metaG UQ83 (22.06) | ecosystem: Environmental > Terrestrial > Soil > Desert | place: Antarctica: Dry Valley...
CCCAACCCGGGCACCGCCGGCGCCGCCGGGCGCCACACGTCACACCGCGCGCCGTGGCCGCCCCGCGCCAACGTTGGGGCATCCGACAGTCACAGGGACCCGTTCGACACCAGCCTCCTAGTGCCCCGCGTGCCGGCGAGATGACTACGCGATTCCCGCCTTCTCGGCCCCCAGCCCGGTCTCCGAGCGCACATGCAGCTCGGCGAACTCGCGCTCGTTGCCGCGCTCGGTCGACAGCACGGTCCCCAGCCAGCAGCCGAGAAACCCGAGCGGGATCGAGATGATGCCGGGGTTCGCGAGGTCGTAGAAGGACAGCGCGCCGCCCTCGCCGTCGGGGCCCGGCCACACCTTCGGCGAGATGATCACGAGGACGATCGAGCTCACGACGCCGAGCAGCACGCCGGTCAGCGCGCCGGCCGTGTTGAAGCGCCGCCACGTCAGCGCCAGCAGCAGCGCCGGGAAGTTCGCGCTCGCCGCCACCGCGAACGCCAGCCCGACCATGAACGACACGTTCAGGCCCTCGCCGCCGACGATCGCGATGACGATCGCGATCGCGCCGATCGCGGCCGCCGCGACCCGTGCGACGAGCACCTCCTCGTGCTCGGAGTCGCGGCCCTTGCGGATGACGTTGGACCACAGGTCGTGCGCCACCGCGCCCGAGGCCGACAGCACGAGCCCGGCCACGACCGCGAGGATCGTCGCAAAGGCGACCGCCGCCACGACCGCGAGGAACAGGTCGCCGCCGAACGTGCCCTCGCCGCCGCCGAGAAACTGCGCGAGGTTCGGGGCCGCGAGGTTGCCGCCGGTCCCGGCCGCGGCGACGCCGCCCTCGCCGAGCAGCGCCCGTGCACCGAAGCCGACGAACGTCGTCAGCACGTAGAAGGCGCCGATGATGAAGATCGCCCATACGACGGAGGAGCGCGCCGCGCGCGAGTCGGGCACGGTGAAGAAGCGCATCAGGATGTGCGGCAGGCCCGCCGTCCCGAGAACGAGCGCGATGCCCAGCGAGACGGTGTCGATCGGGCTCGACAGAAACGTCCCGGGGCCGAGCGAGAACGTCGACTCGTCGGTGACGTTGCGCTCTGCGCGGTTGAACAGCTCGATCGGGTTGAAGCCGACGCGCTCGAGCACGAACACGGACATCACGAGGATCGCGGTCATCAGCAGGACCGCCTTGATGATCTGCACCCACGTCGTCGCGAGCATCCCGCCGAAGATGACGTAGCAGAGCATCATCACGCCGGTGATCAGCACCGCGATCGAGAAGTCGATGCCGACGAGCGCCTGCACGAGCACGCCCGCGCCGACCATCTGCGCGATCAGGTAGAAGGCCGCGACGGTCAGCGTCCCGATCGCCGCCGCGACGCGAGCGGGGCGCTCGCGCAGGCGGAAGGCGAGCACGTCGGCGATCGTGTACTTGCCGGCGTTTCGCATCCGCTCGGCGAGCAGGAACATGACCGTCAGAAACGCGACGAGAAAGCCGACGGAGTACAGAAAGCCGTCGAAGCCGAAGATGAAGATCAGGCCCGCGATGCCCAGAAACGAGGCCGCCGACAGGTAGTCGCCGGAGATCGCCAGGCCGTTCTGCACGCCGCTGATCGAGCGCCCGGCGGCCCAGAACTGATCGGCGCCGGTCATCCGCTTGGACGCCCAGTACGTGATGACGAGCGTCGCCGACAGCACGATCGCGAAGATCACGAGCGCCTCGACGTTGGCTGCCGCGAGCAGGGTCATCGCGGCGCCGCCCGCTCGGGCCGGCCGGCGGGCTCATCGCCTGAAGGCGGCGACGGCGCCGCGCCGAGCGCCTGCCGGGTCACCTTCTCGGCCAGCGGGTCGAACACGCGCTCCGCGCGGCGCAGGTACATGAGCCCGAGCACCCCGACCATGAGGAACTGCGTCAGCGCCAGGCAGTAGCCGACGGTCAGGCCCTGATGCACCGACCTCGTCATGAAGTCCGGCGCGTAGCCTGCGAGCAGGATGAAGGCGATGTACCAGGCGAGAAAGAAGATCGTCGCCGGCAGGACGAACCGCCTGCGCGCCGCGATCAGCTGCTGGAACTCCGGCGAGCGCTCGACGGCCTCCCAGTCGACGGGCGGATCCGTGGTCGACATGCCTCCCCTTTGCGGGCGCGGGTTTGTGTCGATGCGCACCTACCCCGCGGCGATCGCAGGTAAGCGGGCGGCTGCCCCTACTCGCCGGGCCGTAGCGGATCGCGCGAGTCGCGCGTCAGCGTGCGGATCGCCGCGACGCGCTTCAGCGCCTCCGCGACCCGCTTCGGCGCGACCGCCCCGCTGCGCACCGCCGCCACGACGGCGCGAAAAGCCTCGTCCTGCTGCGGGCGGCCGCCGGGCACGATCAGCAGGTCGACGCCGGCCTTCAGCGCCTCGATCGCCGCCTCGCCGACGCTGCCGCCGGTCGTCGCGGTCGTGGCCACGAGGTCGGCGGACACGATCGCGCCCTCGAAGCCGAGCCGGTCACGCAGCTCGTCGACGGCGTCGGGCAGCAGCGTCGCGGGGGTGACGCTGTCCCAGGCCGCGTAGATCGCGTTGGACATCTGCACGGCCGGGACCGCCCGCTCGCCGCTCGCGACCGCCTCGAACGGGGTCATGTCGGACGTGCGCAGGGCGTCGAGGCCGAGGCCGACCGGCGCGGGGCCGGCCGACGGGTCCTGCGATGCGGCGCCGGTGCCCGGAAACGGGCCGACGGCGGAGACGACCTTGGACTGCCGGTAGGCCGACACGTACGCCTTGACGGCGCTGACGACCCGCGGAGGCTGATCGGAGAAGGCGCGGCCCTGACCCGGGCCGCCGGCGACCGCGATGTCCGCGTTGGGCGACAGGTTCATGCCGACGCCCAGCGCGCGCAGTTGGCGGCCCGCAGCCAGCGCGGCGGCGCGCGTGCCCTTGCGGGCGTTGCCGATTTCGACCTGCGACACCGGCGCGAGGTTGCCGAAGGCGTTGAACTCGCCGCCCTCCTGCTGCGCCGCGATGATCGGTGCCGGATGGCCGCTGTCGCGCGCCGCCTGCTGCAGCGCCTGCGTCAGCGCCGAGAGCTGTGCCGGCTCGGTGTAGTTGGCGCTCGTCAGCAGCACGCCGCCGTATGGCCGGGTCTTCAGCCGCCCGAAGAACTCCGCCTCGGAGCTCGTCCCGCGAAAGCCGACCATGAACAGCCCGGCGACCGCGTTCTGCGGCGCGCGACGCAGCTCGGCGGCGGTCGGCGCCGCGGGATCGGAGCCGACGCGCTGGGAGTCCTCGCCCGCGGCGAGCACGGGAGCGAGCACGTCGAGCAGCGCTCCGCCCGCTGTGCCGGCGCTGTCGTCGCCGAAGCGCGAGCCCGCCTCGACGACCGGCGTCTCGTCGCCGCCACGCAGAAAGAGCACGTAGGTCGCGCCGCCGAGCAGCAGCACCGCGGCCGCGCCGATGATGGCCAGTCGTCTCACTCGCTAGCCTCCGAGCCCGCTATGGCAGGAACCGTCGTCATGAAGTTCGGAGGCACGTCAGTGGCCGACGCCGAGCGCATCAAGCGCGCGGCGCAGCGGATCGTAGCCAAGCGCGAGGCCGGCAACCGCGTCGTCGCGGTGCTCAGCGCGCGCGGCAAGACGACCGACGCCCTGATCGCCGACGCGTTCGAGATCTCGCCGCAGCCCGATCCGCGCGAGATGGACATGCTGCTGTCCACGGGCGAGCGCCAGTCGTGCGCGCTGTGCGCGATGGCGATCAACGACCTCGGACACCGCGCGATCTCCCTGACGGGTTCACAGGCCGGCATCGTGACAGACACGTCGCACACGAAGGCGCGCATCCTAGACGTGCGCGCCAATCGCATCAGCGACGCCCTCGACGACGACGCGATCGTGCTCGTCGCCGGCTTTCAGGGCGTCTCGACGGCCAAGGACGTCACGACCCTCGGCCGCGGCGGCTCGGACACGACGGCCGTCGCCCTCGCCGCCGCGATCGGCGCCGACGTGTGCGAGATCTACACCGACGTCGCGGGCGTCTTCAGCGCCGACCCGCGGGTCGTTGCAGACGCGCGCAAGCTCGCCGTCGTGTCGTTCGAGGAGATGCTCGAGATGTCGGCCTCGGGCGCGGGCGTGCTGCAGCTGCGCTCCGTCGAGTACGCCCGCACCCACGGCGTCCGCATCCACTGCCGCTCGAGCTTCAGCGCTGCCGCGGGCACGATCGTCGGCGACGACCCGGCGGAGGGTGCGTCGGCCCGGCCGGCGATCACGGCGGTGACGCACTCCACCGACGAGGCGCGGGTCACGCTCGAGCACGTCCCGGACTCCCCGGGCATGGCCGGCCGCATCGCGACGGTGCTGGCGGACGCCAACATCAACATCGACATGATCATCCAGAACGAGCCGATCGCCGCGGGCGCGGGAGCCGAGATGTCCTTCACCGTGCCGCGCGCCGATCTGCGCCACGCGATCGGCTCGCTCAGCTCGCTGGACGCCAATCTCGGCATCGAGATCGAGACGGACGAGTCCGTCGGCAAGATCTCCGTGATCGGCGAGGGGATGAAGACGCAGTCCGGCGTCGCCGCGCAGGTCTTCACGACGCTCGGCGAGCAGGGGGTCAACATCCAGATGATCGCCACCTCGCCGATCAAGATCTCCTGCGTCATCGGCATCGAGTCGGTGCCCGACGCCGTGCGCGCGCTGCACGCGGCGTTTCTGAGCTGAGCGGCGGTCAGTCGCCGACGAGCAGCTCGCGCGTGCGGTCGGGGCCGATCGACAGCATCAGCGTCGGCAGCCGCGGGCCCGTGTCGCTCGCGCACAGCAGTTGGTACAGCGCCTTGAAGAATGTCCGCTGGGCGGCCTTGAGCGCGGCGTTCGGCGGGGCGTCGCGCGGCAGGCCGAGCATGACCTTCGGGACCGCGTAGACGAGCGCCGTCAGGCCTTCCAGCGACCACGCGCCCGCCAGCTCGCGGGCGAGCGTCGCGACGCCCTCGCGGGTGGCGTCGTCGAGCGCCTCCCACGTCGCGCGGTGAAAGCCCGCGCGCAGCGTCGTGCGCTGCTCGGGCGCCAGCAGTGCGACGTACTCGATCGCGCACGACAGGCGTGGCTCGAGCTCGGACAGCAGATCTTCGACCGAGCCCACCGGCTCGTCGAGGTGCTGGGCGACGATGCGCCCGATCTGCTCGCGATTGGCCTGCGTGAGGTCGGCCGCCGCGGCGAGCAGGCGAAAGGACACCGGACGGCGCGTGGTGGTGACGGCGCCGGCCGAGGACGACACCGCCAGCCGGTGCATCGCCACATCGCCCGCGCTCGCGTCGGGGACGCCGGCGCCGCCGGCGAAGCGGTCCCACTCGTCGTAGAGCTTCTGCACGCCCCGCGCCGACAGGTCGATCGCAAAGCCCTGCGAGGGCAGCCGGCGGATGTACAGCCAGCGCACGATCGCCGGCTCGAGCACGCGCAGCGCCGCGGCCGGAATCGGCGCGCCGCCCGCGGAACCCGAGATCTTGCCGCCGAGGCCGGCGAGCGAGACGAACGAGTACACCGCCGAATGCGGCGCCTCGGAGCCGAAGACCTCGCGCACGAGCGTCCTGCCGACGGTGAAGCTGCCGGTCGGCGCGTGGTGGTCCTCGCCGGCGGGCTCGAAGGCCACGTGCTCGTAGGCCCAGCGCATCGGCCAGTCGACCTTCCACACGAGCTTGCCGCTGATCGGCTCGCCGTCGGCGAGGCGCATCGTGCCCTCGTGGCCGTGGCGGCAGCGATAGGTCGCGGTCTGCGCGCCGGCGTCGTAGCCCGTGACCTGCGTGTCGTCGCGCCCGCACGCCTCGCAGAACGGCTTGAAGGGGAAATACTCGCGGCGGCGGTCCTCCAGCGGCTTGTCGTGGCGACCCGAGGTCTGCTGCGCCGCCAGCGTGTCGAAGATCAGCTCGCGGGCGTCGATCGCGCGGCGGATCTGCGCGTTGTAGGTGCCCGCGGGGTAGCGCTCGGACTGGCGCACCTCGTGCAGTTCGATGCCGAGCTCGCCGAGCGCCGCGGTGAACTCGCGCATCCAGTGCTCCGCGTACGAGCCCGCCGCGGCGTCCCACGGGTCGGGCACGGCGGCGAGCGCCATCCCGATGTACTGCTCGTACGACGCGTCGATCCCGGCCGGGACCTTGCGCAGGCGGTCGTAGTCGTCCCACGAGTGCAGGTGCACGACGTCGTGGCCGCGCGCCCGCAGCGCCTCCGCGACGAGATGCGTCGTGAAGACCTCGCGCAGGTTGCCCATGTGGATCGGGCCGGACGGGGAGATGCCCGACGCGCAGACGATCGGCCGCCCGGCGGCGTCCGGAGCGACCCGCGCCTCGATCTCCTCGGCGAGGCGCTCGCTCCAGACCGCCGCGAGGTCGCGCGGCGCCGGGGCCGGAGTCGAACCCTGCGGCGGCGCCGGATCGACACCTGTCGTTGACGCGGGGCTCACAGTCGGCCAAGCCTAGTGGCCCATCCCGTGAGTCCGAAGCTTCATCAGGCGATTCGCTACCGTTGGGCGGCCGATGGAGCAGCCGCTGATCACCGCCGTCACGCACTCCACCGAGGAAGCTCGCGTCACGCTCAAGGACGTCCCGCACAGCCCGGGCGTCGCGGGCCGCATCGCGACCGTGCTCGCGAACAACGAGGTCAACATCGACATGATCATCCAGAACGAGCCGATCGCCGCGGGGGCGCTCGCCGACATCTCCTTCACCATTCCGCGCTCGCGCCTGACGGCGGCGCGCGAGGCGCTCGCGCCGCTGGAGTCCGAGCTGGGAATCGAGGCCTCCAGCGACGAGGCGATGGGCAAGGTGTCGGTCGTAGGCGCCGGAATGAAGTCGCACCCGAGCGTCGCCGCGAAGGTCTTCACGGTGCTCGGCGAGGCGGGCGTCAACATCGAGATGATCGCAACCTCGCCGATCAAGATCTCGTGCGTCATCTCCGGCGACGAGGTGGCGGGCGCCGCGCGCGCGCTGCACGCAGCCTTCGAGCTGTCGGGCCCCGACACGATCCGGCCCGAGCGGCCGTTCGGGGAGTTCGCATGAGCGTCCCGCCTGCGTCCGACAGGGTGCGCGTCGCGGTCGTCGGCGCCACCGGCGCGGTCGGCACGGTCATGCTGCGGCTGCTGCGCGAGCGCGAGTTTCCCGCGTCGGAGATCGTCGCGTTCGCCTCCGAGCGCTCCGTCGGGCGCGAGCTCGACGGCGGCCTGGTCGTCCAGGCGCTCGACGACGAGAGCATCAAGAACTTCGACGTCGCGCTGTTCTCCGCCGGCGCGACGCGCTCGCGCGAGTGGGCGCAGCGCTTCGTCGCCGCGGGCGCGGTCGTCGTCGACAACTCGAGCGCCTTCCGGCGCGATCCGGAGATCCCGCTCGTCGTCTCCGAGGTCAACCCGGCCGCGCTCGACGCGCACAAGGGCATCGTCGCGAACCCCAATTGCACGACGATGGTCGCGATGCTGCCGCTGAAGGCACTGCACGACGGCTTCAGCCTGCGCGCGATGGTCGCGACGAGCTTTCAGGCCGCGGGCGGCGCCGGCCAGAAGGGCATCGACGAGCTCGCCGGGCAGGTCGCCCCGCTCGCCGCCGACGTCACCCAGCTGTGCGAGGACGGCGCCGGCGCGGCGGCGAAGGTCGAGCACGAGCTGCACGCCGCGACGCTCGCGTTCAACGTCGTGCCCCTGCTCGGCTCCCTCGGCGAAGAGGGCTACACGGACGAGGAGCTCAAGCTGCGCGACGAGTCGCGCAAGATCCTCTCGATCCCCGATCTCGCGGTCTCGCCGACGTGCGTGCGGGTGCCGGTGATGGTCGGCCATGGCGTCGCCGTGCGGGCGACGTTCTCAGACGAGGTCGACCTCGACCGCGCGCTCGAGCTTCTGCAGGCGTTTCCGGGTCTCGTCGTCGACGACGTCCCGACGCCGCTGCAGTACGCCGGCCGCGACGAGGTCGCCGTCGGGCGCATCCGCCGCGATCTCGCCGACCCGCGCACGCTGAACTTCTTCGTCGTCGGCGACAACCTGCTCAAGGGCGCGGCGCTGAACACCGTGCAGCTGGCAGAGACGCTGTACGAGCGCCGGCTGCTGAACCCGCGCATGCGGCGCATCTCGCGCAGCTTCTAGCCTGCGCCGGGGCGCTAGCGTCACGCGGCGATGACCGTTGTCACGTTCAAGGGCTCGGCGTGGCCCGTGCTCGCCGGCACGCTGGCGCTGCTCGCCGCGCTCGCGCTCGGGTTCTGGCTCGTCGATCCGCTGCGCGGCATCGCGACCGCCGCCTTCGACGGCGACGGCGCGCTCGTGCGCTCGCGCACGGAAGCGCTGGGAGCCGCCGGTGCGCTCGTGCTGCTCGCGCTCGTGCTCGCGCACGCCGCGATCCCGTACCCCGCGGAGCTGACGACCGCCGCGGCGGGCTACGTCTACGGGTTCGGGCTCGGGGCGACGCTGATGATGGTCAGCTGGTTTCTGACCGCGCTGCTCGCCTACGAGCTCGCGCGCGAGGTCGGCCGCCCCGTCGCGCGCCGCCTGATCGGCGAGGGGCGCCTGACGAAGGCCCAGGCGTGGGTCGACCGCGGCGGGGCGACGGGGTTGATCGCAGCGCGCTTCGTGCCGCTGATCCCGTTCAACGCCGTCTGCTACGCGGCCGGGATCACGGGCGTGCCGCGCCCGCGCTACGCCTGGACGACGGCCATCGGCATCGCCCCGTTCTGCGTCGTCGTGACGTACCTCGGCAGCCGCCTGCAGACGACGAGCCTGACGGACTGGCGGCTGTGGCTGCTGGTCGGCGTGCTGGTGGCGCTGCTGCTCGCCTGCCACCGCTTTCTCGAGCCCGATCGTCAGGGCTGAACGCGGATCAGGGTGCGCTCGACGTTGTCGAGCACCCACGCCCCACGGTCGTCGACGGCCAGATCCGCGGGGGAGCGCGGCAGCGTGCGCGCGGTCGTCAGCCGTCGGGTCTCCGCGTCGATGCGGCGAAGGAACGCCTTGGGTCGTTGGGAGCGTCGCGCCGAGCCCGGGAGCGACGTGTCCAGCTCGACGACCCAGATCGCGCCCGGGCCCACGCCCAGCCCGGAGGCCAGGCCCGAGACGCCGGTCGGCTCGGAGGCGGATGACCGCAGTGCGACGACGACGGCCGGGCGCCCGTTGCGCAGGTCGATCCGGTGCACGGCCGCACGCCGGCAGAACTCTCCCTCGCGCGTGGGCACTCGCAGGCAGCCGATGCCCCACACGCGGCCGCGCCGGACGGCCAGCGCCGCGTACTCGCGGGTCAGCACGAGCGATCGCCCGACGCGGTTCGCGCGCGCGTCGATCCGCAGGAGGGAGTAGTAGGGGCCGTTGCGCGCGAGCGCGAAGTTGCGCGGGGAGGAGCTCGAGCGGCAGCTCAGGTACGTCCTCGACATGACCCACACGTCACGGCGGTCGACCGCGATCAGCGGCGTGTGGGTCGTGATCTGGCATCGGCGCGCAGATCGGACGCGCCGGTCGTGCGGCACGCGGATCGAGCGCACGAGGCGCCCGTTGCGCGGGTCGGCGCGCAGGATGCGGTCGCCCGCGAGCACCCACACGCCGCCGGCACCGGCGGCCAGCCCGTCGGCGCCGCCGCCGGTCCGCAGGCGAGGTCCGCGCACGAGGCGCTGCGTGCGCGCGTCGATGCGCAGCAGGCGCACCTGCGGATAGGTCGTCAGGGCCCAAGCCGCGCCCTCGCCGGCGGCGAACCGGCCAAAGGAGCTCCCCTTCAGCTGCACGGGCGCTGCGGCGTCACCGGTCCGTTGATCGATCGCGGTGACGGTCGCCGGGCGAGGACGATCGCCGCTGACCTGCGGCGAGGTCCCCAGCACCCACGTCCGGCCGTCGCCCGTGGCCACGAGCTCGGGCTGGTCCTCGAGCCCGATGACGAGCTGCCCGCCGGCGCCGCGCTGCGGCGGCGGTTGTCGCGTGCTCCCGCCGCGGGTGACGCGGAAGGCTACGTCGCCTGTGCGGCAGGTCTCGTCGACCGTGCGTCCCTGGCCATTGAAGGCGTCTCGCTCGGCCTGCCACGCGCCGGTCAGCGCGCCGTCGCTCTCGCGGCGGCCGCTGAGGCGCAGGCGCTGGCGATCCTCGTCGCCGTCGTCCAGCGCGTTGATGTGCGTGCCCTCCCAGGCGAACTCGCCGCCGGCGGCGATCGTCGTCACCGCCGAGCGGATGGTGCGGACCACGCCGCCGCAGCTCGCCACCCAGCGGATGTCGAGCGACAGCGTCCGCCCGTCGGGCGCGACGGTCAGCGTGATCGGCAGCCGCTGCGCGGTGAGGCCCGTGGACGCCACGGGTGTCGCCTGGCTGCCGGCGAGCGCGGCGGCGGACCCGGCGACCACGATCGCGAGCACGGCCCCAGCCAACCATCGACCACGCCTCATGCGCGAAGCCTACGCCTGCCGGACGGTGCTAGTCGGCGACCAGCACGACCCGCCCGGCGAGCAGAGCGCTGTAAGCGCTGCCGGCGCTCCAGGCGACGGCGCGCCAGCGGCGCGGTTGGCGCTCCAGTTGCTTCGTTGAACTGGCTTGGACACGCCTGACCATGGCCGCGTGGCGTCCGAGGATCGTGTCGGTGACGATCCTCGCCGTGGGAGCATGCACGCCATGACGAGGCCGACTCCGACGCTGGGCGCGATCCTAGAACGGCCACGGGTCGCGCGGCGCCTCGACGGCCTCGTGTCGGGCCATGCGCTGACGGTGATCGCGGCACCCGCCGGAGCGGGCAAGACGACGGCGATCCGCCAGCTGCTCGAGCGCCGGCCGGAGCCCGGCGCATGGCTGACGATGCAGCCACGCCTCGACGACCCGGCCGCACTGGCGGCCGCGCTCGGCACCGTGATCGGTGGCGAGGCGACACGCTCCGTTCTGGTTGCGCAGAGCGCCGATCCGGGCCGGCTCGCCGGCGCTCTCGCCGAGGATCTCGACACGCGCCCGGCAATCGTCGTGCTCGACGACGCGCATCTCGTGCGATCGCCCGCGGCACGCTCGATGCTGTGTGGTCTGGCGGAGCTGCTCGGCCCATCTGCGCGGCTGGTGATCGCAG